>JAESGM010000206.1_pt1 | contig 109982 bp, 103 predicted proteins | sample 9269721 | NCBI WGS metagenome assembly JAESGM01 (sample SAMN15720920, study PRJNA650825) | algae metagenome | isolation source: Komarekiella atlantica HA4396-MV6 and co-occurring heterotrophs from... | place: USA: Theobald House, Kauai, HI | collected 2009-07-29 | reverse complement strand
CCGGCGATGGCGACGAGCGCCAGCGTCAGCACCAGCATGGTGATGCTGAGCGCACCGCCATAGTTGAAGTCGAAGACCGAGCTGTATTGCTGGAAGATCAGCATCGAGAAGACGGTGATCCGCCCGCCGCTGAGCAACGCCGGCGTGACATAGGCGCTGACGGCCAGCATGAAGACCATCACGGCGCCGGCCATCAAGCCGGGCAGGCTGAGCGGGAAGATGATCGTGCGGAAGGTGCCGGCCGGCGTCGCACCGAGATCGGCGGAGGCATGCTCCAGCGCCGGATCGACCTTGGCGAGCGCATTGCCGACGGCGAGCACGATGAAGGGCAGGAGGATGTAGACCAGGCCGATCAGGATGCCGAGCTCGGTTCCAAGGAAGCGCATCGGCCGCTCGATCAGGCCGAGCCCGATCAGCCCGTCATTGACCAGGCCGTTGCGGCCGAGCAGCACCATCCAGCCGAAGGAGCGGACGATGTTGCTGGTGAACAGCGGCACCACCAAAAGGATCACGCAGAACCGGCGCCAGGGCCGCCATTTGACGATGCGGACGAGATACCAGGCGAGCGGATAGCCGATCAGCACGCAGACCAGCGTGGTCAGAGCACCGATCCGAAAGGTCACCCAGAGCACGTCCCAGTGATAGGCGTCGGCGAGGATGCGGACGTAATGCGCGAAGGTCGGCTGGCCGGCCGGGGTGGTCAGGCTCGCGATCAGCACGACCGCCATCGGCGCCAGGAAGAAGGCGACGAAGAAGGCCGCCGGCAGGGCGCAGAGCAAAACGACCGGGCGCAGCGCTCCGCTCATCACGCATCCCCCGGCACGAGACGGAGATCGGCGAGGCGGATATTGGCGAAGACGGGCTGGCCCACGCTCAGGCCGGCCAGAGCGGACGGGGCGAGCCGGGCGGTCAGCGTGGTGCCGCCGGCCGTAAGCGTCACCGAAGCGTGGCTGCCGACATGGACGATCTCGGAGACGACGGCCGGCAGAGCGAGGCGCTCGGCGACGGGTTCTGTCGTGACGAGAATATCCTCCGGCCGAAGCACACCGGTGAGTTCGCCTTGCGGCGCATTAGCAGCCGGCAGGGTGATCGCGCCGTCGAGCAACGAGAATCCACCATCGCCGCGTCGCTCGACCGAAAGCAGATTGGCGTCGCCAATGAAATCGGCGGCGAAACGGGTCGCGGGACGGGCGTAGATGTCCTGGCCGCGGCCGATCTGCTCGATGCGGCCGCGATTCATCAGAACGATCCGGTCGGCCAGCGTCATCGCCTCCTCCTGGTCGTGCGTCACGAACAGGAAGGCGATACCGAGCCGGTGCTGGATCTGCTTGAGCTCGCTCTGGACCTTCTTGCGCAGCTTCAGGTCGAGCGCGCTCAAGGGTTCGTCGAGCAGCAGCAATTGCGGCCGGTTGACTATGGCCCGCGCCAGCGCGACGCGCTGCTGCTGGCCGCCGGAGAGCTGCGCCGGAAGGCGCTCACTGAGGCCGGCGAGGCCGACCAGCTCCAGCGCCTCGGCGGCACGCTTGGCCGCCTCGTCCTTGGCGACGCCCTGCCGGCGCGGCCCGTAGGCAACGTTCTCGGCGACGCTCATATGCGGGAAGAGCGCGTAATTCTGGAACACGGTGTTGAGCGGGCGCCGATAGGGCGGCAGCCGCGTCACATCCTCGCCCGCCAGCCGGATCGTGCCGGTCTCCGGCGTCAGGAAGCCGGCGATGCAGCGCAGCAGCGTGGTCTTGCCGCAGCCCGATGGGCCCAGCAGGGCGATGAACTCGCCCTGCTCGACGGCGAGCTCGATCGCCGTCAACGCCGGCTGGCCGCCGAAAAGCTTCGACAGGCCTTCTATGGCGAGGATCGGGGTACTCATGCTGCGGCTCGCGATGCTCGTTGCCATCAGCTCACTTGCGGGCGATCTGGCGGTTCCAGTCGTCGACCACGCGCGAGCGCAGGCCGTTGATCTCAGCCCAATCGAAGAGTTGCAGATTCTTGACCGAGCCGGCCTCACCCCAGGGCAGCTTGCGGGCAGTCTCGGGCTTGACCGTGACGTTCTTCACGGACGGGCCGAGATAGAGCTTTTCCGCGAGGCAGCCGGAGGCTTCCGGCGTCAGCGCCTGGTTGATGAACTTCACAGCCGCGTCCTTCTTAGGCGTGCCCTTGACCAGATGCAGGCGGGCATCGGTCGCCCAGGCGCCCTCCTTCGGCACGACGAAACCGATCGGCAGGCCCTTGTCGGCGAGATCCCAGGCGCCGACGTTGAAATGCGCGCCGATGATCGCCTCGCCGCTCTGATAGGCGTTGGTGGCGGCGCCCGACGAATCGAAGAACAGGGCGGCCTTGAGCTCCTTGATCTTCTTGAATGTCGGGGCGAGATCGCCGGCCGGATGGCCCCAAATCTTCGACAGGAACATCACGAAGGGCACGCCTGAGGAATTCGCCGGCGACGGGATGGTGACGGCGTCCTCGAACTCTGGCTTCCAGAGGTCGTTCCAGGAGGTCGGCGCGGCCTTGACCTTCTGGGTGTTGTAGGTGAGCCCGAGCGAATAATAGCCGGTGCCGACCGCATAGGTCGTCGCGCCGCTCTTGTAGATCGCTTCCGGCAGGGTGTTGGCGAGATTGGGGATCGCCGCCGGGTCGAGATTGTCGGTCACCTCGGCGGCGAGGGCGAGCTCGCTGATGCCGCCATCCATCCAGGCGACATCGATAGTTGGGGCCGTCTTCTGTTGCTGCAGCTTCGCCAAAGTGACGGTCGAGGTGCCGATCTCGGCATTGACGGCGATGCCGGTCGCCTTGGTGAAGGGCTCGGCGACGCAGGCCTTGAAGGCGTCGCCCCAGTTGCCGCCATACCAGGCGACGGTGATCGACGAGGGCTGCTGCGCCAGCGCCGGGGCGGTGAGCAGGGTGGTGGCGAGCATGGCCGTGGCCAGCCGGACGGTTGGGGTCATCGTCGTTCTCCTCTGCCGAGCGTCTTTGCGCTTCTGTAGGGACATTGACGCTCAGGCCGCAAAAGGCACTAGAATGCGCCGGCCCAAAATTTGAATAATCACGACATGAGCACCGCCCAGCCCCATCAATCCGCCAGCGACCGGCCGCAGCCTGCTGCGGTGCCCGTCTCGCGGCTGCGGATCGGCTTCCTCTTGCTCGACCAGTTCACGCTCGCCGCCTTCTCCGGGTTGATCGACGTGCTCAGGCTGGCGGCGGATCATGGCGGGCGCAGCCGCCAGCTCCATGCGAGCTGGACGGTGATGAGCCTCGACGGCGAACCCCGCCGCTCGAGCTGCGGCGTCTCGGTCACCCCGAACGCCGGCCTGCTCGATCCCACCGGCTTCGATTATCTCGCCGTCTGCGGTGGCAACGATTATCTCAACGACGCCCTGCCCGAGAGCCTGCTCGGCTATCTGCGCCGCGCGGCGGCCTCCAATGTGCGCCTGCTCGGCATCTGCACCGGCACCTTCGCTATCGCCCGTGCAGGCCTTGCCGGCCCGCGCCGGGTCTGCGTGCACTGGAACGTGCTCGATGCCTTCAAGGAGCGCTTTCCCAAGGTCTCGGCCGGAGTGGAGCGGCTCTTCATCGACGAGGGCGACCTGATCACCTGTGCCGGTTCGACCGCCGCGATCGATCTCGGCCTCTACCTCGTCGCCCGCCATTGCGGCCGCGACAAGGCCCAGCAGGCGATGCGGCACATGATGCTGCAGGACATGCGCCCGGCCGAGATGCCGCAAGCGCATTTCTATGCCGAGATCGGCTCGAACCTCGACGTCCGGGTGCAGCAGGCCGCGCAGTTCATCGAGCAGCGGCTCGACAATCCCCCGCCGATCGCTGCGGTCGCGCGCTATGTCGGCGTCAGCCCGCGCCAGCTCGAACGCCTGTTCGGCGCCTCATTGGGCCAGAGCCCGGCGGCCTTCCAGCGCAAGCTCCGGCTCGACTATGCGAAATGGCTGATCCTCAACAGTCGGCGCTCGCTCACCGACATCGCTATGGGCGCAGGTTTTTCCGACAGCGCCCATCTCTCGCGCGACTTCAAGGCGGCGTTCCGGGAAACACCGCGCACGCTGCGCCAGAAGGCTCGCTGACCGCAAGGACAGCACGCTCATTCCGTCGAGTCGAAGTCGTCGTCCCTGGCGCTCAGCAGGGTAGCGAGTGTGTGCAGGCCAAGATAGAGCTGCTCCATGGACGGCGTCGCCAGCGCCAGCCTGACGGCGTTCGGCGCATGGCCGGGCGTCACTGCGAAGGTGCTCGACGGGGTCAGCGCGATGTCGCGCCGCGCCGCGGCCGCGACGAAACTCTGCGAGCGCCAATGCGCCGGCAGCGTCAGCCAAAGATGATAGCAGTTCCGGTTGGCCTGGATCTCGAAGCCGGCGAGACGCTCGGCCGCGAGCGCCTGACGCGCCCGGGCGTCGAGGCGCTTCAGCTTGGCGAGCTCGGCGATGGTGCCGTCGCTCATCATTCGCTGAGCGGCCGCGAAGGCAAACCCCGTCGCCGTCCATCCGCCCGACCTCACCGAGGCTTTGACACTCTCGCGCAGGCGTAGCGGCACCGTGATGAAGCCCAGCGTTAGCCCCGGCGCGACCTTTTTGGAGAGGCTGTCGATGACGAGGCATGAGTCCGGCGCGAGTGCCGCCAATGGCGGCTGCTCGTCGAGGAATCCGTAGACATTGTCCTCGATGATCGGCAGGCCGAGCTCTCCGACGACTCGGAGCAAATCGGCGCGACGAGAGTGGGGCATTGTCATGCCCAGCGGGTTCTGCACCGCCGGCTGGATGTAGAGTGCCGAGAGCTGCGCCTCGCGATGCGCCTTTTGCACCGCGTCGGGTCGCATGCCGTTCTCGTCCATCGCCAGCGGCACCAGCGTGACCCCGAGCCGGGCTGCGATCCCCTTGATGAATGGATAGGTCAGCGCCTCGACGCCGCAGCGGCCGCCGGTCGGCACGAGGGCGGCGAGCGCCGCCGCGACGGATTGGCGGCCATTGCCGGTGAAGACCAATTGCTCCGGCGCGGGCGACCAGCCGCCCTGTGACAGGAACCCGGCGCCAATGCTCCGGATCGCCGGCGTGCCGACGCTGGTCGCTTGCCGCAAGGCAGCGTCGAGCGCCGCGCTCTCGTCCAGGCCGGCGAGGCTCCGGGCGATCAGCGCGACCTGCTTGGGCAGGATCGGATAGTTGAATTCGAGATCGATCCTTGTGCCGCTCGGCTCGCCGGGCGCCGCGACGCCGCGCCTGGCCTCGCCTGAGACGAAGGTGCCCCGCCCGACCTCGCCGACGACGAGGCCGCGGCGCAGCAGCTCGGCATAGACCCGGCTCGCCGTCGACACCGCGATCTTGCGCTCATAGGCGAAGTTGCGCTGTGGCGGCAGGCGCTCGCCGGGCTTGAGCCTTCCCTCGGCGATCTCGGCGGCGATCGCGTCGGCCAGCCTCAGATAGTCGGATTTCGACATTATTGCACCGAGTACAATGTTTCTATTGCTCCGATCATAGTATCGGATCATTTTGCTCCCTTCAACCCAGCCGCACCGGATATCGCGAGGGTTACGACGGCCGGCGATCACCTCGCCGACGTAACGGGAGCGTGTTGCCGACGTCTGACCCGGTGCGACCCAACGGAGGCCAACATGTCTGCAGTCCTGCCGATCATCACCCGCCCCGTCACCGCAAAGCGCTCCGAGGCATTGCTCCGCCTCCCGGGCACGCTGTACCAGACGATCACGCGCTACCTCGCGCACCGCGCCGCCATCGCGGACCTGCGTGAGTTCGACGAGCACGCTTTGCACGATATCGGCATCGCCAGGAGCCAGATCGAGGCGGCCGTGCATGGCCTCGTCCCGCGGACCAGCCGGGCGAGGATGTGATGAGCGATCGCGAGCACATCTAGCTCCGGGGGCTGATCATGGACCTGACGCTCGCCGCCGTCCTGGTCGCCTTTGCCGGCGTATTCCTGATCAGCTTCATGAAGGGGGCCTTTGGTGGCGGCTTCGCCATCGTCGGCATTCCGCTTTTGTCGATCGTGATGGACCCGATCACCGCCGGCGGCCTGCTCGCGCCGCTCTTTGTCGCGATGGACCTCTACGCCCTGCGCTACTGGAAGCCCTCGACCTGGTCGCGGCCGGATCTCAAGCTGCTGGTGCCCGGCCTCGTCGTCGGCATCGGCTTGGGCTATCTCGTCTTCCGCTTCCTCGACCACCGCGCGATCGCCATCGTGATGGCCGTGATCACCCTCGCCTTCGTCGGCCTCTGGCTCCTGCGCGGCGCGGAGGTGACGCTGCAGCCGCGCTCGACACCGAAGGCGGTCGCGGCCGGCTTCATCTCGGGCATCACGACCATGGTCGCACATTCCGGTGGGCCGCCGCTGGCGATGTATCTACTACCGCTTGGCCTGAGCAAGGAGCTCTATGCCGGCACGACGAGCATGTTCTTCACCGTCGGCAACCTGCTCAAGGCGGCGCCATGGCTGCTGCTGGTGCAGCCGACCGGCCAGGTCTGGGCGCTGATGGGAATCTGCCTGCTCGCCATTCCGGCGGGCGTCTGGCTCGGCTGGCGACTGCACGGCGCGCTCGACCAGCGCCAGATCTACCGCGCCTGCTACGGGCTGCTGGTCGTCACCGCGCTGAAGCTGCTTTGGGACGGCGTTTCCGGCTATCTGAGCTGAACCGTCGCCTCAAGACAGCTCCCGGGCATTGCGCCGGATCGCCTGGGGCGGCTGGCCGAAGTTGCGCAGGAAAGCCCGCCGCATCCGTTCGCGATCGGCGAAGCCGGTCTGCTCGGCGATCGCCTCGATCGAATGGCTGGTCTGCTCCATCATCACCCGCGCCGCCTCCAGGCGCAGCGCCTCCACCGCCTTGGCCGGAGACTGGCCGGTTTCAGCCTGGAAGGCGCGGCTGAACTGGCGCGGGCTCAGCCGTGCCGCATCGGCGAGATCCTCGACGCTCAGCCGGCTCGACAGGTTGCGCCTGGCAAAATCGAGAGCCGACTGGATCCGGTCGGACTTGGCGTCCATCTCCAGGAGGGCCGAATGCTGCGACTGGCCGCCGCCACGGCGATGGTAGAGCACCAGCTTCCTGGCCGTCATTCGCGCGATTTCGGGGCCGAGATCCTTCTCGATCATGCCGAGCGCGAGATCGACGCCGGCGCTCATCCCCGCCGAGGTCCAGATCGGACCGTCGACGATGAAGATGCGGTCCGGCTCGACCTTGATCCCGGGATAGCGTGCGGCGAGATCGCGCGCCCAGATCCAGTGGGTGGTCACCTGCCGGCCGTCGAGGACGCCCGCCTGAGCCAGGACGAAGGTCCCGGTACAGACCGAGGCGACACGCCGGGCCGTCCGCGCCGAGTGTCGCACGAACTCCGTCACGGCGTCCGGCCCGGCCGAGCCCTTGAGGTCTCCGGCGAAGATCACAGTCTCGAAAGGCATGTCGTCGAGCGGGACGGTCTCGATCGCGGGCCCGACCGACGTCTTCACCGGCCCGCCATTCTCCGACAGGAGGGACACCTCATAGAAGGCCTCCGGCACCGCCAGATTGGCGAACTCGAAAGCTGACAGAGCCGCCAGGCTCATCATCTGGACGCCTGGAAAGATGACGAAGCCGATCCGGTGCACAGCGCCCTCCGCGTCATGTCCTTAATAGTGGCATATATGACATTTGAGACGCCAACAAGGCAGCCTATGTCTGTGCCATCAGGCCGATCGGACCAGAACCAGCGGAAAGGACCAGACAATGAGCACTCCCAGCAAGGGCTTCGCCCTTATCACCGGCGCCTCCTCCGGCATCGGCGCCATCTATGCGGATCGCCTCGCCAGGCGCGGCCACGACCTCATCCTGGTGGCGCGCAATGGCGAGCGCCTGCGCCAGCTCGCCGACAAGATCGCCGGCGAGACCGGCCGCACGGTCGAGGTCGTCACCGCCGATCTCGGCAAGCGCCAGGATGTCGCCAGGGTCGAAGCCATCCTGCGCAGCGACAGCAGGATCACCATCCTGGTCAACAATGCCGGCGTCGGCGCGACCGCCCCGCTGCTGCAGGCCGATGTCGAGGCGATGAGCAATATGATCGCCCTCAATGTCGATGCACTGACCCGCCTGACCTATGCCGCGGTGCCGGGCTTCGTCGCGCGCGGCGATGGCACCGTCATCAACATCGCCTCGATCGTCGCGGTCGCCCCCGAAATGCTCAACGGCGTCTATGGCGGCTCGAAGGCCTTCGTCCTCGCCTTCAGCCAGTCGCTGCGGCACGAGTTCGCCGACAAGGGCTTGCGTATCCAGGTCGTCCTGCCCGGCGCCACGGCGACCGACTTTTGGAGCATCGCCGGCACGCCCGTCGAGCACCTGCCGGGCGAGATCGTGATGTCGGCGACGGCAATGGTCGATGCCGCGCTCGCCGGTCTCGACCAGGGCGAGTTCGCGACCATTCCCGCTCTGCCTGATCTGGCCGACTGGAACACCTTCGAGGCGGCCCGTCAGGCCCTGATGCCGAACCTCTCCCGCGCCGAGCCAGCTGCCCGCTACAGGCTGCGCAAGGCCGCGTGAGACTGGAGCGAGTTTGCCCCTCCGCCGTCGGTGTCGCTGCAGCGCCGACGGCCTGAGGCTCACACTGACAGGCGCCTCTCCTGCCCGGAGCGAGCGGCTCGCTGACGGCTTGCGATCGGCAGCGCTCGAATCCGATACTGGCCGCGAAGGAGAGAGCCATGAGCAATGTCGCCTCCGATCGCTTCCATCTGGACGATCTCTTCGTCGGGCAGCGCTTCAAGAGTGCGTCCCATACGATCGACGAAGCACAGATAAAGGCCTTCGCGGTTCAGTTCGACCCCCAGCCCTTCCACACCGACGAGGCGGCCGCCCGGGAGACACTGTTCAAGGGTCTGGCCGCGAGCGGCTGGCACACCGCCGCCATCACCATGCGCCTCAATGTCGAGGCCGGCCTGCCTTTGGCCGGCGGCATCATCGGCGCCGGAGGCGAGATCAGCTGGCCAGCCCCGACGCGCCCGGGCGACACGCTGCATGTCGAAAGCGAGGTGCTCGAGATCACGCCATCGCGCTCGAAGCCGGATCGCGGCATCGCCGCCATCGTCAGCCGCACGATCAACCAGCGCGGCGAGGTCGTCCAGATCCTGACGGCCAAGCTGGTGGTTCCGCGCAGACCTGTGTGCTGAACGCGGTGGTCAGGGCGCGAGCGCCCGCTCTCCGCACACGAAGGCGCGCAAGGTTGCGGGGTTCTGCCGGCAGCTTGGATAGCAGAAGTGGAAGCCCGGGTAACACGGGCACCATTCCTCCAGCACGCGGAGGAGTCTGCCCTCTTCGAGATGCTACGCGACCTGCAACTCGAAGAGATAGGCGACACTCATGCCGGCGAGGATTGCCTGCAGGATATCGCTCCGCTCGCCGAGGATGAGTGGCCCCTGCACCACCACTGGAACTTGATGCCGGCAAGCTCTTCCGTAGGTAACAGCCTGGTGGGGCGACTGACCACTGGCCGTTTCACAGCCAACCCAGCCTCATGGCTGGCTGCGGCCAAGGCGGCAGTGAACTAGCGTCAGGTCTTCGCGCTTGGCTCTGAGAGACGATGCCGCCCAAACCTTCGTCCAGGGCGCCAGCGGCGCCCGGACCACCTCGCCGTCGAGAGGCATCGCGCGACGATCCTCTGCTCGTACGCGGCGGCCGTGTTCACCCGAGCGAGTCCGAGCTGCGTTCACCCCGAGCCGACCGCCTTGGCGGGATCGGTAGGCGGGATCGGCGGGTAATGCAGGCCGCGCTGCCCTGACAGGCCGCGATTGGGCGCGGGGGACAAGGCCGGCTCGGCCATGCCGACGAGCTTGCCCTCGTGCAGCCAGGCCTCGTCGCCGCCATAGAGCCGGCCGGCGAGAGCGTTGCTGAGCCGCTCCTTGATCTCTGCATGGGTGGGATCGGCGCCGAGATCGTTTTCCTCATGCGGATCGTGCTCGAGGTCGAAGAGCTGCAGATGATTGCCGGCCGGATACCAGATCAGCTTGTAGCGGCCGTCATGGACCATGCGGGTCGCCTTCGCGCCAACGAGCGATTCCCCGTAGAGGATCTCGCGCCGGCGCTCGCCGACCATGGAGAGCCCCTCGCAGCTTGCCGGCACGGGCACGCCGCAAAGGTCGAGCAGCGTCGGCATGACGTCCTGCAGGCCGACCAGGCGGTCATCGTTGGCGCCGACGCCGACCCGCTTGTCGCCGGACGGGCCGGCGAGCAGCATCGGCACGGCAGCCGAGCCCTCATACATCAACCGTTTCGCGTAGAGGCCGTTGTCGCCGAGCATGTCGCCATGATCGCCGCAGATCAGGATGACGGTGTCGTCGAGCAGGCCCTCCTCGCGCAAGGTCCCGATCAGGATGCGCAATTGGTGATCGATATGGGTGCAGAGCGCGTAGACGGCGCGGCGCGTATCGGCGAGCTGCGCCGGCGGCAACTGCTCCCAATAGTTCCAGGCGACGCGCACCGCATAGGGCAGCGTCTCCGGATCCCTCGCCCAGTCGGCCATGCGCGGCGCATCGACCTCGCGCGCCCGGTAGCGCTCGAAATAGCTCGCCAGCGGGACGAGCGGCGGATGCGGATGGGTATAGGAGACGTGCCAGAATCCCGGCCGGGTCGGGTCGCGTCGCTTGATCGTGCGCGCCGCCGCCCAGGTCGTCCAGTTGGTGACGTGCAGATCCTCCGGCAGGTGCCAGCTGCGCCAGCCATATTCGTTGTTGCTCATGCCGTGCATGAACTGCTGGCCGGGATAGCCGCGATCGGCGAGGAAAAGCTCGTAATCGTCGACGCCGCCGAGATGGCCGCGCCCCTCCTCCGCCAATAGCGCCTCCTCGAAACCGATACGGTTGCGCTGCGGGTAGACATGGAGCTTGCCGATCGCCGCGGTCTGGTAGCCGGCGTCGCGGAAGGTCTGCGCCAGGGTCGGCAGATGCGCAGGCATCGGCAAGGCTGGCTGGAACTCGCGGTCGCCATGGCCGCGCGGGCTGGTGCCGGTCATCATCGAGCGCCGCGACGGGATGCAGATCGGGCACTCGGCATAGGCGTTGGTGTAGCGCGTGCCGACGCGGGCGATCTGGTCGAGCGTCGGCGTCTCCACCACCGGATGGCCGGCGATACCGAGCAGCCGCGCCGGCCACTGGTCGACCGTCACGAACAGCACATGATTGCGCCCTGCCGCCTGCCCTGCAGGCTGCGGCGACGAAAAGGCCTCGCCGGCGAGTTCCTCGTAGCGGTCGGCGGCTGCGTCCGGCATCATCCTGCTCTCAATTCGCCTTGGCGCCGGAGATGCGGACGAGCTCCGCGATCTTGCCGGCCTCGGCCTTGATGAAATCGTTGAAGGCGGCGGGCGTGCCGCCGACGAGGTCGATGTTCAGCGCCGCCATGCGCTCGCGCACCGCCGGGTCGGCGACCACCTTGTTGAGTTCGGCATTGAGCCGCTCGACGATCGCCGCTGGCGTCTTGGCCGGCACGAAGAGCCCATGCCAGGAGGCGAACTCGTAGCCAGGCGCGCCCGCCTCGGCCACGGTCGGCACATCGGGCAATGCCGCCGAGCGCTTCGACCCGGTGACGGCGAGCGCTCGCAGCGCGCCTTCGCGCGCCATCGGCACGGCGGTGCCGTCGATCATCGCGGTGACATGGCCGGCGACGAGGTCGTTGATCGCCGGAGCCGAGCCGCGATAGGGCACATGCGTGCCCTTCATTCCGGTCTTCGCCTTGAGCAGCTCGAAAGCCAGATGCTGCGGCGTGCCGAGGCCGGCCGAGGCATAGGTCAGCTTGTCCGGATTGGCCTTGCCGAAGGCGACGAGCTCGGCGAGGTCCTTGGCCGGCCCCTTCGGATTGACCACCAGCAGCAGCGAGACCGAGGTCAGCCGGATCACCGGCGTGAAATCCTCCATCGGCCGGTATGAGAGCTTGTCCTGCAGCGCCGGATTGATGGCGTGGGTGGCGATGTCGCCGATCAGCAATGTGTGGCCGTCGGGTTCGGCATGGGCGGCATCGGCGGTGCCGATCGCGCCGGCGGCGCCCGGTTTGTTGTCGATCACCACGGGCTGGCCGAGCGCCTCGCTGAGCCTGGGACCGATCAATCGGCCGAGCAGGTCGACATTGCCTCCGGCCGGATAGGGCACGACGAGCCGGATCGGCTTGCTCGGCCAGGGCGACTGCGCCACCGCCGGCACGGCCCAAAGCCCGGCAGCCGACACAAGCGCTGCGACCAGCATGCTGCGCCTCAAACCGCCTGCACCATCCCGACTGGTCATCGCTCGATCCTCCCGCACAAGGCAGGCATTGCTTCTCCGCCCGCTCGAACGTGAAAATCCGCGACTGAAGTGCCATCGAGAAATTAGTTTTGCTTATAAGTTGTTTCTTCCGGAGGAAGCATGGACCAGAGACAGCTCTCCTCCTTCGTCACCCTGGCGGAGGAGTTACATTTCGTCCGGGCCGCGACGCGCCTCGGCCTGACCCAGCCGGCGCTGAGCCAGCAGATCGCCCGGCTGGAAGAAGCGCTCTCGGTCAGGCTGTTCGAGCGGACGAAACGTCGCGTCGCCCTGACCGATGCCGGCCGCGTCTTCCTCACCGATGCGCTCACAATCCTGCGCCAGTTCGAGCAGGCGGCGATGGGCGCAAGGCGGGCCGCGAAGGGCCAGATCGGCCGCCTGACCATCGGCTTCGTCGAGGCCTCGCCCTTCAACGTACTGCCGCGGCTGGTTTCCCGGCTCAGCCGCGAATTGCCGGAGGTCTCGCTCGTCCTGCAGGAGATGGTCACCGAGGAGCAGGTCGAGGCGTTGCGCTCGGGCCGGATCGATGTCGGCCTGCTCAGGCCGATGTTCAACGAGCCGGGCTTCGGCAAGCTGCCGCTGCTGCGGGAGAATTACCTGGTCGCCCTGCCGGCGAGCCACCCGCTGGCACAGGCGGACTCGGTTCCACTGTCGGCGCTGCGCGACGAGCGCTTCATTGTCACTCCCGCGCGCAAGCGGCGCTACGTCGAGGGGCGTTTCCGCGCCGCCTTCAAGCGCGCCGGCTTCGAGCCGCAGGTGGCACAGGAGGTCAACCAGCTCCACACCATCATCGGCCTCGTCGGTGGCGGCATCGGCGTCGCGCTGGTGCCGCATTCGGTCTCGCGCCTCGATCTCGAGGGCGTGGTCTATCGGCCGCTGCGGGACAAGGATGCTCCGGTCGCCGAGCTCGTCGCCGCCTGGTCGCTCGAGCGCGAGACACCAGTCTTGCGCCGATTTCTGGCGATCGCCCAGGCGACGGCGTCGTCGAGCCCCGGTTGACGCTGAAGGCTGGTCCGCGCAAGCGCCGGCTGTCGAGCAAGCTCACGAAGACCGGCCCAGGCGTGTCGCTCTGGCTCCTTCCGGATCATCCGGCATCAGATTACTTGCTGACGCCGAGCAGCTTGCTTTCTTCCTCGGGCGACAAGGTCTCGGCCCCGCGCGCATTGAGAAACGCCTCGGCGCCGGCATCGCCGCTTGCTGGCGCGTAGCCGGGTGCCGGCGACGCCTTTGCGGCGAGGAATTCCGTGCGCCAGTTGCCGCCCTCACGGCAATCGACCGCATCCCAGCCCGGCTCGGCAGCACGCGCCAGCGTATATTCCCGGCAGAGCCGCCCATCCCCGAGCTTGTAGGAGGCGACCACGCGCAGTTTGCCGCCCGGCAAGGTTGCTTCGCCGCCGCCGGCCGTCTGCGACAAGGCCGCATCGATGCCATCCCGGCTAAAGCCGGCCAGCGCGATCCCCGCATCGGACCGCCCTCCGCCACCGGCAAGATAGCCCGCGAGCCCGCCGGCCACGAACAGGAAGCTGGCGGCGAGCGGCAGGGCGAGACGCGGCCAGCGGCGCGAAGGCGCATCTGAAACCGCCGGCTTTCCTCCCGTGATCACCGAGAGGTGCGGCGCAGCCGGCGGGCTGCCGGCCTCGGCGACGGCAGCCGGGAGCTGATCCGGAAGCGCTGACGCCTCCACCCTCTCCCCTTCCAGCAGGAAGCGGGTTTCCGCCAGGATCGCAAAACGTTCCGCGAGGTCGGGATCGGCAACGATGCGCGCGTGCAGACGCTCGGCCGCGTCGGGCGCGAGCTCGCCATCCGCCAATGCGACCAGTTCCTCGTCGGTCACAGCGAGGTTCGTCATGTCGGCTCCATTCCAAGTCTTTTGGCCAGCCCGAGGCGTGCGCGCGACAGCCGGCTCATCACGGTCCCGATCGGGATCGAGAGCCGGTCGGAGGCGTCGCGATAGCTCAGGCCATCGACGCAGACGAGCAGCAGCAGGTCGCGTTGCTCGGACGGCATCTCCTCCAGCGCCTGCTGGACCGAGCCGGCGGTCAGCGCGCTCTCGGTGACCTGCCGGCCATCCTCACCCTGCAATTCCGGATGCAGGTCCAGCGCCTCGCTGGCCCCTTCACGCTGGCGCTTGCGCAACTGATCGATCCAGAGGTTGCGGGCGATGCTGAACAGCCAGGCATCGAGCCGCGTCCCCTCCTGCCATTGCGCCTGCGCGCGCAGTGCGCGTTCGCAGGCAGCCTGCGCCAGATCCTCCGACTCGCTGGCCGAGCGCGTCAGCGTCATCGTGTAGCGCCGCAGGCGCGGCAGCAGCGCGATCAGCTCGGTCGCGAAGGGCGAAGGCGCCGCCTCTCGCAAAGGAGCGGCATATCCCTGTGGATTGGTGCCGATCTCATGCATCGCCTTGGCCCGCTTCCGTCACGGACTGCAAGAGAGCCGGCCCCAGCCGAAGACCGGATCGTGTCCGGGCTCGCCGAGATCGCGCGCCTCGCCCGACAAGGCAGCGAGCAGCGTCGATGGCCTCACCGCCTCCTCGCGCGCCACCCGCTGCGCGAAGGCGAGCGTGACCAGCGGCGCCGCATAGGAGGTACCCGAGCGCGGCGCGGCCGGGCGCATCGCCTTGTCGCTGAGCTGGATGCGCACGCCCGGCGCCGCGAAGGCGATATGGCTGCCGCGATTGGCGCGGGCATAGATGCGCTCGTCGCGGTCGATCGCGGTGACGGCGACAGCCCAGGGATAAGCGGCAGGATAGCGCGCCTCGGCCCCCGGCCCGTCATTGCCGGCGGCCGCCACGAGCACGGCGCCGCGCTCATGCATCGTTCGGCCGATCCGCTCGACCAGCACATTGGCCGGCCCGGCGAGACTCAGATTGACGACGCGGACATTGCGCTGCGCCAGCAGGTCGAGCGCGCCGACGAGGTCGAAGCTATCGGCATTGTCGCCGCCGCCGCGGCGATGGAAGGCATCGACGGCGATGATGCGCTCCTGGCCGCCGGCCTCTGCGCCGCGCGTGAGCAGGATGGCGACGTCGGTGCCGTGCTGCGTCGAGGCGGCTCGGAGATCCGGGCCCCGGATCGTCTGTGTCTCGACCGGGCGGCCGGCGAGCGCCGGATGGCCGGTGTCGACGCCGGTATCGACCATGCCGATAACGCCGCGCGCCGGACAGGAGCCGTCGATCCGTGCCTCCTGCGCCACCAGCGAGAAGCACTGGTTCTCGGGACAAGGCCTGGCGGCGCCGCGATAGAGATGGTTGAGGTCGACCAGCGCCGAGGGAGCGAGCGCACGAACGCGCGCAAGGGCGCGCTGCATTGACAATCGGGCCGGAGCCCGCAGCCTCACCGTCAGATTGGCGAGAAGGCCGAGATTGCGCTGTGCGACGACACGGAATCCTTCGCTGCTCAGAATGTCGAGCTCGGCCTGCGTCAAACCGGCGGCGACGATCTCGCGCGGCACCGCCACGGCAGCCGCACGGGGAGCGGGGCGCTGCGCGCGACGAGGCTGGTTCCCCTCGACGCCGAAGAAGCGCAGCAGTCGGCCGGCGTCGATCCGATGCTCGCCGCCGGTGCGGAAGCGGCTCGTACCGCCGCCCCCTCCGCCACCAGGACCGCCACCGCCGCCTCCACCGCTTCCACCGCCCGCTCCGCCGCCGCCGTCACCACCGTCGTCGCCATCGCTGTCATCAGCAAGCGCAGGAAGGATGCGGCCGGCATCGTCAGGCACGCCCATGAAGGGCGCACCAGCGAGCGCGAGGCCGAGCAGCGAGGCGCGCAGGCCGCGGCGGAGGCGGGCGTGGTTCATGCCGCCACCTTCTCGCGCCGCAGACGGATACCGACGCCGATCATCCGGATCGCGTCCTCGGCGGCACGGCGCAGCAGCTTCTCCGATTCTGCGATCGCCTCCTCCAGCGTGCAGGGGCGCTTGAGGATGCTGGCGAAGGCGTCGATCCCATGCTCGAAATTGATCCGGACCTTGCCGCGCCCGATCGTGCCGGCCAGCGCAATCACCGGGATGCCGCGAGCCCGCGCCTGGCGCGCGACCTCGGCCGGGATCTTGCCGAACGGGGTCTGCTCGTCGAGGCAGCCCTCGGCGGTGATGACCAGATCGGCGCGGCGCAGCATGCTTTCGAAGGAGAGATATCGCATGACGATGTCATAGCGCGGGTGAAGCTTCGCGCCCAACAGCGCATGCAACCCGGCGCCGAGCCCGCCCGAGGCGCCGCAACCGGGCGCGGTCGAGACATCCCGGCCGGTCGCCGCCTGCAGCCTGTCGGCATAGCATTCGAGCGCCACCTCCAGGATCTCGACCTGCTCGGGGCTGGCGCCCTTCTGCGGGGCGAAGACGCGGGCGACGCCGCGCGGACCGAGCAACACATTGTGCCAGTTGACCGCCGCGTCGATCCTGACGCTGTCGAGGCGCGGGTCCCGGCCGGAAAGATCGATGCGGGCAAGCCTGCCCAGCGCCGCGCCACCTCGGCCGAGCGGCGCGCCTTCGTCGTCGAGCAGGCGCACGCCGAGAGCCTGCGCCATGCCGGCGCCGCCATCGTTGATGCCGCTGTCGCCGCAGCCGAGCAGGATGCGCTCGGCTCCGGCATCGAGGGCCGCCGCGATCAGCTCGCCGACGCCATAGCTCGTCGTCAGCGTCGGGTCGCGCCGGTCGCGCGGCACCAGCGCCAGCCCGGCCGCAGCCGCCATCTCGATCACCGCCGTCCTAGCCCCAGCCCCGCCGAGGAAGCCGAAATGCGCCGTGACGGGATCGCCGACCGGGCCGGTCACGATGCGCTCGTGCAGGATGCCGCCGGTCACGGCGCAGAGCGCCCGGGTAAACCCCTCGCCGCCATCGACCAGCGGCGCCAGCATCGTCCTGGCCTGTGGCATCGCCATCTTGACCCCCTCGGCGATGGCGCGGGCGACATCGCTGGCGTCCAGGCATTCCTTGAAGCCGGAAGGGGCGATCAGAATGTTGAGGGTCATTGCAAATCCTCTCGAAGTCCCGAGGCCGTCAAACGCCTCTGCAGCTGAAAACGACGGCTCGGGCGGCTTATTCCGTTGCCGGCTCAAATTTTTTCGAGGGATGCGATCAGCGCAGGGAGAGGCCGAACAGCGGCCAGATCCAGAGCGAAAAGGCCATCAGCAGCCCGCCCATCATCGGTAGCAGCAGCAGCGACAATCCGATCAGGTCGCGCGGCCGATAGGTCTCGTGCTCGAGATCGGCATAGAGCGCGACGGGCTTGGCGCTGACCGGCAGGCTCTGGCAGAAGCCGGTCCCCATCACGGTGAGGATGGCGACAGCACCGAAATCGTAGCCGAGCGCAGCCAGAGGCGGAGCCAGCAATGGGATCAGCACCGTCGCGCGGGCGCTGCGCGAGGTGATCAGCAGATGGGACAATAGGGCGATGGTGACGACCAGCGCCGCAACCCTCGCGGGATGCGTCAGGGCATCGGATGGCAACGCAGCGAGGGCGGGCTGCAGCAGCCCGCTCGCGGCACCGGTCTCGATCAGCGCCTGCCCCATCAGCGTGGCCGCCGCGAGGAAGAGGATCAGCTGCCACTCGACGGATTTCACCGCCTGCTTCATCGAAAGCGGCGCGAGGGGCTTCAGCGTCAGTGCGATCGCGCCGCACAGCGTCACCAGCGCGGCATCGACGCCATGCAGCGGCTGCGTGCACCAGCCGATGACGACGAGCAGCACGAGGGCGCCGATATAACGCTGCTGCCCCGACAGCGGCTCTGCCGAAGCCGACGGCAGCTCGATCACCTGCGCCCGCTCCGCCGGACGCAAGAAGGCGAATAGGATGGTGAAGGCCGCTCCGAAACTCGCCAGCAGGGCCAGCGGCATCCCGAGCAGCAGCCAGCCGAGATAGCCATGGCCCGGCCCGCCGCTGCGCTGGATCATCTCGATCGCGATCAGATGGGCACCGGCGCCGATCAGCGTTCCGCCGGCGGAGAGCAGGATCACCGTCGGAAACAGCAGCGCGAGCGCCCGCCGGATGCGCCTGTCATCGATCCCGGCAGCAAGAGCGAGATAGACCGGCAGGAGCAATGCCGCGCGCCCCGAAGTCGAAGGCACGAAGAGAGCGGTCGCGACGATCACGCCGGACGTGGCGAGGAACAGTGCGCGCACCGACCCGGCCCGGCTCAGCACGGCCGCGGCGAGGCGTTCGGTGAGGCCGGAAGCCCGCAGCACCGCGGCGATGATGAAAGCGCCGATCAGCAGCCAGGTCAGCTCATTGCCGAGCGCCGCATGCAGATTGCGGCTGGAGGTGAGCCCGCAGAGCACGAGAGCGGCGGCGGCCGCCAAGGCGATCAATGTGTCGTCGAGATCGGTCAGGCACCAGCCGACGATGGCGAGCGCGAAGACGGTCAGCGCAGTCTTCGCCCGGCCATCGAGCGGCAAGCCGAGCCAGATCGCTGCGGTAAGGCCGACAGCGACCAGGATGGGCAGAGCCAGCCGGAGCATCGCCCCGGCCATGCCCCAATGATGGGAACGGAGTTCGCCGGCCATGGAGAGTGCGGCGGAGGGAGGAGAGCGCATCGTCATGGCAACGGAAACGTCGCGCGGACGCGATTATTCCGGGGCCGGGCAAACTATTCCGGGCAGCGATCACGCTTTTCGGCAGCTTCGTGCGGTGCACCTTCAGGCCCGTGCTGAAGGAGAAGCGCCGCCAGCCGGCTGGGCAACTATCGGGGGGCCAGCAGCGGATGATCGAGATCGGCCGCACCTTGATGGGAGAGCCCAAGGTGCTACTGGTCGACGAGCCGACGGCGGGCTTGTCCAAGATGTATGCCGAGGAGGTCTATCAGATGCTGTGCGACCTGCGCGACCGCGACAATCTCGGCATCCTGCTGGTCGACCAGGAAATTCGTCATGCCTTGCGGATCGCCGACTATGTCTATGTCCTCGAGCTCGGCCGCAACAAGTTCGACGGCCCGCCATCCGAGTTCAGCGACCTCGCCAAGGCGTTCTGGGTCGGCTGAGATGCGGCTGCTGATCCATACCGGCGGCACCATCGGGATGGTGCCATCGGACGATGGTCTTGCGCCCGGCGCGGGCGTGGTCGAGGCGGCCGTCGGTGACCGGGCGCGCATCCATGCCTTCGACCCGCTCCTCGACAGTGCGGCGATCGCCCACGCGGACTGGAACCGCCTGCTCGACCTGATCGAGGCCGAGGCCGGGCCGGTGGTGATCACGCATGGTACCGACACAATGGCCTATACGGGGGCGGCGCTGTCCCAGGCGCTGGACGGCTGGCCGCATCCGGTCATCCTGACCGGTGCGATGCAGCCGCTGGGCGCCGGCGGCGATGCCGAGGCCAATCTCGAACTGGCGCTGACAGCCGCGCCCGAGGCCGGGGTCTGGCTGGCCTTCGCCGGCCGGCTCCTGCCGGCGGGAATCCTGGTGAAGCACGACAGCCATGCCGCCGACGCGTTTCGGACGGTGGGCGAGGCACCCGCTCCGGGCCGCTTCCGGAGCCGCCGCTTTGCCGACCGCGCGCTCGGCATCCTGACGTTCTCGCCAGGGATGACCGGCCCGATGATCGCGGGCGCGCTCGCGACGCTGGATGGCGCGGTGCTGCGCGTCTTCGGTGCCGGCACGATCCCGCCGGCCCCCTCACTGGCGCAAACCCTCGCCGAGGCGGTCGGGCAAGGTCGGCGCCTCCGCGCGGTCTCCGCCTGCGAAACCGGCGGGCTTGCTGCAGGAGCCTATGCTGCGGGCGCCGCCCTGTGGGCCGCCGGTGTCGAGAATGGCGAGCGCGAGACAGCCGAGGCGGCGCTCATCCGCCTGTGGCTGTCACTGTCTGAAGAGCGGTGACGCGCACGGTTAGGGCGATGTCTGTCGCGTGTCGCGGACACCGACGCGTCATGCGCTCGCGAGCTGGCGATGAAGCTCCACCACGGCTTCGTCGAGGGCATCGGTAATCAGCGCCTCGGCGCGCGGATTGTAGCGGACCGCAGGCAGCGCGACGTTGAGCGAGCCGAGCGCTTCACCGTCCTCGCCCAGCACGGCCTTTGCCAATCCGATGATCCCCGGAGTGAACTCCTCCAGGGAATAGGCGATGCCCTCCCGCCGGACCTTGTCGAGCTGCCTGCGCAGTTCGGTGGCCGAGGAGAGCGTGTTGGCCGTGATCGGCTGGAAGCTGACGCCGTCGAGATATTCGTCCCGTCGGCTTTCGGCCATATGGGCCAGGATGACTTTGCCGCCGGAGGTCGCATAAAGTGGCGCCAGATCCCCGAGCCGCATATGCGAGACCAGCCGCTGCGAGGAACTGACCGTCGCCACCACCTCGGCCTCGTTGCCCTTGAGCAAGTTCAGCGCCGAGGATTCGCCGGTCTGCGCCGTGATCCGCTCCAGCACCGGCTGCACCAGGCTTACGAGATCCTGCCGGCGCGAGGTCAGGCGCGCCATGCTGGTGAAGCGCTCGCCCAGGCGGTAGCTCTTGCCCGCGGCCGAATAGGCGACATAGCCGCGCGCCGTCGCGGTCTTGAGGAGCTGCGTCAGGCTGCTCTTGGGGATGCCGAGCGCCTCCGTGATCGCGGTGTGAGACAGGCCGCCATTGTAGCGGGCCAGCAATTCGAACAGGTCGAGAAGCCTGTCGGCCGATTTGACGGCGCTCCGCGCGTCCTCGTTCAGTGCTTCGGGTTTCACTACGCGCCTCAGTTCATCAGTGTGAACAACTAGCAAGCCCACGGCCTGAAGGGAAGCGGGAGATCAGGGCCGATGGGCGGCGTTTCGTTCGAGCAGCCGCCTTGTGGCCTCGCCGGCATGCCGGGCGCGCTCTGCAGGCGGGAGAGCGGCGAAAGCGGCGGACGGAGCTTCGATCCCAACCGGCGTGTCGGGTGCAAAGGCGTCGAGGAATGCGTCCAGCCACAACTCGCCGAGCCCCGGATAGAGCCGCTCGCCACGAGCCTCGGCGCGAAGACCGGAGGTCGCTCGCGGCACGGCCGGGGCATCGCAGAGATGGATATAGGAGAACAGGCCGGGGTCGTAGCGGGCGATGTCGGCCGGGCTGCCGCCGGAACGGCTGAGATGCAGCGCATCGACCAAGAGACCGGCGTCCTTGGGCGCTGCCTGCCGCAGCAGGTCATGGGCGCTGCCGAGATCGGCGATGGTCGCATAGGGGATGAATTCCAGCATCGGACGCAGCCCTCGCGCGTTCGCGAGCATGCACAAGCGCCCGAAATTGTCGCAGAGCCGGGCCGGCTCGGCATCGAAGCCGACGGTCAGCACATAGCGCGCGCCAAGCTCGACCCCGACGTCCAGCGCCGGCTGCAATTCGTCGACCTGGGTCTGCGGCGACAGCCAGATCGCCTCGATATCGAGAATGCGCAAGCCGGTCGCGTCGAGCCGCTCCTTGATGAGGCGCTGCAGCGGAATGTCGCCGATCACCGGAACGATCCTGTCCCCCGGAAGGGGCGCCACGATACGCAGGCCGATCGCATCGAAGCCGCCGGCCGCGCCGGCATCGATCAGCGTCAGCGGATCGGCATCGAGCACCGTGAGGTGCGCGAGCGAGGTCGATCTCATTGCCGGGTTCCAGTTGACTCCATTCGGTCATTATATAGAACTAGTTTCTGTAAATGAACAAATATGGAGACAGGAGATGACCGCAGCGAGCGACGAGGCCGACCGGCGCGCCATCCGCGAGCTCCTCGAGAACTGGGTGGTCTGGCGCGACGCCGGCGACTGGGAGCGGTTCCGAACCGTCTGGCACCCCGAGGGGCGGATGATGGCGACCTGGTTCCAGGGCACCGGCGACGAATTCATCCGCGTCAGCCGCGAGGGTTTCGAACGCGGCGTCCGCATCCTGCATTTCCTCGGCGGCATCGCGGTCGATGTCGAAGGGGCGCGAGCGATCTCCCAGACGAAGATGACCATCAGCCAGCGCGCCGAGGTCGACGGCGTCGTCTGCGATGTCGTCTGTACCGGCCGCTTCTACGACTTCCTCGAGAAGCGCGACGGGCGCTGGGGCATCGTGCTGCGCCAGCCAATCTACGAGAAGGACCGGATCGATCCGGTCGATCCTTCGGCTGCTCTCGCGCTCGATCGCGAGCTGTTGATGCGTTTCCCCGAAGGCTATCGCCACCTCGCCTATCTGCAGACCCGCATCGGCTACAAGGTCAAGCCGGACATGCCGGGACTGATCGGACGCGAGGTCGAGGCGCTCTATGCTCGCGGCACCGGCTGGCTCAAGGGCGCGCCGGCTGACGGAGCTGCGGCACTGGCGGGCTGAGGCCAAGGTGACGAGCGCCGCCATGCAGCCCTTCGTCTACGAGACGCTTCCGGCGCGCGTGATCTTCGGAGCCGGCACACCGGCGCGGCTGGGCGCCGCGTTCGAAGTTCGCGGCGATGTCAGCTGCGGTCGTGTCTTGTCCAGAGGCTGATCCATGATCTGGCAAAGTCCCCTTCATGTCCGGCACAGGTGGATCTCAGATGACATCTCGCGTGAGCACGCCTCCTCTCCGCAGAACCACTGGCCTGCGCCAGTTTCTGGACCTTGAGCAGCAGCGCGATTGGATCGAAGGCAAGACCGATTTGTGCGACGCCGAGGAGCGCTCGGAGTCCCCCGAACTGCGGTTCAAATACATCCCACGTTTCCAGAAGCTGCTTCGCCGCCCGCAAGCGCAAGAGGTTCTGGAGATCCTCAGGCTCTACGGCCAGAGCTGCATCCCCATCCCGCGCAAGAGCGAGCGTCATTACTGGTCGGTTTCGTGCCTGCCATCGACCTCTGACAAGCCTCTCACCCGCATCAATGCCAGCTGGATGGAGCTCTTCACGCTCTACGCGGACGGCGATGGCATCCGTGCGAGATTCCTGGTGCATCTCTCGGATTTCACCGCGAACCATTCACTCGCACAGGCACATGTGGACGAAGCCTTTCTCGAGCACTGCGTCACGGCGCCGGAGGATATCAGCTATTTCCTCCCGAACGGCGCGGACATGTTCGGCATCAATGTGCGGGGCTCCGCCTCGATCCGCAGCTTCCTTGCGGCTCGTCGCGTCGTGGCGGCCATTCGCATTTTCAATCTGACCCACATGAATCGCGGGCGGAACGCCTACCAGGCCAGCCACTGCTACAGCCTGGCCGATTGCATGCTGGCAGGTTGACCGGCGCTGCGGCCGCAATCCGCTGGGCGGCGGCTTGCGCTGCCGAACGTTCGGGCCTCGTCACGCGCGGTACGAGGCGAGGTAGCTGTCGATACTAGAGCGCGTTCCGCGCGCCCAGATTCTCTCCAATGCCCGGCGGAATGCCTCCCGGAAGCGTTGGTCATCGCCCAAATCGCCATAGATATCCCGCATCGCAAGCCAAGCCTCCGGCTCGAGCCTGGCCTGCTGCGCCTGCATCTGCAGCCGCGGCCAGATCGGGTCGTTCGGCGCGATCGGCTGCCCGCTCTCGGTTTCGCCATAGCAATAGCGGCACCACAGGGCGCAGACGAGCGCGAGGCCGTCGATGGCACGCCCGGCCTTCAATGCGTCGCGGATCGTCGGCAGGATGAATTTCGGCTGGCGATTGGACCCGTCGAGGCAGAGACGCCGGATCGTGTCGCCGATCTTGGGATTGGCGAAGCGACGCTCTATCGTGCGCTTGTAATGATGCAGGTCAGTGTCCGGCACCGGCGGCACCATCGGGATGACCTCGGCGTCGAGCAGCACCGACAGGAAGCGCGCGATCTGCTCATCCGCCAGCGCCTCGTGGACGAAGTGGATGTCGAGCAGGCCGGCCGGATAGGCGATCGCGGCATGGCCGCCATTGAGGATGCGGAGCTTCATCAGCTCGAACGGCGCGACATTACCGACGAACTGGACGCCGACCTGCTCCAACTGCGGCCTCCCGGCCGGAAACCGGTCTTCCAGCACCCATTGCCGGAAATCCTCGCAAAAGACCGGACGGCGATCCTCGACGCCGAACTCGTCACGCAACCTGTCGCACTCGCGCTGCGTAGTCGCCGGCGTGATCCGGTCGACCATGCCGTTCGGGAATGCGACGCTTTCCCTGATCCAGGCCGCGTCGGAGCGATCGACCAGCTCGACGAGCCCCGAAACCGTCGCCTGCGCGACATGACCGTTGCCCGGCAGGTTGTCGCAGGACATCACTGTGAAGGGCGCGATGCCGGCGGCGCGACGTTGCAGCAGCGCGGCGGCGATGAGGCCGAACGCCGTCTTCGGACGGCGCAAGCGATCCCGAGCATCGGCGACGATGTCGGGGTGCTCCGCAGCGAAGGTCTCTGTCGCCGGATCGACATAGTAACCGCCCTCGGTGACGGTCAACGAGACGATGCGGGTGCGAGGATCGGCGAGCCGCGCCAGCACGGTTTCAGTATCCCCCGGCCCGATGAAATCGAGCATCGGCCCGATGATGCGCGCCTGCGAGGACGAAGCTTCCTGCGCCACGACGGTGGTGAGGAAATCTTGCGCTGCCAGATCGGCGCGCATCTCGGCATCGCTTTCGCGCACCCCGGCGCCGATCAGCGCCCAGTCCCAATCGAGGCCGCGTTCGAAGAGCTCGTCGAGATAAACAGCCTGATGCGCGCGGTGGAAATTGCCGACGCCGATATGGACAATGCCGGGCGAGAGCTCGGCCGGCCGATAACCAGGGACCGCGACGGGACCGGCGATGGCGGTCAGCGTCGTCCGCGAGAGCCTGACCACCATTGACGTCACTTCGCCCGGGCGGAGGCCAGCTGGATCACGAGATCCGGCCGGTCGCTGGTGATCTGCGAGACCGGCTGTCCAAGCCAGAAGTCGATGTCGCCGACCGTGTTGGGCACCCAGACGCCGAGGCGCTCGCGCCCGACGATCCCGAGCGCCTGGTCTAGCGAAAGGCGCAACAGCGATTGCTCGACGGCGATGATGCAGCCGAGATCGACGAAGCGCTTCAGGGTCCGCTCGACGCCGCCATAGGCTTCGCAGGAGCGCCGGTCAACCGAGGCGAGGCGGCGCATCTGCGGCGCCTTCGCTTTGATCTCTTCGATCACCTCAGGCACGAAGCAGGTCAGCACGACGCGCGAGGACAGTCCGCGTGCCTCGACCAGCGCGATCACCTTGTCGAGCAGGCCGGGATAGGGGCTGCCGAAGGCATTCATCTTCATCTCGATCTCGAGCTCGATCCCGCTCGGGCCGAAGACGTCGAGGACGCTCGACAAGGTCGGGATCGTCTCGCCGACGGTCTCACGCAGCCGGACCTTGCGCAGCGCTTCGCGATCCAACCTGTCGATCGGCCCCTTGTGATCGGTGGTGCGGTCGAGCAGCGGATCGTGGATCACCATGATCTCGCCGTCGCTGGACAGGTGCACGTCGAGCTCGACCGCATCGACCTTGAGGTCGCGGGTATTCCTGAAACCGGAGAGGCTGTTCTCGGCCCAGAGGTTGCGCGCGCCGCGATGTCCGATGATCCGCATGGTCGAAGTCCCGTCGTCCGAGTTGACTTTGTCTACTTGCCGCTGTCGACCAGCCCCTTCACGAACCAGCGCTGGAGCAGCAGGATCACGATGGTCGGCGGCAGCATGGTGAGGAAGGCCGCGTTCATCAGCACATGCCAGGTCGGCAGCGAGTCGCTCTGCGGCATCAGCTTCTTCAGCCCGATCACAGCGGTCGCCATGTCGGGATCGGTGGTGAGGAGAAGGGGCCAGAGATACTGGTTCCAGCCCATCAGGAAGAGGATGATCGCCAGCGCCACGATGTTGGAGCGCGACAGCGGCAGCAGGATCAGCCGAAAGAACTGCCAGGGGCTTGCGCCATCGATGCGTGCCGCTTCGCAGAGCTCGTCCGGCACGGTCAGGAAGAACTGCCGGAACAGGAATGTCGCCGTCGCCGAGGCGATCAGCGGCAGGATGAGGCCGGAATAGGTGTTGACCAGATTCCAGTCGAGATCGACCAGCACCTGCCAGCCCAGCCAGCCGCCGATGATGTTGAGCGGCAGCGCGACATTGGCGGCCGATTCATAGGTCGGCACGATGCGGACCTCGATCGGCAGCATCAGCGACATGAAGATCAGCCAGAAGGCGGTCAGCCGGAACGGAAAGCGGAAATAGGTCACGGCGAACGCGGCGATCAGCGAGACCGCGAGCTTGCCGAACGTGATGCCGCAGGCGACGACGAAGGAATTGAGCAGGAGCCGGCCGAACTTCGCGTTGTTCAGCACAGTCTGCACGTTGGCAAGGAACTGATCGCCCGGCAGCCAGGACAGCGGGACCTGCATGATCTCCTGCTGCGACTGCGAGCCGATGACGAAGACGAAGTAGACCGGCAGGCAGACGATCGCCGCACCCAGCAGCAGAATGGCGTGGCAGACGAGATCGAGAACGGGGGTGCGTTCGTTCATCGCCGCCACCCCTAGACGCTGTAGTTCACGCGCCGCTCGATGAAGCGGAATTGCGCGAAGGTCAGGGCGAGCGCCAGAGCCATCAGCACGACCGACTGCGCCGCCGATGAGCCGAGATCGAGCGTGACGAAGCCGTCCTGGTAGACCTTGTAGACCAGGATCGAGGTGGCACCGGCCGGTCCGCCGCGTGTCGTGGCGTCGACGATCGCGAAGGTCTCGAACAGGCCGTAGACGAAATTGATCACCACCAGGAAGAACAGGGTGGGCGAGATCATCGGCAGCGAGATGCGCAGGAAGCGCTGGATCGGCCCGGCGCCGTCGAGATAGGCCGATTCCAGGATCGATTGCGGCACCGACAGCAGCGCCGCCGCGAGGAAGATGTAGTTGTAGCAGATGTGCTTCCACGACGCGGCCATGACGATCAGCGCCAGCGCATGGCCCGAATGGCGGTTCGGGTCCCAATCGAAGCCGAGCCCCTGCAGCATGTGCGCGACGGGGCCGACGCGCGGGTTGAACAGGAAGGCCAGCATGATGCCGGCGATCGCCGGCGCGATCGCATAGGGCAGCAGCAGGATGGTGCGATAGGCGCCGCGGCCGCGCACGATATGATTGGTCGCGAAGGCGAGCACGAGCGCAACCGACAGGGTCAGGACGTTCTGCGCGATGGTGAAGAGCATCGTCACCTGCGCGGACGACCAGTAGACGCCGCTGCGGAACAGCCGCTCGAAATTCTGGAAGCCGACCCATTGCGTCGTCGCGCCGAACGGGTCGGTGAGCTGGAAGGCCTGGAGGAGCGCCCGCACCGAGGGGATGAAGAAGAACAACAGCAGGATGAAGAGCTGCGGCGCCAACAGCCAGAACGGCAGCCAGCTGCCGCTGAAATGCGCGCGCTTCAGTCCGCTTTCCGCCTGGCTGCCCATCATCGACGAGGCCGGTTGCCGCCGAAGCGGCCAGCGGAGACGCCGTGCGCCCCCACTGGCCGGCAACGCGAGGCAGGCGCTATTTCTTGCCAGCATTGAGCTGCTCATAGCGGCGCAGCGCCTCGTTGCCGCGGTTCGCGGCGTCGTCGAGCGCCTGCTGCACCGGCTTGCGGCCGAGGAAGGCGGCCGAGACTTCCTCCATGATCGCGACATTGATCTGATTGCTGTTGCCGATCCGGAAGCCGAGCGAATTGTCGCTGGGCGTGCCGCGCATCAGCTGGACGACCGCGATCGCCCGCGTCGGGCTCTTGTCGTAATAGCCCTGCGCCTTGGCGGCCTCATAGGCGGCGACTGTCACCGGAACATAGCCCGTGACCTGGTGCCACCAGACCTGCGTGTCGGTCTGCGCCAGGAAATTGTAGAAGGCGGCGACCGCCTTGTACTTCTCCGGCGTGTGGCCTTTCAGGGTCCAGAGCGCCGCGCCGCCGATGACGCTGTTCTTCGGCGTCACGCCCTGCTCATAAGGCAGTTCGGTCGCGCTCCAGTCGAACTTGGCGGCAGCGACCACTGCGGCATGCGCGGCGGTCGAGGCGATGATGGTCGAGCACTCGCCCGAGGTGAAGAGCTGGACCGGGACGACACCTTGCCCGGCGATCTGCATCACGTTCGAAGTGACCAGGCGCTTCATGCGCTCGACCTGGCCGACGAGCTTGCCCTTGTTGAAGACGAAGGACGTGTCGAGCCCGTCCATGCCGTTGCGCTTGGTCGCATACGGCAGATCGTTCACCGCGCTGTAGTTCTCGAGGAAGCTCCACTCATAGTCGCCGGGCAGCACCATCGCGCATTTCGACACGCCCTTGGCCTTGATCGCGTCGAGCTGCGGCTCGAGCTCCTGCCAGGTCGCGCCGGGCTTGTCGAAGCCGGCGGCTTTGAAATGGTCGCGGTTGTAGAACAGGATCGGCGTCGAGGAGTTGAACGGCATCGCCTGGAGCTTGCCGTTCATCGCGTAGTAGCCGACCACCGGCTTGATGAAGTTCGACCAGTCCACCTTGTAGTTCTGCTCCGCCATCAGGTCGGCCGTCGGGATGATCGCGCCCGAATTGACCATGGTCAGGAAGGAGCGCTCGTTCGACTGGACGATCTCCGGCTGGCGCTTGGCGCGATAGGCCGCGATCGTGCCGTTCAGCACCTCGTCATAGGTGCCCTTGGCGATCGCCTTGACGACGTAGTCCTTCTGCGAGTCGTTGAACTTCTTGACGATCTCGTCGACGCGCTCGCCGAGGGCGCCACTCATCGCGTGCCAGAACTCGATCTCGGTGGCCGCCCGAGCCGTCGACAGGCCGGACAGCAGCAAGGCGCCCGCCAGCGCCGCATGGATAGGTCGCATGTAAGCCTCCCTCGTGAGTTATGTGAGCATATGCTCTTTGTTGAAGCATATGCTCGCACATCGCCTTCTTATGTCAACAGCCCATGACAAGGCGATGACGGCGCGAGCAGGCCGCACCGCCACCATTTTCGACCACGATGGAGAGAGTTGCCGCGCTCAGTCGGCCAGGAGCGCGCGCGCGGTATCTTCGTCGGTGATCACGCCATTGACGATGCCCCCGGCGAGGGCGGCCCGCAATGGCGCCACCTTGGCGGCGCCATGGGCGATGCAGATGCGCAGACGCCCGCTACCCGGCTCGGGCGGCACGCTGGTGACGCGCAGGTTCAAACCCTGCTCGAGCACCCGTCCTTCACCGTCGAAGGCCCAGCCCGTAACCTCACCAACGGCCCCGCAGCGGACCAGTTCGAGCAACTCGCTGCGGGTCATGAAGCCGTCGCGATAGAGCACGGCATCGTCGCCGATCTGGCTGATGCCCATCAGCCAGAGATCAGCTTCGCTGGCGATGGCGCGAATGCGCCGAACCGATTCGATCTCGATCAACTGCGCCCGCTCTTCCGGGCTGGAGACATAGAGCGGCAGCGGCATCGGGAAATGCTGGGCCTTGGTGATTTCGGCCAGCTTGACCAGCGTGTCGAACCGGCTTGCCGAGCCGTCCGGCGAGATCGTGCCGACAAGCGAGACCAGACGGTGCAGCGGGCAGGACATCGGCGAGACACGCTCGATGCTGGCGCGCATCGAGCGCCCGGTGCCGAGCGCCATCACCAGAGACTTGCGCGAGCGCAGCCAGCGCTCGATCAACAGCCCGCCCAGCGAGGCGACGCCGGAAGCAGCTGTTTCGGCCGAGCCGTCGGCAGGCGCGATATCGCAATGCTGCAGCTCGAAACGGTCGCGCAGGCGCGCCGCAAGGTCCATGCAATCGGCAATCGGATGATTCATCCGGAAGCTGATCAGCCCTTCGGTCCGGCAGAGCGAGACCAGGCGCTGCGCCGCCGGCCGCGAGATGTTCAGGATCTGGGCGATGTCTTCCTGGGTCCGGCCGGCGATATAGTAGAGCCAGCCGGCGCGGGCGGCGTCGTCGAGGCGGGCATTGTCTCCATCGGCCATGCGTTCAATCCGCATCCTGCATCGAAAGCTCCCGCCAGGAGCCAAGCAATCGGTCGGCGCCCGCGTCCTTCAGGGCCTCGAGCTGATCGAGCACCGTGAAGTGACTGCCCGCAGCAAGCCCAAACGCGGTCATGCCCGCAGCCTTGGCAGCCATCACTCCGCTGACGCTGTCCTCGACGACCAGGCAACGTTCCGGCGCGACGCCGCGCTCGGACGCCGCCAGCAGGAACAGGTCGGGCGCGGGCTTGCCTCGCTGCACCCGGGTCGTGCTGAAGATCCGCCTCTCGAACAGGTCCCAGAGACCGGTTTGGCGCAGGCAAAGCTCGATACGCTCCTCATCACTGGACGAAGCGACGCAATAGTCTGCGTCGAAGGCCTCGACGGCCTCGCGCACGCCGGCGATCGGCTGCAGCTCCCTTGCGAAGGCGGAGAACAGCCGGGCGCGCCAATCCCGCCTGAAACTGTCGGGAGCGGGCCCGCCGGTCATGCGCTCATAATCCTCGATCACCGCGCTCGCCGGCCGCCCGAGATAGCGCCGCATCACGCGAGGCAGATCGTAATCGGGATCGAGCGGCGAGAGAAGCTCGGCCAGGATCCGGCAACTGATCGTTTCGCTGTCGACGAGCACGCCGTCGCAATCGAGGATGATAAGGTCGAACTGCGCTGGTCGGCGGGTCATGGCGTCAACAGAAAATCGATCAGATGCTCTTATCATGAACATCTGCTCGATTCGATGTCAAACTCTTCAGCCAGTCAGCACAGTCCCTGGCTGTCGCGAGCGGCCTGCTGCCAAGCCAGATACTGCCGGTCATAGGCGGAAACGAGTTCGGGGTCGGGATCGAAGCTTACCATCTCACCCACCGGCTTCAGACAGACGTCGCGAACGGATTCGCCCGCACAGGCGAGCCGCGCCAGCCGCGCCGCACCGAAAGCAGCGCCATTGTCTCCGCCCTCGTAACGCGTCAGCGGAATGGCCAGCACATTGGCGAGGATCGACAGCCATAGATCGGACCGCGAGCCGCCGCCGATGACCAGTGCCTGCTCGACCGCTACGCCCTCTCCTTCGAGCGCGAGCTTGCCATCACGAAAGGCGAAAGCGACCCCTTCCAGCACGGCCTGGGTCATCGCGTCCCGATCGGTCTCGTGCCTCAGGCGGGCGAAGCTGCCCAGCATCAGCGGGTCGTTATGAGGGGTCCGCTCGCCAGAAAGATAGGGTGTGAACAGCGTCGAGGACGGCCGGCTGGCGCGACCTCCGAGTGACGCCAGCAACGCCGCCTCGTCGCATCCGACGATTCCCGCCCACCAGCGCAGGCTCGCTGCCGCCGAGAGGTGCACCGACATCTGATGCCAGCGATCCGGCAAGGCATGGCAGAAGGCGTGCACGGCACGCTCGGCCCGCGGTTCGAACCTCTCTGTCGTGCGCCAGAGCACGCCTGAGGTCCCGAGCGAGAGGAAGCAATCGCCCGGTTCGATCGCGCCCAGCCCGATGGCGCCGGCGGCATTGTCGCCTGCACCACCGGCGAAAAGTGGCGGCGCGTCGAAGCCGAGCTCGCGGCTGAGCTCGGCACGCATCCGGCCGGCAGGCTGCGAGCCTTCGACGAGCGCCGGCATATGGCTGCGGTCAAGCCCCGCCGCCGCCAGCATCCGGTCGGACCAGTCGCGGGCGCCGACATCGAGCCAGAGCGTGCCGGACGCATCCGACATCTCCTCGGTTGCCTCGCCGGTCAGGACGAGCCTGAGATAGGCCTTCGGCAGCAGGACCTTTCGGGTTTTCCGGAAGGTATCCGGCTCGTGACGGCGGACCCAGGCTAGCTTCGGCGCGGTGAAGCCCGGCATGGCGATATTGCCGGTGATCGCGCGCAAGGCCGGCTCCACTACTTCCAGCTCGGCGCATTCGGCGACGGAGCGGCCGTCATTCCAGAGAATGCAGGGGCGCAGCGGCCTGTCCGCTTCGTCGAGAAGGACAGCGCCATGCATTTGCCCGGACAGACCGATGCCGCGACAGGCACGAAAGGCAGGGCGGTCGGCATCACGCAACCGGCGCAAGGCCGATAAAGTGGCGCTTATCCACTCTGCCGGGTTCTGCTCCGACCAGAGCGGCTGCGGCCGCTGCGAGGACAGTTCAGCCGTGGCGCCGGCGAGCAGGCGCTGTCGGTCATCGACCAGGACGGCCTTAACCGAGGAGGTACCGAGGTCGATGCCGATATAGCTCATGGCAGATGCCAGTCGCGCGAGATGTCGTCAGCGCCGGCGCGGCGCGGGGTCGCCAGGATAGATCAGGCTCTTCACCATACCTGCTTCATTGGCGGCATGGCGACGGAAGGCTTCCGGCCCTTCGTCCAGCCTGAAGCGATGGCTGACGACCGCTTCGACATCGACCTTGCCCAGCGCCACCAGCTCGATGGCGCGCGGATAGACATGGCCCATGCGGCGCGAGAACTTGATCGTCAGCCCACGCCGACGCGTCTCTGCCGCCGGGACGACATAGCTGTCGCCATCGGGGATCCCAACCAGCACGACGCGGCCGCCGATACGCGCAGCGCGTATGGCGTCGCGGAAGCCTTCCGGCGCATTGGTCGCCTCGATCACCAGGGGGAGCCCCTCTCCATCTGTCCATTTGGCGATGTCGGCGACGCTCTCCCCGGCCTTGCTGGCGCCCAGCTTCAGCGCCAGGGCTCGCCGGTGCGGCTGCGGATCGCAGACCAGGATTTCGCCGACACCGACCGTCCGCAGCACCTGCAGGATCAGGAGGCCGATCGGCCCGCAGCCGAGCAGCGCGACGCGCTCGAGCAGGCGCGGTTTCGCCAGATCGACCGCATGGATGGCGACGCCAAGCGGCTCCAGCATGACCGCATCACTCGGCGTGAAATGCTGCGGCACGGGGACGATCTGGGACGTCGGCACCCAGATCCGCTCCGTCATCGCACCGTCATTGGGCGGCGCACCGATGAAGACGACCTCGGGGCAGAGATTGGGGTGGCCCTCGCGGCAATGCTCGCAATGGCCACAGGCCTGGTTGGGGTCGACCGCGACGAGCGAGCCGCGAGCCAGGCCGAGCGCCGGCAAATCCTCGGTCAGCCAGCCGCTGAACTCATGTCCCGGCACGAACGGCGCCGCGATCACCGCCGAACCGATGCCGCCATCCTTGTAATAATGCAGGTCGCTGCCGCAGAGCCCGACGGCGGCGACGTCGATCAGCGTTTCGCCCGGCGCTCCCTCGCGGAGATTGAAGGGCGCGACGCGCGCGTCGCCGGCGGCGTGCAGGAACACGGCATGGGACATTTCGGGATGGCGCTCCGACTCTGCCAAATACTCTCTTAACAAATGTATTTTGCTATTTACATTGGTTCCGGTCAAGGCGGAAACGCTATGCGCGCAGCCCTCGTTGTAGGGTGTGACGAGCGCGATATAACCGTCCGCAACCGACAAAAGGATCCGCAATGCCGGAAGACGCCCAGACTCAGGTGAGAGCCGCCTGGCTGTACTACATGGAGGGGCTGACCCAGGCGGAAATCGCCGACCGGCTGAAGATGACGCGGCTTCGGGTCAACCGGCTTCTGGTGGAAGCGCGCGGCAGCGGCCTGGTCAACATCACCATCAACTCGCGCCTCGAGAGCTGCGTCCGGCTGGAACGTGCGCTGGTCGACGCTTTCGGCCTCCGCGAGGCCGTAGTGGTGCCGACGCCCGACGACTCCGCGCAGGTGTCGGCCCAGATCGGCCGGGCCGCCGGTGATTTCGTCTCGCGGATCATCGAGGAGCGCCGGTCCGGCGTCTTTGGCGTCGGCTGGGGCAGCACGCTGCGCGAAACCATCCGACATGTGCGGCCGGGACAATTCCGCGAGCTCGACGTCACCTCGATGATGGGCGGACTGACCTATGGCATCGAGCTCAACACCTTCGAGATCGCCAGCCAGTTCGCCCGGCTCTGGCAGGCGCAATGCCATTATCTCGCCGCGCCGATCTATGCCGGTACGCCGCAATCGCGCGACACCATCCTGGCGCAGGATGTGTTCGAGGAGGCTTTTGCGCGTGTCCGCGCCACCGACGTCTCGATCCTCAGCGCCGGCGATATGAGCGAGCGCTCTTTGCTGGTGCGCTATGGCCTGCCGCGGGATCTCGACATCGCCGAACTGACGGCGCTCGGTGCAGTCGGCGACCTGCTCGGCCAGTTCATCGACAAGGACGGCACGCCGCTCGACCACCCGATCAACCGCCGCGCCATCGCGCTGCCACTGGAAGCGCTGACGCGCATCCCGACGGCGATCCTGGCCTCGGGCGGCAGCAACAAAGCCGCCGTCATCGCAGCCGCGCTCAAAGGCAGGCTCGCCTCGGTGCTGATCACCGACGAGCAGGCTGCCGCGGCCGTGCTCGCTCTGCACTGAAAGCCTTCAGGCCGCGCGGATCGCCGCGAGTAGTGCCTCGTGGATCAGGCCGTTGCTGACGACCTTCTCCAGATCCTCGTCACGCGAATCGACCCCGGCGACGGTGGTGACCCTGCCACCGGCGGCCCGCACCAATGGCATCGCCGCCGCATGCGAGACGATGTCGGCCTTGAGCCCGATAAAGGCGTCGAGCCGGCCGGCCGCAACCAGCGACATCTCCAGACCGCCCGAGACAAGGACGCGCACGCCGCGGCACAGACCGGACAGCCGGCGGATGACGGCGTTGGTCCTCTCCAGTTCCTCCGATGCATAATGCGAGGTCAGGCAGATCGAAACCACGGCATCGGCAAGGCTCGCCGTCGCCGAGACAACGGCTGGCCGGTCATTGACCGTCGCGACGTCGCCTTCGGCATAGTGCGCGACGAGCCCGGCAAGCGGCGCATGCGTCAGGCCGAGCAGCGTGCGGCCTTCCTCCTGATAGGCCATCGTCACCGAGAACCAAGGCAGGCCGCCGGCGTAGTTCACCGTGCCGTCGAGCGGATCGATGATCCAGCGCGGCGCTGTCTCCGAACCGGAGAAGCCGGCTTCTTCCGAGAGGATCGCGGCCTCGGGCGTCAGCTGGCGCAGGCCGTCGATAACCAGCCGTTCCGAGGCGAGGTCGGCGGCCGTCACCACATCACGGAACTCCTTGCGGGCGACGGAAAGATCGCCGTCCTGCATGCGGACCAGCAGCTCGGCCGCCTGCCGGGCGATCGCGGCTGATTGCTCGAGCAAAGCGAGAAGGCGCGGCTCAGACATGGGCGACCTGCGGCTTGCCGGGATAGGCGGGGTCGAGCACGAAGGGCCGGCGCGGGCCGTAATCGCCGATCGGCTGGAGATGGCTGACGACGCCGGTCTCGGGGCGCCAGGCATGCACGGCAAAGGCGGGCGGCTCCATGATGAACCAGTTCTCCGTGCCGGGGCGCAGATCGAGCGCGACCTGATGGGCCGTACCCGGCGCGACATAGCCGATCGTGCCGGCAAAGCGCCGCTGGATCGGCCGGTGATAGTGGCCGCAGAGCACGCGCTCGATCTCGGGATGAGCGGCGATCAGCGCGGCGAAGCTCTCGGAGACACGGCAGGGGATCACGTCCATGCCATCGACGCCGACCGCGAAGGGCGGATGGTGCATGAAGATCAGCGTCGGACGCCCCTGCCCTTCACGCAGGCGAGCCGCCAGCCAGGCCTCGCGCTCGGCACAGATCGCGCCGCCATCCTCGCCGGCGATCACCGTGTCGAGGCCGATCAACCGGACCGGGAAATCCTCGACGGTGTAGTGCAGGAAGCCAGCTTTGGGCAGATAGGCGTGGTCAGCGCCAAGCGCCTCGGCGAAGCTCTCGCGCCGGTCGTGATTGCCGGGCAGGACATAGACCGGCATCGGCAAGCGCCGCAGCGCGTCGCGGACGATCGCGTATTCCTCGGCGAGGCCGCAATCGGCGAGATCGCCGGTGACCAGCACGCAGTCCGGCGCCGGATCGAGTGCCAGCACCGCATCGACCGCCTTCGCGATCGCGGCATTGGTGTCGACGATGCCATAAGCCGGGCGGCCATGCGGCCTCGCGTGGAAGTCGCTGAGCTGAGCGATGATCATCGTGCTTCTATCCAATGGCTACAAAACAACGAGCCGCCCGGCGCGGACGCCGGGCGGCGGTATCAATGTCAGCGCAACGCGCTCACTTCATCAGCGCTTCGGTCTCGGAGACCATGCGCTCGAGGCCGGCCTTGGGCTGGATTTCGCCGCGCATCACGCCGGCGATGACCTCGCGCTGCTGGCGCCAGATGCGGACCGAGTTGCCGCCCGGATAGCCCTGCCAGGGCGAGGCGCGGTTCACCTGGCCGTTGATCGTGCGGAAATTGGCATTGTCCTTGTAGAACGGGCCGAGGAAGGCGTCCTCGCCGGCGCGCAGATTGGTCGGCATGTAGCCGGAGGTCTCGACGACGATCTTCTGCGCCTCCGGCCCGGTCACGAACTTCACGAACTCCCAGGCCGCCTTCTGCTTGGCCGGGTCCTTGGCGGTGATGATCGCCGCATTGCCGCCGGTCGGCAGCGTGCCCTTGGCCTTGTCGTCGATCGGGAACACGGCCGTCTTCAGGGTGAAGCGCTCGCCGATGAGATCGGTGACCTGGCGCAGGCGGGCCGGCGTGTCGAAGAAGATGCCGATCTTGCCGGCGATGAACTGCTGGCGCGACTGATCCCAGTCGATCAGCGGCATGCCGTTCTCGGTGACGAGGCTGCGCAGCGTCTCCAGCGCCTTCAGGCCGACATCGCCGCCGAAGGCGACCTTCTTGCCGCTGGCGTCGAGCAGGGTGTGGCCGCCCTGCTGGACGATGCCGCGCCAGAGCCAGTCATCCGGCCAGTCATGGATGTTGTAGGCGAGGCCGGCGACATCGGCGGTGCGGATCTTCTTGGCGAGGGCGATGGTGTCGGCCCAGTTGTCCGGCATCTTCTCGGGGTCGCCGCCGGCCTTCTTCACCAGCTCGGCGTTGAAATACATCAGCGGCGTCGAGGCGTTGAAGGCAAGGCCCGCCTGCTTGCTGCCGACCTGCCCGAGCGAGAGCAGCGCGTCGGAATAGTTGGCTTTGCGCCAGGCTTCCGGCTCGGCCTTGAGCAGTTCGCCGAGATCGACCACCTGCTTGCGCTTGTCGAGGGTCTCGACCAGCTCGGTCAGCAGATGGAAGCCGGAATAATAGACGTCCGGCAGTTGGTTGGTGACGGAGGAGCGCAGCATCGCCTGATGCCCCTCGTCATAGCTCGCCGCCGGGGCCCGGAAGTTGATCTTGATGCTCGGGTTCTTCTTCATGAACTCCGCGGCGATCGGCTCGTGGAACTTGGCGAAGGCCGGGAAGGCATAGAGCACGTCGAGCGTGACCTCCTGGGCGCGCGCCGCCGTCGAGGCGGCCAGCGCGAACGCCGCGGCGGCCAGGGTTCTGCCGAAAGCTTTCATCGGTCATCTCCTTGAGAGAACTGGATTTTCGTCAGGCTTAGGCGTTTGAGGCTTAGGCGTTTCTTGGGTCTGCTTATTTCACGCCGGTCATTGTGATGCCGTCGATGAATCTGCGTCTGGCGATCAAGAAGGCGAGGACGAGCGGCGCGGTCAGGATCGTCGCTGCAGCGGTCAGCGCGCCGTAGTTCGAACCGGTCTCGGCATCGGCGAAGAACATCATCCCGAGCGGCGGCGGTGCGAGCTTGGCGTCGGAGATGACGATCAGCGGCCAGTACAGATCGTTCCAGTGCGCCACAGTCGAGAACACCGCGAAGGCGGCGATCGCCGGCCAGGCGCTGGGCGTGACGATGCGCCAGACGATCTCGAACTCGCTCATCCCGTCGAGCCGGGCGGCGTTGATGATGTCGTCTGGAAAGCTGCGGAAGAACTGGCGGAACAGGAAGATGGCGAAGACCGAGAGGAAGAACGGCACCATCATCGCAAAATAGGTGTTGAGCAGGCCGAGCTGGGCGAGGCCGATATAGAGCGGCATCGCGGGCACCTGGACGGGGATGCAGAGGCCCAGCAGCACCAGCACGAAGAGCAGGTTGCGTCCGGGGAAGTCGAGCTTGGCCAGCGCATAGGCGCAGGGGATCGCGACCAGGAGCTGCACCACGAGGATGCCGGCGCAGAGGATGACGCCGTTCAGCGCGAAGCGCAGCAGCGGCGCCTTCTCCATCGCGAAGCGATAGTTCTCGACGCCATAGAACTGCTTCGGCCAGAGCGCGATCTCGGCACTGAAGATCTCGGCCGGCGGCTTGATCGAAGTGACCAGCATCCAGATGAACGGCGCCAGCATGAACAGCGCCCCGGCGATCAGCACGCAGTGGATCAGGACGAGCGAAAGAAAGCGGCGCGCCGTCGAATGTGCGGGAGAGACAGTCGCGACGGATGAAGCTGGGGCCGCCATCAGTAGTGCACCTTCTTGTCGAGAGCGAAGGTCTGCACGGCCGAGAAGACGAGGATGAAGGCAAGGAAGATGAAGGTCAGCGCTGCGGCATATCCGGTGTGGAAGTACTGAAAGCCTTCGAGATAGATGTTGTAGAGCAGCACCTCGGTCGAGCCGACCGGGCCGCCGCGCGTCATCACCGCCACCGTGTCGAAGATCTTGAAGGCGGTGATCATCGTCGTGATCACCACGAACATCGTCGTCGGCCCGAGCAGCGGCCAGGTGATGGTCAGGAAGCGGTCGATGCCGCTGGAGCAGCCGTCGATATCGGCGGCTTCGTAGAGATCGCGCGGGATCGCGGTCAGCCCGGCCAGGAACAGGATCATGTTGAAGCCGAGAATCTGCCAGATGCCGATCACGGCGAGCGTCGCCAACGCCGTCGAGGGCTCGCTGAGAAAGGCGATCGGCGCAAAGCCGAGCCATTTCAGCAGGCCGTTGATCGGGCCGAGCGAGGGATGCAGTAGGAACTGCCAGACCGTCGCCATCGCGATCAGCGTCGAGGTCACCGGCAGGAAGTAGATGACCTCGTAGAGCGAGCGCGAACGCGTCCGCCGATGGATCAGTATGGCGATCAGCAGGGCGCCGAAGACGCCGCCCGGCACCATGATCGCGACATAGATCAGCGTGTTCAGCAGCGAGCGGCGGATGATCGGGTCGGCCAGCGCCTTCTGGAAATTGGCGAGCCCGACGAAGTCGAGGTCGACGCCGCCGAACTCGTAATTGGTCAGGCTGAGCACGACGAGCACGGCCAGCGGCGCCAGGATCGTCAGCAGCAGCAGGGTCAGCGCCGGCATGGCGAAGCCAAGGCCGGTGACCCGCTCGATCCAGAGCCGACGGCGCCGGCTGGAGGCGAGTTGCACGGGCATGTCGAGCGCGAGCGTCATGCTCAGGCCCTCAGCGGCACAATGGAAGCGGTCGCGACGCCTGGTCCGCGCGGCTCGATCCGCTCGCCATCGGCGGCGAAGAGATGGCAGGCGCTTTCGTCGAAGCCGAGCGTCACTTCGGCGGTCTCGCTGATGCCCACCGCAGCCACCGGGCTGGTGCGCATCGTCACGCCCGGCAGATCGCGGCCGGCGAGATCGAAATGCAGGATGTATTCGGAGCCGAGATTCTCCTTGCGCCGCAAACGGGCCGAGAACCAGGCGCGTCCCGTTCCAGCCGGCTCGCCTTGGACGAGTGACAGCGCTTCCGAACGCACGCCAAGCGTCACCGCCTGCCCCTGGGCTTGCTGCACATTGAGCGCCATCGGCCGGCCGAAGAGTTCGAGCCTGCCACCCGCGCCGACGCTCGTCGGTAGGAGGTTGATCGCTGGGCTGCCGATGAACTGCGCGACCTTGAGCGAGGCCGGCTTCTCATAGAGCTGGGAGGGTGTGCCGAGCTGCAGGATCGTACCGGAATCCATCATCGCGACGCGATCCGACATCGTCATAGCCTCGACCTGGTCGTGCGTGACGTAGACGAAGGTCGCGCCCAGCCGCTTGTGCAGCTCGGCGAGCTCGGTCCGCATATGGACGCGCAGCTTGGCGTCGAGATTGGAGAGCGGCTCGTCCATCAGGAAGACGTCGGGATGCCGGACCATGGCACGGCCGAGTGCGACGCGCTGACGCTGGCCACCCGACAATTGAGCCGGCTTGCGATCGAGCAGGTGATCGAGCTGAAGTTGCGCCGCGGCCGCCGCGACATCGGCCTCGACCCCGCGCATGACCGTGCGGCGCTGGCCCGAGAGCGCCCGCAGCAGCGGCAGGCGCTGCCAGAGCTTCAGCCGCGACATGGTCAGCGGCAGCGCGATGTTCTGGCGCACGCTCATATGCGGATAGAGCGCATAGGACTGGAACACCATCGCGACGCGCCGCTCATGCGGGCGCAGGTGGTCGACTGGCTGGCCGCCGATCGCGACCGCGCCACCATCCTGATGCTCCAGGCCGGCGATGATGCGGATCAGGGTCGACTTGCCGCAGCCGGAGGGACCGACCAGGGTCAGGAACTCGCCATCGGCGATGTCGAGGTCGACGCCGCCGAGCACGCGCGTCGGGCCGAAGGATTTGGCGATGGAGGACAGGGTGACCGTTGCCACGTCGCTCGCCTTTCTGTGCGGGGCCCGTCAGGGGCTTCTTGCGTTTGACGTCGTCAAAGAGCGGCCCATCGGGCCAAGCGTCTCAGGCGGCGCGCGGCGGGTAGACCTCGTGGATCACGTCGTCGATCCAGAGCGTCTTGAGTGCGCTGATCTCATGGATCGCAGCGGCATAATCCCTGCCATCGAAGTCATAGGTGACGGCGCCAAGGGTCGTCGTGCCAGCCATGCCGGGTTGCAGCTCGGGACCGACTACGAAGCCGGAGGACGGCCCCCAGATGTAACGGGTGTTGTCGACCTCGAAGTCATGGGCGCGATGCAGATGGCCGCTGGCGACAAAAGCAACCTCATGACTGCGGACGAGATCGAGCAGCTGCGCCCGAGGCTTCGGCGGCACGCTCCAATAGCCCTTGTCGCCCTCGTCGGGCGCCTCGATGAAGAGCGGCCGGTGCAGGAACCAGCCGAGGCGGCGGCCATCGGCCTCAGCGATTTGCTGCTCCAGCCAGCTCGACTGCCGGGCCTCGTCGGCTTCGTCGCTTCCGAACAGCATCGAGTTGAGGCCGATCAGCCGCCAGCCTTCGACGTCATGAACCCAGGAATCCGCCCCTAGATGCTCACGCCAGCGCGCCAGCCGCGGTGCGTTGACCGGCTGATGCGGATGATGAGCTTCGCCGACATCGTGGTTGCCGGGGACGCTCATGACCGGCACCTGAAGCGTGTCCAGCAGCTCCCGGCAATGGCTGAAGTCCTCGTCGACATCGGCGCCATCGACGGTAACGTCACCGGTATGGATGACGAGATCGGGCTTCTGCGCCGCTAGCCAGGCCGTCAGCGGCTGCCAGTTGCCGGCAAAATGCGGCTTGTTCGGACTGAGATGAGTGTCCGAGATTTGCACGATCCGACGCATGACCACCCTCCGAACACGCCCCCCGGAGGCCGAGGATGCGGGCTGCCTCCGTCCGTGCGGGGCAGCGGCTTTGCCATGGAGCATACAAATGAATGTTTTGCGACACAAATGTATTTTCGAACACACCGCCCTCCGAAATCACCGAGAGAATCTGCCGGCTAGAGATCCGTGCTCTGCGGCAGGATCACCAGATCACGGATCGTGACATTGCGCGGGCGGGTCAGCATGAAGTGCACGGCTTCAGCCACTTCCTCCGCCTCGATCAGACCACCGCGGGCCCGTTCCGCGTCGAGCTTCTCCTGCGGCCAGTCGGCGATCAGGGCCGTCACCACCGGGCCGGGCAACACCGCCCCGACGCGCAGACCATGCGGGATGACCTGGCGGCGCAGCGTGTGGACGAAGGCCTGCACCGCATGCTTCGAGGCCGTATAGACCGGCTCCCAGACCACGGGAACGACGCCGGCGACCGAGCTGGTCACCAGGATGTCTCCGGTCTTGCGCGCGATCATGTGCGGCAGCACAGCGTGGATGCTGCGGAAGACGGCATTGACGTTGAGGTTCAGCATGCGGTCCCAGGCGTCGGGATCGCCCTCGCTGACCGGCCCGCCGACATAGGCGCCGGCATTGGCATGGAAGATATCGAGCGGGCCTGCCATTTCGAGGATTTGCGGCAGCATGCCGGCGACGGAGGCGGGCGCGGTCAGATCGATGACGAGCGGCATGGCATCGGCGCCGAGCGCCTTGCAAGCCTGTAGCAGGGCCTCGCCATCGCGATCGACGAGGACAACCCGCGCACCGGCGGCGATCAGCCGTTTCGCGCAGGCGAGACCAATCCCCGAGGCCGCGCCGGTGATCGCGGCGGTTTTTCCGGTCAGCTCCTGGGTCACGTCGATCTCTCCGATACAGCTTGAATCTGGGCGGGCCGCATGAGCTCTCGCGCTTGTCGTGCGGCCGCTTGCAGCGCTTCGAAGGCGGCAAGGCGACGGCTGTGCAACGCGGCGATTGCGCCGCCTGCGGGCGTGAACACGGCTGCGCCCGGCGCCATCCCGGTCATAGCTTCTGACAGATCGGGAAAGGCGTTCGCGGCGGTCGCAGCGAGCATGGCCGAGCCCAGGAGGACAGGGTCGACCTCATCCGGTGCCAGCAGCGGCAGACCCGAGCAGTCCGCCAGCAGCTGTCGGATCAGGCAATGGCGACCGGCGCCGCCGCTTAGGATGATCGCCTCGATCGCCGCCCCCTTCGCCCGACCGACCTCGATGATCTGGCGCAGGCCGTAGCCGATGCCGGTGAGGCCGGCGACATAGAGGGCGATGAGGTTGTCGAGATCGCGTTCCATGCCAAGCCCGGCGATCACCGCCCGCGCGTGCGGGTCGGCATGGGGCGAGCGGTTGCCGAGGAAATCGGGCACGAGGATCAGCTCGCCGGCGAGTCGAGCGGCGTCCGATGGTCCATCGACATGCTGCAAGGCCTGTGCAGCGAGCCAATCGGGCAGCGAGAGACCCTCCGCTTCAGCCCGGCGCTGCGCCTCCGGCGTGGCCGGATGAAACGCGATCAGTTGCTCGATGGCGGCGCCGGCTCCCGATTGGCCGCCTTCGTTGAGCCAGAGGCCCGGCGCCATCGCAGCGAAGTACGGGCCCCAGACACCCGGGATGAAGATCGGCTCCCGGCTGCTGGCCATGGTGCAAGCCGAGGTGCCGAAGACATAGGCCATACGGGTCAGGGCGCTGCCGTGAGGCGAGCGCAAGCCGATCGAACCGACACCGCCGGCATGGGCGTCGATCAGCCCCGCAGCCACGGGGGTGCCCGCCTTCAGGCCGAGCTCAGCCGCGGCCTTCTCTGTCAGCCCCTGCCCGAGCGCGGTGCCGCCCGGCACGATCTCCGTCCCGATCCGGGCGAAGCCTTCGTCAGCCAGATCAGCCAGCCCGATCTCATGAAAATAGCCGGCATCCCAGCGCCCCTCATGGGCGAGATAGGTCCATTTGCAGGTCACGGTGCAGGTCGAGCGCGCCAGCGAGCCGCTCGCGCGCCAGGTCAGGAAATCCGGCAGGTCGAAGAACTGCCAGGCGGCCTCATAGGTGGCGGGCAACTTTTCCTTGAGCCAGAGCAGCTTCGGCGTTTCCATCTCCGGCGAGATCGCGCCGCCGACATAGGCAAGAACCGGATGGCGGGTCGCATTGATCCGCTCGGCCTGGTCGATGGCGCGGTGATCCATCCAGACGATGATGTCGCGGCTGGCGTCGCCATGGGAGCCGACGGGCAAGGGCGTGCCACCCTGCCCCAGCACGACCAGCGAGCAGGTCGCGTCGAAGCCGATGCCGGCGATCGCCTCCGGCCTCAGCCCGGCGTCGGTCATCGCCTCGCGGACGCTGGCGCAAACAGCCCGCCAAATGTCCTCGCTCGACTGCTCAGCGATGTCGGGGCCATCCCGGTAGAGTGCGATGTCGCGCTTGGCTGTCGCGACCATGCGTCCGTCACGGTCGAAGATGCCGGCCCGGGCGCTGCCGGTGCCGACATCGATACCGATGAAATGCGCGGCCATGTCAGGCGGCGGCACGGTTCGGCGATCCGGCGCGGGTACCATCGGGGTTGCGCAGATAAACGCCGTGTTCGAGCTGCTGGCGGCGGAGTTCCTCGACGTCGATCTCGGCTGGCGGGCGATTGCCACGCACCGAGATCTTGGCGGCGCGGCCGGCCGCCTCGCCCATCGCCATGCAGGTCGCCATCACGCGGATCGCGCCCATCGCCTCATGCGTTGCCGAGATGCTGCGCCCCGCGACCAGGAGGTTGCCGATCTTCTGCGGAACCAGCGAGCGATAGGGGATGTCGTAACAGTCGCCGCACCAGATCAGGGTGCAGCCATCATCGGCGGGCCGGTGGATGTCGATCGGATAGCTCGCCACCGCGATCGCGTCGTCGAAATGCTTGCAGGCGAGCACGTCCTCCTGCGTCATCACATATTGGCCTAGGATGCGGCGCGTCTCGCGGATGCCGAGGAAGGGCGCCGTCTTGGTGAAATAGGCGTTCTCGAAGCCGGGCACGTAGCCGACGAGATAGGCGACGATGTCATCGATCTGGGCGCGGCCCTCGATCTCGCCCTTGGTCAGGCTGCGGGCGTCGGTACCATCCGTGCCCTTGACGCGGGTCATGTTGATCCAGACCTCGCCCTTCTTCAGGCCGGTGATGATGATGGTCCGCTCGTTGGGGATCTTCAGTCCACGCTCGGCCTTGGCTTTGGCCATAAGCTCGCGCATGCCGACGACGATGAACTGGTGGTTCTGGCCGAAATACTCGGCCGGGATGAAGTCGGTCAGATAGGTCCGCGCCGCCGGCGGCGCATTGGCGATCGAGAGCCTGAGCGCATCGGTGTCGACGCCGGCGAGGCAGAACATCAGTGTCGGTGGCTGCATGCCGCCCTCGGCATTGCCCTTCTCGGTGGGAACCCCGGCGCTATAGGCGACGTCGGCATCGCCGCTGCAGTCGATCACGACCTTGGCAAGGATCGCGGTGCGGCCGCTCTTGCTCTCGGTGATGACGCCGCGGATCGTGTCGTTCTCGACCAGCGCGCCGGCGAAGAAGGTGTAGAACAGCACATCGACGCCGGCCTCGGTCAGCATTTCCAGCGCCACCGTCTTCACCGCCTCGGGCTCGACCAAAGTGATGCCCATATGCAGCGGGCAGGGTCGATGCTCGCTCGCCCCCTGGCGTTCCCGGCGCAGCCGCTCGATGAATTTCTGCGGCAGGCCGTCGATGATCTGGTTGCCCTTCTGGCCGAGGAAGCCGAGCACCGGCAGGCCGATCGTCATGTTGCCGCCGACGAAACTGCGGCTCTCGATCAGCCCGACGCGCAACCCGTCTTCGGCTGCGGCCAATGCAGCGGTGAGGCCTGAAGGTCCGCCGCCGACGACGAGGACGTCGTATTCGGCCGAGACGGGAATGGAGCGCGCCGGCTCCTCGATGAAACGGGTCGCTGCGGTCGACATGACGAAGATCCTTCGGAGTACGATGAATTCAGTGACGGCTGCGGGGCAGCGCGCCCCGCAGCCGGGGTCGGCAATCAGGCCGGCATCATCGGCTTCACGCGCTCGATGATGGCGGAGACGGCGTCCTTGACCGGCTTGCGGCCGAGCACGGCGAGCTGGACTTCCTCGAGGAAGGTCGCCTGGGCGCGGGCAGCCTCGGGGAAGGGCGGGAAGGCGCCGCGCGCCGTCGCCAGCACCTTGGCCTCGACGGCGGCGAGCGGGTTCTTCGCCTTCAGCCCGGCATCGGCATAGGAGGAAACGCGGACCGGGCCATTGCCGTTGATCGCCATGCCGAGGGTCACGCGCTTGCTGGAGACTTCCTTGATGAAACTCCAGGCCAGCGCCTTGTCCTTGGCGTTCTTTGGGATCGACATCGCCCAGGCCTCGACGACCGAGGCCATCGGCACCTTGCCCTTGATCGCGGCCGAGCCGGGGAACTCGACCGCCTTGATCTTGCCAGGGAACTTGCTCTGCTCGGAGTTATTGAGCTGAGCGCCGCGGGCGAAAGGCAGCACGGTGAAGGCGGCGCGGCCCTGCTGCAGCCAGGTGACCTGATCGTCGTTCTTGGTCGTGGCATAGCTGCGCGGCAGGCTGCCGGCCTCGAACATGCCGCGCAACGCCGCCAGCCCCTGCTCCAGCGCTTCGCGGTTCGGCACCAGCTTGAGATCGGGACTGATGAAGTCGCCGCCATAAGCGCGTGCGAACATCACCGGAAAAACGGCGAGATCGCTCGCCAGCACGAGGCCGGTGACGGGCGTGCCGGCCTTCGAGGTGAAGGTCGTCTTCTTCGCCTGCTCGATCAGTTCTTCCAGAGTCGTCGGCGGGGCGGCGACGCCGGCCTCCTCCAGCAGCGCCTCATTGTAGAACAGCCCTTGCGTCGCATGGCGGACGGGGATGCCGATCAGCTTGCCGTCGATGGTCATGCCCTGGACAAGGCCAGGGGCGATATCGCTGAAATCCTCGATCGCGTCCTTGTCCTGATAGGGGCCAAGCGGTTCGAACAAGGCGGCGATCTGCGAAGTTGGCCGGTTGTCGATGAGATAGCCGACGCCATACTCGGTCTCCTTCAGGCTGGCCTCGCGGAAGAGACGGTCCTGCAGCGGATTGGAGTCGAAGGTGGTGAAGGCGATCTCGGCGTCGTTGGCCTTGCGCCAACCCGCCATCAGGTCGCCGTCGCCGCTGCCGAGGACGGTCTGGTGGACCTTGTGGCTGAGCACGTTCAGCGTCTTGCCGGCGGCGAGCGTTGGCCGGACCGCGAGAGTGGCAGCTACGCCCGCGGAGCCGGCGACGAAGGCGCGGCGGGTCAGCTTGGTTTCAGGCTTGTTCGACATGGCTTCCTCCCTCTTTTGGTTGGCTACCCCTTCGTCGAACCGGCGGTGAGGCCGGCCACGAGGTAGCGGTTCATGAAGACGACAAAGAGAAGGACGGGCACGAGCTGCACCGTCGCGGCAGCGAAGAGGATCCCCCAATCGACGCCGTCGATGGAGCCGATCATCTCGGAGATCACGAGAGGCGCGGTCTTGGCCTTGGTCGCGGTGAAGATGAAGGCGAAGAGGAACTCGTTCCAGGAGAAGACGATGACGAAGACCGCGACGGCGAGCACGCCGGGCATCGCCAGCGGCGCGATCACCTTGCGCAGGATCGTCATGCGGCTGGCGCCATCGATCGAGGCAGCCTCGTCGAGCTCGCGCGGGATCTGGTCCATGAAGGTGCGCATCAGCACCGTGCCCAGCGAGACGAAGAAGGTGGCGTAGAGCAGGATCAGCACGAGATGCGTGTCGCTGAGCCCGAGCGCGTTGACGATCGGAAAGAGCGGCAGCGTCACCACGATCGGCGGGATCAGCCTGACGATGATGAGGCCGAGCAGGCTCGCCCCGAGCCAGCGTCCGGAATTGCGCGAGTAGACATAGCCGGCGCAGGCGCTGGCGGCGATGGCCAGCAGCGTCGCGCCCACCGTGATCAGCAGGCTGTTGAGCAGCCCCTCGAAGAACACCCCCCAGGAGCGCCAGAGCTCGGCGTAGTGCTTGAAGGTCGGCGTGAACAGCCATTTCGGCGGCACCGCGAAGATGTCCTGCCCCGGCTTCAGCGAGGACATCGCGATGAACAGGATCGGGAAGAGCGACCAGAACAGGATCGCCGCGACTGCGAGTGCCTTGCCGGCGCCGATGAGGAGACGCTCAGTGCGCATGGGCCACCGCTCCGCGCCTGAGCAGAAGGACATAGGCGCCGGCGAGAAGCAGCGAGGCCAGCACCATGATCCAGGCCGTGGCGGCGGCCGGGCCGAAGGCGTTGAAGCTGAAGGCTTCCTGATAAAGGTAGATCGCGACGACCTCAGTCGAACGGGCCGGACCGCCCTTGGTCAGCAGCCAGGCCTCCGAGAACAGGCGGAAGGCGAAGATGTAGCGGAACAGCAGCGCGATCAGCATCGCCGGGCCGAGCAGCGGCAGTGTCACGCGCCGGAACGCCTGCCAGCGCGTCGCGCCGTCGATCCGCGCGGCTTCGTAGAGCTCGGCGGGGATGGCGAGGCGCGCCGCATAGACGATGACGAAGGTGAAGGGCAGATGCAGCCAGATCGTCAAAAGACCGATCAGGACCATCGCGTGCGAGGGCTCGAACGACCAGTCGAGCGTCGGCAGGCCCAATGCGTGCAAGGCCAGCGTAATCGGTCCGGCATCGGGATCGAACAGGAAGCGCCACATCACCACCGCCGTGACTTCGCTGACGGCATAGGGCGCGAGCACGGCAACCAGCAGGAAGCGCCGGAACGGCAGGCCGCTGGCAAAGAGCAACGCCATGCCGAGGCCGATTGCGAGCTCCAGATGCACGGCCACGACGACGAGGACGACCGTGTTCCACAGCGCGCCGTGGAAGGCCGGATCGGCAAGGACGCGCCAATAGTTCTGCAGGCCGACGAAGCTCGGCGCCTGACCGAAGCTGGAGGTGTTCAGGCTCAGCCAGACGACATAGACCGACGGCAGCACGATCACGCTCAGGATGAGCAGGTGCACCGGCGCAAGCAGCGGCAGTATCCGAGCCGTTCGTTGAAGCTGCACGTTTCCTCCAGGACTTCTTCGCTCCGGGCTCTGTCGGCCCGGTGGCCCGGACGCTAGGCGTCCGCAGTCGGTATTCGTCAGTGCACCGCCTTGGGCGACGCGGCCGGTCTCTCCGGGTTCGGAAGCGGCTCGGAATCGTGGTTGTTACCCCGATCCGTGGTGGCGGTGAGATCGCGCACGGAGTCGCGAACCTGCAGGCTCGTCTGCAGCACGATGGTTTGCGGCGGCGCATCATCGCCTGCCATGCGCGCACGCAGACGTTGCCAGGCCGCCGCGGCGAGCTCGCCGATCGGCTGCCGGATCGCGGTCAGCCCCGTCTTGCGGGCGCTCATCCATGGGTAATCGTCGAAGCCGACCACGGAAACCGGTGCGGGAATGTCGATCTTCAGGCGCGCCAGCGCAGACAGGGTGCTCAGCGTCGTGACATTGGTCAGCGCGATCACCGCGCTCGGCTGCGGATGCCGCTCGAGCCAATTCCGGAAGAGCTCGGCACCGCGCTCGGCGACAGAGCCGAGCTCAACGACGGTGACTTCGCAATCAGCCACTTTCTGAAGCAGTTCGCTGGCCCCGCGGACGCGTTCGCGGATCGGTGAGATCGCAAGGCTGGAGGCCGCGATGACGATGCCGCAGTGCCCCAAGGCCAGAAGGTGGCGCGCTGCAATCTCTCCGGCTTCGCGGTTGTCGATCGCAACCGTGTCGACGACCGAGCCTCCCGAGTGGACACGGTCGGCGAAGATGATCGGCAGCCGCCCGATCTCGGCGGCGAGGGCTTGCGGCACCTCGTCGGAGCAAGGCACCACGATCAGGCCGGACGGGCGCCAGGCGAGCAAGGTGCGCAGGCGCGACTGTTCGAGGCCGATATCGTCGCGGGAGCTCGCGACGACGATGTCGTAGCCGTCCGCCTGCGCCAGGACCTCAAGTCGCGAGACGAGCGAGGTGAAGAAGACGTCATCGAGGTCGGGGACCAGCACACCGACGACGCGGGCCTGGCCCGAGCGCAGCTGCGACGCCGCGCGATCCACTTGATATGCCAGCTCCTTCGCAGCCAGCAGCACGCGTTCGCGTAAATCCTCGTTCACCGGCTTGTTGCCGCTGAAGACATTCGAGACCGTCGCGATCGACACTCCTGCGCGGTCTGCGACATCCCGGATCGTTACGCGGCGGCTCATCATTCAGCCTGTTAAACGTTTAACTGTAAAACGTTTAACAGGCACCGCCCGCCTTCGCAAGCACCTTTGTAGAGCCTTTGATCAGGCCTTCAGATGCAGCGTCACCAGCACGGTGATCTCGGCGCCATCAGGCAACGTCGCCGCCACGCGCACGAAATTGCCGAAATGGGCGAGGCGCTGGAAGGTCACGGCGTCCTTGCTCGCTGGCAGAGCGAATTCCGAGCCTTCGGCGCACCAATGCATGCCATCAGCGGAGATCTCGATGCGGGCCTTCGGCAACGGCCCCTTCGGCTCTTTCAGCGCACGGACGAAGACGATCGCTTCCCTAGCCCAGCCGGCCTCATAGGGCTCGGTGGCGCTTGATCCCGTCCAGCTCTCGTTGCGGGCGACGACGGCAGTCAGGTTCTCGGGCAGCATCAGAACTCTCCCGACAGGCAGACGGAATCGAGATAGGCGAAGGCGCGCTTGTCGGTGTCGGTCTCGGCGAAGAAGGCGAGGTTGAGCATGCACCAGAGGTTCTTCATCGCCGGGATGCGGATGCAGTCGAAGCCGTCCATGGAGAACACCCGATCATTCACCTGGAATCTGGTCGCCTGCATCGAGGCGAGGTCAAAGTCGAAGCGCAGATAGTGCCAGTTCACCTTGGTCGGGATCTCGTTGTAGCAGAGCCGCTGTTCGCCGCCGGGCAGGTCTTCCCAGTCATCGGGCGCGAGATGGTAGTGCGTGATCGTCTTGCCGGCATTGCCGATCGGCTTGATCGGCGTCGTCCTGCGCTTGAACTGCCATTTCTGCAGATGCTTGCCGTCCTGCGCGTTGAGGAAGCGTAAGTGCGGCATCACCCGATCGCCCGGGCCTGAGGTGTCGCCGATCTGGAGATCGTAGAGGAAGCCGAAGGAGCGGATATCGGTCTCCGAGAGCTGCAGCTCGGTCGCCTCGGGCTTGAAGGTGAAATAGGCCTCGAGCCGGATCGGCCCCGGTTTGCGGAAGGTCAGGCGCTTGATCGCGACGTTTTGTGCCCCCTTCTTCGGCCGCGTCGCGATCTTCAGCGCATAGGAGCCGTCGACGCCGCCATGCGAGCCGAAATCCCAGTTCGGCAGGGTCGAGAGCATGGCGTGGCTGTGCTGGGCATAGCCCGGCAGCATCGCGTCCAGCGTGTCCTCGTAATTGCCGACGAGCTGGGTCCAGCCGCACATGCCGCGGTCGAAATCGTCGAGGCAGATGATGCGGGGCAGCGGATCGAAACGGCTGAGCTGCGGATCGGCTTCGCGGATGGCCCGGCGCAAGGCGTCGATGTCGGTCATGGCGATTACCCTTTCACCGCGCCGGCAGTCAGGCCCGCGACGAGATGCTTCTGCATGAGGATGACGAAGGCGAGCACCGGCACGAGCTGCACGGTCGAGGCGGCGAAGAGCACGCCCCATTCGACGCCTTCGACGGCGCCGATCATCTCGGAGATCACCAATGGCGCGGTCTTCGCCTTGGTGGTGGTGAAGATGAAGGCGAAGAGGAACTCGTTCCAGGCGTAGACGATGACGAAGACCGAGACGGCGAGCATGCCCTGCGCTGCCATCGGCAGAATCACCTTGGCGATGATCTGCATCTGCGAGGCGCCGTCCATCATCGCGGCCTCGTCGAGCTCGCGCGGGATCTGGTCGATGAAGGTGCGCATCACCACCGTTCCCAGCGAGACGAAGAAGGTCGCGTAGAGCACGATCAGCACGAAATGCGTGTCGTTGAGGCCGAGCCAGTTCACCACCGGAAACAGCGGCAGCGTGATCACGATCGGTGGGATCAAACGGATGAAGATCAGGAAGAAGGCCGAGGCCTGCAGGCCCTTCGAGGCGAAGCGCGAATAGGCGAAACCGGCGAGCAGCGAGACGCCCACGGCGAGCACGGTTGCGCCGACCGTGACCAGGAAACTGTTCCACAGGCCGAAGAAGAAATCGCCCCAGCGACTCCAGAGTGCCTGGTAGTTCGCCAGGGTCGGCACAAAGGCGAAGGTGCTGCCGGTCGAAAAGATGTCGCGGTCGGCTTTGAAGGACGACATGGCGATCAGGCCGATCGGCACCAGCGACCAGGCGACGATCGCGAGGACGCCGACGAGCTTGAGGAGATGGCGCAGAAGCTTAGGCACGCGCGAACATCTCCCTGTAGAGTCGGCGCAGATAGAACAGCGCGAGCAGGAGCGAGGCGAGCACCAGGAGCCAGCCGGTGGCCGCGGCCGGGCCGAAGGCGTTGTAGCGGAAGGCCTCGAGATAGAGATAGACCGCCATCACCTCGGTCGAGCGCGCCGGGCCGCCTCCGGTCATCAGCCAGACCTCGGAGAACAGGCGGAAGGCGAAGATGTAGCGGAACAGCGCCGCGATCAGCAGCGCCGGCATCAGCAGCGGCAGCGTCACCCGGCGGAACGAGGTCCAGGGTGAGGCGCCGTCGATCGCCGCGGCCTCGTAGAGGTCGCCGGGTATCGAGAGCCTCGCCGCATAGAGGATGATGAAGCTGAACGGCAGGTGCAGCCAGATCGAGAGCAGGCTGACCATGGCGAGCCCGTGGTTCGGGTTCACCGCCCATTCGATCGGCGGCAGGCCGAGCGACATCAGGAGCCGGCTCATCATCCCGACATCAGGCTCGAACAGGAAGCGCCACATCACCACCGCCGAGACCTCGCTGACGGCATAGGGCGCGAGCACGATCGCGAGCAGCAGCGGCCGGAACGGCACGCCCGAAGCGAAGAACAGCGCCATGCCGAGCCCAAGCAGCAGCTCGACATGCACGACGACGGCGACGACGATCACCGTGTTGAGGAGCGCTTTCCAGAAATAGGCGTCGCCCAGCACCTTGGCGTAGTTGGCGAAGCCGACGAAGCTTGCCGCCTGGCCGAAGGAGGACTGGTTGAGGCTGAGCCAGAAGACATAGATCGCCGGCAGGAAGATGATGCCGCCGATCATCAGCTGGACCGGCGAGACCAGCGCGATCGCCGAAAGAGGGGTGCGGGCGCTCATCAGGCGATCCTGAAGCGCGCGAGCGCGTCGCGGTCGATCTCGATGCCGAGCCCCGGCCCCTGTGGCACGGAAAGCTTGCCATCGACGAGTTGCGAGCCCTCGCCGACGATCGGCTGGGTGAAGGCGTCGCGCAGCGGGTTCTGGTAGACCATGCATTCGAAGGTGCGGAAGGTCTCGGCCGCGGCGGCAAGCTGCAGGCTGGCGGCGACGCAGATCGCGCCCGACCACCCGACATGCGGGGCGTAGGCCGTGTTGAAGGCGGCGGCGAGTTCGCAGATGCGCCAGGCCTCGCTGATCCCGCCCGAGCGCGTCACGTCCGGCTGGATCAGCCCGAGCGAGCGATCCTGCAGCGAGATCAGCGCGTCGCTTGCGACGAAGTCGCTCTCGCCGGCGGCGAGCCGAATCGGCAGATGCTGGGAGAGGCGGCGATAGCCTTCGCGATCCTGCGGCGCGATCGGCTCCTCGAAGAAGCCATAGCCGAGATCGGCCAGCGCCCGCCCGACGATCAGCGCATCGTCGACGTCATAAGCCCAGTTGGCGTCGACATAGAGCGCGATGTCATCGCCGGCGAGCTTGCGGACGAGTTTCGCGCGGGCGATCGCATCGCGCAGGGGGTGGCCGAGCTTGACTTTGATCTCGCGGAAACCGGCTTTCAGCACGGCGGCGACCTCGGCTTCGACCGTGGCATCGTCGAGCCAGTTGATCGAGGAAGCGTAGGCTGCGACCTCCTTGCGGCCCATGCCGCCGAGCAGCTGGTGGATCGGCTGGCCGGCCTGCTTCCCGGCGATGTCCCAGAGCGCGATGTCGACCGCCGCGATGGCCTCGACGATCTGCCCGCCCGGGCGTCCGGAGAGGGCGGCGCGCATCGCCTTCCAGAGGGCGCGCCGGTCGGCGGCATCGCGCCCTAGTAGGCGCGGCACCAGCGCCTCCTCGATGAAGCGGGCATAGCCGGCAGCGCCGCGGCGGCAGAGCCCTTCGCCGAAGCCGACGACGCCGTCCTCAGTCTCGACCTCGACCACGACGATCTCGATCGCCGGATAGTCGCCCTGCGAGGTCCGCTGGACCTTGGGCAGGGTCGCCCGCAGCGGATGGACGACGACTTTCGCGATGTGGCTGGCCGGCATGAAGCGGCGTCCTCTTGAGTGCTTAACTTATCTGATAGGTTGAACAGTTGCCAAGCTGAGCGGCATCTGTCAATGATCATCGAACGGAGGTGATCGATGAGCGAGGCCGCTTCATCCCTGCTGGGTGGCGACGACCCATTCGCCGGCGGCGACGTCGTGCCGATGCGGCTCGGCGATGCGATGATCCAGCGCATCACCCAGGCGATCCAGGACGGCCGGCTGAAGCCCGGCGACGCCTTGCCGTCGGAATCGCGGATGGCTGCTTCGTTCGGCGTCAGCAAGCCGATCGCCCGCGAGGCGATCCGCCAGCTCGCCGCGATGGGCGTCGTGCATATCCAACAGGGCAAGCCGACCCGCATTCAGGCGCTCGATGCCGCGCCACTCGACCGCTTCTATCGCTTTGCCGTGCGCGGCCGCCCGAACGGCCTGACTGAGGCGGTGGAATTGCGCCGCATCCTCGAGCCGCCGATCGCCGCCCATAGCGCCGCCCGCCGTTCGGCGCAGGACATCGAGAAACTCGACATGATCCTCGCGCGGATGGAAGACGCGCTCGGCCATGTGCCGCGCTGGATCGAGGCCGATCTCGATTTCCACGAGGCCATCGCGGCCTCCTCCGGCAACCGCCTGCTCGACTTCCAGATCAGGGGCCTGCGGCCGGTGATCCGCGAGGTCATGGAAATCTTCAATTCGCGCGAGAAGCGCACCAGGGACGATTGGCGGCGTACTTTCGAGCGGCATGTCCGCGTCGTCGAGGCGATCCGCGCCGGCGATCCGGCTGCGGCATCAGCCGCCATGAACAAGCATTTCGAAGCGGCAGAAGCCGCCATCGCGGAACTCGCGAACCATCGGGAGGACAGGCATGGGCACGGAGACGGGACTCAACCGTAGGCAGTTTGGCGCCGGCGTTCTCGGGCTGAGTTTCACGGCGCTTGGCGCCGGCGCCGCCCGCGCGCAGCAGAGCGGGCCGTTCAATGTCTTCGCCCATCGCGTCATGCAGACGGTCTCGACCGGCGCGCAGGGCGGCGACATCACCAAGGACTGGGCTGCCAAGAACGGCGTCGGCGTCCAGTGGACGACCTTCGACACCGGCCCGCTGCAGGAGCGGCTGTTTCGCGAGGCGAGCCTCGGCGAAACCTCGGTCGATGTCGGCTTCGTCCTTAACACGCAGGTCGTGCCGCGTGCGGCGAACCTGTTCGAGCCGCTCGACGACTATCTCAAGCGCGACCCGCTCGAAGACGCAGGCGACATTTTCCCCGGGCTGATGCAGGGCATGACTGTCGGCGGCAAGCAGCTCGCCGTCCCGTTCCGGCATGCCTCCTCCGGCCTGCACTACAATGAGGAGATCCTGGCCGAGAAGGGCTTCTCCAGGCCGCCGGCGACGATCGAGGAGATGATCGAGATCGCCAAGGCCTGTAGCTATCGTCGCTCCGACGGCACGCAGGTCGTCGGCCTCTGCATGCCGGGCGTGACCTATCCCAACGTGATCGACCTCGCTCGCGCCTGGGATGGCGAGTTCATCACGCCCGACTTCAAATGCGCCGCCGACCAGCCGCCGATGCTGAACGCGATCAGGACCCTGCGCGAGCTCTTCCAGGCCAATGCCTTTCCCCGCAATTTCGCGACGCTCTCGCCCGAGGACGTCAATGTCTGGATGCAGCAGGGCCGGGCGGCGATGAGCCTGCAGAGCATGGGGCGCAACCGCATCTACAACGATCCGCAGAAGTCGAAATTCTCCGGCAAGATCAAGACGATCGCCGTGCCGGCCTCGAAGACGCTGGCCGGCAAATACGATGCCGCGCCAGCCAAGGTCGAGTTCTGGGGCATGGTCATTCCGAAGAATGCCAAGCGCAAAGACCTCGCCTGGAGTTTCATCAAGGCGATGGCCTCGAAGGAGGCGACGCTGAAGGCCGCGCTCAACGGCAACGGCCCGGTGCGCGCCTCGACCTATGCCGACCAGAGCTTCGCCGGCACCGTGCCCTATGCCGCCGAGGAGTTGAAGGTGCTGAAGGTGGCGCGCGTGCCGCTGCCGGCCTTCGACGAGGCGGCCCGCGCCGGCGACCTCTTCAAGGAGGAGGCGGAGGCCGCGGTGCTCGGCATGAAGACGCCGGAGGAGGCGATGGCCTCGCTGGTCAAGCGCGTACAGCCGCTGCTGCCGGCCTGACCGAAGGCGGAACAAGCCCGGAGGAGATGCCATGACCTTTCCGATCTCGCGCCGTCGCTTCGGCGCTCTCGCCGGCGCGGCCATAACCGCTGCCGCCTTGCCTGGCCGGGCTTTCGCCCAGGCGAAGACGCTTACTGTACTCGGCCACCGCGTCCACCAGACCGCCGCCACGACCGGGCCGGGCGGCGATGCGACCGAAGCCTTCCGCCAGGCGAACGGGGCGAACCTGAACTGGGTCACCTTCGGCGACGTCAACGCCGTGCATGAGCGTCTGCTGCGCGAGGCGTCGCTGGCCGAAACCTCGATCGACGTCGCCTATCTCGTCAATGGCCGCGCAGTGCCGCGCAACCTCAGGCTGTTCGAGCCGCTCGACGCCCTTATGAAGGACGCGCCGATCGAGGCCTTCGACGATTTCGCGCCCGGCCTGATCGGCCCCCTCAAGGTCGAGAGCGCGCTGCATGGCATTCCGGTCCGCCACGCCACCAATGCGCTGATCTACAACGAGGCGCTGCTGGAAGAGCGCGGCGTCAGCAAGCTGCCGACCACCTTCGAGGAACTGGTCGAGACCGCACGCAAGCTCACCTTCAAGCGCGAGGACGGCACGCAGGTCCATGGCCTCGCCTTCACCGCCGTCTTCGCCTCGAACTTCCTGACGTTCTCGCGCTGCCTCGGCGGCGACTACATGACCGCCGACGGCAAGCTCACCGCCAACGAGCCGGCCATGGTCAAGGCGCTGACCATCCTCGCCGATCTCTACAAGGCCGGCGTGCTGCCGCGGAACTTCGCCACGGTGAACAATGAGGAGATCACCACCTGGATGCAGCAGGGCCGGGCGGCGATGACGATCAACCCCTTCGCGCGCCTCGTCTCCTATAACGACCCGGCCAAGGGCAAATATGGCGGACGCTTCAAGTCGCTGCTGCCGCCGATGGCGGCTGACCTTGCCGGCAAGGTCGCCTTCGCGCCGACAGTCGAGTTCTGGTCGCTGATGATCCCGAAGAACGCCAAGCAGAAGCCGCTTGCCTGGGAATTCATCCGCGCACTGTCCTCCAGGGCCGGCACCACGGCGATGGCCCTCAACGGCAACGGGCCGACCCGCATCTCGACCTATGCCGACGAGAAGTTGAAGGCGGCGATGCCCTATGCCGCCGACGAGGCCGCGGCGCTGAAAGCCTCGCGCATCCATCTGCCGGCTTTCGACGAGCAGGCACGTGCCCACGACATCTTCGTCGAGGAAACGCAGGCTGCAGTGCTCGGCCGCAAGCCGCCGCAGCAGGCGATGGACGATGCGGTCGCCCGCGTGAAGCCGCTGCTGGGCTGATGGCGAGAGAGCTTTCGGGGCGCGTCGCCCTCGTCACCGGCGCGGCGCGCGGGATCGGGCTCGCTATCGCGACGCGGCTCGCCGAGGCCGGCGCAAACGCGATCATCCATGATCGGGACGCAGCCGCCGCCCACGCGGCAACGGCGGCTCTGCAAGCGAGGGGCCTTGCGGCATCGACACAGATCGCTGATCTCGCCGCGGCCGAGGCTCCTTCCGCCATGGCGGCAGAGCTGACGGCGAACGGCACCGAGCCCGACATCCTCGTGCTCTGCGCCTCCGTCGAAACCTTGGAGACCTGGGATGCGGTCTCGGAAGCCGCGATGGCTGCGCAAACCGAGATCAACCTTCATGCCACGGTGAGGCTGCTGCAGGCCTTTCTGCCGGGCATGCTGGCGCGCGGCTTCGGCCGGATCATCGCGATCGGGAGCGTGCAGGAGACGCGCCCCAACCCGACGCATTTCTATTACGCGGCGACCAAGGCGGCGCAGACCAACATGGTCCTCAATCTGGCGCGGACGCTGGGCGCGCCAGATGTCACCTGCAACATCATCCAGCCGGGCGCGATTCTGACCGACCGCAACCGCGCCGTGCTGGCTCAGCCCGGACGGGAAGAACAGGTGCTCGCGCGCATTCCGCTCGGCAGGCTTGGTCGGGCTGATGATTGTGCTGGGATCGCGCTGCTGCTCTGCTCGCACCAAGGCGCCTACCTCAACGGCGCAGAGATCGCCGTGGACGGCGGGATGCGGCTTTGATCGCCGAAGCAGCTTTTGCAGGACTCCAGCCCTGACTCGTCAGCCAGTATTCGCTGTGCGGAGACCGGCCAACGACGGCTAATGGCGCGCTAGGATGGGATGCCGAGCGGCCCTGCATAAGTGACTCGTATTCCAGCTTTTTGTTCGCTAGCGTAGTGGCAGTGAAGTTGCGTTGCGATGAGGTGGTGTCATGCCGAACGCCGACGCCGTGATGATCTCGTCTTATGAGCAGCGGAAGGTCGCTGTGCTGCGAGCTGCACAGCTCATCTCATCTTCCAGGGGCTCCGATGGTGAGCGGGAATTCGATCTGCTGACCGAGGCTATCGCGGACTTCGATATCCGCCAGGAGGCTCTCGGCTATATCGAGATCCCGCCGGCTTTCATGCAATTCCTGTCCAGCGGGCATCAGGACGGTGTTTCAAGCAGCAGCCGCTGAGCCGAAAAAGGCACTCGGGAAGGCAGCGCGCTGAAGGGTGGCTCAGCGCGTTATCAAGGACGGCCGTCAAGCAGCGGTGGCGTCAGGATGGCTCCTGAGCGTGCCCCTCTAATAGACATCCGCCTGATAACGCCCGGCCTTCTTCAGCGCCGCGACATAGGCCACCGCTTCATCAACCGAGCGTTTGCCGTGCTCGGCGACGACGTCGACCATGGCGCGCTCGACATCTTTGGCCATGCGCTTGGCATCGCCGCAGACATAGAAATGTGCGCCCTGCTCCAGCCAGGCGAAGAGCTCGGCGCCGCGTTCGCGCATCCGGTCCTGGACGTAGATCTTGTCCTTGCCGTCGCGCGACCAGGCGAGGGTGAGGCCGGTGAGAACACCCTCCTGCTTCATGGCGTTGAGCTCCTCCTCGTAGAAGAAGTCGCTGGTGCGGCGCTGATGGCCGAAGAACAGCCAGTTCCTGCCCTTGGCGCCGGTCGCCCTGCGGTCGTGCAGGAAGGCGCGGAACGGCGCGACACCGGTGCCGGGGCCGCACATGATCACCGGCGTCTCCGGGTTCTCCGGCAGGCCGAAGCCATGAGCACGCTGGACATAGACCGGCACCTTGTCGCCGGGCTGGACTCGCTCACCGAGGAAGGTGGAAGCGACGCCCCAGCGTGGCCGCGAGCCCACCTTGTAGCGGACCGTATCGACCGTCAGCGAGATGCGGCCGGGCGTGGCGTTGAACGACGACGAGATCGAGTAGAGCCGCGGCTGCAACGGATCGAGCGCCTCGACGAAAGCCTCGGGCGAGAGCCGCGCCGAAGAGAACTTGTGCAGGGTGCCGAGCACGTCGAGCCGGTCGAGATCACCATCGGGATCTTCGCCGGCGGCGAGGCGCTTGGCCTTCAGGCGGGTCTCGCCGCCGGTGACATAGGAGATCAATTGGAACAACGCATCCGGCGCCGGCCCGAGCGCGCACTCTGCCAGCAGTTTTTCGCGGAGGGTCTTGCCGCCGAGATCGGCATCTGGTCGCGCACCCAGTAGCGCGATCACGGCATCGACGAGGCGTGGATCGTTCTGCGCGACGATGCCGAAGGCGTCGCCGACGATGTAGTCGAGGCCGCTCTCGGAGAGATCGAACTCGACATGCCAGGTCTCCTTCTCGGAGCCCTCGCCATTGAGCTTGTGGCGCGACAGGAACGTGGCGAACGCCGGGTTCTCGCGGGAGCGGCCGGCCGGGCCTGCGGGAATTGCGGGTGCGGCCTCGATTGCTGCGGCAGCCGGAGCAGCACCGCCTTCTTCCATCAGCGCCTTCAGCTGGCGCAAGGTCTCCTTGCCGCCGGGCGCGCAGAGATTGAGCCGGCCTTCCTTGCCTTCGGCGATCGCCGACGAATAGGTCTCGCAGACATAGCCGCACTGGCCGCAATCCTGCTGCGCCATGGCGGCGAAGAGCTTGCGCGGCAGCGGCTTGCCCTCGGCGAGCTGCATTCGGTCCGCGATCGCCATCGCCGGATCGTGCCAGGGCGCGCCGTCATCGGCCTCCCCCATCACGGCGGCATTCTCGGCCGGCGAGAGCGCGGTGACGCCGGCATTGTCGAGCGAAAGCAGGCCGGCGAAGAAGCCGTTGAGCCAGGAGCGTTGCTCCTCGCTGAAGGGCGCGGTTTCCGGCAAGACCTGGACCAGCGGGTTCGGGCTCTGCACGGTCATACCGCTTCTCCCGTCTGCGCAACCAGTGCCTGCAACGCTGCGATCTCATGGCGGCGGGCGAAGGCGACGAAGCTCTCGTCGGGTGCGGCGCGATGGACCTGCCAGGTGCGCAGGATCGCCTCGACCAGAGCCGGCGCTTCCTCGGCCTTGACCTTCTCGCGGAAGGGCCGGGCCATGCCGCCATCGACGCCGTAGCCACCGCCGACCAGGAGGTCGTAGCCCGGCACCGTGTCGCCCTCCTCGTTCACCGGCACCTTGGCGCCGATCAGGCCGAGATCGCCGATATAGTGCTGGGCGCAGGAATGATGGCAGCCGGTCAGGTGGATGTTGACCGGCTGGTCCAGCGTGATGCGCGGTTCGCAATGGGCGGCGATGGCGAGCGCATCCTCCTTGGTGTGGGCGGCGGCGAACTTGCAGCCGGTCGCGCCTGTGCAGGCGATCAGCCCGGCCCGCAGCACCGAGGTCTCGGCCGAGAGTCCGATCGCTTTGAGATTGGCGACGACGTCGTCGATCTTGGCGTCCGGCACGCCGGAGATCAGCAGGTTCTGCCAGACGGTCAAGCGGATATCGCCGTCACCGCAGGCCTGCGAGATCGCGGCGATCGTGCGCATCTGCGCGGCGGTGAGCTTACCGACCGGCAGCGCGACACCGATCCAGTTGAGATCCGGCTGAAGCTGGGGGTGCACGCCGATATGGGCGAGGCGATCATAGACCGGACGCGGCTTGACGGAGGCACTGTCGATCCGGACCAGCCGGCGGCCGAGCATCTCCTCGACAGCGGCGAGGAACTTGTCGAAGCCCCAGGCGTCGAGCACGTATTTCAGGCGCGCCTTGTTGCGGTTGGTCCGGTCGCCATTGGCGATGAAGACGCGCACGATCGCATCGGCGACTGCGACGGCATCGGACGGCGCGACGATGACGCCGGTGTCGCGGGCGAGATCATGATGGCCGGTGATGCCGCCGAGCGCGAGCCGGTACCAGATGCCAGGCGCGACCAGCTGCCCCTCGAAGGATGCGCCTTCGCCCACCTCGATCGCCTGGAAGCCGATATCGTTGGTGTCCTCCAGCGTCGCGATCGAGCCGGCGCCGTCGAAGGCGACGTTGAACTTGCGCGGCAGGCCATAGAGCGAGCGGTCATTGAGGATATGATGATGCCAGGCGCGGGCGTGCGGGCGCGTGTCGAGCAGCTCGAGCGGGTCGATGCCGGCGGTCGCCGACCCCGTGACGTTGCGGATGTTGTCGGCGCCCGAGCCCTTGGCGGTCAGGCCGAGATCGGCGAGGCCTTCGAGCAGCAGCGGCGCGTTCTTCGCCTTGATCTCGCGGACCTGGAGATTGGCGCGGGTGGTGACATGGCTGTAGCCGCCGCCAAAGCGCTCGGCGAGATCGGCGACGCCCTCGAACTGCCAGGCCTTGAGGATGCCGTTCGGGATGCGCAGCCGGCACATATAGCTGTCCTGCGCCGGGGCGACATAGAACAGGCCGTGATAGCGCCAGCGGAAATTATCCTCGGGCTTGGGGTAGGTGCCTGACGAGGCCTGATCCTTGAAGCGGGCATAGGCGTCGAAGGGGTGCTCGGCCGCCTTCCACTTCTCCTGGTCGACGAGCTTGCCGCCGCCGGCGACCGTCTTCGCCTGCGCATGCGCATGCTCCTTGTCAGGGCCCGATGGCGCGGCATTGCCCGAGCCGGCGGTACCGCCAAGCGGCCCGAGGCCGCGGGCGGCCCGCGCCGACTGCATGCCGCTCATGAAGCCTTCGAGATAGCGCTTCTGCTCGGGGGAGAAGTCGTTGCTCATGGGCGTTTCCGTCACGCCGCCTCGACGAAGCGGTGGCGCTCGTAGAGGAATTTCAGCACCGCCTCGCGTGCGGCGATGTAGGTGCGGTCCGAGACCAGCTCGAGCCGCTTGCGCGGGCGTTCCAGCCGGACGTCGAGCACCTCGCCGATCCGGGCCGAGGGGCCATTGGTCATCATCACGATCCGGTCCGAGAGCAGAACGGCCTCGTCGACGTCATGGGTGATCATGATCATCGTGTTCCCGAGCGTGGCGTGGATCTGCATGATCGAGTCCTGCAGATGGGCGCGGGTGAGCGCGTCGAGCGCGCCGAAGGGCTCGTCGAGCAAGAGGATCTTCGGCTCCATGGCGAGGCCGCGGGCGATGCCGACGCGCTGCTTCATGCCGCCGGAGATCTCGCCCGGGCGCTTGTCCTTGGCATGCCCCATCTGGACGAGGTCGAGATTGTGCATGATCCAGTCATGCCGCTCGGCCTTGCTCTTGGTGCGGCCGAAGACCTTGTTCACGGCGAGCGCGACATTGTCATAGACCGAGAGCCAGGGCAGCAAGGAGTGGTTCTGGAAGACCACGGCGCGCTCGGGGCCCGGCGCATTGACCTCCTTGCCTTCGAGCAGGACCGCACCAGCACTCACCGGCGTCAGACCGGCGACGATGTTGAGCAAGGTCGACTTGCCGCAGCCGGAATGGCCGATGATCGAGACGTACTCGCCCTTGTCGATGACGAGGCTGACATCCTTCAGCACATTGGTCGTCGACGAGCCGCGCTGGAAGGTCTTCTCGACATGGTCGATCTTGAGATAGGCGCTGGTCATCTTACGATCCTCAGTTCGCCGCGGTGCCGCGGGTGACGATCGCGCCGATGAAGGCGACCAGCCGGTCGAGCACAAAGCCGACCACGCCGATATAGACGAGCGCCACGATGATGTCGGACAGGCGCGAGGAGTTCCACGCGTCCCAGATGAAGAAGCCGATCCCGACACCGCCGGTCAGCATTTCCGCGGCAACGATGGCGAGCCAGGACAGGCCGACGCCGATCCGAAGACCGGTGAAGATGTAAGGCGCCGCCGAGGGCACCATGATCTTGAAGAAGAACTCGACCTGGTTCAGCCGCAGCACCTGCGCGACATTGCGGTAATCCTGCGGGATATTGCGGATGCCGACGGCGGTGTTGATGATCACCGGCCAGATCGCGGTGATGAAGATCACGAAGATCGCCGAGGGCTGGCTGTCGCGGAAGGCGGCGAGCGAGAGCGGCAGCCAGGCGAGCGGCGGCACAGTGCGCAGCACCTGGAAGACCGGATCCAGGCCCCGCATCGCCCAGACCGACTGGCCGACGAGCGCCCCCAGCAGGACACCGACGATGGCGGCGAGGCTGAAGCCGATGGCGACGCGCTGGAGCGAAACCAGGATGCGCCAACCCAGGCCGATATCCTGCGTACCCGCCCAGTAGAACGGCTCGGTGATCAGATCCTTCGCTTCTTCCCAGATCTTGCTCGGCGGCGGCAGCGAGGATTGCGGGCCGGAGGCGGCGATCTGCCAGAACAGCAGGATCAGAGCGACCGTGACGAGCGGCGGCAGGACGGTGACCAGCACCGACTTCGCCAGCGGCGCAAGCTTTTCGCTCAGCGGCTTACCGGTCGCCTGGGGCAACGCCACGACGCCCGCAGCCGCGACCGGCAAGGCGACGACCTTTGCGCCCGCGCCGGCATCCTTCAAGGCAGGCTGACCCATTCCGTCTCTCCCATGATCGATCGGTGCGTTCATGCCGGAACCTCGACGCGGGCTTGCGCGCCGATGCGGCGGATTTCAGGGAGGCACGAACCGCAATTCGTGCCGGCTTTCAGTTTGCGGCCGATCTCCTCGACCGTGACGGCCGCGCCCTCGGTGAAGGCGGCGCGGATCGCATTCAGCCCGACACCGAAGCAGGCGCAGACGGTCGGGCCCTGATCGGCGGCACCGTCGAGGCTGCGGCCGGAGAGCAGCGCGAGACGCTGGCCCGGATCGATTTCACCGCTGGCGAAGGCCAGCTTGACGGCCTCCCAGATGGGCGCGTCATGATCCGGTCCGAGGAACAGGGCTGCCGCGAGCCTGCCATCGCGGATCAGGGCGCAGCGATAGAGCCCACGTTCGGCATCGATCATCTCGATCAAGCCCTCGCCATCGAAGGCTTCGCGGGCGAGTTGCATGATCTCGGCGGCGTCGGCCTGCGTCGCGAACAGCCGGCCTTGGCCGCCCTCGACGGCGACGCGCGTCCACCAGCTTCCATCGGGCAGGACGAAGCCGTCGGCGCCTAGCAGGAAGCCGCGCGAACGGAACGAAACAGGAGAGATCGCGGCCGGCGTCGCCTTCAGCTCAGGCTGACCAGAGAACGGGTCGACCCGCGGATGGACGGCGGCGCCGACGCGGGCATCGGAGGCGTTCTCGCCCGACCAGTGGATCGGTGCGAAGAGCGAGCCCGGCTGGGCGCCCGAATCGAGCGCGAGCTTGAGGACGACTGCGCCGTGAGCGGTGGCGATCCGGGCGAAGCCCTTGTCGGCGAGACCAAAGCGCGCCGCATCGTCCGGGTGCACAAGCAACGTCGGCTCGGCGATATGGCCCGAGAGTCGCGGGCTGAGGCCCGTGCGCGTCATCGTGTGCCAATGGTCGCGGACGCGGCCGGTATTGAGCAGCAGCGGGAAGGCCTCGCTGGTCGCGGCCGCGAGCGCCGGCACGGCGAGCGGCTGCATCGTCGCCTTGCGGCCGGCGGTGAAGAAGCCGCCTTCGGCGAAAAGCCGCGCGGTTCCCTCCGGCTTGCTGGCAGGAACCGGCCATTGCACCGGCGCGAGCCCGTCATAAGTGCTGCGCGTCAGCTCGGCATGGGCGCCGATGTCGAAGTCGCGGCTGCCCTGGTTTTCGAAGGCGGAGAGCGCCGCGTGCTCGGCATAAATCTCGTGCGGGCCGGCATAGTCGAATGCCTCCTCGAAACCGAGGCGTTCGGCGACTTCGCAGATGATCCACCAGTCCGGCCTGACCTCGCCGGGCAGGGTCAGGAAGCCGCGCTGGCGCGATATGCGCCGCTCGGAATTGGTGACGGTGCCGTCCTTCTCGCCCCAGGCGGCGGCCGGCAGGATGTAGTGCGGGCCGGCGGCGAGCGTGTCGTTGGAAAGGACATTCTCGGAGACGACGAAGAGGTCGAGCCCGCGCAGCGCCGCCTGGACCGCATCCGCGCGCGGCAGCGAGACGGCCGGGTTCGTGGCCATCACCCACATCGCCTTCAGCCGGCCATCGGCGACGGCATCCATCATGGCGACAGCCTTGAGCCCTTCGGCCTGAGCCATGCGCGGGGCGCGCCAGAAGCGGCGGACGCGGTCGATCTCGGCCGGCGAATAGCCCATATGGGCGGCGAGCATGTTGGCGAGCCCACCGACCTCGCGCCCGCCCATCGCATTGGGCTGGCCGGTCAGTGAGAACGGCCCGGTGCCGGGCTTGCCGATGCGGCCGCTGGCGAGGTGGCAATGCAGGATCGCAGCGACCTTGTCGGTGCCTTGCGCCGACTGGTTGACGCCCTGGCTCCAGGCGGTGACGACGGCGGACGTGCTGGCCCAGAGCGCGTAGAACGCGGCGATGTCGGCCTCGGACAGGCCTGTTCGGGCGACGACTGCCGCGATGTCTGGCGCGATCCCGCGGGAATTGGCTAGCGCAGCTTCGAAGCCGGCGACGTGGTGCTCGATGTAGGTATGGTCGAGCAGGCCGGCATCGACGAGATGCACCAGAAGGCCGGCGAAGAGCGCGCTGTCCGAACCGGGCTTCAACGGCAGGACGAGGTCGGCATCCTCGGCAGTCGCAGTGACGCGCGGATCGATCACGACGACCTTGGCGCCGCGCTCGGCCCGGTTCTGCTGGATGCGACGGAACAGGATCGGGTGGCACCAGGCCGTGTTGGAGCCAACCAGCACGATCAGGTCGGCCGCATCGAGATCCTCATAGCAGCCGGGCACGGTGTCCGAGCCGAGGACGCGGCGATGGCCGGCGACGGTCGAGGCCATGCAGAGCCGCGAATTGGTGTCGACATGCGGCGAACCGATGAAACCTTTCATCAGCTTGTTGGCGACGTAGTAGTCCTCGGTCAGGAGCTGGCCGGAGAGGTAGAAGGCGACCGCCTCGGGGCCATCGCGCGCGATGATCGCCTTCAGTCCGGCAGCGACCCCATCGAGCGCTTCGTCCCAGGACACACGATCATAGGCGCCGCGCGCATTGCGCTTCAGCGGATGCAGCACGCGGGTCCCGAGACCGAGCGTCTCGCCGAGCGCCGAGCCCTTGGAACAGAGCCGGCCGCGATTGGCCGGATGATCCGGATCGCCGGTGATCGCCGCGCCGCCCTTGCCGTCCGGCGTCGCCAGCACGCCGCAGCCGACCCCGCAATAGGGGCAGGTGGTGCGTGTCGGAACCGGGCCGGCGAGCGGGGCGTCGTGGCGCATGGTCAGGCCGCCTTCCTGACGCAATAGGCTTCGCCGAAAGGCAGGTCGGCGCGGATCGGCGAGATGTCCTGCTGAGAGCGGATCAGGCCGAGATAGAACAGCGCGCCGCTGGTGTCGCCGACGAGGACGCAGCCAGCGAGCCGGCCGTCGCGCAGTATGAACTTGCGATAGACGCCCATGGCGGGATCGCGCAGCAGCAGGACCTCGTCACCCTCTGCCGGCTCGACCGAGCCTGCAGAGAAGACGCTGACGCCGCTGACCTTGAGATTGGTCGCCAGCAGCGAGCCGGTATAGCGCGCGGTCCCGCCGGCGAGCCGTGTTGCCAGCACGCGGGCCTGCTCATAGGCCGGCTCGACCAAACCATAGACCAGGCCCCGATGCTCGGCGCATTCGCCGATGGCGAAGATGCAGGGATCGCTGCTGGCGAGGCCGTCATCGACATCGACACCGCGATTGACGTCGAGCCCGGCCTCCACAGCGAGATCGACACGCGGCCGCACCCCGATGGCGACGACGACGAGATCGGCCGGGATCGTGCTGCCGTCGGTCAGCTCGACCGCCTCGACGCGGCTCTCACCGACGAAGCGTTCGGCCGTGCAGTTCAGCTTGATGTCGATGCCGCGGGCGGCGATCTCGGCTGCGAGCAGGCCGGCGCCCTCGCGGTCGAGCTGGCGCTCCATCAGCCGGTCGGCCAAGTGCAGAACGGTGACTTTGGTGCCGATCCTCGCCAGCCCGTAGGCCGCCTCCAATCCGAGCAGACCGCCGCCGATCACTACGACACGGGCGCCGGTCGCAGCGACGGTGCGGAACAGGGCGACATCGGCGACATCGCGGAAAGTGGCGACACCGGGCAGCTCGAAGCCCGGCACCGGCGGCATCAAGGGCTTGGAGCCGGTAGCGAGGATGAGCTTGCCGTATGGCAGGGTCAGGCCATCGGCCAGAGTCACGCTTTTCGCATCCCGGTCGATACCGGTGACCGGCCTGCCGTAGAGCATCGAGACGCCGCGCGCCTGCCACCAGGCGGCGGGCTTCAATTCGATCTCGGGCTCGCCGATCTCGCCGGCGAGCAGCGGCGAGAGCAGCACCCGGTTATAGGCGAGCCTGGGCTCGGCCCCGATCACCGCGATGGAATAGCGGCCGAGCGCGCGCTGGCTGAGCTCGTCGACCAACCTGGTCGCCGCCATGCCCTTGCCGACGATGACGAGCGGCTCGGCCATGGCGTCAGGCCACCCGCTTGATCTTGAGCGCCTTGAGGTAGTCGAGCGGCGCCGCCGGATCGAACTTCATGCCGTCGAAGAAGGTCTCGACACCGCGCGAGTCGCCGCTCACCGCATTGGCCACGCCGAGCGTCTTGGCGGCCTGCGACCACAGGTCCGAACGGTTGGTCTTGTCGACCAGCGCCTTGATGTCCGTGTTGGTGTCGAACTTGCCCCAGCGGATGTTCTCGGTGACGAACCAGCTGTCATGGCTCTTCCAGGGATAGGAGACGGTGCCGCCTTCGCCCCAGAACTTCATGTAGAGATTGGTGCCCTTCACCTCGCGGCCATTGCCGTAGTTGATGTCGCCCTGCAGGCGCTTGTTGATGTCGCCGACCGGGACGTTGAACCATTGCCGCTTGCCGACGATCTCGGCGAGCTCCTGGCGGTTCTCCATCTTGTCGGCCCACATCTGGGCTTCCATCACCGCCATCAGGATGGCCTGGGTCGCCCTGGGATTGGCGTCGACGAAATCGGCGCGCATGCCGAGGATCTTCTCTGGATGCTTGAACCAGAGCTCGCCGGTGGTCAGCGCGGTGTACCCGATGTTCTGGTTGACGAGCTGCTCGTTCCAGGGCTCGCCGACGCAGAAGCAGTCCATTGTCCCGACCTTCATGTTCGCCACCATCTGCGGCGGCGGCACGACGATGACCTTGATGTCGCTGTCGGGGTCGATGCCGCCGGCGGCGAGCCAGTAGCGGATCCAGAGGTCGTGAGTGCCGCCCGGGAAGGTCATCGCGGCGGTCAGTTCCTTGCCGGCCGCCTTCTTGCGCTCGAAGGCCTGCTTCAGGGGCGAGGCGTCCTTCTGGACATTGAGGTCCTTGTATTCGTTGGATACCGAGATCGCCTGCCCGTCCTGGTTCAGGTTGAGCAGCGTGTACATCGGCAGCGGCTGGCCGTTCTGCATGACCTTGCCGGTCGAATAGAGATGCGTCTTCGGCCGCAGGATGTGCCCGCCGTCGATGCCGTTGTTCTTGAAGCCGAGTGCCATGTTGTCGCGCGTCGCGCCCCAGGAGGCCTGCTTGGCGATGTCCATGTCGGGCAGGCCATATTTGGCGAACAGGCCCTTCTCCTTGGCGATGATCAGCGGCGCCGCATCGGTCAGGGCGATGTAGCCGAGGCGGGTGCCCTTGACCTCGGAGCCGGAGCTCTGCGCGAAGGCGCCGTTCGGAAGCGCGAGCTTTGCGGCGGCGGCCACGGCCGCCGCTCCGGTCAGGTTCAGGAAATCGCGACGGCTCGGCCCGGCCTGGAGAGCAGCTACCTTGGTCTTGACGGTCTCGGTCATCGATCGTTTTTCCTCGTGAACGGTCTGGTGTCCGCGAAAACGAAAACGCCGCGCGAAAGCGCCCTGCCGGGCTCCTTTCGACAGCGGCGTTGCTGTGCGTTCCGATTTCGAACTTGCTCGCGGGCAGCGTTGGCCGCGGTCGAGACGAGCGTTACAAGGACCGTGCCAACTCGCGAGAAAACGACAAGCGTTTGAATTATTTCAATTTGCCTTGCCGAGCCGAGGTCGTCGGCGTCTTGAGTATGATTTTGTGCATCGCACAATTCCACTGCATTTGCACAAAAAACAGGCAAGCCTAGAATTTCATCTCCCGACAGCCTCCGCGACGAGGGGCTGGAAGACCGCCTGCGCCCGCTCGCTCAAATCCGGCGTGACCACGACCTGTCCGGCCCGCGCCATCGCGGCGAGCAGGACATCGGCATGAGCGGGTTCGGGGCGGATCGCAGCGGCGTCGAAGCGGATATAGGAGGGGACGTGCCGGGTCGGCTGCCCGCCGCCCTGAACGATGTCGCCGCGCAGGATCGCTTCGATCAGGGCAGCGGGTGCGGCAAGGCGCTCGGACGCCGCAAGCAAGCGGGCAAGAGCGGGCCAATTGCTTTCGTTCGAAACCCAATGGCTCGCTTCGATCAGGGCTGCGTTCAGGCGCGCGACCGCCTCGCCGCGGCGCTCGATGTCGTCGGCACGCCAGGCCAGCACCTTTTCGGGGCAATCGGCCATGAGATCGACGCCGCAATGCAGGATCGCGCCGACGCCGGCCTCGACCGCCAGGGTGTTCCAGGGCGCGCCGGCGCAGAAGCCGTCGACCTCGCCGCTGGCCAGCGCCTCGACGGTGCGGACCGGCGGCACAATCGTGAGCCGGACATCCTCACCGAGACGGAGACCAGCGAGCGCCATCCAGTCGCGTAGAAGATAGGTATGGCAGGAAAAGCCGAAAACCGTCGCGAAGGCGAGCGGGGGCAGACCGGAGGCCGTGCGAGCGGAGACGAGGCTCGCCAGCGCCTGCGCCGAGGCCGTCGGATCGGCCAGATCGCCCTTGGCCACGCGCGCCAATTCCTCGAAGCGCCGCAATGAGAGGGTCAGAGCATTGCCGTTCAGGTTCAACATGATCGGCGCCGCCATCGGTGCGGTGACGCCCCCAATCCCGAGCGTCGAGGCAATCGCCGCCGGCGCCAGCATGTGCGCCGCATCAAGGAGCCGGACATGCAGGCGGTCGCGCAGGTTCGACCAGGACACCTCGCGCACGAGTTCGAGCGAGAGCCCGTGCGCCTGCGCGATGCCGCTATCGGCGGCGGCGACCAGCAACGCCGCATCGACCAGCGGCATGAAGCCGACCCGCAGGTGCAGCGTGGTCATTTCAGCATCTCCGCGGCGGTGATCAGGGAGCGGGCGATGTCGACGAGCTTGCGCTTCTCGTTCATCGCGGTCCGGCGCATCAGCGCGTAGGCCTCGTCTTCGGAGAGGCCCTTCAAGCGCATGACGATAGCCTTGGCGCGGTCGATCGTCTTGCGGTCGTCGAGCTGGGAGCGCGCGTCCTCCAGCTCCTCGCGTAGCTTGCGGAAGGCATTGAAGCGGCTGATGCAGGTCTGCAGGATCGGCTGCATCCGCTCCTTCTTCAGCCCGTCGACGATATAGGCGGAGACGCCGGCCTCGACTGCGGCCTCGATCGAGGCGGAGTCGGACTGGTCGACGAACATGGTGATCGGCCGCCGCACATGCCGGCTGACGAGGAACATGTCCGCCAGCGCATCGCGGCTCGGATCCTCGAGGTCGATGACCACGACATCGGGGTCATGGGCTTCGATGGCGGCGACCAGGCCGGTCGTCGCGGAGATGCGGACAAGCTGCTCATAGCCTGCTTCCCGCAAGCCTTCCTCGATGATCGCGGCGCGAACCTGGTTCGCGTCGACGATGAGGATCCGCAGATTGGGCACCATGCCTTGCAGACGTTCCCTGGAAGTGGTCCGGCGTCACCTCAATCAGGAATCATGCCAGTGTCGCCGGCTTGCCTCATGAGCACGGCGAAATCGAGATAGGCCACCATCCGTGAGGCTGGACCAGGCAGCACACTGCCGGCGGAGTTTACCCGCCAGTCGCTTTTGCAGCGCCCCCCATTTGGTCTGCTTTTTCCGATGTGGCAGCAGATACTAGCCGGATCTGGCTCGCCTGGTGCCCAGGACGAAGCTGCCGGTCAGCCGGAGAGCCAGTGAAGCGACCGGGGCGAAAGCTTCAACCTCGCCTGGCTGCCGATCTCGAACAGCTCGCGCCCGGACTGGAACGGCATGTCGACGGCCACTTCCGTCGCGCCGATGCGGGCGCCATAGCGGATGCTCGCGCCGAGGAACTCGCGATTGGCGATGACGCACGGCAACGATAGCGTTCCGTCCGCGAGCCCGGCCTGATCGGTGAGGCTCGCATGCTGCGGGCGGAAAACCAGCGCTGCGCCATCCGGGATGCTGTCGTCCGCAGCGATCGGAAACCTCGTGCCGCCATCGATCTCGAAGCTGCGGTCTCCTCCGCTGCCGATGACGCGGCCCTTCAGGATGTTGGCGGTACCGAGGAAGCCGGCGACGAACAGGTTGGCCGGGCGCTCGTAGAGCTCCATCGGCGTGCCGACCTGTTGGACGATGCCGTCGTTCATCACGGCGATGCGGTCGCAGATCGAATTCGCCTCCTCCTGGTCATGGGTGACGAAGATCGTGGTCAGGCCGAGCCGCTGCTGCAGGTCGCGCAATTCGCGGCGGACCTGGACGCGCATCTTGGCGTCGAGATTGGAGAGCGGCTCGTCGAGCAGCAGCACCTTGGGCTCGACCGCGACGGTGCGGGCAACGGCAACGCGCTGCTGCTGGCCGCCGGAAAGCTGCGACGGGCGGCGCTCGGCGAGATGGGCGAGCCCGACAAGCCCGAGCGCCGCCTCGACCCGCCGCTCGATCTCGGCGCGCTTCACGCCGCGCTCCTCCAGCCCGAAGGCGACGTTGCGGCGCACCGTCATATGCGGCCAGAGCGCGTAGGACTGGAAGACCATGCCGACATCGCGCTTCCAGGGCGGCAGCTCGGTGATGTCCTTGCCGCCGATCCGGACATGGCCGGTATCGGCCTGATTGAAGCCGGCGATCAGCCGCAGCAGCGTGGTCTTGCCGCAGCCGGAGGGGCCGAGAAAGGCGAAGAATTCGCCCGGCTCGATCGCGAGGTTGACGTCCTTCAGCACATGGTTGCTGCCATAGGACAGATTGACGCCTTCGATGTCGACAGAGACCGCCGGCGTGGTCAGGGAGACAGATGCGTTCATGGTCAGTGGCCCAGTCCTTTGGCCTTCTGGCTACGTTCGATGATGAGATGGGAGAGGAAGGTGCAGGCGGCGACGAGGATAACCGCGACGACGCCGAGCGCCGCTCCCGGGCCGCGGCCGGCTGCCGATTGCATGAAGATGTAGAGCCCGTAGGCCAGCGGTGCGTCCGAGTTCGATTGGACCAGCATCAGCGTCGCCGAGAGCTCGACCGCCGCCGTCGAGAACGAGGTGACGAAGCCGGCGAGGATGCCGCCCGCCATCAGCGGCACGACGATGCGGCGCACCGTACGCGACTTGGTGGCGCCGAGATTCTCGGCGGCTTCCTCGAGCGAGACCGAGATCTGCTGGAGCGCCGCATAGCAGGCCCGCAGCGCATAGGGCAGGCGCCGGATTGCGAGCGCCAGCACGATGGTGATCCAGAGCGAGGCCAGGGGCGTGCCGTCAGGCAGCGTCACGCCGTAGAAGGTCCTGAGATAGCCGATGCCGAGCACGACACCGGGGATGGCGAGCGCGGCCGAGGCCATCCAGTCGAGCCATTCGCGGCCGATCAGCTTGGTGCGCAGCACGAGATAGGCGATGGCGACACCGAGCACGATGTCGATGCCGCCGGCGAGGCTGGCATAGATCAGCGTGTTCTTGATGTAGACCGAGCTCTCGCCGAAGACGCGCGCGTAATGGGCGACCGTGAAACCGTCGGGCAGCGGCGAGAACGACCAGATCGTAGCGAAGGAGAGCAGCAGCAGGCCCAGATGCGGCGCCAGCACCAGCGCCAGGATCAGGATGACGACGCCATAGCCGAGCACCGCCTCCCAGGGCGTCATCACCCGCTTGGCGAGCCCACCGCCGCCGCGTTGGGTCGTCGCATAGTCGCGCCCCTTCAGGGCTCGCGCCGACAGCCACATGGCGGCGACCGAGGCGACAATCAGCACGACGGAAATGACGTAGCCCATCGGATCGGCGATGCCGATCGAGGTGACGCGCAGATAGGCCTGCGGCGCCAGCATGTCCTTGACGTTGAGCAGCAGTGGCGTGGCGAGATCGTCGAAGACCTTGACGAAGACGAGCGACGCGCCGGCGAGATAGCCCGGCATGGCGAGCGGAAAGACGATGCGCCGGAACAAGCGGAAGCCCGACGAGCCGAGATTCTGCGCCGCCTCCTCCATCGCCCGGTCGACATTGCGCAGCGCCGCCGAGAGGTTGATCAGGATGAATGGGAAGTAATGGATGGACTGGACGAAGATGACGCCGTTCAGCCCTTCCATGAAGTCGATCTTGAAGCCGAACCAGTCGTCGAGCAGCAGGTTGACCGAGCCGTTGCGGCCGAAGAAGAGCTGCATCGCGACCGCGCCGACGAAGGGCGGCATGATCAGCGGCAGGAAGCCGAGCGTCTGCACGATCGCTGCGCCACGAAAGACGAAGCGCGTGGTCAGATAGGCCAGCGGCAGGGCGAAGACCGAGGCCCAGACCACCGACATGGCCGAGACGTAGAAGGAGTTCCACAGCGAGCGCATGAACAGCTCGGTGCGGAAGAAATCGTAGAAATTGACCAGCGTGAAGGTCGAGGTGCCCTTCTCGGTGAAGGCGACGTAGATCACCGTCGCCACCGGCAGCACCAGGAACATCAGCAGGAAGGCGGCGATGGCGAGCGCCAGCGCGATCTGGCCGGGCGTGGCGGCGATGCGCCGGGCGCGGGGGGGCGTCAAACTGGGAACGACGGTCATGGTGAGCCTTGCAGCAGGGCGTCATGCCCGGGCTTGCCCCGGGCATCTCCGGACAGGTGACACAGCTTCGACGAAGCCATATCCGGCATGAGATTCCCGGGTCGGCGCATCCGCGCCGCCCGGGAATGACGGATCGGCTACTTCGCCGCCTTGAGGGCTTCCTCCGCCTTGGCCTTGGCCTTGGCGTAGTTGTCGCGGGCGAAGCTCGCCCACTGGCTCTCGATCTCGGCCTGGCGGGCGCCCTTCTCCTTGGCGCCGGTGAAGGCGCCGCGCAGCTCGGCGCTTCCAGCCTGCACCTGGGTGATCGGCAATGCGGCGATCAGGTTCCGGGCCTCATCGGCGAGCGCCTTGGCCTGGGCATTCGGCTTCTTGGCTAGCGCCGCATCGACCTCGTGCAGGGTCTTGGTGACGCCCTTAAGCGCATCGAGCTGGAAGGAGATCAGCTGGTCGAACAGCGTGTCGACCACGGCGGTGCGCGCTTCGGACTTGTCGACGTCGAAGCCGATCATCTTCTGGAAGCGCGGGTCGGTGAAGGGGTTAGGATAGTCGGCTCCGGCCTTGGCATAGACCGCCGGGTTGACTGGCAGGCGGCGGATGCCGGGATCGAGCAGAACCTCCTGGCCAGTCGGCGAGAGCAAGAACTCGATGAAGGCCTCGGCGGCGGCCTTGTTCGGCGGATTGGCGATGATGCCGACATTGGCCGGAACGACGGTGGTCACCGTCGGATAGACGAACTTCACCGGGAAGCCCGAGGCCTGCGCTGAGAAGGCGAAGAAGTCGATGACGATGCCGACGCCGACCTGGCCGGAATTGACCGCTTCCGGCACGCCGAAGGAGCGCTCGGTGATCGAGCGGAAATTGCCCGACATCTCCTTCAGGATGCGCCAGCCCTTCTCCCAGCCCTCGCCCTGCAGGATGGTCTCGACCGTCAGGTGCGTGGTGCCCGAGCGAGCGGGCGAGGCGATCGAGACATGGTCGTAGAAGGCCGGCTTGGCGAGATCCTGCCAGTCCTTCGGCTCGGGCAGCTTGTTGGCCTTGGCATAGCGGTCATTCCACATGATGCCGTAGCCGGACGCCGCGAAGCCGAAATAGAAGCCCTGCGGGTCGTTGATCGGGTAGGAGCCGATCTTCTCGGGAATGCCGGTCGCCTTCGGCTTGTAGGCGGCGAGCAGCTTCTTGCCCTTCAGGACCTCGAAGGCGTCGGGAGCCGAGGCCCAGAACAGGTCGACCTGGTTGTTGGCCTTGGTCTCCTCGACATACTTCACGCCAGCATTGGTGTTGCGGTTCTGGACCTCCAGCGTGACGCCCGGCACGGCCTTCTCGAAGGCCTTCTTGATCGGGTCGGTGACGTCCTTGGAGAAGGAGGTCACCACCGTGACCTTGCCGGAGGGCGCCTGTGCCAGGGCGATGGTCGCGAGCGATGTGCTCAGCGACAGGCCGAGGGCGACCGCGAGCGCGATCCTGCGATTGAGCATGACTTCCTCCCGAATGATCTCTTCAGTTCGGCGTCGAGGCCGATGCTCCCCGGTCAGCAACTACGGTGCCAACCCGGTGAGCTGTTGATTCAATTCGGAAATTCATCGCTTTAGCGCGAATGCAGCACGGTTCAGGAGGCGTAGCGGTAACCCTTCGCTGCGCCCGATGGGTCAGCACGGTAACATAGCGGCCTCAGTCGCCGAGCGCGCCAGTCCCACTCAGCCCGTAGCGGCGCATCTTGAGATAGAGCGTCTTGCGGGTGATCCCGAGAGCGGATGCAGTGACGCCGATGCGCCCGCCATGGCGCTTCAGCGCGGCACCGATCGCCTCGGCCTCAGCCAGCGCGACCTCCTCCTCCAGCGTCCGCTCGATACCCCGCGAGACCGGCTGGCCGATGTCGATCTCCTCGAAATCCTCGTCCATGCCGAGCAGGCTGCGCTCGGCGGCATTGCGCAGCTCGCGGACATTGCCGGGCCAGTCCTGGCGCGTCAGACGCTGCAGAAGGTCCCGTTCGAGCGGCGGTGCGGAGCGTCCGACACGCGCTGCCGCCAGCGCCAGGAAGTGCTGGAACAGCATCGGGATGTCCTCGCGCCGATCGCGCAGGGGCGGCAGGCGCAGGGTCACGACATTGAGTCGATAGACCAGATCCTCGCGGAAGCCGCCCGCCTTGGCGAGCGCGGCGAGATCGGTCTTGGTCGCGGCGACGATGCGGATGTCGACAGGGATCTCCTTGTTGGAGCCGAGCCGCTCGATGCGGCGCTCCTGCAAGGCGCGCAGCAGGCGGACCTGCGCTGCCATCGGCATCGATTCGATCTCGTCGAGGAACAGGGTGCCGCCGCTGGCATGCTCGATCTTGCCGATCCGGCGTTCGCGCGCGCCGGTGAAGGCGCCGGCCTCGTGACCGAAAAGCTCGCTCTCAATCATCGTCTCGGGGATCGCCCCGCAATTCACCGCGACGAAGCGCCCACCACGGCGATTGCCGAGATCGTGCAGAGCGCGGGCCGCGACCTCCTTGCCCGTGCCGGTCTCGCCGAAGAGCAGCACGTCGGTATCGGCGTCGGCGAGGAGCGCGAGCCGGCTACGCAGGCGCGCAACCGCGGGGGAACGACCGACCAGGCGGGCCGCCCAGGGATCCTCCGGCGTCACTCCTGCCCGCAGCGAGCGATTTTCGATGATCAGCCGGCGGTACTCACTGGCGCGCCGGACCGTTTCGATCAGCAGCACGGGATCGGCCGGCTTCTCGACGAAATCCCAGGCGCCTTCGCGGATCGCCTTCACCGCCATCGGAATCTCGGCATGGCCGGTGATCAGCACCACCGGGATTTCCGCATCGATCGCAGTCACCGCCGCAAGCAGGCCGAATCCGTCCCGGCCCGGCATGCGCACATCGCTGACCAGGACCACGGAGCTGTCGCGGGTCAGATGGCCAAGCGCGGCATCGCCGGTGCGTTTGGCGATGACCTCGAAACCGTCGAGCTCCAGCGTCAGCCGCCAGGCTTCGAGCACCTCAGCGTCGTCATCGACGAGGACGATCTTGGGAGCGCTCATGCATCGACTTCCAGTGGGGCCATGACATGGGTCGTCGCCCCCTCGAGCGTGATCAGGAAACGCGTGCCCTCAGGGCCGGTCTCCGCCACGGCGAGCGTGCCGCCCAGATCCTTGATGATGTTGTAGGAGAGCGAGAGCCCGAGCCCGAGTCCCGAGCCGACTGGCTTGGTGGTGAAGAACGGATCGAAGATCCGCTCCAGATGGGCGCGGTCGATGCCCGGGCCGCTATCCTCAACCCAGATCTCGACCGCACGGCCGCGCCGGCGCGCGCCGACCGCCAATGTCGCGCCCGCGACGCCGGCGACGGCATCGAGGGCGTTTGCGACGAGATTGACCAGAACCTGCTCCAGCCGGATTTCCTCGGCATGCACATAGAGCCGGCCAGTCGGCAGGTCGCGCCGCAATGTCACACGCTCCGCATCGACGCGCGGGCCGAACAGCGACAAGGCGGTATCGACGATCTCGCCAACCTCGACGGGGGCGAGCACGACACCGGGCTTGCGGGCGAAACGCCGGAGATGGGCGATCAGCTCGGCCGCGCGCGTCGTCAGCGCCTGGATGCGCGTCATCGCCTGGCGCGCCTCCTCCGGCCGGCCGCGCTCCAGCAGCAAGGCGCCGTTATGAGCGTGGGAGCGGATCGCGGCAAGCGGCTGGTTGAGCTCATGGCTCAGGCCGGCGGCCATCTGTCCCAGCGCGGCGAGCTTGGCCGCCTGGATCAGATCGTCGCGCGTCTGCCGGAAGACGGCGAGCGCCCGCGCCAGATCGCCGAGCTCGTCATTGCCCGCCCTCGGAAGGATAGCGGAGGACTGGCCGCTGGCGATGCTGGTCGCAGCCTCGGTCAGGACGCGAAGCCGCGCCACGAGATGACGGCGGACATAGAACCAGCCGATCAGCAACGCCCCCAGCAGCGAGGCGGCCGCGATCGCCAGGAGCAGGTTGCGACCGAGCAGGATCGCTTCGGCCGAGCGGTCGGCGGCGGCTTTCGCGACGGCCTCGGTCCTCTGCACCTCCTGCGAGACCAGCGTGCCGAGCTCGGTGACGAGGCGGCGGCTTTCGGAGATAAGGCGCTGGGCGTCGGCCATGGCGGCAAGTTCGGCCCGCTTGATGCCAGGCAATCCGACCTTGGTATCGGCAATGCTGATCAGGCGCTGCGTGATCTGCCGGACGGTGATCGTGTCGGGCCAGCTGGCGAGGGCCTTCGCTTCGATATCGAGCTGGTCGACGGCCTCGCCGATGATGTGGCCGGTCTGCTCCATGTCTTCGCGCGTCTGGACCGTGCCCAGCCGGCCGAACAAGCCGACGATCAGGTTCGCCTGGGCATTCAGCGTCATAAGCGCTTCGCTCTTGCGCGTCTCCTCACGTATGGCGTTGGGGCGGCTGGCCGCCGGGGCCGCATTGCCCGCTTGCTCCAGCGCCGTCTCGATATTGAAACGGGCATCGTCGGTCAGAGGCTCGATCTCGTCGAGCAGATCAGCCTGGAGCCAGCGCAGTTCCTCGCCGAGGGCGCGGTTGCGTTCCCCCAGCGGAAAACGGCGTTCGGAGACGGCATCGATCGCAGCAAGGTTGCTGCGGATCGCGGTCGCGACCGCGGCGAGTGCCGGCATGTCGAACCCGCCCTCCTTGCGCTCCGTCAGGACACGGTCGAGTTCGTCCAGCCGCTCGCCGACCACGCGCCGGCTGCGTTCATAGCCCTCGCGCCGTTCGGCGTTGGCCAGCTCCGGCATGGCGGAAATGACGCGCGCACTGGCCTCGGCAAGCCTGGCTGCCGATGCCAGACCCGGCAGATGGTCGCGGGCGATGGCGGCGAGTTCCTTGCTCAGGCGCTCATAGGAGATGACACCGACGACGCCGGCACCGACCGCGAACAGACCGACGCCGAGGAAGGCGGCGATCAGGCGGCCGCCGATGCCGAAACGCCGGCCGGGCCAGAGGCTGCTCACGGCCGCCCTCCTGCGAGGCCGTCCTCGGCGCCGGTCCAGCCGATGGCGGCGAGCCGTTCCGTCGCCCGCCGCAGTTGGGCGACGCACTCCGCAGCCTGCACGGCGATCGCCCCACGAATCTCGGCCTCGATGCGAGCCTGAGCCTCGGGCGCGGCGATCCCGCGCGGGACACGAACCAGGGAACGGAAGCGCTCCGGCTGCTCCAGCTCGGCAGCCGTGACCGGCGGCCGGGTCAAGGCTGCCCGGGCCAGCGTCAGAAATTGCGCCGCCTGCCCGTCCGGATGGCTGACGAGCGCCGCCTCCATGGCCTGAAGACTGCGCCAGAGCCTGGCATGTTCGGCGCGCCGGAAGGTAATCCACTCATCGAAGATGATGTTGACGAGTTCATAGCGGCTGGCCGAAAGGCCAGCGTCGAAGCGCGCCTTGCTGAACAGGCCCGCCGTCTCCGACAGATGCGGCGGTGTCTCGTGCGAACCGTAGGCGGCCGGGGCGACGGCGAGACGGCCGATCTTCGGTTCGCGCAGGAGCCGTTGGCCTTCCAGCGACAGCATGAAATCGACGAAGAGCTCGGCTTCCTTCGGATTAGGCGAGCTCGCCAGGCGTGCGATGCTGGCCGGCGCGAACAACGTCTCGTCCGGCAGTACGAAACGGTTGGCCTCGTCGTCTGACGAGGCCGCCTCGGTCAGGAAATCGATGGAGATGCCGATACCGAAGCGGCCGCGCGCGACGCCGGCCGTGACGCCGAAGCTGCGCGCCGTGAGCGTCGCGAGATTGCCGCCGATCGCCGACCACAGTGCCCAGCCATGCTCCCAGCCGCGCGATTGCAGGAGGGCTTCCACCATCAGGTGGGTGGTGCCAGAGCGCGCCGGCGAGGTCAGGCCGATGTGACCGGCATAGGCTGGAGCAGCAAGGTCGGACCAGTTGCGCGGCACCGGCAGGTTGCGTGCTGCCAGATAGGACGCGTTGTAGACCAGCCCATAACCGGAAATGGCGAAGCCGAGATAATGCCCTGCCGGATCGTTGACGGGGTAACCGGCAATCGTCTCGGGGGCGCCCGTCGCGCGCGGCTGCAATCGTGCGAGCAGCCCGCCCTGCTTCAGAAGCTCGAAGGCGTCGGGTGCGGAAGCCCAGAACAGGTCCGTGTCATGCCGCTTGCCCGCGTGAATGTCGGCGACTGCGGCTGTCGTCTTGCGCTGGACGATCTCGACGGCGATGTCGGGATGGCGGGCGCGGAAGGCGGTGCGGAACGGCTCGAAGAAGGACGGTGGGAACGAGGTGATGACCTGGACGCGGCGCGCCTCTGCCGGCCCGGCGGCGAGCCAGCCGAAGACGGAAAGGGCAAGCCAGAGAGAAAGTGCGCGGCGGCTCATCGAACCGTCATATAGCCGGGAAATCGGCCCGCATAGATCGGCAACGCGACCGCTCGGCAGGAGGAAGGGCCGCCAGCGGCGGCCCCTCGATCGTCTGGCGCCGCCTCACTTCACATGCAGGAGGACCGCGCCTTCCAGGACGGTGGGAGCGCCGACGCCGGTATTGGCGGCGTGCTCCTTGATCCACTCCTTCGCCTTCTTGAGGCTCTCATCGGTGCCGGCCTTATCCTTGCAGACAGTGACGGAAACCCCGCCATCCGCGGTTCGGATCAGTGCGTAGTTCGAGAAGCCAGTCACCGCCCGCATCAACTGCTCAACCTCGGCCTTGCGCTTCTCAAGCAGGTCGAACAGCTCCTTGGCGCCCTTGCCGGAATAGGCTCTGACGATCGCGTGCATGGCCAGTCCTCCCTTCAAGGCCCCGCCAGCCGCGATAGCTATGCGCCTCTGTGCAACGCTTGCCAATTCAAGATGACGCAAGGGAGGGTGCTTTGGCCCTGGTGGGCCTTGCTCCGGCGAGGTAGCCCATTCGCTCCACACAGGGCGGCAAGGCGAAAGAACCGGTGAGACAGCGCAGCATGCTGTTGCGGCAGTCATGAAACTGTCACACAAGCTGCCGGCAATTCGGCTTGTGTTTCGCTGCGACGAGGGCGGCGAGGCTGGCCGTGCGATCACGACGAGGTGCGCGGTGCTCGGCTGGTTCCAGAAGCTGCTTCCGAAAGAACCCAAATTCTTCGATCTGTTCGAGGCGCATGCGGTTCCGCTGGTGGCCGGGGCGAAGGCGCTGGATGCGCTGCTCTCAGGGCGGATGCCGGTCGAGGCTGGCTGTGCCGAGATTTTCAAGCAGGAGGATCTGGCTGACGAGGTCGCCGGCGAGGTCATGCTGGAGACGGGGCGCAGCTTCATCACCCCGTTCGACCGCGGCGACATCGAAGAGCTGATCGGCTCGATGGACGATGCCATCGACCAGATGAAGAAGACCGCCAAGGCGATCACGCTCTACGAGGTCGAGGCTTTCGAGCCCGGCATGGCCGAGCTCGGCGCGGTGATCGTGCAGGCTTCGGAGCGTGTCGCTGTCCTGCTGCCGATGCTGCGGGACATCAAGAAGCATGCAATCGCGATCGGAGCCCTCTCCAAGGAGATCGGCGCGATCGAGGAGCATTCCGACGAAATCCACGGCGACGGCCTGAAGGAGCTGTTCCGGGCTCATCGGAGCGGCGATGCCATGGGCTTCATCGTCGGTGCCGAGATCTACGACCATCTCGAGAAGGTGGTCGACCGGCTCGAGGATGTCGCCAAGCGCGTCAGCCGCATCGTCCTCGAACACCTCTGAGAGGCTGAGCCTCCTGTGGACTTCGCCAGCTTCGCCCCTGCCCTCCTCTTCCTGATCGCCGTCGCGCTGCTGTTCGATTTCCTGAACGGCCTGCACGACGCCGCCAACTCGATCGCGACCATCGTCTCGACCAGGGTGCTGGCGCCGCAATGGGCGGTGTTCTGGGCCGCCTTCTTCAACTTCATCGCCTTCCTGTTCTTCGGCCTGCACGTCGCCCAGACGGTCGGCTCCGGCATCATCCAGGCGGCGATCGTCGACGACCGGGTGATCTTCGGCGCGCTCACCGGTGCGATCGTCTGGAACGTCGTCACCTGGATCGCCGGCATCCCGTCGAGCTCCTCGCACGCGCTGATCGGCGGGCTGGTCGGAGCAGGCCTGTCGAAGGTCGGCCTCTCCTCGATCGTCTGGTGGGGGCTCGGCAAGACCTTCATCGCGATCTTCATGTCGCCGGCGATCGGCTTCGCGCTGGCGCTGCTCTTGGTGCTGATCGTCTCCTGGACCTTCCTCAAGGTCGCGCCGATCAAGGTCGATTCGACCTTCCGTGTCCTGCAATTTGTCTCGGCCTCGCTCTATTCGCTCGGCCACGGCGCCAATGACGCGCAGAAGACCATGGGCATCATCGCCGTGCTGCTGTTCTCGCACGGGATGATGGGCGAAACCTTCTCGGTGCCGTTCTGGGTGGTGATCTCCTGCCAGGCGGCGATGGCGCTCGGCACGCTCTGCGGCGGCTGGCGCATCGTCCACACCATGGGCTCGAAGATCACGCGGCTCTCGCCGCAGCAGGGTTTTTGCGCCGAGACCGGTGGCGCCATCACCCTGTTCATGGCGACCTATCTCGGCGTTCCCGTCTCGACCACGCATACCATCACCGGCGCGATCATCGGCGTCGGCGCTGCCCGGCGGGTCACGGCGGTGCGCTGGGGCGTCGCCCGCGGCATCGTCTTCGCCTGGATCGTCACCATGCCGGCAGCGGGCCTGATCTCGGCGCTGGCCTATGCCCTGTCGGGCTTCTTCCTGACCGGCCGTTGAACCAGGGCGTCAGCCGAGCAGTGGCAGTGCATAGGTCGGTGTCCGGCCGGTGCGGGCGAAGAGCGCCAGGCAGCTCGCCCTGTCCATCGCAGCGCCGGCCCAGCCGATCTCGCCGCGATGGATGCCGCCGCCGATGAAGACGCTGTCGATGCCGGCGCCTTGCGCACCGGCAATGTCGTGCTCCAGCGAATCGCCGATCGCGACGACGCGGCTGCGGTCGAGCCCGAGCTTCGTAAGACAGGTCCGATAGATCCGCGGGTCAGGCTTGCCATGGTAGTGAACCGCGCCGCCCAGCTGCTCATAGGCACGCGCGATCAGGCCGGGCGCTTCCTGCAGGCCGCCATCAGGGCTGGCGCGGTGCAGGTCCGGATTGGCGCAGACCATCGGCAGGCGCCGTTCGCTCGCGGCCCTGAGCAGGTCCATCCAGCCGGCGACCGATTGCCGCGGCGGGTCCATGGTCATCAGCAGGATGAAATCCGCCACGGCAACGTCGTCAACGAGATCAAGGCCGAGCCCCTCCGCCAGATGCGCCTCGCCCTGGCGCGCCAGCAGCAGGCAGCGCCGACCGAGCCCAAGATGGAACGGCTCGTCGCGCGCCAACAGCGCATCGCGGGCATCATCCCCCGCCGAGACGACCTCGTCGTAAATCTCCCGCACAAAGCCGAACTTCGCCAGCTGCGCAGCGTTTTCGGCTCCCAGGCGCCCCGAATTCGAGAGGATGACCACGCGCTTGCCGGCCCGGCGCAGCAGCTCCAGCGCCGCCACGGCTCCCGGATAGGGCCTAACGCCGTCATGTAGCACGCCCCACTGGTCGAGCAGGAAGCCGTCATAGCGCGACGCCACCGCGGCCAGGCCGTTCGGGAAGGTTGTGGGAGGGCGTTGCAGCATCGTCAAGGTTGATTGGAAGCCAACCGCCGCCGTGGACAAGCCCACTTTAGTCGTAAGACGAGACGTCTCGCCCGGCTGGAGTATGACAGTTTTGTGTCACATACTATAGCCAGCTCATAATCAAGATCGATTGGGAGAGACGCCGACTATGACCAAGATGCTGACTTGCCTGTCCGCCACGACCTCGCTGCTCCTGGGCCTAGGGCTCGCCGGCGCGGCCCAGGCGCAGGACGCCTGCCCCAATCGCGGCCAGCTCGACACGATGTATTGCGACGCCAACAAGGATCTCGTCGCCGACGTGCCGACAGAGGCCTCGAAGCAGAAGGACCCGTCGGCGCTGGTCTGGGCCTATACGCCGGTCGAGGATCCCGCCGTCTACGCCAACATCTTCAAGCCGCTGACCGACCATCTCGCCACCTGCACCGGCAAGCGCATCGTCTATTATCCCGTGCAGTCGAACTCGGCCGAGATCGAGGCGATGCGCTCCGGCCGCCTGCATTTCGCGGGATTCTCGACCGGCCCGACCGGCTTTGCCGTCAACCTCGCCGGGGCGATCCCCTTCGCCGCCAAGGGCTCGGCCGCCGGCGTGCGCGGCTACAATCTCGTCGCCGTGGTCAAGGCCTCCAGCCCCTATCAGAAGCTCGCCGACCTCAAGGACAAGAAGGTCGCCCACACCTCACCCTCGTCCAACTCGGGCAATCTCGCCCCGCGCGTGCTCTTCCCCGAGCACGGCCTCGAAGCCGACAAGGACTACAAGCCGCTGATGTCCGGCGGCCATGACAAGTCGATCCTCGGCGTCGTCTCGGGCGACTACGACATGGGCGCCGTCGCCGGCGACGTCTATGAGCGCATGATCGTGCGCGGCACGATCAAGAAGGAGGACACCCGCGAGATCTATCGCAGCGCGGTCTTCCCGACCTCGTCCTTCGCCTATGCCCACGACCTGAAGCCCGAGCTCGCCAAGAAGCTGACCGACTGCTTCTTCTCCTTCCGCTTCACCCCGGAGATGACCAAGGAGTTCAACGGCGACGACCGCTTCCTGCCGATCACCTACCAGAAGGACTGGGCGATCGTCCGCGATGTCGCCGAGAAGTCGGGCACGCCCTACAACAAGTCGGCCTATGACGCCGAAGCCAAGCGCGAGGCCGACGCCGCCGCAAAGAAGGCGCAGCAGCCTGCGCCGGCCAAGCCCTGAGCGAAGGCCCCTTCAAGTCCATGAGCGCCCTTCCCGTCGCAGAGGCGCCCGGCCATGGCCGGGCGCTCGTCATCCGCAATCTCGTCAAGGAGTACCGCAAGGGCCAGCCGGTCCTGCGCGACATCTCCTTGAGTGTCTCCGAGCCCGGCATCGTCGCGATCATCGGGCCGTCCGGCACCGGCAAATCGACGCTGATCCGCTGCATCAACCGGCTGGTCGACCCGACTTCCGGCTCGATCATGCTCGGCGGAGCCGACCTGGCGACGCTGCAGGGCGAGCCTCTGAGGGCCGCGCGCCGGCGCCTCGGCATGGTCTTCCAGGAATACAACCTGGTCGAGCGATTGACGGTGATCGAGAACGTGCTCTGCGGCCGCCTCGGCTATGTCCCGGTCTGGCGCGCCTGGACGCGGCGCTTTCCCGAGGCCGATATCGCCCGCGCCTTTGCGCTGCTGGAATCGGTCGGCCTCGCCGATTTCGCCACCCGCCGCGCCGACCAGCTCTCCGGCGGCCAGCGCCAGCGCGTCGGCATCGCCCGCGCGGTGATGCAGGAGCCCGACCTGATCCTGGCCGACGAGCCGACCTCCTCGCTCGATCCCAAGACCTCGGTCGAGATCATGGAGCTGCTCGCCAAGGTCGGCCGTGAGCGCGACATCCCGGTGCTGGTCAACATCCACAACGTAGCACTGGCCCGCCGCTATGCGCTGCGCATGATCGGCATGTCGAAGGGCGTCGTCGTCTATGACGGTCCGCCGGCCGGGCTGCAGGACAGCCACCTCGCCGAGATCTATGGCGGCGAAGGCTGGATGGAATGAGCGCCCTTCCCGTCAACGAAGGCGGCAGCCTGCGCAACCGCGCCTTCCCGCCGAACTGGCCGCTGCGCCTCGGCGCGATGCTGTTCGTCGCCTATGTGATCTATGCGGCGGGGATCGTCGACATCCGCTGGGAGCGCTTCGTCCAGGGGCTCGGCAATGGTGCGCGCTTCCTAGGCCGGATGTTCCCGCCAAACCTGGCGCATGACAAACTGCAGCTGCTCGCACAGGGCATGCTGGAATCGCTGCAGATCGCTATCATCGCGACTGGCGCCGGCGTGCTGCTCGCTCTTCCCGTCGGCCTCTGCGCCGCCCGCAATCTGATGCCTCTGCCGGTGACGGTGCTGGCGCGCGGGCTGATCGCGCTCTGCCGGACCTTCCACCCGGTCATCGTCGCCATCCTCTTCGTCAAGGCGGTCGGCTTCGGCGCGCTTGCCGGCATCCTGGCGCTGATCGTCGCCACCATCGGCTTCATCGCCAAGCTGATCGCCGAGGCGATCGAGGAAATGTCGATGAAGCCGATCGAGGCGCTGCGCGCCGCCGGCTCGCCCTTCCTCTCGGTCGTCACCATGGGCGTGGTGCCGCAGGTGCTGCCGCGCTTCATCGGCTTTGCCGCTTATCAGCTCGATTCCAACCTGCGCAATTCCGCCCTGGTCGGCCTCGTCGGCGGCGGCGGCATCGGCGCCACCCTGTTCACCGCCTTCCAGCGCTTCGACTATGATTTCGTCCTGACCATCATCATCGCTATCATCATGGCGGTGATGGCGGGCGAGATTCTCTCGGCCTTCATGCGCCGGGTCTATCAGGACGAGGCGCCAAGCGGCGAGGTGAAGATCGGCGCCTCCGGCCCGGTCTGGCACCGCTTCACCACGGCCGAACGCAGCATGCGCCTCGCCTTCTGGGCCGTGGCGGCGCTGGCGCTGGGCTGGTCGCTGCAGACCATCGAGATCATCCCGGAATTCCTCTATGACGCCCCGGCGCAGACGGTCGATCTCTTCGCAAGGATGTGGCCGATCGACTGGGCCTATTTCCCCAAGACCGTGCAGCAGGCGCTGATCGAGACGCTGCACACCGCGACCCTCGGCACGATCCTCGCGATCCTGCTGGCGACGCCGGTGGCGCTGATGTGCGCCCGCAACATCTCCTCCTCGGCCTGGGTCAACACGCTCGGCCGCTTCATCCTGGTCGCGACCCGCTCGGTGCACACGCTGGTCTGGGCGCTGTTCTTCGTCGCCGTCTTCGGTCCCGGCGCGCTCGCCGGCGTGCTGGCGGTGGCGGTCCATTCGATCGGCTTCACCGGAAAATTCCTGGCCGAGGCGATCGAGGAGGCCAAGCCCGGGCCGATCGAGGCGCTGCGAGCCGCCGGCGCGCCATGGCGCTCCGTCCTGCTCAAGGGCTTCTGGCCGCAGGTGAAACCGGCCTTCCTCGCCGTCAGCCTGTTCCGCTGGGATATCAATGTCCGCGAGAGCGCCGTGCTCGGCCTGGTCGGCGCCGGCGGGCTAGGCGTCGCGCTGCAGGCGGCAATGGACAATCTCTACTGGGATCAGGTCGGGCTCGTACTCGTCGTGATCTTCGCAGTGGTGGTCGTCACCGAAATCGTCACCGCGACGCTGCGCGCCAAGGTGATCTGAACATGAGGCCGAGCCAGCCGATACCGGCCCCGATCAGCACAAGCGGGCTCTTGCATCGCTCGAACCTGATCGGGTATCATTAGTCTAGACTTTTTTAGATTGTGAATCGATGTCAGCAGTTTTGCGTGCTGAGAAGGCGCGCCTTCAGGTCGGAGCTTTGCCACTGCGCTTCTCGGAAGACGGGACGGCCGAAATTCTGCTCGTCACGACACGCACGACCAAGCGCTGGACCATTCCGAAGGGTTGGCCGATCAAGGGGCTGAAGGCGCATGAAGCCGCCGCGCGCGAAGCGCAGGAAGAGGCGGGCGTCATCGGGAAAGTGCGGAAAAAGCCTGTAGGAAAGTACCTTTATTGGAAGCGCGTGACTGATGATGCGATCCTCTGCCGTGTGAAGGTCTTTCAGTTGACGGTGGACAGGCAGCTCGAGACCTGGCCGGAACGCGACGAGCGGCGCCAGCAATGGTTCAAGCTCGTAGACGCTGCCGACCTGGCTGGTGAGACAGGCCTGGGTGCGCTCCTGCGCTCATTGAAGGTGAGCTCGCCATAGGACGGGTCACATCCTACGTCGCACCGAACGCTTCAATGGCCAAAGGACAGCTCTGCATCGGAATGTCCGGGGCGGGGCAGAGCTTCAATCTCATATAGTGGCATAACCCGGAAGCAAAGTCGGGCGGTACGCCGACAGGTTGTCAAGCTTGAGAGCCTTTCGGAGCCCTGGCCCGCGTGACGAGGCGGTCGATGCTTGAGCAGATCGCCGTGCCGCGGCCCGAAGTTGGCAGCGTTTCACTGGAGTTTTCCGGTGACCTGGCGGGGGTCCTTGTTCTGTGTCGCGTAACGCGAACACCCCGTCTCGCGAGGAGACGGGGTTTTTGGGTGACTTGATTACGGGGCCTGAAACCACCGATCTCAGCGTGATCGGCGCTCGAAGACGAGCGCGGGGCCGGTCGAGCAGATGCGGCTCGCCGGCCGAGGCTTCATCACGCAGCCCTCGGCGCGATATTGCCGCTTTCGTCGCCGCTCAGACCACCTTGGCCCGCAGGGTGCCGATACCCTCGATATGCCCTTCCATCACATCGCCGCGCACGATGGCGCCGACGCCGGAGGGGGTGCCCGACATGATCAGGTCTCCAGGCTGAAGCTCGAACAGGCCGGACAGATAGGAGATCATCTCAGGCACCTTCCAGATCATGTGGTTGAGGTCGCCCTCTTGGCGGATCTCGCCGTTGACCTTGAGCCAGATCGCCCCGTTCTCGGGATGGCCGATCGTGCTCGCCGGAACGATCTCGCCCATCGGCGCGGAATGCTCGAAGGCCTTGCCTATCTCCCAGGGTCGGCTCGCCTTCTTGCATTCGTCCTGCAGGTCGCGCCGGGTCATGTCGAGGCCGACAGCATAGCCGTAGACATGGTCGAGCGCGCTTTCCAAGGGGATGTCCTTGCCGCCCTTGGCGAGAGCGACGATCATCTCGATCTCGTGGTGAACATTGCTGCTGCGCGGCGGATACGGGAAATCGGCACCATCGAGAACGACGTTGTCGGGGTTCTTCTGGAAGAAGAAGGGTGCCTCGCGGTTCGGGTCCCCGCCCATCTCGATCGTGTGGGCGGCGTAGTTGCGGCCGACACAATAGATGCGGTGAACCGGAAAGCGGCTCTGCGTCCCGCGCACGGGAAGCGAAACCGGCGCCGGGGCCTGGATGACATGGTTCTGAGGCGTAGCGATGTTCATCTTGCGAGGTCCTTCGTTGGCAAGAGGATTGGTCAGCGCGAGGCGGCGTAGTAGGCGAACCGACGTTCGAGCCCGGCCAGCAACTCGTTGAGAGTAAAGGCAAAGGTGAAGAGCACGAGCAGCAAGGCCCAGAAGTGCTCCATCAGGAAGTGCGACTGGTAGATCTCGAAGAGCGTGCCGAATCCGACGACCGAAACGAGCAATTGCCCGATGATCACGCCCTTCACCGCGCGGATCATGCCCAGCCGGATACCGGCCAGGATCTCGGGCAGCGCCGCCCAGACATAGATCCGGCTGAAGGCCTGCCAGGCATTGGCGCCGAAGCTGCGGGCCATCTCGACCAGCGAGGGCGAAATGGCGCGGACGCCGGCGCGCGTGTTGAGCACGATGATCCACATCGAGAACAGCACGACGGTGAGGATGATCGTCGTCTCGCCGAGGCCGAACAGTACCATGATCACCGGGACCAGCGCGCTGAGCGGCGCCGAGAGGAAGAGGTTCACCCAGGGCAGGAGCAGCCGATCGGCGATGACCGAGCGGCCCATCAGGATCCCGAGCGGCACGCCGATACCGATCGCGATCGCATTGCCGAACAGGAAGGCGCGGCCGGTGATCAGCAGCGCGTCGAGGAACGAGGCTGTGGGGACGATCTCGAAGACGCGCCAGATGATGCGCGACAGTGGCGGCAGGATGAAGCCGGCGTCGGTATGGCCGGCGATCTCCCAGATCGCGGCCCAGACGATCAGCGACGTCATCAAGGGAAGGCGGATGCCTGAAATGACCATGGCCGCCCCCTAGTCCAGATAGTGCTTGAGCTGCTGCCAGATCTCCTCGACGACATCGAGATAGGCGCTGTCGCGCCTGATCTTGTCGGGGTCGCCGTCGCGGATGATCTTCGGCTCGATGATCGCCGAGACGCGGCTCGGCCGGCGCGACAGCAGCGCGATCCGGTCGGAGACATAGACCGCCTCCTCGATGCTGTGCGTCACGAAGATGAACGACTTGCCTTCGTTGGCGACAAGCTCGAGCAGTTCCTCCTGGAATTTGCGGCGCGTCTGCTCGTCGACCGCCGAGAACGGCTCGTCCATCAGCACGACCTTGGCATCGACCGCGAGCGCGCGGGCAAGGCCGACGCGCTGGCGCATGCCGCCCGAGAGTTCGTGCGGAAATTTCCGCTCGAAGCCCTTGAGGCCGACGCGGGCGATGTGCCGTTCGGCGATCGCCTCGCGCTCGCTATGCGCAACACCACGCAGTTCGAGCCCGAAGGCGACGTTGCGCATGACGCTCGCCCACGGCATCAGCGCAAAATCCTGGAAGACGAAGGCGCGCTCGGGGCCCGGCCCCTGCACCTCGCGCCCATCGACGAAGACCTGGCCGCCGCTGGCCGGAATCAGGCCGGCGATGATCTTCAGGAGCGTGGTCTTGCCGCAGCCGGACGGTCCGAGCAGGGTCGTCAACCGCCCCTCCGGAAAATCCAGCGATATGCCGCTGAGCGCCTCGATGCCGCCCGGATAGGTCTTCGAGACGCTCTTGACCTCGACGATCGGCCGGGACGCGAGCGCCGGGATCGATGCGGGGTCGGTCATGAGCCGCGGCGTCCGAGCTTCAATGGTCGGGGTCATGCGCGTGCCTCCGGTCGGAACAGGGTGACCTCGATCCGTTCGAGAATCTCGATGAACAGGACGGAGAACACGATGATGGCGAGAATGGCCGCGTACATCTTCGGATAGTCGGCGACCGACTGGTTGTAGGAGATCACGTCGCCGATCCCCGTCGGCGTGATCAGCAGTTCGGCGAGGATCACGCCGATGAAGGCGGCCGCGCAGCCGAGCCGCAGCCCCGCGAAGATCATCGGGCTCGCGGCAGGCAGGATGATCAGGCGGATGTTCTGGCCGCGGCTGGCGAGAAAGGACCGGCCCATTTCCAGAAGCGACTTCGGCGTGTTGCGCACCGCGCCTAGCGTATTCAGCACGATGACCGGCATCGCCATGATGCAGACGGTCATGATCTTGGCGGTGAGCCCGATGCCATAGGCGAAGGTCAGGATCGGGATGAGCGCGGCCAAGGGCGCCGCCTGCGCGATGATGAAAAGCGGCGCGATCAGCCATTCCGAGGGCTCGTGCAGGCCCATCAGTACGCCGAGCGCCACGCCGAGCAGGACCGAGACGGCAAGGCCGATCACGAGGGGATAGAGCGTGATCAGGAAGGCCTTGTAGAGCGTCCCATCGGCGATGATCGCACGGAGGCCGCCCATGGTTTCGAGAAAGGTCGGAAAGGCCGGGCTCAATGGAATCCGCCCGGCATATTCCCAAAGTGCGAGCACGGCTGCAAAGGAAAGCAGACGCAGGACGAGCGGGTGGATCAGCACATCGCGCCAATAGCTGGCTGGCGATTCACGGCGCGTCGGAAGGGCGGTGGCAAGGTCGGAGATCTGCAAGGGAGGTCACTCCGCTTGTGAGAGCCGCAGCGGGACGCATGCCGGACCGTCATCGCCCGGCATGCCGATTGGCTGGACAGGCGGGCGTTCGGCCTAGCTGCCCAAGGCCTTGCGAGCCCGCTCGAGCGGCGCGAGATACCAGAAGTCCTCGACCTTCAGCTCCGCAGCCGGCCCCTGCATCTGTCCGGCCTCGGTGTAGAATTCAAAATCGGCCTTCGCGATGTCGGCGTTGCCGCCGGCCGGCACGTAGACGCCTTCCTTGGTCGCCATCGTGTAGAATTTGGTGATGCCTTCGAGCACCTCCTTGGGCTGGTCGGCCATCAGCTTGCGCTTGGCGCGCTCCTGCTCGACCACTGCCGGGTTCGCCGCCATCTCCTGCCAGAGCCGCAGGAATTCGGTGACGATGACGTCGACCTGCTGCTCGTTCTTCTTGATCCACTCGATCTGCCCGAACAGGGTCTCGTCGGAGGCGGGTTCGCTGACGCCGGGAAGGACGTGGAAGCGGTCGCCGGCCTTCTCGAGCAGCAGGTTCTTGTTGGCGAGATCGACCACGGTGGCTTTGATCTGGCCTTTCATCATGCCGATGATCCTGTTCTCGGAGCCGGGCACGTAGCTGCGCTCGCCGAACTGGATGCCTTCGCGCTTGGCGATGATGTTGCCGATGGCTTCCGTCCCCGTCGCGCGGGCATGGAAGGTGATCGGCTGGCCGTTCATGTCCTTCCACGATTTGTAGGACTTGTCGGCGACCGGAAAGAAGACGAGCCGCGTGCCCTGGAAGAGCACGCGCAGGGGCGCCTTGCTCTTCTGGACGACGGCATAGGGCGTGCCGACGCCCAGATCCGCCTGGCCGTTGATTACGGCCTGGATGGCGAGATCTTCCTTGGAGAAATGCGTCACCTGATAGTCGACGCCCTTCTCCTTGGCGCGTTCGAGCGCGATCACCATCGCAAGCGTCTCGGTCGACAGCACGTCTCCCAATGCGATGCGGACCTTGCTCTGCGCCTGCGCGGCCACGCTCCCGATCGTCAGGGTGGCGGCGACGGCGAACACGGCAGACAGCCTTCTTCCCAAGAGCTTCATGACGACTCCTCCCAGAGTTTCGTTTGGCCTTCTTGCGCGATCTGGTCGCAACCAATTTTATTTTGGTCAATGTCATGCGGCAGATTGATCCTGTCAAGGCAGATATTACCCGCCGGATCGACCGAGTTTCTGGTCTCTCAATCTGATTGTTTCAACCAATATGAAAATGGTTGCAATCGCCATCCATCCATGGAATCAAGGCGATATCGCTCGCCACCGGTCACCTCACGATGGACCAGACAATCGATTCTTCACCCGACGCCGCCGTTTCGGGCGTCCTGACGCAGCTCTATGGTTTTCTTGCTGCCGCGAGGCTACCGGATGACGGGCGCCTGCCACCGGAACGGGAGCTCGCCGAACTCCTCGGCGTCAAGCGCGCCGAACTGCGCAAGGGCCTGGCGGTGCTCGAGCGCGACGGCCAACTCTGGCGCCATGTCGGCAAGGGCACCTTCGTCGGAGCCCGGCCGCCACAGCTGGTAGACATCTCGGATCTGGCGCAGCGCAGCAACCCTGTCCAGGTGATGAAGGCGCGCATAGCACTCGAGCCGGAACTCGCCCGCCTCGCGACAATCAATGCCACGGCGGCCGAAATCGCCGCGCTTGCCGAGCTGAACGAGGCTTGCCGTACCTCGACGACCTGGCGCGAGTACGAGGCGTATGACGCGCGCTTCCACCACCAGATCGTAGAGGCCGCACATAATCCCATCCTGCTCGCACTGTTCGACACGCTGAACGCGGTGCGTCGGGCCGTTACCTGGGGGCGGCCGCGACCGAGCCATGGCAGCCCGCCAAGCGACCATCATAGCTTCGACGACCACGCCCGGATCGTTGACGCCATCGCTCATCGCGAACCTGCAGCGGCAGCCGACGCGACGCGGCGTCACCTTCAGAATGTGGAGGATCGGCTGGTCGGGCGCTCGCCATGAGATGAAGGGCCTTTGACCGCTGCCGGTTTCATGGACAGGCGAGCTCGAGGCGGAGCGGCAGGTGTTTGAGGATCAGCTCTCGGATGCCAGGGCGCGCTCCCGGGTCCTCGTCCATCCCAACCTGGCTGAGGCGCAACGCCTTGCAGTCGAAGAAGATTGCCGATCAGAGGAAGGTCGTGTGCGCTGCCCCCGACTATCTCACGAGGAACGGTAGCCCTCGATCCCCCGCCGATCTGGCGCAGCACGAAGCGCTTGTCTATTGGCATAGTGGACAGATCTATCCTTGGACCTTTCACGGCACGAACGGACAATTGATTGATGCCAACCTGACGTGGCGGTTGCAGTTCGACAGCCATGAGGCGATCGTCGACGCGGCCGTCAGAGGCATCGGCGTCGCCTGTCTCCCGGCTTGGCTCATCCGAGATCATCTCGAGGCCGGACGGCTGATGCCATTGCTCGAAGACAGCCCCTCGGATCGATCTGAAACCTATATCGTCTGGCCCGTCGCCCAATTCTATCCGTTGAAGCTTAGCGTCACGATCGACGCGCTGATCGAGCGCCTGCGTTGGGTTGATACGCTCTGACACCGGTCCTCGCGGTTGGCATCGCCGTCTTCATGGCGTCCCATCAATCACGAGCGGCTGCCCGAGGCGAGCCACCCCCCTTGCGCTGGCCCTTGGCCGCGCCGCGCAGGCGGCCGCTGGAGGCCTGATCTGGGCCGGCGGGGCTCTCCTGTTGGGTGCTATTGCACGGCGGCTCTCTTCGCACGCAAAGTCACCGGCATAGGCCGAGAGTTCAAGGTCGCGCCAGTAGCGGAAATTGACATGCATCCGAGAAGCGGACCTTGAGCGTGAGGAAGCAGCGAGCTTGGCTCACGCGCTCGATGCGCTAATCCCGCTTCGCGGCTGGCGGCTCATGGTCGTCAGCAACAACGGCGCCGAACTGAAGCTGCCTGCGACTCTGCGATAGCGGGAAGAGCAATTCAGCGGGTGGGGCTGCATCGCATCAGGCCGACAACCTCCGTCCGCAGCCCGTGTTGACAGATCGGAACTTTCCAGCCCCGAGCGGTCGGGAAACCGCAGGCACGCCGACTGACACGCCTGTACGTCGAAGCAAGCTGCCGTGAGCCGCGGGCATCTCGTTGACATGCCCGGTATCCTGCAACTAGCATCGACCCGACTGCCGTTTCAGGCGCAGCAATGAGGCTGCGGAAACATAACAGGCGATGCTGCCTCCATCGATCGGGTTCGGCCCCGGTCGTGGGGGCTTTTTTGTTTGGCGAACGGCCGAAAAGGTTGCCTGACGGGGATTACTCACGGCGAGCGCAAAAAAGAGATGCCGCCCGACGCGTTGAGGGACGCGGGAGGAGATAAAAATCGATGAGAAAAGCGGTTCGTTGCGCGGAGCGGACATCCGCTCCGTGGCGTGTGGGCGTGCTGTTTTCGCGGACCGGTTTCATGTCGGTAATCGAGGAAACGCAGCTGCGCGGGACCCTGATCGCGATCGACGAGATCAACGATCACGGGGGCATTCATGGCCGGCCGATCGAGCCGGTGATCTATGATCCAGGCTCGGATGCCCGTTCCTACGGGCAATACGCCAAGCGGCTGATGGTCGAAGATGGGGTCAGCACGATTTTCGGATGCTATACCTCGTCGAGCCGCAGGGCCGTCCTGCCGGTGGTCGAGCGGCTCGACGGCCTGCTCTGGTACCCGACGCTTTACGAGGGCTTCGAGTTTTCGCCCAACGTCATCTATACGGGCGCGACGCCGAACCAGAATTCCGTCCAGCTCTGCCGGGCGTTGATGCGGCAATTCGGTACCCGCTTCTTCTTCATTGGTTCCGACTACATCTATCCGCGCGAATCCAACCGGGTGATGCGCGATCTCGTCCGCAGCAATGGCGGCACGGTCGTCGGCGAGCAGTATTTGCGGCTGGAAGCGGATCGCAGCGAGTTCGTGCCCCTGCTGCGCGAGATCAAGCGCGCCCAGCCCGACGTCATCTTCTCGACCGTGGTCGGCGAGGCCACCACCTTCCTTTATCAGGCCTATCACGACCTCGGCCTGAATCCGAAGACAGTCCCGATCGCCAGCCTGACCACGACCGAGGCCGAAATTCGGGCGATGGGCCACGATGTCGGGGAAGGCCACTACACGGCGGCGGCTTACTTCCAATGCGTCGAAAACGAGCGCAATTCGGATTTCGTCGCCCGCTATCACAAGCGCTACGGCGACGACGAGCCGACCAACATGTGCCTGGAAGCGTCCTACTTCCAGGTCAATGTCTTTGCGAAGTCGCTGGAGGCGACGAACTCGCTGGATACCCGCTGCCTGCGTTCCTGGGTCATGGGTGCCGAATTCGACGCGCCGCAAGGCTGCGTCTCAATCAACCCGGTATGGGGGCATGCCGATGTCTGGACACGGATCGGGCGCGCCAACCGCAACGGGCAGTTCGATATCGTCTTCCAGTCCGCCACGAGCGTGAAGGCCGACCCCTATCTGATGGGACAGGGCCGCGCGCTCGAACTGTGCTGAACACAAGAATGGCCACCGGCCGCGACGGAGAAGAGGCGACCAGTTTCATGGCAATGTCAGGCTACGCATACGAACGCGCTGGCGGGCCGCATTCCGCCGAGCCCCGCGCCACGGTTCCCGAACGTCCGGTCCGGCAGGGTGCCGTCGAGCCGGAACTCAACATCGCCGTGATGGTCGAGCGCGACGACCATGGCGAATTCCTGATCCGGGAACTGCAACGCCAGCGCGTCACGGTGCGGCATATCTGGCCGCTGCCCTCGCAGATTCCACTGCAATACGACGCCATCTTCTGTGCGCTCTCGGTGGACCTGCCGCAGCGTATCCCCTGGGTTCCGGGCGAACCTTCCTCGGCGCTGATCCTGGTCGACGACGGCAAGGCGCCGCTGAACCTCAAGCTCATCCATAACTGCGCCGCGCATGGCCTGCTGCATTATCCGGCCACGTCGCGGGTGATCCAGTCGGTGCTGATGCTGGCGCGTGAGCATTTTCAGTACGAGCGGCGCCTGCGCGGCCGGATTGAGAAGCTCGACGAGAATTTGCGCACGATGCGGGTGGTCGAGCGCGCCAAGGTGCTGCTGATCCGGCTCAAGAACCTGACCGAGGACGAGGCCTATAACTTCCTGCGCAAGCAGGCCATGGAGAAGCGCGTCACCATTGCGGCCGTCGCAACGGCCGTGATTGACTCGCATGATCTGCTCAGTTAGCGTCATTACAGTTTCAAGACGGCAAGGCTGCCGTCGGTACATAGCGGGTCATGATGCCCCCACGCGGTCGCGGAAGCGAAGCGTGGGGTTTTTTGTTTTCTAGGCCCAGTTCGATACGCGTTTACGCGGCGAAGCTGCCGCTCTCCACATTCCGAGGCGAAGAAGCCCCGAACGACTCCGTCCATCCGGACGGCGCCGCTCGGGGCTTTTTCTTTTTCCAAGAAAAAAGGGGACGAGGGTGAACAACGACAGGCGCACATTCATCAAACACGCTGCCGCGGCGGGCGCTTTCACCGCCGCAGGATTCCCGCATATCTGGTCGAAGAACGCTTCGCTGGCTTATGCCCAGAGCGGGCAGATCAAGGTCGGCGTGCTCTTCTCGCTCACCGGCACCACCGCCATCATCGAGGAGTCGCTAAACAAGGCGACGATCATGGCGATCGAGGAGATCAACGCTGCAGGCGGCATCAACGGCATGAAGATCGTGCCGGTCGTCGAGGATCCGGCATCCGACCCCGCGACCTTCGCCGAGAAGGCCCGCAAGCTCGTGCTCAGCGACAAATGCGTGTCGGTGTTCGGGTCCTATACCTCTGCCAGCCGTAAGGCGGTTCTGCCGGTCTTCGAGAGGCAGGCGAACCTGTTTTTCTACCCGACGCTCTATGAGGGCCGCGAGTGCTCGAAGAACGTCATCTATACCGGCGCCGTCCCCAATCAGCAGCAGGACGACTTCGTGCCCTGGCTGGTCGAGAAGTTCGGCAAGCGCTGGTACATGATCGGCTCGAACTACATCTACCCGAAGGAAGAGAACAACTACTGCAAGAAACTGCTGAAGAGCCTCGGCGCCGAGGTGATCGCCGAGGAATACGTTCCACTCGGACATTCCGAATTCTCGTCGGTGATCAACAAGTTCCGCTCCGAGAAGCCGAACGTGATCTTCTCCACCGTGGTCGGGGATTCGGTCGTGGCGCTGCATCGGCAATACCGCGCCGCCGGCCTCGATCCGGCGACAATGCCGATGGCGAGCCTGACCACCTCGGAAAATGAGGTTGCGGCGATGGGCGGCGACGCGGCCGCCGGCCACTTCACCTCGGCGCCCTATTTCATGGTGCACGAATCGCCCGAGAACAGGAGGTTCGTCGAGGCCTATCGGAAGCGCTGGGGCGCCGACAAGGTCACGCATTTCGTGTCGGAATCGGCCTATTTCCAGATCCATCTGTTCAAGCAGGCGGTGGCGAAGTTGAAGGCGGGCGACATCAACCCGCTCACCATCCGCGAGGCCCTGAAGGGCGAGCAGTTCCAGGCGCCCCAGGGATTGGTCAAGGTCGAGCCCGAGAACCTGCATTGCTGGCTGCATCCCAAGATCGGCCAGTGCCAGTCGGACGGGCAGTTCAAGATCCTGAAGCAGTCGGCGAACTGGCTCGAGCCGAACCCCTACAGTGCCTATCCGAACCAGAAGTGCACGGCCGAAGGGCTGAAGGAAATCTGATCTTTCGATTTCGCCGGCGGCCGCGCCACGCGGCCGCCATGCACGCCTCCGGACAGGTTCGTCATGGATTTCGTCGTTTCTCAGTTGCTGACCGGGCTCAGCCTGTCGTCGATCCTGCTGCTCGTCGCGCTCGGCCTTGCCATCATCTATGGCGTCACCGGCGTCATCAATCTCGCTCATGGCGAGTTCGTGATGCTCGGGGCTTATTGCGCCTGGCTGTTGCAGACCCAGCTCGGCTGGGGGCTGCTGCCGAGCCTGATCCCGATCTTCGTCGCCGTGGCGCTGCTGGGCCTCGCCATCGAATATCTGGTCATCCGCCATCTCTACGACCGGCCGCTCGACACCATCCTGGCGACCTGGGGGCTCGGCGTCATGGCTCAACAGATCGTGCGCCTGCTGGCGGGCGGCGAACTGCGCTATGTCCAGATGCCGACGGCGCTCTCCGGAAGCGTCAACATTCTCGGCGCCACCGATTCCGCCTATCGCCTGTTCGTGCTGGCGGTCGCGCTCGGGCTGTTCGCACTGACCTGGTACGGCTACCGCCATACCTCGATCGGCCTGCAGTTGCGGGCGATCACCCAGAACCGCCAGATCGCCTCGAGCTTCGGCATCAATGCCGGCCGCGCCTATCGGCTGACCTTCGCCTATGGCGCCGGCATCGCGGGGCTGGCCGGTGCGCTGATCTCGCCGCTCAAGAGCGTCTCGCCGGAGATGGGCACGGGCTATGTCGTCGACGCCTTCATGGTCGTCGTGGTCGGCGGCGTCCAGAGCCTGTTCGGCACGGTCGTCAGCTCCGGCCTGCTCGGAGAGCTAACCGGCGCGCTCGCCTATCTCAGCAACGACACCATCGCCAAGGCGCTCGTGCTCGCCGCGGTCGTCGTCATCATCCGCTTCCGGCCGCAGGGGCTTTTCACGCCCCGCATCCGCGCCTGACACCTTCATGAGACGAAACCTACCAATGTCCAACAAACCAATCCTGCAGCTGTCGATCTACGGGGCCGTTTGCCTGGCGCTCCTCCTGATCCCGGCCTTCATCGACGACGCCTTCCTGCTCAACAAATTCGCGCGCTACCTGATCTTCGGCATGCTCGCCGTCGCGCTGAGCCTGTCCTGGGGCTATGCCGGCATCCTCAATCTCGGTCAGGCGACGACCTTCGGCATCGGCTCCTACTGCATGGCCATGGCGTTGAAGCTGAAGACCGTGCCGATCCATACCGGCGCCGAAGGTCTGCCGGACTTCATGGTCTGGAACAACGTCACTAAACTGCCATGGCTCTGGTGGCCATTCCAGTCGCTGTCTTTCGGTATCGCTGCCGGCATCCTCGTTCCCGCCGCCTTCGCCGCACTGCTCGGCTGGTTCATGTTCGGAGGGCGTGTCGCCGGCGTCTATTCGGCGATCATCACGCTGGCGGCGATGGTCGTGGTCAACCTGATCATCATCGATCAGCAGAGCTATACCGGCGGCTTCAACGGCATCACCGATCTCGCGCGCTTCGAGGTGCTGGGGATCAGCTTCGACGCCTATGCCCGCTCGACCTATTTGCTGGTCGCTGGCAGCCTGACGCTGGCACTTTTCGCCGCGCTCGCCCTGACGCGCTCGAAGACCGGGCTGATCCTGCAGGCGATCCGCGATCAGGAGGAGCGCGTCCGCTTCTTCGGATACGACGTCGCCCGCTACAAGACCTTCGTCTTCGCGGTCTCCGCCGCGATCGCAGGCCTGGCCGGCATGCTCTACACGATCGTGATGGAGTTTGCCTCGCCGACCTTTCTCGGCGTGCCGCTCAGCCTGTCCATCGTCATCTGGGTTGCGGTCGGCGGCCGCCAGAGCTTGCTCGGCGCCATGCTCGGCGCGCTCCTGGTGACCGGGGTGCAGGGAAGCCTGTCGGAATCCGAGACCTTCCTCAGCACCTGGACGCTGGTGATGGGCGGGTTGTTCGTCCTGATCGTGCTGTTCATGCCGCGCGGACTGGCCGGCGTCGTCTCCGGCCTGCGCGGCCGCCGCACACCCCAGAAAGCCGCAGAGCAACAATCCTGCCCCGTCGATGCTGCCGGCGCTCCGGCAGGGAGGGCGGCATGACCGGCACAGCGGAGATGCAGCTCGCTCTGCGCAACGTCAAGGTATCCTTCGGCGGCTTCGTCGCCGTGGACGGCCTCGACCTTACCGTCAACCGGGGTGAGCTGCGCTGCCTGATCGGCCCCAACGGCGCCGGCAAGACCACGACGCTCGATCTGATCTGCGGTCGTTCGCGGATTTCTTCCGGCGCGATCGTCTTCGGCGGCAAGGAGATCCATCACCTCAGCGAATTCGAGATCGCCCGGACCGGCATCGGCCGCAAATTCCAGGTGCCGAGCGTCTTCCGCGAGCTCAGCGTGCGCAACAATCTCGAGATCGGCAGTTCGCGGCAATACGGCGTCCTGCGCAATCTCGGCAAGTTCGGCGGAGCAGCCGATCGCGAGCGCCTCGAGCGCCTGGCCGGGCTCGTCGGTCTCGCCGACGATCTCGACAAGCAGGCGGCCCAGCTTTCGCACGGCCAGACACAATGGCTCGAGATCGCGCTGATCCTGGCGCAAGACCCGCCGCTGATCCTGATGGACGAGCCGACCGCCGGCATGACCGCCCATGAAACCGACAAGACGGCCCAGCTCTTCAACACGCTGCGCGGCAAGCACACGCTGATCGTCGTCGAGCACGACATGGGCTTCGTGCGCGACATCGCCGAGACGATCTCGGTGATGCACCAGGGCAAACTGCTGGCGCAAGGCACCGCCGACGAGGTCTCGAACGACCCCCAGGTTCGCGAGGCATATCTCGGCTCGGGAGGCATCGGCCATGCTTGAGCTGACCAATGTCGATGGCTTCTACGGCCGCAGCCGCGCCCTGCAATCGGTCTCACTGAGCGTCGGCAAGGGCGAATTCGTCAGCGTGCTCGGGCGCAATGGTGTCGGCAAGACGACGCTGCTGCGCACGATCCTCGGCCTGATGTCGAAGACCTCGGGCTCGATCCGGCTCGACGGCAGCGAGATCGGCGAGCTGCCGACGCATCGCCGGGCCAAGGCCGGGCTGGGATATGTGCCGCAAGGCCGGGGCATCCTGCCCGACTTCACCGTGCGCGAGAATCTGCTGCTGGGAACCTACGCCGCCGAGACCTCGGAACGGCGTATCCAGGACTACGTCTTCGAGCTCTTCCCGATCCTGCGGGATTTCCTTAGCCGGCGCGGCGGCAACCTCTCCGGCGGCCAGCAGCAGCAGCTCGCCATCGCCCGCGCGCTGTTGTCCCAACCCAAGATCCTGCTGCTCGATGAGCCGACGGAGGGCATCCAACCCAACATCGTCGAGCAGATCGAGGACATCCTGATCGACCTCAACCGCAAGCGCGGCCTGTCGATCATCCTCGTCGAGCAGAACATCACCTTCGCGCGTCGCGCATCGCACCGTTTCGCGATGCTCAACCGGGGCAGCGTTGCGGTCAGCGACCGCATCGAGGCGCTCTCCGAAGATCTCATCCATCGCTACCTCGTCGTCTGAGACGGGCAAACCAAGGAGGCCAGACCATGTATCACGGCGATATTACGAGCAGTAAGGACACCGTCGGCGTCGCCGTCGTGAACTACAAGATGCCGCGCCTGCACACCAAGCAGGAAGTGCTTGCCAACGCGCGCAATATCGCCGCGGTGATCGAAGGCATGAAGGTCGGCTTGCCGGGCATGGATCTGGTGATCTTCCCGGAATATTCGACGCATGGAATCATGTACGATTCCAAGGAGATGTATGAGACCGCCTCGCAGATTCCGGGCGAGGAGACGGAGATTTTTGCCGCCGCCTGCAGGAAGGCGAATGTCTGGGGCGTGTTCTCGCTGACCGGCGAGCGCCATGAGGAGCATCCCAACAAGGCGCCCTACAACACGCTCATCCTGATGAACAACAAGGGCGAGATCGTCCAGAGATATCGCAAGATCATGCCCTGGGTCCCGATCGAGGGCTGGTATCCCGGCGACTGCACCTATGTCTCGGAAGGGCCGAAGGGCCTGAAGATCAGCCTGATCATCTGCGACGACGGCAACTACCCCGAGATCTGGCGCGACTGCGCCATGCGCGGCGCCGAGCTGATCATCCGCTGCCAGGGCTACATGTACCCGGCCAAGGAACAGCAGGTGCAGATCTCGAAATCGATGGCCTGGGCGAACAACGTCTATGTCGCGGTTGCGAATGCCTCAGGCTTCGACGGTGTCTATTCCTATTTCGGCCATTCGGCGATCGTCGGCTTCGATGGCCGCACGCTCGGCGAGTGCGGCACCGAGGAGAACGGCATCCAGTACGCCCAGCTCTCGGTGTCGGCGATCCGCGATGCCCGCAAGAACGGCCAGTCGCAGAACCATCTCTTCAAGCTGCTGCACCGCGGTTACACCGGCATGATCAACTCCGGCGACGGCGACAAGGGCACTGCGGCCTGCCCCTACAATTTCTACGCCAAGTGGATCAACGATCCCGAGGGCACGCGCGAAATGGTCGAGGCGATGACCCGCACGACCGTGGGCACCGACGAGTGCCCGATGGACGGCATTCCGAACACATCAGCCCATCGCTGAGCTGAACCAAGCCCCCGCCCAGCGCATCGGCGCCGGGCGGGGCGATCAAGCATTCGACAACGAAAATGGGGGGAAACGCGGTGTCCATACATTCCGGAGGCTCGGGCGCTGCAGCGCCGGCCGACGCCGATCACGTGCTCGGCGACGAATACGAGCACGGGCCAGTGCCGCTGGCAGCCCGGCGCAGCCTGTTCTCGATGGTGATGGTCTGGGCCGGGTTCCCGATGATCATCACCGGCGCCATGACCGGTTCACTGCTGGTCCTGGGCATGGGCTTCTCCCGTGCGCTCGTCGCCATGATCGTCGGCAACCTGATCATGCTCGCCTATGTCGGCGCGCTCGGCCTGTCGGCGACACGCAGCGGCATGAATTTCGCGCTCATCGCGTCGCGCGTCTTCGGCACGAAGGGCTATGCGCTCGCTTCCGGTCTGCTTTCGACCCTGCTGCTTGGCTGGTTCGCGGTCCAGACCGGTATCACCGGCGCGCTCGTCTCCAGTACCTACGGGCTGAACTATGTTGCGATGACCGTCGTCGCGGGGCTGCTCTATATCGGTATCACCTTCGTCGGCGTGCGCGGTTTGCATCTGATCGGCATGGTCTCCGTTCCGCTGTTCTTCGTGCTCGGTCTCTTCGTCGTCGTGCACGCGGCCGGCACGACCAGCTTCGATGCGATCTGGAACTATGCCGGTAACAACGGCGTGGCGACGATGTCGATGGGCGTCGGCCTGACTGTCGTGATCGCGCTCTTCATCGACGCCGGCACCGTCACCGCCGATTTCAACAGATGGGCGAAGACCGGCACGCATTCGCTGATCGCGACGTTCTCGGCCTTTCCGGTCTCGAACCTCGTCGCAATGCTCGTCGGCGGCATCATGACGGCCGCGCTCGCCGTGCCGAACGCCAACCCCTTCGGCGCCGACAACATGTTCGGCTACATGAACAGGCTGCAGATCGGCTGGCTCGGTGTCCTCGCCTTCCTGTTCCTCTACATCAATCTCGGCTCGGTCTGTTCGCACTGCCTCTACAATGCCGCGACCGGCTGGTCGCGGATCCTGCGCTCGAAGATGCGCCTGCTCGCCGTCATCCTCGGGCTCATCGGCATCGCCATCGCCGCCGGCAATGTCTGGGCCTTCTTCATCCAGTGGCTGTCGCTGCTGGGGATCATCGTGCCGCCGATCGGCATGATCCTGCTGGTCGAGGCCTATGTGCTGAAGCACGCTTCGGCGACGCAGAAGGAATGGCGCACGCTGCCGTTCGTCTCCTGGGCGATCGGCGCCGCGGTGGGTTTCATCGTCGAATTCTACGCGCCGCAACTCTCGACCGCGATCAGCGCCGGTCTTGTCGCCGCCATCGCCCATCTCGTCCTGACCTCTTCGGCGGCCGGACGGGCTGCGGACCGTGCTCCGGCCTGACCGAGCCGGCCCCATCGACATCCCCATTGAGAGACTATCGCGATGACCACCGACTACGAGATCTTCGAACTGGGCGATCTTGCCCTTCAGCGCGGCGCGACGCTGCGCAACGCCAGGCTGGCCTACAAGACCTTCGGCACGCTCAACGCGGCCAAGGACAACGCCATCGTCTATCCGACCTGGTATTCCGGCCAGCATTACGACAATGAATGGCTGGTCGGGCGCGGCATGGCGCTCGATCCCGACAAGTACTTCATCATCATCCCCAACATGTTCGGCAACGGGCTGTCCTCGTCACCGAGCAACACGCCCGAACCCTATAACGCCGCCCGTTTTCCGAAGGTGACGGCCTATGACAATGTCCGCGCGCAGCACCGGCTGGTGACCGAGCATTTCGGGATCAAACATCTGCGGCTCGTCACCGGCTGGTCGATGGGCGGGCTGCAGACCTTCCACTGGGGCGCGCTCTATCCCGACATGATGGATCTGCTCGCGCCGTTCTGCGGCTCGGCGAAATGCTCCCGCCACAACTTCGTCTTCCTCGAAGGGGTGAAGGCGGCGTTGACCGCGGACGACGCCTTCCGCGACGGCTGGTATGTCGACAAGCCGCAGAAGGGCCTGCGCGCCGCCGCGCGGGTCTACGCCGGCTGGGGCTTCTCGCAGGCCTTCTATCGCGAGGAGCTCGATATCAGGACGCTGGGATACAGCTCGCTCGAGGACTTCCTGGTCGCCTTCTGGGAGGGGTTCTTCCTCGACCGGGATCCCAACAACCTGCTGGCCATGCTGTGGACCTGGCAGAACGGCGATATCTCAGCCAACGAACTCTACAACGGCGACTACAAGGTCGCGCTCGGCGCGATCAAGGCCAAGGCCTACGTCATGCCCGGCCAGACGGATCTGTATTTCCCGCCAGAGGACAGCCGCAACGAAGTCGACAACATGCCGAATGCGAGCTTCGTCCCGATTCCATCGATCTGGGGACATTTCGCCGGCGGCCCGGGCACCAATCCTGTCGACATCGAGTTCCTCGACGACAAGCTCAAGGAACTCCTCGCTTCCTGACGCAGCGCGCGCGGTGGCGGGTGACAGCCGCCGCGCGACCATCAAGGGCCTGACGACGTGACGAATCTGGACGCTTACCGCATTGCCAAGGAACCTTTCTATCGCCCGGTTGGAGGAGAAGTCGGACTGTTCGAGGCTGCCTATCGCAGCCGAATGCCGGTGATGCTGAAAGGGCCGACCGGCTGCGGCAAGACCCGCTTCGTCGAGCACATGGCCTGGCACCTTGGCCGGCCGCTGATCACCGTGTCGTGCCATGAGGACATGACCGCCTCGGACCTCGTCGGGCGCTATCTGCTCGATGCCGACGGCACGGTCTGGCACGACGGGCCGCTGACGCTGGCGGTGCGTCAGGGCGCGATCTGCTATCTCGACGAGATCGTCGAGGCCCGACAGGACACCACCGTGGTCATCCACTCGCTCACGGACGACCGGCGCATCCTGCCGCTGGAGAAGAAGAACGAGGTGGTGAAGGCCCATCCCGACTTCCAGGTCGTGATCTCCTACAACCCCGGCTACCAGAGCGTTCTCAAGGACCTCAAGGAATCGACCAAGCAGCGCTTCGCAGCCATCCCCTTCGACTATCCCGAAGCCGCCGGCGAAGCCGAGATCGTGATGCGGGAGGCCGGCTCCGACAAGCGCACCGCCGAGGCGCTGGTGCGCATCGGCGCGCGTTCCCGCAACCTCAAGGGCCGCGGGCTGGACGAAGGCGCCTCGACAAGGATGCTCGTCAACGCCGCCCTGCTCGTCGCCGCCGGCGTCCCGATCATGGAGGCCTGCCAGGTCGCGCTCGTGATCCCGATCACCGACGATGACGATCTGCGCGATGCGTTGACGGGTGCCATCGCTGCCTGTGTCTGATGCCATGACGACGACCGAGGACCGAAAGGTGACGGTTCGGGCGTTTCCGGCCGAATGGCAGGGGCGCTGGAGTGCAGCCCATGCGCGCATCGACCACGCCGGCTATGGCGAACTCGTGGCCAGCGCCTATCGCAGTGCCGGGCCGATCGTCGCGGCGAGGTCGGGGCCGGCCGAGGCGATCCGGCTCGGCGAAACCGTTTCGCTCGTCGCAATTCGCGCCGGCCGCCGAGCGGCCTGCCTGCTGGTCGACGCGGCGTTGCATGCTGCCACGGCTGCTCGTGATCCATCCGAGCTCGCATCTTGGCTCGAGCTGATTGACGACATCGCCAAGCGCGCTCCGAAGGTACTGAGCGCCTTCCTGCAGAACGGCTCGCAGGTTCTCGACAGACTCGGTTTCGCCGGTTTTGCGGTCTTCGCACGCATGGGGCTCGATCTTGGTCGCGACGACGCTCGCCGACTGGCCTTTTTTTCGTTGCAGAGCCCGGAAGCGCGCCAGCTGATCGAAAGGCAGTCTCCGTCCGCTTCGTTGCCGGGCTTGCTGCCCGGCCTCAAACCCTATCTCCGCGCGCTTTGGGCAATTTCGCCGCCGATCGTCGAAACGCCGGGCGATGCCCCCGAGGCGATGCGCCGACGCGCCGGCTTCGGCGGGGGCGGCATCCGTCTGCCGCCATCCTATTCCGGCTTTCCGGCCAGTGATCAGAAACAGCTCCATCGCGCGACGCTGGCCCATATCGGCGCGCATCACTGCTTCACCCGCAAGAAATTCCTGGCCAAGGGCCTGAAGCCGCTGCAGCTCGCGCTGGTTTCGCTGATCGAGGATGCGCGGGTCGAGCGGCTGGCCATGCGTGAGATGCCGGGGCTGTTCGCCCTTTGGCGGGGCTTTCACGTGGCACGGCCAGAGGGCGCACCGGTTGCCATCACGCTGATGGCGCGGCTGGCGCGGGCTCTGCTCGATCCGTCCTACGAGGAGCCGCATGGCTGGGTGAGCAAGGGCCGGGCGCTGTTCGAGGAGGCCGTCGCAGTCGACATCGGCTCCCAGCAGCTCAGCCGCCATATCGGCGGGTTGCTGGGCAATGACATCGGCCAGATGCGGCTGCAGTTCGACGCCAGGAGCTATGTCGTTCAGCCGGCCTATCGCGACGACGGCATGGGCATCTGGGATTTCGGAGACGACAATCCCGAGGTGCCATATGAGATGCAGGCGCCTGCCGAGGGAGCCCGCCTCGAGCGACACGATAGCAATGACGGCCGGTCCGAGCCCGACACTATGTCCAGCGATCCGAGCGGCCGCGCAGCCATGGTCGAGGCGAACGATGATCTGGCCGTCGCGCGCTATCCAGAATTCGACTATGTGACCGGGCGGGAACGGCCGGACTGGTGCACGGTCCGTGAACCGGCCGTTGCGATGGCGTCACCTGCCGCCCTGCACCGCGCCATCGAGCAGCGCGCGGATCTTGCCAACCGGCTAACCGCCATCATCCGGTCTTCCAAGGTCAGCCGCCAGCAGCGGATTCGCCGGCAGGCGGAAGGCGAATTCCTCGATATGGACGCGGCGATCGAGGCCGTGATCGCACAGCGCTCCGGCCAGATGCCTGAGGATCGTCTCTACGGGCGCTATGAGCGTCGCCACCGCGATCTCGCCACCCTCGTGCTCATCGATAGCTCCGCCTCCACCGGGGAACGCATCAGCGGTCGCGGCGAGACCGTGCTGGAGACTGAACGCCTTTCCGTCGCCCTGCTGGCGCGGGCGATGGTGGAGCTCGGTGATCCTTTCGCGCTTGCGGCATTCTCCTCCAATACGCGCGATGATATCGGCTATCAGCGGATCAAGGATTTCGCGGGCCGCTATGACATGGCGGCGGAGGGCCGGCTGGCTGGCTTGCAAAGTCATCATTCCACGCGGCTCGGAGCGGTGATTCGACATGCCGGCAAGGATCTGAAACGGCAGCTGAACTACCGCCGGCTTCTCTTGATCATCACCGATGGCGAGCCGCACGACATCGACGTCGATGACCGCCGCTATCTGGTCGAGGATGCGCGCGCGGCCGTCCACCAACTACGCAATGACGGGATCGATGTGTTCTCCATCATCCTCGATTCAGACGCCGAATCCTATGCAATCCGCGTTTTCAGACGCCAGAATTGCGTTCAGTTGAAATCGATCGAGACCTTGCCCGAAAAACTGCCGGGCTTGCTACTGCGGCTGGCGGTACAGTGAGATCATGCACGATAAGTCGTTGAGGCTGGACATCTTGCGCGGGTGCCGACTTCGGGATCGACGCCGATGCAGCGAGCGTCGCGGTCGTCTTTTCCAAACAGTATCGTCGGATAACCAGCTGAAGCTGGATTTCGCTGGAGGCCGAAAGCAAAACGCCGATACGTCGATCATAGTTTTAGCAGGGTTTCCCAAGAACGGACCTTCTTGGAGTCCGCTAAGGGCCAATTCCGGTCTTGCTCACGCTGCACTCTAAAGCTCGCTTTCTTCAACGAGCTAAGAGTTGTCTTCTGGCCCTTTTCAGATACTGGCAATATCCGCTGTCGGGCGTTCCGATATGAGGCTGGGCAAGCGTGGCTGAGCTCTCATCGGCGATCAATTGCAACGCTTGCTCACGGCAGTAGCGGCTCGCGACAGGGCTATTTCACGTCGTTCTCACACCGCTTTCCGTCCAAGCTGTGGCACCAGAATGTCGCTGACGGGTCCTCATGTTCATCCCTGCCGTGTTCCACACAGCGTGCGGCAGTGCGGCTCCCGGACGAATGGCGCGCCCCTCGGCTCAATGTGAATGGAGGGCAATATGGCTGGCCAATCGATACCGACGTCTCCGAGAGAGACCCTCGTCGTCGCCGACAAGCTTGGACTGCGGCGGCAGAGCTTGACGAGCTTCCTCGGTCCCTGGGCCGAGAGCGCAGGACTGGAAGTTCTGGGGCTGGAACCTGACGATGCAACGCCGCAGTCGATCGAGGCCTGTCGTCTCGTTCTCGTCAATGTCGGCGCCGTCGGCGGACGCGACGAGTTTCACAGCTGGATCGACTGGGCGCGCTGCCTCGCGCCGGAAGCCGCGATCGTGGTGGTGGCCGAGTCCGACGAAGCAGAGGACGTGCTGGCGGTCCTTACCCTCGGCATTCGCGGGTTCATCCCCTGCTCGATGGACCCCGCCCTCGCGTTGCAGGCGCTCACCTTCATCCTGGCGGGCGGCGACTTCTTCCCTCCCACGGCCCTCCTGAACGTGCAGGACCGGGCTGGCCTTTCCCTTCGCGGGCCGGCGGGCGCCGTCCGCGAGGCCGGGGAGCTGACGTCGCGCCAGGACGACGTCATGCGCCTGCTTCGACTCGGCAAGCCGAACAAGGTCATCGCCCGGGAGCTCGGCATGCAGGAATCGACCGTCAAGGTCCATGTCCGCCAGATCATGCGAAAGCTCGGCGTGAGCAACCGCACCGAGGCGGCGTTGCTGTCCTCGGCATCGCAGGCGGATATCGCAGCGAAGCTTGCATCGGCCCGGAGGCCTGCGGTGTTGCGCGTCGAATCCTGACGACTCAAGTCGTATGCGAGCCTAAGTCAAAAGTGGATACGACGCTAACCGGATGATCGCTTTATTCGTCGCTGAGAAGACTAGGAGCAAGTGCTAGAATTACTCAGCGATAGTGGAGGTATGTCATGCGGACGAAGAATTCACCTTCTCCTCTGGAGGACATGTTCGATTCCCTCAGAAGTCAGCTGGCTGATTTCGATCAGTTGCGTGGTTTCATGAGCGCGTTCCGGCAATTCGAGCGCGCCATGACCCGGCGAAACGCTGAGGTCGTCGCCGATGACGGCAGCGATGGCGGCCTGACGCTGGACATCGGCGGCGAGGCGCTCGCCGTCGGAGACGGGTCGAGGACCAGAGGCAAGGTCGATGCGGATATCCGCGACCTCGGCGATGTCCGGATCGCCCGCGGCGAGGCTGCTTTCAGCGCGCTGAGCACGGGAGATCGGGATGACACGGTGATCGCCGACACCGACGCTTACGCGGACATCTCGGGTGCGGACTTCGTCTTCACCTATGTCGTCGAGAGCGACGGCGGCCGCTCCGGCCGCAACGGCTCCTGGGCGGGCTCGGAGACGCGGCTCGAGGTCATCGCCATCGACATCG
>JAESGM010000205.1_pt1 | contig 110453 bp, 142 predicted proteins | sample 9269721 | NCBI WGS metagenome assembly JAESGM01 (sample SAMN15720920, study PRJNA650825) | algae metagenome | isolation source: Komarekiella atlantica HA4396-MV6 and co-occurring heterotrophs from... | place: USA: Theobald House, Kauai, HI | collected 2009-07-29 | reverse complement strand
TCGTCATGATCCGTGGCGGCCGCGTAAAGGACTTGCCGGGTGTTCGTTACCACATCATCCGCGGCGTTCTCGATACCCAGGGTGTCAAGAACCGTAAGCAGCGCCGTTCGAAGTACGGTGCGAAGCGTCCGAAGTAAGCTTCGGTCCTTCATTCACAAGATACCGGCGCTGCGCGAGGTTCTCCGCGTGATAAAGCGTCCCTAACCGTTGAGAGACAAATAGTATGTCCCGTCGCCACAGTGCAGAAAAGCGCGAAATCAATCCGGACCCGAAGTTCGGCGATCTCGTCGTCACCAAGTTCATGAACGCCATCATGCTTCACGGCAAGAAGTCGGTTGCTGAAAGCATCGTCTACGGTGCCTTCGACGTCGTTCAGAACAAGTCCAAGCAGGAACCGATTGCCGTCTTCCATCAGGCGCTCGACAACGTCGCGCCGCATGTTGAAGTCCGCTCGCGCCGCGTCGGCGGTGCGACCTATCAGGTCCCGGTCGATGTCCGTCCGGAGCGCCGTCAGGCTCTCGCGATCCGCTGGCTGATCACTGCTGCCCGCAAGCGCAACGAGACCACTATGGTCGATCGCCTTTCCGGCGAGCTGCTCGACGCAGCGAACAACCGCGGTAGCGCCGTCAAGAAGCGCGAAGACACCCACAAGATGGCCGATGCAAACCGCGCCTTCTCGCACTACCGCTGGTAATCAACCGATCGAATATCGAAAGGCAGTCCGTTATGGCTCGCGAATATAAAATCGAAGACTACCGCAACTTCGGCATCATGGCGCACATCGACGCCGGCAAGACCACGACCACCGAGCGTATTCTTTACTACACCGGTAAGTCGCACAAGATCGGCGAAGTTCATGACGGCGCAGCCACCATGGACTGGATGGAGCAGGAGCAGGAGCGTGGCATCACGATCACCTCCGCTGCCACCACGACCTTCTGGAAGGGTCGCGACGGCAAGATGCGCCGCTTCAACATCATCGACACCCCCGGCCACGTTGACTTCACCATCGAAGTCGAGCGTTCGCTGCGCGTTCTCGACGGTGCTGTTGCCCTTCTCGACGCCAATGCTGGCGTTGAGCCGCAGACCGAAACCGTCTGGCGTCAAGCTGAAAAGTACAACGTCCCGCGGATGATCTTCTGCAACAAGATGGACAAGACCGGTGCTGACTTCTACCGCTCGGTAGAGATGATCAAGACCCGTCTCGGCGCCACCGCTGTTGTCATGCAGCTCCCGATCGGCGCTGAGTCCGAGTTCAAGGGCGTTGTCGATCTGATCGAGATGAACGCTCTCGTATGGCGTGACGAGTCCCTCGGTGCTGCCTGGGACGTTGTCGAGATCCCGGACGACCTGAAGGACAAGGCTGAAGAATATCGCGAAAAGCTGATCGAGACGGTTGTCGAGATCGACGAAGAAGCGATGGAAGCCTACCTGAACGGCGACATGCCTGACAACGACAAGATCCGCGAACTCGTTCGTCGCGGCACCATCGATGTCAAGTTCCACCCGATGTTCTGCGGCACTGCCTTCAAGAACAAGGGCGTTCAGCCGCTCCTCGACGCTGTTGTCGATTACTTGCCGTCGCCTGTCGACATCCCGGCCATCAAGGGCATCGACTTCAAGACCGAAGCCGAAATCGAACGTCATGCAGATGACGCCGAGCCGCTCTCGATGCTGGCGTTCAAGATCATGAACGACCCCTTCGTCGGTTCGCTGACCTTCGCCCGTATCTACTCGGGCAAGCTCGAAAAGGGTTCCTCTGTCATCAACACGGTCAAGGACAAGCGCGAGCGCGTCGGCCGCATGCTGCAGATGCACTCGAACTCTCGTGAAGACATCGAAGAAGCCTTTGCAGGTGACATCGTTGCTCTCGCTGGCCTCAAGGAAACCACCACGGGTGACACGCTCTGCGATCCCCTGAAGCCGGTTATCCTCGAGCGCATGGAGTTCCCCGAGCCGGTCATCCAGATCGCGATCGAGCCGAAGTCCAAGGGCGACCAGGAAAAGATGGGCCTCGCGCTGAACCGCCTGGCTGCTGAAGACCCGTCCTTCCGCGTCAAGACCGACCAGGAATCCGGCCAGACCATCATCGCTGGCATGGGCGAACTTCACCTCGACATCCTCGTTGACCGCATGCGTCGCGAGTTCAAGGTTGAAGCCAACGTCGGTGCTCCGCAGGTTGCTTACCGTGAGACGATCACGCGTCAGCACGAAGAAGACTACACGCACAAGAAGCAGTCCGGTGGTACCGGTCAGTTCGCGCGCGTCAAGCTCGTCTTCGAACCGAACCCGGAAGGCGAAGACTTCAAATTCGAGTCCAAGATCGTCGGTGGTGCGGTTCCGAAGGAATACATCCCGGGCGTTCAGAAGGGTATCGAAAGCGTTCTGTCATCTGGTCCGCTCGCGGGCTTCCCGATGCTCGGCGTCAAGGCCACCCTCATCGATGGTGCCTTCCACGATGTCGACTCCTCGGTTCTCGCCTTCGAAATCGCATCGCGTGCCTGCTTCCGTGAAGCAGCCAAGAAGGCCGGCGCTCAGCTGCTCGAGCCGATGATGCGCGTCGAAGTCGTGACCCCGGAAGATTACGTCGGTGACGTTATCGGTGACCTGAACTCGCGTCGTGGCCAGATCCAGGGCCAGGAACAGCGCGGCATCGCGATCGTGATCAACGCTCACGTCCCGCTCGCCAACATGTTCAAGTACGTCGACAACCTGCGCTCCATGTCGCAGGGCCGCGCCCAGTACTCGATGGTCTTCGACCATTATGCGCCGGTTCCGTCGAACGTTGCTGCTGAAATCCAGGCTAAGTATTCCGGTCAGAAGTGACCGGAATACCCCGACCGTCCAATTGAATTTGTGAATTTCCCCTGACGGGGACCAGAAAATGGAGAGCCGAAAATGGCAAAGAGTAAGTTTGAGCGCAACAAGCCGCACGTCAACATCGGCACGATCGGCCACGTCGACCACGGCAAGACGTCTCTGACGGCAGCGATCACCAAGTATTTCGGTGAGTTCAAGGCCTATGACCAGATCGACGCCGCTCCGGAAGAAAAGGCGCGCGGCATCACCATCTCGACGGCGCACGTCGAGTATGAGACGCCGAACCGCCACTACGCGCACGTCGACTGCCCCGGCCACGCCGACTACGTCAAGAACATGATCACCGGTGCAGCGCAGATGGACGGCGCGATCCTGGTTTGCTCGGCAGCCGACGGCCCGATGCCGCAGACCCGCGAGCACATCCTGCTTGCCCGTCAGGTTGGCGTTCCCGCGATCGTCGTCTTCCTCAACAAGGTTGACCAGGTCGATGACGCCGAGCTTCTCGAGCTCGTCGAACTCGAAGTTCGCGAACTTCTGTCGTCCTACGACTTCCCCGGCGACGACATCCCTGTCGTCAAGGGTTCGGCTCTGGCCGCTCTGGAAGACTCGAACAAGGAAATCGGCGAGAACGCCATCCGCAAGCTGATGGAAGAAGTCGACGCCTACATCCCGACGCCTGAGCGTCCGATCGACCAGCCGTTCCTGATGCCGATCGAAGACGTGTTCTCGATCTCTGGCCGTGGTACGGTTGTGACGGGTCGCGTTGAGCGCGGTATTGTCAAGGTCGGCGAAGAAATCGAAATCGTCGGTATCCGTCCGACGACGAAGACGACCTGCACGGGCGTTGAAATGTTCCGCAAGCTGCTCGACCAGGGCCAGGCGGGCGACAACATCGGTGCGCTTCTGCGCGGTGTGAACCGTGACGGCGTCGAGCGTGGTCAGATCCTGTGCAAGCCGGGTTCGGTCAAGCCGCACAAGAAGTTCATGGCTGAAGCCTACATCCTGACGAAGGAAGAGGGCGGCCGTCATACGCCGTTCTTCACCAACTATCGTCCGCAGTTCTACTTCCGCACGACGGACGTGACCGGCATCGTGTCGCTTCCAGAAGGCACGGAAATGGTTATGCCTGGCGACAACGTCACGGTTGAAGTCGAGCTGATCGTTCCGATCGCGATGGAAGAAAAGCTGCGCTTCGCGATCCGCGAAGGCGGCCGCACCGTCGGCGCCGGCATCGTCGCTTCGATCATCGAGTAATCGATTGAAATGGCGGCCCTGGGCCACAAGCCCGGGGCCGCTTTTCGTTTCCGTCTGTTGATTGGTGCAAGCCAGTCATGCAGACAGCGCGCATGTCGCCAATTCCCGGCCTTGGCCGGATTGACGAAGGGCCGTTTGCGGTGTATGTCGCCGGCCACGATCAGAATCGCACGGTGATTTGCACTGGCGGTTCTCAGCGCTGCAGATTTGAAGGCCTGGTTACGGGCTGAGTTCGGCAGGGCTCCTCATGAATGAAGAGAGTGACAGGGGCACCCGCGGTGCGTCTGTGATTTTTGAAAATTAGGGGCCGGCCAGTCATGGTAATTCACTGTCTCTGCGTATGCGGGACGCACGAAAAGAAACAAGGACAAGTCGAATGAACGGCCAGAATATCCGCATCCGCCTGAAGGCGTTTGATCACCGGGTTCTCGATGCCTCTACGCGGGAGATCGTCTCGACCGCAAAGCGCACCGGTGCAAGCGTTCGCGGCCCGGTACCGCTCCCGACCCGCATTGAAAAATTTACCGTCAACCGTTCGCCGCACGTCGACAAGAAGAGCCGCGAACAGTTCGAAATGCGCACGCATAAGCGCCTGCTCGACATCGTAGACCCGACCCCACAGACCGTGGACGCGCTGATGAAGCTCGACCTGGCTGCTGGCGTTGACGTCGAGATCAAGCTCTAAGAAGAAATTCCGGCGAGAGCCGTAATAACAAGGAAGGTACGTGGCAAGACCTGCCAACGACTTCTCGAAACGGGAAACCCGATGGTTCGGAAGGGCCTGAGTGGAATCCTTAAACAAAGAGGAAAGGCCTGGATCACTTTTCCCGGCCGCGACTCTCAAGAGGAATGAACCAATGCGTTCAGGTGTGATTGCACAGAAAGTGGGAATGACCCGCGTCTATAACGACGCCGGCGAACATATCCCGGTAACAGTTCTGCGTCTGGATAACGTACAGGTCGTGGCTCAGCGCACGGCCGACAAGAACGGCTATGTCGCGCTTCAGCTCGGTGCCGGTACGTCGAAGGTCAAGAACACGTCGAAGGGCCTTCGTGGTCACTTCGCAGCAGCGAGCGTTGAGCCCAAGGCCAAGCTCGTTGAATTCCGCGTTTCCGAAGACAACCTCATCGATGTCGGCGCTCAGCTGACCGCGAGCCATTTTGAAGCCGGCCAGCTGGTCGACGTCACAGGCACGACGATCGGTAAGGGTTTTGCCGGTGCCATGAAGCGTCACAACTTCGGTGGTCTTCGTGCGACCCACGGTGTTTCCGTTTCGCACCGCTCGCATGGTTCGACCGGTTCGAACCAGGATCCGGGCAAGGTCTGGAAGGGCAAGCGCATGGCTGGTCACATGGGCCAGACGCGCGTCACCACCCAGAACCTCGAAGTCGTTTCGACCGATGAAGATCGTGGTCTTATCCTTGTGAAGGGCGCTGTTCCCGGTTCCAAGGGTTCCTGGATCATCGTCCGCGACGCCGTCAAGTCGGCGAAGTAAGGGAGCCAAGAACATGGAATTCAACGTCAAGACCCTCGAGGGCAAGGACGCTGGCAAGGTTTCTCTGTCTGAAGAAATCTTCGGCCTTGAGCCCCGCGAAGACCTGATCGCCCGCATGATCCGCTACCAGCTCGCCAAGAAGCGCGCCGGCACGCACAAGATCAAGGGCCGTTCGGAAGTCTCCCGCACCGGCTCCAAGATGTACAAGCAGAAGGGCACCGGTCGTGCTCGTCACCATTCGGCCCGCGCTCCGCAGTTCCGCGGCGGTGGTAAGGCTCATGGTCCGGTTGTTCGCAGCCACGCCCATGATCTGCCGAAGAAGGTTCGTGCGCTCGCTCTGCGCCACGCTCTCTCTGCCAAGATGAAGTCGGAAGATGTGATCATCGTCGACAACCTGGTTGCGGCTGAAGCCAAGACCAAGCTGCTCGTCGGAAGCTTCGCCTCCCTCGGCCTCACCAACGCTCTCGTCATCGGCGGCGCCGAAATCGACAGCAACTTCAAGCTCGCCGCTTCGAACATCCCGAACATCGATGTTCTGCCGGTTCAGGGCATCAACGTTTATGACATCCTGCGCCGTGGCAAGCTTGTGCTTTCCAAGGCTGCTGTGGAAGCTCTGGAGGAGCGGTTCAAATGACGGATCTTCGCCACTACGACGTGATCGTATCTCCGTCGATCACGGAAAAGTCGACCATGGTGTCTGAGTTCAACCAGGTCGTCTTCAACGTCGCCAAGGGTGCAAGCAAGCCGGAAATCAAGGCTGCTGTCGAAGCCCTCTTCGGCGTCAAGGTCACCGCCGTCAATACGCTCGTCCGCAAGGGCAAGACCAAGCGTTTCCGCGGCTTCGCCGGCAAGCAGAAGGACGTCAAGAAGGCCGTCGTGACGCTCGCCGAAGGTCAGTCCATCGACGTGTCGACGGGCGTCTGAGGTAGGGAACAAGAACAATGGCATTGAAAAGCTACAATCCGACGACCCCCAGCCAGCGTCAGCTGGTCATCGTCGACCGCTCGGGCCTCTGGAAGGGCAAGCCGGTCAAGGCGCTGACGGAAGGTCTTTCGAAGAGCGGTGGCCGTAACAACTACGGTCGCATCACCGCTCGCTTCATCGGTGGTGGTCACAAGCGCACCTATCGTCTGGTTGACTTCAAGCGTCGCAAGTTCGACGTAGAAGGCACCGTCGAGCGCCTGGAATACGACCCGAACCGTTCGGCCTTTATCGCTCTCGTAACCTACACCGACGGCGAGCAGGCCTACATCCTTGCTCCGCAGCGTATTGCTGCAGGTGACAAGGTTATCGCATCGGAAAAGGCTGTCGACGTAAAGCCCGGCAACACCATGCCGCTGCAGTACATCCCGGTCGGTTCGATCGTCCACAACGTCGAGATGAAGCCTGGCAAGGGCGGTCAGATTGCACGTTCGGCTGGCACCTATGTCCAGCTCGTCGGCCGCGATGCCGGCATGGCAATCCTGCGCCTGAACTCGGGCGAGCAGCGTCTGGTCCCGGGCTCCTGCCTGGCCACCATCGGCGCCGTTTCCAACCCGGACCACGGCAACACCAACGACGGCAAGGCTGGTCGTACCCGTTGGCGCGGCAAGACCCCGCACAACCGCGGTGTCGTCATGAACCCGGTCGACCACCCGCATGGTGGTGGTGAAGGCCGCACATCCGGTGGTCGTCACCCGGTTTCCCCTTGGGGCAAGCCGACCAAGGGCAAGCGGACTCGCTCGAACAAGTCGACCGACAAGTTCATCATGCGTTCGCGCCACCTGAAGAAGAAGTAAGAGAGGTAGTCAGAAATGGCTCGTTCAGTATGGAAAGGCCCGTTCGTCGACGGCTATCTTCTCAAGAAGGCTGAGAAGGTTCGTGAGACTGGCCGCAGTGAAGTGATCAAGATGTGGAGCCGTCGCTCCACTATCCTGCCGCAGTTCGTCGGTCTTACCTTCGGCGTTTACAACGGCTCGAAGCATGTGCCCGTCTCGGTCAACGAAGACATGGTCGGCCACAAGTTTGGTGAATTCGCTCCCACCCGGACCTACTACGGTCACGGTGCGGACAAGAAGGCGAAGAGGAAGTAACGATGGGCAAGGCTAAAACCGAACGCCGGCTCAAGGACAACGAAGCGCAGGCAGTCGCCCGCACGATCCGCGTCAGCCCCCAGAAGCTCAACCTGGTTGCCGCGCTCATCCGCGGCAAGAAGGTCGAGCGCGCTCTCGCTGAGCTGGAATTCTCCCGCAAGCGTATCGCCGGAACCGTTCGCAAGACCCTCGAGTCTGCGATCGCTAACGCCGAGAACAACCATGATCTCGACGTCGATCAGCTGATCGTCGCCGAAGCCTATGTTGGCAAGTCGATCACCATGAAGCGTTTCCACGCTCGTGGCCGCGGCCGCGCATCGCGCATCGAAAAGCCGTTCTCGCACCTCACCATCGTGGTGCGTGAAGTCGAAGCCAAAGGGGAGGCCGCATAATGGGTCAGAAAATCAATCCGATTGGCTTCCGCCTCGGGATCAATCGCACCTGGGATAGCCGTTGGTTCGCCGACAATGCCGAATATGGCAAGCTGCTCCACGAAGACCTGAAGATCCGCAAGTATCTGATGGACGAGCTGAAGCAGGCCGGCATCGCGAAGGTTGTCATCGAGCGTCCGCACAAGAAGTGCCGCGTCACGATCCACTCGGCTCGCCCGGGTCTGATCATCGGCAAGAAGGGTGCAGACATCGAGAAGCTTCGCAAGAAGATCTCGTCGATGACCAACTCGGAAACGCACCTCAACATCGTTGAAGTGCGCAAGCCTGAGATCGACGCAACGCTCGTTGCTCAGTCGATCACCCAGCAGCTCGAGCGTCGTATTGCATTCCGTCGCGCCATGAAGCGCGCCGTTCAGTCGGCCATGCGTCTCGGTGCCGAAGGCATCAAGATCACTTGCGCCGGCCGTCTCGGTGGTGCCGAAATCGCTCGTACCGAATGGTATCGCGAAGGTCGCGTTCCGCTCCACACCCTGCGTGCGGACATCGATTACGGTACGGCTGAAGCCGAAACCGCATACGGCATCTGCGGCGTGAAGGTCTGGATCTTCAAGGGCGAAATCCTCGAGCACGATCCGATGGCATCGGAACGCCGTGCACTCGAGGGCGATGCCCAGGGTCCCGCAAGCCGTGAACGCGGTGATCGTGGCGACCGTCGCCGCGAGAACGCTTGATTGAACGCTGGCGAAAGATAAGCTCGGAGAAGTAAGAAAATGTTGCAGCCAAAGCGTACAAAGTACCGCAAGCAGTTCAAGGGCCGCATCAAGGGCGTCGCCAAGGGCGGTTTTGATCTGGCATTCGGTGAATATGGCCTGAAGGCTCTGGAACCGAACCGCGTGAATGCTCGCGAAATTGAAGCAGCCCGTCGTGCGATCACGCGCTACATGAAGCGTGCTGGTCGCGTGTGGATCCGCGTATTCCCTGACGTCCCGGTCACTGCAAAGCCGACCGAAGTTCGTATGGGTAAGGGTAAGGGTTCGGTCGAATACTGGGCGTGCAAGGTCAAGCCTGGTCGTATCATGTTCGAGATCGACGGCGTATCGGAAGAGATCGCGCGCGAGGCACTTCGCCTCGGTTCCGCCAAGCTCTCTGTCACGACGCGCTTCGTGCAGCGCATTGCAGAGTGAGGATCAAGTCGATGAAAGCCGTAGACGTACGCGCCATGAGCGCTGACCAGCTGAACGACGAGCTTGCAAAGCTGAAGAAGGAGCAGTTCAACCTGCGCTTCCAGAAGGCTACTGGCCAGCTCGAGAAGTCTTCCCGTATTCAGGAAGTCCGTCGTGACATCGCACGCGTGAAAACCATTGCCCGCCAGAAGGCGGCAGAAGCCAAGGCCTAAGGACCGAGAAATATGCCGAAACGCATTCTGCAGGGCGTAGTTGTCAGCGATAAGAACGACAAGACTGTCGTTGTTCGCGTTGAGCGTCGATTCGCCCACCCGCTGCTTCAGAAGACCGTTCGCCGGTCCAAGAAGTACAAGGCACATGACGAGACCAACCAGTACAAGACCGGTGACGTCGTTTCCATCCAGGAATGTGCACCGATCTCCAAGGACAAGCGCTGGACGGTAATTGCCGCCCAGGCTTAATTTACGGACTTGCTGCGCAAGGGCTTGCACCTTGCGCAGAAATCTGTATGAAGCAGGCCACTGGCTGAGAACGCTCGGAATCGGGCGTTCTTTTGCTTTGAGCGCACGGAAGGTCCCATATGGGAAACCACCCTGTATTTATCTTCCCGCGCACACCAGAAATTTATCATAAGCCGGAATAGGGGGCCTTGGCCCAACCGTTCGGGTTACAACAAGAAGGCGACCTGACATGATTCAGATGCAGACTAACCTCGACGTGGCGGATAATTCCGGCGCACGTCGTGTCATGTGCATCAAGGTGCTGGGCGGCTCCAAGCGCAAGTACGCTTCCATCGGCGACATCATCGTCGTTTCGATCAAGGAAGCGATTCCGCGCGGCCGCGTGAAGAAGGGTGACGTGATGAAGGCGGTTGTCGTGCGCACCGCCAAGGACATCCGTCGCGCCGACGGCAGCGTCATCAGATTCGATAACAACGCAGCCGTTCTTATCGACAACAAGAAAGAGCCGATCGGCACCCGTATCTTCGGACCGGTTCCGCGCGAACTTCGCGCCAAGAACCACATGAAGATCATCTCGCTGGCTCCGGAAGTACTGTAAGGGAGCGACGAGCGATGCAAAAGATTCGTAAGGGCGACAAGGTCGTCGTACTCGCTGGCAAGGACAAGGGCCGTTCGGGCGAAGTCCTCCAGGTCCTGCCGAAGGAAGACCGCGCGGTCGTCCGTGGCATCAATGTTGTCAAGCGTCACCAGCGCCAGACGCAGACCGCGGAAGCCGGCATCATCAGCAAGGAAGCTTCGATCCATCTGTCGAACATCGCGATCGTCGACAAGGACGGCAAGCCGACCCGCGTCGGTTTCCAGGTCGTGGACGGCAAGAAGGTTCGTGTGGCCAAGCGTTCGGGAGAAGTGATCGATGGCTGAGTCCAAGTACGAGCCGCGGCTCAAGGCTGAATACGTAAACCGCATCCGCAAGGCTTTGCAGGAGCAGTTCTCCTACGCCAACGAGATGCAGATCCCGAAGCTCGACAAGATCGTCATCAACATGGGCGTGGGTGAGGCAACTGCCGATTCCAAGAAGCCTTCTGTTGCGGCTGCCGACCTTGCAGCGATTGCCGGCCAGAAGCCGGTCATCACCAAGGCTCGCAACTCGATCGCTGGCTTTAAGGTTCGCGAAAACATGCCGATCGGCGCAAAGGTCACCCTGCGCGGCGCCCGCATGTATGAGTTCCTGGATCGCCTGGTCAACATCGCGCTTCCGCGCGTTCGCGACTTCCGCGGCCTGAACCCGAAGTCCTTTGACGGCCGTGGCAACTTCGCCATGGGCATCAAGGAGCACATTGTGTTCCCGGAGATCAACTACGACAAGGTTGATCAGATGTGGGGCATGGACATCATCGTTTGCACGACGGCGACCAACGACGACGAAGCTCGGGCTCTTCTGAAAGAGTTCAACTTCCCGTTCCGTCAGTAACCGTAACGACGAGCGTAGAAGAGGAACTTCAATATGGCGAAGACAAGCGCAGTCGAAAAGAACAAGCGCCGCCGCAAGATCGTCGCAAGCCAGGCTGCCAAGCGTGCAGGCCTGAAGGCGATCATCATGAACCAGTCTCTTTCGATTGAAGAGCGGTTCAAGGCCACCCTGAAGCTGGCAGAACTGCCGCGCGATGGCTCCAAGACCCGTATTCGCAACCGTTGCGAAGTCACCGGTCGTCCGCGTGCATTCTACCGCAAGCTTGGAATGTCGCGTATCGCGCTTCGTGAGCTTGGCAACACCGGCAAGGTGCCGGGCGTTGTAAAGTCGAGCTGGTAAGGAGACGCCAATATGACGATGACTGATCCGTTGGGCGATATGCTCACCCGTATCCGGAATGGTGCTGCTCGCCGCAAGAGCTCCGTCACCACCCCGGCCTCCAAGCTCCGTGCCCGCGTTCTCGACGTTCTGCAGGCCGAAGGCTACATCCGTGGCTACAGCCAGGTCGATTACGACAATGGCAAGTCCGAAATCACGATCGAACTGAAGTACTACGAAGGTTCTTCGGTCATTCGCGAAATCGGCCGCGTATCCAAGCCGGGCCGCCGAGTTTATGTCTCGGTTAAGTCCATCCCGCAGGTCGCGAACGGTCTCGGCATCACTATCCTTTCGACTCCGAAGGGTGTGATGGCCGATCACCAGGCTCGCGAACAGAACGTTGGTGGTGAGGTACTCTGCTCCGTCTTCTAAGACGGGCAGGGGATCTCCATAGCGAACAGACAGGATAAAAACTATGTCTCGTATCGGTAAGAAGCCCGTTCCGGTTCCGGCTGGTGTGACCGCCTCTGTCGAAGGCCAGAAGGTCTCCGTCAAGGGCCCGAAGGGTGAACTTTTCTTCGTCGCAAACGACGAAATCTCCGTGAAGCTCGAAGACAACGCAGTTGTCGTTCAGCCGAACAATGACTCCAAGGATGCTCGTTCGAAGTGGGGCATGTCCCGCACGATGATCGAAAACATCCTGAAGGGTGTTAAGGACGGTTACGAGCGCAAGCTCGAAATCAACGGCGTTGGTTACCGCGCGTCGCTTCAGGGCAAGAACCTGCAGCTGGCACTCGGCTTCAGCCACGATGTCGTCTATGAGCCGCCGGTTGGCATCTCGATTGCTGTTCCGAAGCCGACCGAAATCATCGTGTCCGGCATCAACAAGCAGCAGGTCGGCCAGGTTGCCGCCGAGATCCGCGAATATCGCGGTCCAGAGCCCTACAAGGGCAAGGGCGTCAAGTATGCCGAAGAGCGGATCGTCCGCAAAGAAGGCAAGAAGAAGTAAGGATCGCGCGAAATGGCAAGCAGAAAAGAAGCACTTGTTCGCCGTGCGAACCGCGTACGGCGTCAGATCAAGGCGGTGGCAAATGGCCGTCCGCGTCTGTCGGTACATCGCTCTTCGAAGAACATCTACGCTCAGGTCATCGACGACGTGGCTGGCAAGACCCTTGCCGCTGCATCGACCCTCGATGGCGGCCTGAAGGGCTCGCTCAAGACCGGCGCCGACATTGCAGCAGCAGCTGCCGTTGGCAAGCTGGTGGCCGAGCGCGCTTCCAAGGCTGGCGTCAAGGAAGTCGTCTTCGACCGTGGCGCTTACATCTATCACGGCCGCATCAAGGCTTTGGCCGAAGCGGCTCGTGAAGGTGGTCTGACCTTCTAATCAAAGAATTTCCACCCGGACTTGCGTCCGGGTGGATTTCCGGCTTTATGCCGGTCACACCGGATTCCACCTTGGCCCGACAGGGCAGGGTGGAACTTTGCGTAATCTGCCGATTGCACCCGGAAAAGAAAAAGGAAAAGGACAATGGCACAAGAAAAGCGTGGTTCGCGGGATGACCGTCAGAACCGTGAAGAACGCGATAGCGAGTTTGTCGACAAGCTGGTCGCCATCAACCGCGTTGCTAAGGTCGTCAAGGGCGGCCGTCGTTTCGGTTTCGCAGCCCTCGTCGTCGTCGGCGACCAGAAGGGCCGTGTAGGCTTTGGCCATGGCAAGGCACGTGAAGTGCCGGAAGCCATCCGCAAGGCGACCGAAGCTGCAAAGCGCGACCTGATCTTCGTTCCCCTGCGTGACGGCCGTACGCTGCATCACGACGTCAACGGCCGCCACGGCGCCGGCAAGGTTCTGCTGCGTTCCGCCAAGGCTGGTACCGGCATCATCGCCGGTGGTCCGATGCGCGCCGTTTTTGAAACGCTCGGCATGTCTGACGTCGTCGCCAAGTCGACCGGTTCGTCGAACCCATACAACATGGTTCGCGCGACCTTCGACGCCCTGAAGGCTCAGGTGCATCCGAAGGATGTGGCAGCTCAGCGTGGCCTCAAGTATGCTACGCTTCAGGCTCGCCGCGCCGCCTCCGGCAACGCAGCTGAAGAATAAGAGGAGTCTGATCCATGGCTAAGGCTACGAAGAAGACTGAAGCAAAGACGATCACGGTCGAGCAGATCGGTTCGCCTATTCGCCGTCCGGCTATTCAGCGCGCAACGCTGGTTGGTCTGGGCCTCAACAAGATGCACCGGGTCCGCACCCTGGAAGATACGCCTTCCGTTCGTGGCATGATCCGTGCTGTCCAGCATCTCGTTCGCGTCGTCGACGAGAAGTGAGACGGGGGAAGTCATCATGAAACTGAATGAAATCAAAGACAACGAAGGCGCCTCCAAGGAACGTATCCGCGTAGGTCGCGGTATCGGTTCCGGCAAGGGCAAGACCGGTGGTCGCGGTGTAAAGGGTCAGAAGGCTCGTTCGGGCGTTGCTATCAACGGCTTCGAGGGCGGTCAGATGCCTATCTACCGTCGCCTTCCGAAGCGCGGCTTCAACAACATCTTCGCTTCTGAATACGTCACCGTTTCGCTCGGCCGTATCCAGACCGCGATCGATGCTGGCAAGCTCGACGCCAAGGCAACAGTTGACGCCGCTTCGCTCAAGGCAGCTGGCGTGATCCGCCGTGCCAAGGACGGCGTGCGCGTCCTCTCCGACGGCGAACTGAAGGCAAAGGTCACGATCGAAGTCGCCGGCGCCTCCAAGGCTGCTGTTGAGAAGATCGAAAAGGCCGGCGGTTCTATCAAGCTGCTCGAAGCAGCCAAGGAAGCCGCTGAATAAGTGACAGACAATCGCCCGGGGTGCTTCACACCGGGCGATTTTGCTCCCATATGTGAGCCTCACGATCCCAGGACGGAATGGACGTCGTTTCGTCTTCCGGGTCATCTGGAAAACAAGGGTGTGAGGCATGCGGTTGTTCGCAACTTCTCCCGCGCCCTGTTTTCTGAAAAACAGTTTGAACGAATAGCCTCCGGTTTCGACGGATTACCGTCTCCGGTTTAGGTTTGCGGAGAATTCTATGGCTTCTGCAGCGGAACAACTGGCCTCGAACCTCAACTTCTCGACTTTCGCCAAGGCGGAAGATCTGAAGAAGCGTCTGTGGTTCACCCTGGCCGCATTGCTGGTTTATCGCCTCGGCACGCATATTCCGCTGCCCGGCCTCAACCCGGAGGCTTATGCTGCGGCCTTCCAGGGCCAGTCCGGTGGTATCCTCGGTCTTTTCAACATGTTTGCCGGCGGCGCCGTCGAGCGCATGGCGATCTTCGCGCTGGGTATCATGCCCTACATCTCCGCGTCGATCATCGTGCAGCTGATGACGTCGGTCGTGCCGTCCCTCGAGCAGCTCAAGAAAGAGGGCGAGCAGGGCCGCAAGATCATCAACCAGTATACCCGCTACGGTACCGTGCTTCTCGGCACGCTGCAGGCCTACGGCATCGCCGTCGGCCTCGAATCGGGGCAGGGGATCGTTGCCGATCCAGGCTGGTTCTTCCGCATTTCAACCGTTCTGACGCTGCTTGGCGGCACGATGTTCCTGATGTGGCTCGGTGAGCAGATCACCTCGCGCGGCATCGGCAACGGCATTTCGCTGATCATCTTCGCCGGCATCGCTGCCGGTCTGCCGGCCGCTGTCGCCCAAACGCTTGAACTCGGCCGTACAGGCGCGCTGTCCACCCTGATGATTCTGACTGTCATCGTCGTGGCCATCGCCGTCATCGCGCTGATCGTCTTCGTTGAGCGTGCCCAGCGCCGTCTTCTGATCCAGTATCCGAAGCGCCAGGTTGGCAATCGCATGTTCCAGGGCGACACCTCGCACCTGCCGCTGAAGCTGAACACCGCTGGCGTCATTCCGGCAATTTTTGCCTCGTCGCTGCTGCTCCTGCCGGCGACGGCTGCTGGCTTCACCGGCAACAGCCAGCTCCCGGGCTGGGCAACGACGGTCATCGCAGCCCTGCAGCACGGCCATCCGGTCTACATGCTGCTCTACGGCGCGCTGATTGCCTTCTTCGCCTTCTTCTACACGGCCATCGTCTTCAACCCGAAGGACACGGCCGACAACCTGAAGAAGCACGGTGGCTTCATCCCCGGCATCCGTCCGGGTGAGCGCACCGCCGAGTACATCGACTACGTGTTGACCCGCATCACGGCGGTCGGCGCGGTCTACCTGGTTTTCGTCTGTGTTCTGCCAGAAATCCTCATCGCACGCACCGGGATCCCATTAGCCCTTGGTGGTACTTCGCTTTTGATTGTTGTCAGCGTGACCCTTGATACTGTAGCACAGGTTCAGGGACATCTGATCGCCCAGCAATATGAGGGCCTGATCAAGAAGTCGAAGTTGCGTGGAGGAAAGAGGGGACGATGAGACTGATTCTGTTAGGACCGCCGGGCGCGGGGAAGGGAACCCAGGCCCAGCGGATCGTGGAGAAGCACGGTATCCCGCAGCTCTCCACCGGTGACATGCTCCGTGCCGCGGTATCCGCTGGCACGGAGGTCGGCAAGCGCGCCAAGGCCGTCATGGACGCTGGCAAGCTTGTTTCCGACGATATCGTCATCGCCATCGTCTCCGAGCGCATCGATGCGCCCGACTGTGCCAATGGCTTCATTCTCGATGGCTTTCCCCGGACGCTCGTCCAGGCCGATGCCACCGAGGCGATGCTGAAGGGCAAGAACCTCGACCTGTCGGGCGTGATCGAGATCCGCGTCGACGACGAGATCCTCGCTGACCGAATCGCCGGTCGTTACACCTGCGCCAACTGCGGTGCCGGTTACCACGACGACAACCTGAAGCCGAAGGTGGACGGCGTCTGCGACAAGTGTGGTTCCACCCACTTCAAGCGTCGTCCTGACGACAACCGTGATACGGTCCGCACCCGCCTGCAGGCCTATTACAAGGAAACCTCGCCGCTGATCGGCTATTACCACGCCAAGGGTAAGCTGCATTCGGTCGACGGCATGGGTGAGATCGATGCCGTCACCGGCGAGATCGAGGCCATTCTGGCCAAGCTCTGACAGCCGTCAGTCGTAAGAATCTTCGCGGGGCCGGTTGCTTTTGGCAAGCGATTCCGCTAAAGACCGCGCCAACTCGCGACATGACTGCGATCGGCGCGTTCTTCCAAAACGCTGGGAGACCGGGTTCGATCGTTTTGGTTTGTCGAGAACCCGAATTGTAATTGCGGTCCCTTTGGGCCGTGTAACGAGACACCACTTGCCGGATGGCAACTGGAAGCAAGGAGAATAGGCGTGGCACGTATCGCTGGCGTCAACATCCCGACTGCGAAGCGCGTTGTTATCGCGCTGACCTACATTCACGGGATTGGACCGAAGTTCGCATCTGAAATCATGGAGAAGGTCGGTCTTCCGGCTGACAAGCGCGTTCACCAGTTGACCGACGCTGAAGTTCTTCAGATCCGCGAAACCATCGACCGCGATTATCAGGTCGAAGGCGACCTGCGTCGCGAAACCGCGATGAACATCAAGCGTCTGATGGACCTCGGCTGCTATCGTGGCCTGCGCCATCGTCGTGGCCTGCCGGTTCGCGGTCAGCGCACGCACACCAACGCCCGCACCCGCAAGGGTCCGGCGAAGGCGATCGCTGGTAAGAAGAAGTAATTCAGCGAATAGCGATTGGCGAATAGCGAATAGGGGTCAGGCCTCTATTCGCTATTCGCTTTAGACTATTCGCTGCTGGTGTAGCCGCTGGCATTACGGCGGTGCTTAGATCAACTGAAAGGAAGACCATGGCCAAGGAAGCCGCACGCGTCCGCCGTCGCGAACGCAAGAATATCTCGACGGGCGTCGCCCACGTCAATTCGACTTTCAACAACACGATGATCACCATCACCGACGCACAGGGCAACGCAATTGCCTGGTCGTCTGCTGGTGCCAAGGGCTTCAAGGGTTCGCGTAAGTCGACCCCGTTCGCCGCCCAGATCGCTGCTGAAGACTGCGCCAAGAAGGCTCAGGAACACGGCATGAAGACGCTGGAAGTTGAAGTTTGCGGTCCGGGCTCCGGTCGTGAATCCGCTCTGCGCGCCCTCCAGGCTGCCGGCTTCATGATCACGTCCATCCGCGACGTGACCCCGATCCCGCACAATGGCTGCCGTCCGCGCAAGAAGCGTCGCGTCTAATCATTCTTCGTTTTGCCGGGCAGGCTGTTCGCCTTCCCGGTGCTTCTCATATTCGGCCGTCACGATTGAATGGTGATGGCGAACGGAAGGTAAAATCATGATTCAGAAGAATTGGCAGGAACTGATCAAGCCGAACAAGGTGGAATTTTCCTCCTCCGGCCGCACCAAGGCGACGCTCGTCGCCGAGCCGCTTGAGCGTGGCTTCGGCCTGACGCTCGGCAACGCTCTGCGTCGCGTTCTCCTGTCGTCGCTTCGTGGTGCAGCTGTCACGGCTGTCCAGATCGACGGCGTTCTGCACGAGTTCTCGTCTATCCCGGGCGTTCGCGAAGATGTCACCGACATCGTCCTGAACATCAAGGAAATCGCCATCAAGATGGACGGCGACGATGCCAAGCGCATGGTTGTCCGTAAGCAGGGTCCGGGCGTTGTTACCGCCGGTGACATCCAGACGGTCGGCGACATCGAGATCCTGAACCCCAACCACGTGATCTGCACCCTCGACGAAGGTGCTGAAATTCGCATGGAGTTCACGGTCAACAACGGCAAGGGCTACGTTCCTGCCGAGCGCAACCGCGCGGAAGATGCGCCGATCGGTCTTATCCCGGTCGACAGCCTCTACTCGCCGGTCAAGAAGGTGTCCTACAAGGTGGAAAACACCCGCGAAGGACAGGTTCTCGACTATGACAAGCTGCTGATGACCATCGAAACCGATGGTTCGGTCACCGGTGAAGATGCAGTCGCTTTCGCGGCCCGCATCCTCCAGGACCAGCTCGGCGTGTTCGTCAACTTCGACGAGCCGCAGAAGGAAGCCGAAGAAGAAGCCGTCACCGAGCTTGCCTTCAACCCGGCGCTGCTCAAGAAGGTCGACGAGCTGGAGCTTTCGGTCCGCTCGGCAAACTGCTTGAAGAACGACAACATCGTTTACATCGGCGATCTGATCCAGAAGACCGAGGCAGAGATGCTGCGCACGCCGAACTTTGGCCGCAAGTCGCTGAACGAAATCAAGGAAGTTCTCGCTTCCATGGGTCTGCACCTCGGTATGGAAGTACCGGCATGGCCGCCCGAGAACATCGAAGATCTCGCCAAGCGTTACGAAGACCAGTACTGAAAAAGATAAAGGCAGGGCCGTCTCTGCCTTTTCCAGTCAAACTGCGGGTGAATGCCCGTATGTGTCAGGAAACGGCAGCCTCTGAGACAGAGCCTGCACTCAAAGGAGAATAGCAATGCGCCACCAGAAAGCCGGCCGCAAGCTGAACCGTACCGCCAGCCACCGTAAGGCGATGTTCGCCAACATGGCGGCTTCGCTCATCACCCATGAGCAGATCGTCACCACGCTCCCGAAGGCGAAGGAAATTCGCCCGATCGTCGAGAAGCTGGTCACCCTCGGCAAGCGCGGCGACCTGCACGCTCGTCGTCAGGCCATCTCGCAGATCAAGGACGTTGATGCCGTCAAGAAGCTCTTCGACGCCATCGCTTCGCGTTACGCAACCCGCAACGGCGGCTACCTGCGTATCATGAAGGCCGGGTTCCGCCAGGGCGACAACGCTGCCATGGCTGTCATCGAATTCGTCGAGCGCGACGTTGATGCCAAGGGCGCAGCCGACAAGGCCCGCGTCGCCGCTGAAGCCGAAGCTGAAGCAGCGTAAGTTACTTCCCTCAAGGGAAGGATAAAAAAAGCCGGGTGAGCGATCACCCGGCTTTTTGCTGTCTTCAGTGTGGGGTGGCGAGCGGCTCTCAGAGCCCTCACGCACAGGCCTCGGCGCGGCCCATCAGGAACGTCCGCTCCACCGAATTGTCGCTGAGACTGACCGCCCGTTCGAACGCCGCCTGTGCCTCCGCCTTCTGCCCCAGTCGAAACAGGAAGTCTCCCTTGGCTGCATGCAGGGGCAGATAGTCCGCAAGCTGTGGCTCAGCCTCGATCTCCGCCAGCAGCGCCAGCCCCGTCTCCGGTCCGAACGCCATGGCATGGGCCACGGCGCGATTCAGCGCCACGACAGGCGAGGGGACGCGTTCCAGCAGCCGGTCGTAAAGCGCGGCACTTATGCCCCAGTCCGTATCCTCAAACCTTGCCGCCTGTGCATGCACGGCTGAGAGCGCCGCCTGTAGCGCATAGATCCCGTCTTCGCCGCCCAGTCGTCTGACCATCGCCAAGCCGTCCAGACCGCGCTGGATCAGTAACCTGTCCCACAGCCGCCGGTTCTGTGTCTCGAGTGTCTGCGCGCTGCCATCCGCTCCGACCCGTGCCTTGAAGCGCGAACCCTGCAGCTCCATCAGTGAAAGCAGCGCACGCGCCTCCAGCTCTTCAGGCGCAAGGCCCACGAGAATGCGTCCGAGCCGCATCGCCTCTTCGCAAAGCTGCGTCCGGATCAGGTCTTCGCCACGGCTTGCAGCATAGCCCTCGTTGAAAACAAGATAGATGACCTCCAGCACCGAGGCGAGGCGGGCATCGCGGTCCGGTCCGTGCGGTACCGCGAAGGCCACATTGCCTTCGCGCAGGATCTTCTTCGCCCTGACGATCCGCTGCGCCATCGTCGTTTCCTGCGTCAGAAAGGCTCGCGCAATCTCCCCTGTTGTCAGCCCGCCGATGACCTTCAGCGTCAGCGCCGTGCGCTGGTCGCGCGAGAGCAGCGGATGGCAGGCGGTGAAGATCAGCGACAGCCGCTCGTCACCGATCGCGTCGTCGAGGGTCGCCTCGACGGCCTCGAAATCATCCACATGAGCGGTTTCGATGTCGTGCGTAAGTGTTGCCTCGTGGCGTGCCATCATCCGGCGACGGCGCCAAAGATCGACGGCCCGGCGCTTGGCCGTCGTCATCAGCCACCCACCCGGATTGGGCGGTGTGCCGGTTAGCGGCCAGGTCGCCAGCGCCGCAACCAGGGCCTCCTGCGCCAGGTCCTCGGCAAGGGTGAGATCGCCGACATGTCTTGCAAGCCCGGCAATCAGCCGGACCCGCTCCATTCGATAGATCCTCTCGATGTCCGTGGCCGCAAGTGTCTGGCTCTCTGCAGCCGGCTGTCCGTCTCGTCTCATGATCAGGAGTATGGACGCGGCATCAGCCCGGTCAACCACGGAGACCGGCTCAGGCGTCGACACCAGCCATGTCGCCACCGGCAGCTGCCGGGTCCATCCAGAAGATCTCCCAGACATGCCCGTCCGGATCTTCCACCGAACGGCTCCACATGAAGCCGTGATCCTGCGGCGGGTTCGGATCGGCCCGTCCGCCGGCAGCGCTGGCGGCCCCGACAACCCGGTCGACATCCGCATGCGCCTCTACGGTCAATGCCAGAAGCGTCTGGCTCGTCGCCTTCGCATCGGCAATCGGGCGGGACGTGAACGTCCGGTAGAAGTCATGCGTCAGGATCATCACGCCGATCGTGTCGCAGAGCATCATGCAGGAAGCATTCTCGTTGGAGAATTGCGGGTTCTTCGTCGCCCCCAGCGCCTCGTAGAAACCGGTCGAGACAGCAAGGTCCGTCACCGGCAGGTTGATGAAGATCATCTTGCTCATGATGGCTCAGCCCTTCGACTTCTGCTGAGCCGCAAGTCCTTCGGCCGCGCGGTCGTGGCTCGCCTGTCCTTCGGGCGTGGCAATCTCGGCGAAATCCTCCATCTCATAGAAGGGCCGGATCTCGATTTCGCTCGGTGTCATCATCGGGTTCGGGCAGCGTTTGACCCAGGCGACCGCCTCGTCCATGTCCTTCACCTCCCAGATCCAGTAGCCGGCCACCAGCTCCCTTGTCTCGGCAAAGGGGCCGTCGATCACCCGCCGATCGGGTCCGTCGAAGGCCACCCGCTTGCCCATCTTCGATGGCTTGAGCCCGTCGCCCGAGAGCATGATGCCCGCCTGCACCAGTTCTTCGTTGAACTTGCCCATGTCCTCGAACAGCTTCGCCGGCGGCATGATGCCTTCTTCGCTGTCTTCGGTCGCCTTCACCATCACCATGACACGCATGTCTTCACTCCTCTCGTTGTCAGGACCTCTCTTGCGATCCTGCTCCCCCAACGAATGAGCTAAACCCATTTCGACACGACATGCGAAAAAAATCTGTCGCGCTCTGTGTCTGTCACTTCGGAATGTGGATCGTCGCGCGGATATGCTTGAGCGAGGCGACGATCGTGAAGGTCATCATGACAAGCAGCGTCCACGAACTCCACTTGCCCAGATGCACCGTCGACCAGGCGCCCAGCTGGTTCGGATAGTGCCAGATCGCAAGGAAGGTCGAGATATTCTCCGCCACCCAGATGAAGAAGCCGATCAGGATGAAGGCAAGCAGCATCGGCATCTGCCGGTCGCGGTCGAAGGGACGGTAGATGACGGTGGTGCGCGCATAGAGCCCGATGGCGAGTGCGGCCAGATACCAGCGATAGTCGCCGATGTAATGGTGGGTGAAGAAGTTGAGGTAGATCGCGACAGCCACGCCGATCGCCATCCAGTAGGGTGGGTGATGGCGGATCCTGACATCGAGCAATCGCCAGGCCTGGATGATGTAGCTACCGACGGCGGCATACATGAAGCCGGAGAACAAGGGCACACCGAGCAGCTTGGTATAGGCGAAGTCCTGGTAGGTCCAGGATGGATTGGCACCGGCCGTCTTGAAAACCTCCAGTGCAAAGCCGACCACGTGGAAGAGGCAGATCGCCTTCAGCTCGTCGAATGTCTCGAGCTTGGTCCAGACCATCCAGATCTGGATCGCAAGCGCAATGATCAGCAGCACGTCGTAGCGAGGAATACCGAAGAGGCCGGCGCGTGGTACAGCAAAGATCGATATAAAGAACAGGCCGGCAAACAGGCAGGCGCGCGCCTCCTTGATTCCGAACATGACGAATTCGACGACGAATCGCCTGAAGCCGGTGAGCTGCGGATGCGGCGCATTGTCGATCAGTCGTCGGTCCAGCGCACTCAGCAGATCCTTGCGCCCCTCTGCCACCAGTGTCATTTGCCAGCCCCGCTGTTGCATTCCGTTGCAACCTCAGTACTAAGCGCTGATGGACGAAATCAAGGCAACGATGTCACAACGCCTGCGCCGGCTGGGGATAGCCCTTGCCATCATCGCGTGTGGCGTGGCTTTGAGGCTCGGCGGCTATGAAATCGGCCTGCCGTATTTCCTGGTGAAATACGGTGGTTCAATGCTCTGGGGCGGCATGGTCTTCTTCCTTTTCGCCACGCTCTTGCCCCACCAGCCCCTCGGTCGCCTGGCGCTGTTGTCCATCGTGGCGGCGGCCCTCATCGAATTCACCCGGCTCTATCACACACCCTGGCTCGATGAATTCCGACTGACATTGGCAGGCGCTCTGCTGCTGGGTCGCATCTTCTCCTGGTGGAACATTGTCGCTTATGCCATCGGCATTGTGATCGCGGCCCTGCTCGAGAACCGACATTTGGCTCGCGTCAGCAGGCAGGCGGACGCGCGGCTCTAGATGCGTGTCGTCAGGTCGATCAGCCACTCCGGTGAGTTTTCCAGCATCCAGATTTCGATGGTCTTGTCGAAGCCCGAAACCACGAGCGCGCCTGTGATGATCAGCAGCCCGCCCATCAGGCTCTTTCCCGCCTGACCCAGCGCGAGCAAACGATGACGCGACCGCGCGAGTGCTTCTCGTGACAGCATGCCGATCAGGAGCAACGGCATTGCCGCACCGACACCGAATGCGACCATGGTTGTCGTCACCTGCAAGAGGTTTTCACCGCGGGATGCCATCAGTGAGGCTGCGCCGAGGGTCGGGCCGACACAGGGGCTCCAGACCGCGCCAAGAAGCAGACCGACCAGAAACTGCCCCTTGAGACCCTTGTCGTCGACCTGACCGAAACGTGCCTGCGACCAGGCCGCGACCGGTCCGGCAGCCGCAGCCACCCTGTGCTGGGCCATCGGCACGATGAGAACCGCGCCGAACACGATCATGATGATGCCAGCCACCATCCGGAAGACGGTGAAGTCCAGGCCGACCGAGAAACCGACCAGCGCGACGAAGAGACCGACCGTTACGAAGGAAAGCGTCAGCCCCGCCGCAAGCGCGACGGGTCCGTAGCGGTGTCGGTTAATCGCTGTCCCCAGAACAATCGGGATCAGCGGCAGCGTGCACGGACTGAGCAAAGACAGCACGCCCGCGAGAAAGGCAAGCACAGCGCTGCCCAGCATGGCATCACTGCCCCAGGGTCGAGGCGAAGAGTTGTTCGACCGAGGCCGGGTTCGTATCCGCGACACTGCGGCCCGTCTCGCTCGCACCCCTGAACGCGATCAGTGTCGAGCGGTTTTGCGCGCCAAGACTCCGCATCTCGTCCTTCTGCTTGTCGTAATCCAGCTTCAATACGAGGACGTCCTTGAACTCCGGCTTGGCCGCCAAGGTGTCGATGATCTTGGTCTGTGCCCGGCAGGTGCTGCACCAGCTGGCGGTCACGTCGACCACCACCGATTTCCCCTCCGCTTTCGCGGTCTCGAAGGCCGAAGCCTGGAAGGGCGCGACTTCGATGGCATTGGCGATACCTGCTGTGGCAAGCATTGCAGCACCGGCAAACGCCGCACTCCATATATGTCGAAGGCTTCTCATCGCACTCACCCCTTGTTTGTTGATTGTCGAATAAACTCTCAGGCCCGCGTCGCCGCAACGCGCTTGGCCCGTTTCCGCTCCATGATCTTCGGCCGCACCAGGCGGTAGCCGAGCAGGATGACCGTGACCGCGATGTAGAAGGCGGCTTCCGGATCCATCACCTTAAGCGACAGCGCATAGTGCAGAATCGCAACGATCAGGATCGGATAGGTCAGCTTGTGCAGCTTGTTCCACCGCGGACCGAGCCTCCGGATCGACCACTGGTTGGAGGTCAGGGCCAGTGGGATGAGCATTACAAGTCCCGCCATGCCGAGCATGATGTAGGGACGTTTCAGGATATCCCCGGCAATCGACGACAGGATCAGACCCCGGTCGAGCGTCAGGTACACGGTAAAATGCGCCAGCACGTAATAGAACGCCAAGAGCCCAAGCGCCCGCCGATAGGCGATGAGATTGATGCCGAACAGGTCCCGCAAGGGCGTGACCGCGAGCCCTAGGCAGAGAAAGCGGAAGGCCCAGAGCCCCAGCAGATGCTCGAAGGCGCGCACGGGATCGGCGCCGAGGCCGCCGAAGATCCCGAGATAGAAGGCATAGAACCCAGGCATCAGCCCGATGGCATAGAGCGCCCAGATCGACGCCGGCTTGTAGCGGGCGGGCAGGGCAGGGAGCGCAAGCGTGGCCATCAGTAGAACTTCGTCAGGTCCATGCCGTCATAGAGACTTGCGACCTCGTCTGCATAACCGTTGAACGGCAGCGTATCGATCCGAGCGCCACCGAACAGCCCATCCGCTTCTCCGATCCGCCGTTCGGTCGCCTGGCTCCAGCGGGGGTGATCGACCTCGGGATTGACGTTTGCGTAGAAGCCATACTCGGACGGCTGCAGCTTGTTCCAGGTCGATACCGGCTCCTCTTCCGTCAGCGTGATCTTGACGATAGACTTGATGCCCTTGAAGCCATATTTCCACGGCACGACGAGCCGGATCGGGGCTCCGTTCTGGTTGGGCAGGGTCTCGCCGTAGAGGCCGGTCGCAAGGATCGCCAGTGGATGGCGTGCCTCATCAAGGCGCAGGCCCTCACGATAGGGCCATTCCAGCGCCTGGAAGATGCCGGCTTGTCCCTGCATCTCCTCGGGCCTTACAAGCGTTTCGAACGCCACATATTTCGCCGAACCCAACGGCTCGACCCGGTCGAGCAAGGCCGAAATCGGGAAGCCGATCCACGGGATCACCATCGACCAGGCTTCCACGCAGCGCATCCGGTAAACGCGCTCTTCCATCGGGATTTCGGTCATGATCGTTTCGATGTCGATCACCTGCGGCTTGGCCACCAGTCCGCCCACTTCGATCGTCCAGGGCCGCGTCGTCAGCGAGCCCGCATTGCGCGACGGATCTTCCTTGCCGGTGCCGAACTCATAGAAATTGTTGTAGGTCGTCACGTCCTCTTTCGAGGTCAGCTTCTCGTCGAGTTTGTAGATGCTCGGCTTGGCGGCAAGCGGTGCAGCGAGTGCCGGCGCCCCAAGCCCGGCCGCGGCGATCCCGCCGGCCGCCACGCCCATGAATTGCCGTCGCTTGAGATAAAGCGACTTGGGCGTGATCTCGGAACTTGCAATCTTTGGCGGATGGTAGACTGGCATGGCAGACCTCTTGAGGCTTTCTCTGTCACTCTAAGATAGAAGACGAGAGAATAGAGACCAGAGTTTCATCGCCTGGAAAAGAAGTCCGACAGGAACAATTTCGTGTAGGTCTATGCAGTGGGAAGTGTGTAAGATTTCGCGACCGCCGCCGACGCGCAGTCAGCCACACCAGTTCTGCTTGTGCCCTTCCCATCGATGCGCAATGCCGCGTGCAATCAGATCGTCGCCCACGGAGCGTCCGTCCTGCAGCACCACCCGAAGCTTGCGGCCATATTGGTCCACGTCGCGTCGCTCCCGCCGTTCCATGACCAGGCCGCCGCCGTTGAGCGCGTCGAGCAGCGCAACCTGTGCCTCAACCCCAAGCTGCCGTTCCCGCTCGCAGGCAGGGCGCCCGATCTCCGGCGTGTTGATATCCGAGATCCGGTATTTCTCAGCGCGGTACCAGAAGGTGTCGCCATCGACGACGCAATTGATCCGCTGCGCTCCGGCACAGGTCACGAAGCGCCCCTCGATTGGCTCCGAACGGGGTGAGACCGCGCCGGTGATGGCGTAGTCGATCAGCTTGTTCGATGCCGGGACGACCAGGTAGGAATAGGGAAGCTTTTCGAAATGAATGACCGCGAGCACCGCAAGGCACGCCATCATCAAGATGCGCCGCATCCGATAGAGTGCCTTGAACGGGTTCCAGCGCGGCGCAGGCTCGGGATTGAGCTTCTGGCGGGCATCTTTCAGCAGGATCACGCGGGCAGGTTTCCGGGTCATCATGACTCCCCTTTCCGCGGTAAACTCTAATAAACACATCTTGCCGCAGGCTTAAGCCGATCACTCAAATGCGAACGAATTCGCCTTCGCCGTGAGGTCAAGGCGTACCGATTTGCCCTTGGATGCTAGTGACAGGTGAGGGGACATGGCTTAGACCAGTTCCAAAATGGCCGCCTTGCCCTGGCGCCGAGGGTGCAGGCATGGCGGCGAACAAGCCATCGAGGTGACACCCATGCCCGTCTATCGTTCGAGAACCACCACCCACGGCCGCAACATGGCCGGTGCCCGCGGCCTCTGGCGCGCGACCGGCATGAAGGACGGCGATTTCGGCAAGCCGATCATCGCGGTCGTCAACTCCTTCACCCAGTTCGTGCCCGGTCACGTCCACCTGAAGGATCTCGGGCAGCTCGTCGCCCGTGAAATCGAAGCAGCCGGCGGTGTCGCGAAGGAATTCAACACGATCGCCGTCGATGACGGCATCGCAATGGGCCATGACGGCATGCTCTATTCGCTGCCGTCGCGCGAGATCATCTCCGACTCGGTCGAATACATGGTCAACGCCCATTGCGCCGACGCCATGGTCTGCATCTCCAATTGCGACAAGATCACGCCCGGCATGCTCTCGGCCGCCATGCGCCTCAACATCCCCGCCGTTTTCGTCTCGGGCGGACCGATGGAGGCCGGCAAGGCAATCCTGCAGGGCCGCAAGGTCGCACTCGACCTGGTTGACGCCATGGTTGCCGCTGCCGACGACAAGATCTCCGATGCCGATGTCGATGAGATCGAAAAGGCTGCCTGTCCGACTTGCGGCTCCTGCTCCGGCATGTTTACCGCCAATTCGATGAACTGCCTCACCGAAGCGCTCGGTCTGTCGCTGCCCGGCAACGGCTCGACGCTCGCCACCCATGCCGACCGCAAGCGCCTCTTCGTCGAGGCCGGCCACCTGATCGTCGACATCACCCGCCGCTACTATGAGCAGGACGACGAAAGCGTTCTGCCGCGCAACATCGCCTCGAAGCAGGCGTTCGAGAACGCCATGGCGCTCGACATCGCCATGGGCGGCTCGACCAACACGGTTCTGCACATCCTGGCCGCCGCCCATGAGGGTGGAATCGACTTCACCATGGACGATATCGATCGCCTGTCGCGCAAGGTGCCCTGCCTCTCCAAGGTGGCACCAGCCAAGCAGGACGTGCATATGGAAGACGTCCACCGCGCCGGCGGCATCATGCGTATCCTCGGCGAACTCGACCGCGGCGGTCTGATCAATCGCGATTGCCCGACCGTGCATGCCGAGACCCTCGGTCATGCCATCGACCGCTGGGATATCACCCGCACCAATTCCGAAACCGTGCGCGAATTCTTCAAGGCAGCCCCCGGTGGCGTTCGCACCACCCAGGCCTTCTCGCAGGCCTCGCGCTGGGACGATCTCGACACCGACGGCGAAAAGGGCGTCATCCGCTCGGTCGAACATCCGTTCTCGAAGGATGGCGGTCTCGCGGTCCTCAAGGGCAACATCGCGCTCGACGGCTGCATCGTGAAGACGGCTGGTGTCGACGAGTCGATCCTGAAGTTCAAGGGCCCGGCGCGTGTCTTCGAAAGCCAGGACGCAGCCGTCAAGGCGATCCTGTCGAACCACATCGTCGCCGGCGACGTCGTCGTCATCCGCTATGAAGGCCCGAAGGGTGGCCCCGGCATGCAGGAAATGCTGTATCCGACGAGCTATTTGAAGTCGAAGGGCCTCGGCAAGGTCTGCGCCCTGATCACCGACGGCCGCTTCTCCGGTGGCACCTCGGGTCTATCCATCGGCCACGCCTCGCCGGAAGCTGCCCAGGGCGGCGCGATCGGTCTCGTGCGTGAAGGTGATCTGATCGACATCGATATCCCGAACCGCACAATCAACCTCGTCGTCGATCCGGCCGAGCTGGATCGTCGCCGCGCCGAGCAGGACAAGCTGGGCTGGCAGCCTGCCGAAAAGCGCAAGCGCAACGTCACGACAGCACTCAAGGCCTACGCCGCCTTCGCCTCGTCAGCCGACAAGGGCGCGGTGCGCCAGCTGCCGGAATAAGCGGGACGCTTCTTGACAATGGAAAGCCGGGCGCGAAAGCGGCCCGGCTTTTTTCATGCCGTTGCCGAAACCTCGATCATGCTGGCTCTCGCGGAAATGGCCTGCCACCAGTCTCCCAGACGCGGGTACCTAGCCAACAGTTCATGTCCAGCCGGAGCTTTGAAAAGGTAGTCAAACATCGGCGCAAGATGGAAGTCCGCCAAACTGATCTCCGAGCCCGCCATCCACGGAGCGTCACGGACGAAGCCGGTGATCACTCCGAGGGCATGCGACGCCCGTGTAACTGCGTCCGCAAGGCGCTGCTGATCGACAGTATCGCCTCGTGCAGGCTTTTCGACGCACTCGACATAGATGCCCCAGACGAGATCCGAATATAGGTAACTGTCTGCTATCCCGATCACCTGATTCATCACCGCGCGACGGCGAGGATCGGCTGGCTGCAGGGGAGGGCCATCGAAGGCCTCATCGACATAGCGGGTGATAGCGCCGGTTTCGAACAAGACGAACCCGCCATGGTCCAGTGCGGGTATCTTACCGAACGGATGGAGATTCCGATAGAAATCCGGCACGTCATTCGGGGAGAAGATATCGACAGGTTGTCGATCATGATCCACGCCCTTTTCTATGAGCGCTAGCCGGGCAATACGAACATAGACGCTATAGTCCGCGCCATACAGCAGAGGTGCAGTCATGACGGTTCCGTTTTGCAATGGCTTTGGCTTCGTCGATCTATCCTTGAAGAGAAGAACAGAAGCGCGCCGATCGCGCAACATCAGGGGAGCCGGTCACCGTTCTCGCCGGAACCACTCCTGCTTCTGGGTGTTGCGCACCTTCGCCAGATCGAAATCGGCGAACACGAGGCCCTCATCCTGTGTGCCCATGGATGCGAGCTTACCGAGTTCGTCCACCGCCACTGAATGACCGTCATTCTTGGGTAGAGGATAATTGGCTACCGCCATGCAGGTCACGGTCTGATAGGCCGTGGCACGGATTCCGGCTAGACGCACATCCCCGATTTCGGGGTCGTCGACCAGTGCGCAACTGTTGGGAACCAGAATGATCTCGGCGCCAGCGCGCATCAGGTCCGTGGCCACATCCGGAAATTCCCGGTCCATGCAGATCATCATCCCGACGGTGACCGTGCCATGTGCGGTGACAAGTTCAACCACGTCGGAGCGCTCCCCGGCAGCGCAGACGTCTTCCGGATTGTCGAAGAAGCAGATGTGTCGCTTGCGCTGCTGCAACACAGTACGGCCCTCTCGGTCGATGAGAAGCGCGGTGTTGAACGGCTTTTCCGGTCCCCGCTCCAGCAGAGTAACGACGACAGCGATGTGATTGCGCTGCGCCGCCTGGCGAAACCGTTCGACAAAGGCCCCGTCAATCGGCTCGGCTGCATCGATCCAGGCCGCACGCGCAGACGGCGTCGTGTCATACCGGCGATATCCATTCAAGAACATTTCCGGAAAGACGATAACGTCGGCGCTTTCCGCTGCCGCCTGAGCGAAGAGCGCCTCGATATCCACGCCCGGCAGCACCTGTGCCAGCGCCACCTTGATTCGTTCGGCTTTGACCATTGCTGCTCCTCCGCCCATAGCCATGACGCAAAGCAGATAGGCGCAGCTCGGTGTTCGCGCAATGCGTGTTGACTATTCCAATTGCCGCGAAAGCGAAGAAACTGGCCAGCAACACCGCCTGGACCTCAGTCCCGGTAACTCGGATCCTCCTTGTCGAGACACGATTTCAGATAGGCGAAATGCTTCTCCGCCATGCCGCGATAGGGGATCCAGCCATCCGACGTGCCTTGCGCGATCTCGTCCGACAGAACCGCCAACGGCTGGCCGGTCGAGAGCGCCAGGATCATGGTCTGAGCGGCCTTCTCGAAGAAATACAGATCCTCGAAGGCATCCGCCACCGTCTCGCCGGCAACGGAGACGCCGTGATTGCCCATGACCAGCACAGCCTTGCCACGGATCATCTCGGCCAGCCGCTCGCCTTCTTCTGTCGCATCCGCGATCCCGCCGAAGTCGAGGTCATAGCCGATCCGCCCGAAGAAGCGCGCCGTGTTGTTGTCGAGCGGCAGAAGCGTCGGATCCTTCAGGCAGGAAAGCGCCACCGCATAAGGCGAATGGCAATGCAGGATCACGCGTGCCTCCGGCAGCATCCGGTGCAGCGTGCCATGTACGGTCCAGGCTGAAGGGTCGGGTGCATTCGGTCGGTTCATCACATCGGGATCGTCGGCATCGAGCAACAGCAGATCGCTCGCCTTGATCGTCGCAAAATGCTGCCAGCGCGGATTGAGCAGGAACTTCCGCCCATTGGCCGTGACCGCCGCGCTGAAGTGATTGCCGACCGACTCGCTCCAGCCGAAGCGATGGCAGAGCCTGAAGGCGGCGGCGAGATCCTGACGCAGCGTGGTGAGTGCCGCGTCATCGAGCATATCGTTTCCGGAGGCCGCGATATTCATGCCTTGAACCGTCCTTCCGTCGTCAGCGCCCGGTAGGTCGAGCGCATCTCCTCGCGATCGGCATAACAGCCGCGCAGATAGCGGTCACCGCTGGTCGCCGAATAGGCCATGCGCCCATGCACGATGCGGTGATTGTCGAACACCATGCATTCGCCCGCCTTCATCAGGAAGCGCATCATGAAGCGGTCGTCCTGCAGCATTTTGCCGAACCGGCAGAAGGCCGGGTAGTAGTCGTCGAGCACGGTCTGCGGCAGGTCGAACAGGTCGGCCATGTGCTGGCTGATCGTAAGCCCAGAGACCTCACCATGTTTGTCGAGCTCGATCACCCGTTGCCGCGAGCGCATGTCGTAAGTGTCGTGTTCGCAGTAAAAGGGAATGTCGATTTCCGACAGCAGCTTGAAGCCATCAGGATCGATCTCGCGGAAAGCATTGGCGACTGCGACGCCGTCGGAATAGATGCTCATGCCGCCCTCGACGGTATTGGCCCGGCAATGCAGGAACTGGATGCCCGGCGCGTGTTCCTCGGCCGGCGTGTCGGTATGCAGCTCCAAGGCCTTCGCCGTATAGGCGGTGTTGGTCGGGTTGATATGCGTCTTCACGTCGAAATATTCGCCGAAGAAGGTCGGCCGTACATGGCCCATCAACTTGACGGTCTCTGTCAGTCCCTGATCGCTGTCCGGCATGTCGGTCACGATCGTCAGCCCCTCGACGATCATCGCCTTGATCCACTCCGCCACCTTGGCCGGATCGCGCATCAGCTCCGGCTGCGAAAACCGGGGGATATCGGGATAGTGGTCGCTGAACCAGGCCTTCCGCGGCAGGTCTGCCGGATCCGACCGCTGTTTGCCTTCGCTATAGAGCTCAAGCAGCGCGAGCGGAAAACGTGACACATGGTTTTCGCCTGCCCAGCGGATGATGAGCGCATCCCCCTCCAACTCGGCACTATCAGCGCGCGGCGCCGCCGAAAGATGAAAGATGTCGAAGCTCCGCTCGCGCGTCTTGCTGTCGAACGAAGTGGGGCAATTGTCACGCAGCCAGTAGTAATTGAAATAGGCCTGTTTGCCGTCAGCGAGCGGCAGGTGCAGGCCTTTTTCGGCGAGTGTGACGGCCCCGGTCGCAACATGCATGTTCATCGCGGATTTCCTTAAGTCTGGATCAAGTGAGAGCGGATCTGACCTGGTGATCATCATCCGGCTTCCCAGGGGAAAACAGAGCGATTATGCTTATGCTGAGTTAATCTGGAGGTTAAGTTGAGCCGTCTGCCGCCCTTGCGTCTGCTGACCACTTTCGAAGCCGTCGCCCGCCTCGGCTCGATGCGCGAGGCAGCAAGCGCCTTGAACGTAACTCAGCCCGCCGTGACGCAAGCCCTGAAGGCACTCGAAGAACATGTCGGCGCCATCCTGATCGACCGCTCGACCCGGCCGGCCAGGCTCACCGAACCGGGCCAGCAACTCGCCCGCGCCACCCGTGACGGCCTTGACCTGATCGCCGACACGATCGAGGAAATCCGCACCAGTACCGGCCTCGAAGATCAGCGCCTGACCGTTGCCTGCACCATGGGTTTCGCCACCCATTGGCTGATGCCGCGTCTCAGCGATTTCTACGCCCGAAATCCCGGGCTCTTCGTCAATGTCCAGGTCCCGCCCACCGACCTCCCGCAGATCTGGCCCGGCACCGATCTGGTGCTGCGCTACGGTCGAGGCACCTGGAGCGATGGTGAGGCGCTACGCCTCTTCGACGAGACCGTTTGTCCCGTCGGCCACCCGGCTTTGGTTGAAAACCTGCTGGCAAAAGGCGCCGGGCTGGATACCGCACCGCTCATTCATGTCCGCACCGTCGAGGCGCGACACTGGGAAGGGTGGAGCGATTATCTCGCAAGACGCGGCCTGCCTAAGCAGCGCGGCCAGTCCCATGTCTTCGACAACTACGTGCAGGCGGTTCAGGCTGCACTTGACAGCCGTGGCTTGATGCTCGGCTGGCGCTCGATCACCGAAAAGCTCGTTGCCGATGGCAGCCTAAAGCCCTGGCCCGATGGCGCCCTCGATCTCGGCACCGCCTATTTCGCAACGGTCGCGCCGTCAGCGGCAAACCGGCCTCCCGTGAACGCTTTCGTGGCATGGCTTGGGGCGGAGGCGGAGAGTTCAACCCGCTGACGCCACCTCAAGGCCGTGAGAACTGCGCCATGTCGATCTCCACCGCCGCTGACAGGCTTTCGAGACTGTCATGCAGCAATTGCAGCAGATAGGCCGGATTGTGGACATAACCCGCCGGGTCCTTCGCCACGACCTGGTAATTGTAGGCTGCTTTCAACAGGCGAGGGGTCCAAGCCTTGTAGGCATTGTCGCGTACCGCTTCCTCGTCGCCGATGACCCCGTCTCCATTCATATCCCCGAAGAAATACGGATGCCGGTCCTTGTGATAGCCGATCGGCGCGCCGAGCACGGCGTCGCCGTAGATCTTGATCGCGTCGTAAAGCCGTTCATGCAGAGTGCCGATCTCGCCATGCACGCCTTCCCGGATATCGCCGTCGCCATCGAAATCGGCATGCCGCATGCGGATGTCGCGGATGGACTCCACACCCCGGTGACAGCTTGCGCAGCCGTCTTCCGCCACCTTCGTCGTGTGCGGATCGTGACAGGCGACACAGCTGTTGGCGCTTGGGACATGCTGGAAGCGTCCTGCATAGGTCTTGCCGGGATAGTGATAGCCGCTTGCCGTATCCGCGCCATGCATGGTCGCGGCAGCCACGGCATAATGGATGTTGATGAAGGAGAGCTCGCCCGACACCTCGTCTTCGCCGAGTGTCCCGACGGCCTTGGTGACGGCCGCGCCCGACTGCCGGCCCTGATGGCAGACGGTGCAGGTCGCGGAGCTCCCCAGTCCGCCAACCTCCGTGCCGGATGGGAAGCGCACCGAATCCAGTGCATGCGCCGCCTCCGTATGACAGGAGGCGCAGCCGATCGGCGCATTGATCACGCCCGGCTGTTCGATGCTGTCGGCAGCACTGCCGTCTGCACCGAGAAAATCACGGAAGCCTGTTTCGGAATGACAAGTGGCACACGCCTTCGGCACCTCGCCCTCCTTGTTCCAGTAGGTGAACGAGGGAGAATGGTAATTGGCGTGGGGCGAAGAAAGCCAGGATTCGACCAGTTTGCTGATCGGACTGTCGTCGCTCGCCTGCACTGATGGTGCTGCGACCAGCACGGCGGCCCATGCCAGCAGGGTGGTGAAAAGGGTGAAAAGGCGGGTTGGTCGTCGCGGCGTCATGGGATCCTCCTCGGTCTTATGCGTCGTGGCGATGGGATCATGATGAACGGCAAAGCAACGTTGCGACATGACCGAGATCAATTCCGGACCGCGTTCTTCTGCTAGAAAGGCATTCAGGAGGACCTCATGACCGACACCGTGACGCCCGGCATGCCTGCCATGTCGCAACGCTCCACCCGCCGCTTGCCCCGTCTGCCGGCCAGCCTTCTGGCAGCCCTCTATCTCGGGTTATGCACGCTGCCGCTCGCTCTCTCCCTGATGACGGATGCTTCCCCGCACGATCCGCTGGAGCGACTGGCCGCCGGTCTCGGCATGGTCGGACTGGCCGGCATGGCCGTGCAATTCGTGACGTCAGGCCGCTTCGAAGTGGTCTCGGGCCGGCTCGGCATCGACAAGATCATGGCCTTTCACAAGCTGGCTGCGTGGTGGATCCTTTTGGCCATCGTGCTTCACCCCCTGGCCTATGTCGCCCCGACCTGGCTCGAGGATCCCGATCTCGGCGCGCAGCGTCTGGTCGCCTACCTGACCCGGCCACATTATCGCTCCGGCGTTATTGCCTGGGCAGCCCTCGTGCTTCTGGTCCTGTCGTCGGCCCTGCGCAACCGGCTCCCCTGGCGTTACGAAGTCTGGCGGGGAACGCATCTTGTTCTCGGCACAGTGGCAACCGCCGGCGGGCTGCACCATGCCATTTCCACGGGCCGATTTGCAGCGAGGGGCGCACTGGAGATCTACTGGTTCCTGATCGCCGCCACCATTCTTGCTGTGCTTGCGATCCTCTACGGTTATCGCTGGCTCAATCTCCATCGCAAGCCGTGGCGGCTCCGGTCAGTCACCCGTCGCGCCGATCGTCTTTGGGAACTCGACATCCAGCCCGCCGAAGATACACCGCCGCTCGATTATCACGCCGGCCAGTTTGTCTGGATGACGGAAGGCGGCAGGCGCTTCCCGCTGTTCGATCACCCGTTTTCGATCGCCGACAGCCCGACCCGTCCGGGCTTGAGCCTGATCATCAAGGAAGTCGGCGATTTCACCCGGCGGATCGGCAGTCTGCAGCCCGGCACGCCGATCGGTATTGACGGGCCCTATGGCGAATTCGCCCTGGAGGCTCATCCGGGCGAGGCGGTGCTCCTCGTCGCCGGCGGTGTCGGCATTGCCCCCATAGTCGGCATGTTGCGCGATCTCATCGCTCGGCGCGACAAACGGCCGATCCGGCTCGCCTATGCGGTGGGAACGCCGAGCAATTTCGCCTGTTTGGAAGAAATAGCAGCAGCGCACGCCGTGCTTGATCTGAAGGTCCTGCTGATCAGCGAAGGTTCCCCACCTGGCTTCGAGGGTACTGTCGGCCGGCTCGACCACGCCCTGCTGAAGAATCTTCTCGAGGGGATCGAGCCGCGCAGCTGTGTCGCCCTGATGTGCGGTCCCGGCGGGATGGTTACTGCTGTGTCCGACACCCTGCTCGATCTCGGCCTTCCCATGAAGAACGTGATCTATGAGCGGTTCGATTACGCTGGCGGGGCGACCTCGCGCCAGGATCGCCGTCGCAGTCTCGCCTTTGGCGGCGTCGCAGCTTTTCTGGCGGCCGCCTTATCGCTCTATTATTTCACTAGTTAGCGAAGAGCCTAATTGGCTTGCTCGGTCGGCGGCACGCCTTCGATCAGGCTTAGCACCTCGCCTACACCGTTTCGCAGCTCTGCCATGCGGCTGGCATAGGCGGCGGCCAGGCAGTCGAGGTTGGCCTCGCAGGCTTCGCGCTTTTCCAGCCATTCGATTTGCGAGGCTTCCAGCGCGCCACGGCTGCCCATCGGCAAGACTTCGCGCAACAGATCGAACGTCGTGACCATACGGACATCCATGTCGTTGAGGTCGATGTTCTGGCAGATCGCCGCCTCGTCGGGCGCTAGGCCAGCCGTACGGCAATCGAAACTGGCGGCCTGGACCGGTTTGGGAAGGGCGATCACCATCGGGCTGACGAAAGCAAAGGCGGCGAGGGTGGATGCGATAAGGCGGGTTCGAGACATGGTCGCTCTCCTTTCCTGATGACGGGGCAACGGTTGCCGCGTGGAGAACGTTCCGGGCTCCGTTTGTTGTAATTCCCTCACGATCCGGTGAGATGTTGGCTGCTCAGGCTTTTCTCACGCGCGATGCTCACTACCTTGGAACGCATGCACAGAAGAACATTCCTTTCCATCCTAGGCGCCTCCGGTGCCGTCTCCGTCCTCTCGGGCCGTCAGGCGTTGGCACAAGCCGGCACGCCGGAGGCTACGCCGCCGGTGGAGACGCCCGTGGCGGCTGAGGCCTCCGCAGCCCGCATGGATATTGACGCGTTGCGACCGCGGATCTCAAACTTGCTGGAGGAGGCGCGTCGCCTGGAGACTCTGGAAACGGTGATCGTCACCCGCGACGGCGAGACGCTCGCCGAACGAGCCTATGGCAACAATTCTTTGACAGGCTCGACGAACATCAAGTCGGCGTCCAAATGTGTCGTCTCCGCACTGGTCGGGATCGCCATCGACAAGGGCCTGCTGGAAGGCGTCGACCAGCGGATCGAGACCGTGCTTCGCTCGGAGTTTCCCGCCAATCCCGATCCCCGCCTGTCGCAGATCACCATTGGCCACCTGCTTTCGATGCGCGCAGGGCTCGACCGCATGTCCGGCGCCAACTACGGCCGCTGGGTGTCGAGCCGCAACTGGACCCGTTTTGCGCTTGCCGCCGATTTTGTCGGGGAGCCCGGCGGCGGCATGCTCTATTCGACCGCTTCGACGCATCTGCTCTCCGTCATCCTTACCAAGGTCTCCGGCAAGCCCACGCTGGCTCTTGCCCGGGAGTGGCTCGGGCCGCTCGACGGTTTCCGCATCGGCTCCTGGCACCGCGACCCCCAGGGCTATTATCTTGGCGGCAACCAGATGGCCATGACGCCACGCTCGCTGCATGCCTTCGGCGAACTCTATCGCCGGGGCGGCGTGACGGAGGATGGTACGCGGCTCATCTCGGAAGAGTGGATCCGCGAAAGCTGGATCCGCCGCACCAACTCCGTCTTCAACGGCGATGGCTATGGCTATGCCTGGTTCCTCAAGGAAATGGCTGGCGAGCAGGTGAACTATGCCTGGGGCTACGGTGGCCAGATGCTCTACATCACACCGGGCCTTGGCGTAACCGTTACCATGACATCGAACGAAAGCGCGCCGTCAGCCCGCACCGGATACCGTGACGAGCTTCACGGCCTGATGACAAGCATCATCGAAACCGTCAGCACTTGAGGCCGACGCGCGTTATCCCCATCTGCGATACACCTTCCTTGGTTCTGCCTATTTGACGGCGCACGAACCGGGTCTAGAACGTCCATATCGCATGAAGGATCTTCGAATGCCGCGCTTCGACTGCCTCAAACCTGTTGCTGTCATCATCGCCCTGATCGCGCCGGTCACCACGCCGGCGCTTGCCCAGGATAAGGCGGTGCCGAAAAGTCAGGTCGAAATGCAACTCTCCTTCGCGCCGCTGGTCAAGCAGGCGAGGGGCGCCGTCGTCAATGTCTATGCCGAGCGCCTCGTGCAGACCCGTTCCAGCCTGTTTGCCGGCGACCCCTTCTTCGAGCAGTTCTTCGGCCAGCGCATGCCGAACCGCACGGAAAAGCAATCCTCGCTCGGCTCCGGCGTCATCGTCGAGGCAGACGGCGTCGTGGTCACAAACAACCATGTCATCGATGGCGCCGACGACATCAAGGTTGCGCTTGCCGATGGCCGGGAGTTTCCGGTCAAGGTCGTGCTGAAGGACGACCGGCTCGATCTCGCGGTTTTGAAGTTCGAGACCAACGAAGTCATGCCGACGCTTCCGATCGGCAATTCCGATGCAACCGAGGTCGGCGATCTCGTGCTCGCCATCGGCAACCCCTTCGGCGTCGGCCAGACGGTGACCTCGGGGATCGTTTCAGCACTTGCCAGAAACCAGGTGACGGAAGGCGATTTCGGCTTCTTCATCCAGACCGATGCCGCGATCAATCCCGGCAATTCCGGCGGTGCCCTCGTCAACATGAATGGCGAGTTGATCGGCATCAATACGGCAATCTTCTCGCGCGGCGGCGGCTCCAACGGCGTCGGCTTCGCCATTCCCGCTAATCTCGTTCGCGTCTTCCTCGATGCAGCCGACCGTGGTGAAGCGAGCTTCGAGCGTCCTTACGTGGGCGCAAGCTTTGAGCCTGTGACGTCCGATGTCGCTGAAGCCCTGGGCCTTCAGACCGTGCGTGGCGCGCTTGTCGTCAGCGTCGTCGAGGGCGGGCCGGCGGAGAAGGCAGGTCTCAAGCCGGGGCAGGTGGTGACCGCAGTCAATGGCGTTCCGGTCGAACACCCCGATGCACTCGGCTATCGCCTCACCACGGCGGGCCTCGGCAAGGTAGCCGAACTCACCATCCAGCAGGATGGCAAGCAGGAGGCAATTCCCCTGCAGCTGGCATCGGCGCCCGAGACCCGGCCGCGCGATATCCAGCTGATCGAGGGCCGCAGCCCCTTTGCAGGCATCCGGGCCGGGAATCTTTCGCCGCGCCTTGCCTACGAGCTGAAAATGCCTTCGGAAGTCACTGGCGTCGTCGTCACCGAAGTCGTACGCGGCTCGCCGGCCGCTCGTCTCGGCTTTGCCCCGCGCGACATCGTTGTGGCCGTAAATGGCGAGCAGATTGCATCCGTCGATGATCTGCAGACCTTGGCCGAGAGCGATCCGGGCTTTTGGCGTGTCGAGATCGAGCGTGGTGGTCAGCGCATCCGGCAGATCTTCCGATGAGCGATCTCTTTGCGCCGCAGATGTCGAAGGAAATGGCCGAGCGTCGTCCGCTCGCTGATCGTTTGCGGCCGAAGAACTTGGGCGAGGTGACCGGTCAGGAACACCTGACCGGCGAGGATGGCGTACTCGCCCGGATGATCGCCTCCGGCTCTCTAGGCTCTATGATCTTCTGGGGCCCGCCGGGAACGGGCAAGACCACCGTCGCCCGGCTCCTGTCCGGCGAGGCGGGGCTTGCCTTCGAGCAGATCTCGGCCATCTTCTCCGGCGTCGCCGACCTGAAGAAAGTCTTCGAAAGCGCGCGCCTGCGGCGGATGGAAGGCCGCCAGACGCTGCTCTTCGTCGACGAGATCCACCGCTTCAACCGCGCCCAGCAGGACAGCTTCCTGCCGGTCATGGAAGACGGCACCGTGATCCTCGTTGGTGCCACGACGGAAAATCCGAGCTTCGAGCTGAATGCCGCTCTTCTGTCGCGCGCCCGGGTCCTCACCTTCAAGAGCCATGATGCCGAAAGCATCGAGACGCTTCTGAAACGCGCCGAGGAAACCGAAGCCAAGCCGCTGCCGCTCGATGCCGATGCCCGTCAGGCCCTGATCCGCATGGCCGATGGCGACGGCCGGGCGTCGCTCACCTTGGCCGAGGAAGTCTGGCGCGCCGCCCGGCCTGACGAGGTCTTCGACACCGAGGGGCTTGGCCGGATCGTCCAGCGCCGCGCGCCGGTCTACGACAAGGGGCAGGACGGCCACTACAATCTGATCTCGGCTCTCCACAAGGCCGTGCGCGGGTCGGATCCGGATGCGGCGCTCTACTATCTCTGCCGCATGTTCGATGCCGGGGAAGACCCGCTTTATCTCGGCCGCCGCCTGGTGCGCATGGCCGTCGAGGACATCGGGCTTGCCGATCCGCAGGCGCTTGTCGTCTGCAATGCCGCCAAGGATGCCTATGACTATCTGGGCTCCCCGGAAGGCGAGTTGGCGCTGGCGCAGGCTTGCGTCTATCTCGCAACCGCCCCGAAGTCGAATGGCGTCTATGTCGCCTACAAGGCGGCCATGCGCGCCGCCAAGGAGCACGGCTCGCTTCTGCCGCCCAAGCACATTCTGAACGCCCCGACCAAGCTGATGAAGGCGGAAGGCTACAACGAAGGCTATCTCTACGATCATGATCAGCCGGACGCCTTTTCCGGCCAGGACTATTTCCCCGAAAAGATGGGCCGCAAGACCTTCTACGATCCGCCGGAACGCGGCTTCGAGCGGGAGATCAAGAAGCGCCTCGACTGGTGGGCGAAGCTGCGCCGCGAACGCGGCGGCGGCTGAGGCCGGATTGCCTATCGTTATTTCAGCTTAAGCCCAATTTAAGCGCTGTGCCCTAGACTTGCCGGTCGAACAGGGGATTGCGAATGGCGAAAGAGATGGATGGATGGCAGGTGCCGGGCATGGCCGGCGCGCCGCGCCTTGGCCTGCCCGCCATGGTGAAGCTGTTTTCCATCGTGCTGATCACGCTTTCTGCTCTGTCGCTGCTCTTCATCGGCTATATCGCCTCACGCAAGGCCGACGACATCGCCGCCGAAAAGCAGACCATGCTGCTGGAGAATGTGCTCCGCGACCGCCAGAGCCTGCTGGCCCGCGACCAGCTCGGTCTGGCGCGCTGGGATCGCTCGGTGAAATACATCACCCTCAAATTCCACGCCTCCTACGTCATCGAGGAATTCGTTTCTTCGCTGTGGTACGATTTTGGCCATGAGCGCAGTTTTCTGATCGCCCCAGGTGGACGTCTCTTGATGTCGGCCTGGCAGGACGATGTGGATCTGACAGCCCGAGATCTGAAGCCCGGCGATGATCTGCGGGCGATCGCCGAACTCGCGCTGACCCGCCACCATGCGCACCGCATCACGATCGAGGGCGGTTTTGGCCAGCACCCGGTGCCAGCATCGCAGGTCCATGCCATTGCGGCCTTCGGCTTTGCCGAAGTCGATGGTGAGGTCATGCTGGCGACTGCCATGGCGATCGTTCCCGATGACGGCGAGGTAGCACTGCCGGAAGGCGACCCGGTAATCCTGGTTTCCGCTCGTCCGATCGATGCCGATCTGGTGGCGGACATCAACGCGCAACTCGAATATGAAGACCTGCAGTTCCAACGCAATGGCGATGGCTTGCTGACGGTAAGGAGCGCAGATGGTCAGGCACTGGGCAGCTTCCACTTTTCGTTGTTCATGCCTGGCGCGGATATCTGGACCATCGTCGTGCCCGCCGTTGTCCTGCTCTGCGGCCTACTGGTCGCTGCAAGTTTCGTGCTCGGCCGCTCTATCGGCCGGCTGTCGGAGCGTCTGGAGGAGAGCGAAAAGATGAACCGCGAGCTCGCCCATCGAGACGCCCTGTCTGGCCTTGCCAACCGCCTCTGCTTCGACAAGGCGCTGAACGAGGCTGCCGAGCGACTGGCTTATGCGCCGTTTGCGGTGATCGCCTGTGACCTCGATCGCTTCAAGGCCGTCAACGATCTCCATGGCCATGGCGCTGGCGACGAGGTCATCCGTGAGGTAGCCGAGCGGCTTCGTGGCGCCGTCGGCGATAAAGGGCTGGTCGGCCGCCTTGGAGGCGACGAGTTCGTCATCCTTGTTCACGCTTTCCACGACCGGCGGCGCCTGTCGATGCTCGCCCAGTCGATCATCGCCTCGGTCTCCCGGCCGATCACACTCTCGACCGGACTGGAGGTTGATATCGGCATCAGCCTCGGCGTGGCGACTGCACCCGAAAACGGTACCGCTGCACGGCCGATCATGGTGACCGCCGACCGGGCGCTCTATGCATCAAAGGAAGGTGGGCGCGGTCGCACTTTCTTTGCCGAAGATCTGCCGCCGGAAGAGGGGGCGGGAGCCGCCACGCGGGGCGACGCCGCCTGATGCTCCCGACGCGAACCGGAAAGCGCTCCATGGCCTTCAGGAGCCCGGATTCAAGGCGAAGGTGGCGTAAATTCCGACTGGGCTCACCTGGCTGCTCGCTGATGAACAGTACCGGTGGGGCGGTGAACCCGCCTTCACGCAAAGAGTGGCCAGCGCCACGGTGGGGCTTGAGGAAATCGCCGGGCGAGAGAGCACTGAGCCTTTTCAGGACGCCTTCTGCTTCGGCTGCACAGTAGGAGCGGCGATCATCTTGACCTTGGATTCGGCCAGCCCGTGATGGCCTTCCATGTCGACGATCAAATGCCAGTGGCCGCTTTCCGGAATGACGATCTTCAGCGGCGACTTCTTCGCCACGCCACCGAGAAACTTGTAATCGAGGGTTTCCTTGAAGCGCTGGAAATTGGTCGGCGTCATCAGCCGCACATTGTTCACGGCCGAGAGGGTCACCTCGATGATCGTTCCGGCGCGCTGTTCTTTGAGGTCGTAATGGGTGAAGCGGAAGGCCGGTTTGGACATTTCGCTTAAGTCTCCGTGCGTCTTTTAAGCTATCGTAATGTACCGCAAGGCCGTTAAGGAAGCGTTGGGCGGCTGGGCTTGAAAGAGCGGGCAGGGCGGACTTTTTTGGGACGGCCCGTTCATTGGAAAGAAAGGTACTGACCGGACGAAAACAGGGCCGGCATGGCCGGCCCCGTGAACTGCGGCCTGAAATGGCGACCGCAATCTCAAGATGGGTTTCGATCAGCGATGACCGCCGAGATTGGCTTCCGCTCGCGTTTCGCCGACCGACATGGCCTTGGCGAAGGGGACGATCTGCCAGAGGGCCGACAGGCCGACCAGAACGTAAACGATCGTGGCAAGCGCCGTGTCCTGACCGCCGAATAGGGTAGCGACCAGGTCGAAATCGGCCAGCCCGACGAGCAGCCAGTTGACGCCGCCGACGATGACGAGCAGCAGAGTGACGAGGTTGAGTGCGCGCATGATGTTCTCTCCTTGGCTGTTGTAAGGGGCTAACAGTTTCAATTGCAATTGGTTCCGAGGGGCTTGCTTCTCGTCCAATCGGGACTGCGGGCAGTTGAACGCCCTCATGCTGAGCTGCCCGCATGAAGCGCGGGCCTCCACGCCTCCCTGTGCTTTGATGTGCCGGTGGCCTGGTGCTTCTGATGTTGCTTGCCTTCCAGGCAGCATGTGGGCTGGAGAGGGCTGGCCTCGCCCTTCTAGGCCCGACAAGTTCTGGCACCTCAGGGTGAGGGGTGATCTTGTGTTGTCAAAAACCGCAAGCTTCGCCGCCGGTCGGGATCATCTCCCTCCGGATCGGTCTCATGCTTGTCTCGGACGAGGCGCCAGAAGCAACCTGTCTAAGTAATGTATATGGCTCCTTCCGGCGCCTCGTTCGGCGTCTATTCCCGCTGCATGCGTCTCTCTGGCAAGGCGGCGACGGTCCTTGGTCCTCGGGCTTGACCCGAGGATCCAGTCACAAGCACACTGCACGCATGGCGGGATATGTCTACATCGTCACCAACCACAAACGCGGCACCCTCTATATCGGTGTGACGTCCGATCTGGAGCGGCGGATCTACGAGCATCGGGAGGGCCAGACGCCGGGCTTTGCCTCCAAGTATGGTTGCCGTCAACTGGTCTGGTACGAGGAGCACGATCGCATTGGCACGGCGATCCAGCGGGAGAAGTCGCTGAAGCGCTGGTATCGGCAGTGGAAGATCGAGCTGATCGAGGGCTTCAATCCTGATTGGCGGGATTTGTATTATGAGCTGTGAGGCTGTGCTTGCCGCCGCTGATGAAGGGCTTGTGTCTGGATCCTCGGGTCAAGCCCGAGGATGACGGAGTGTGAGGAGGCGACCGGTATCCTCCTTTGCTGTCCTAGCTTTCCTAACCGCACAACGTCTGAAGAGGGTTCCCTTTTCCTCCCTGCAGGTAGTCATCCTCGGGCTTGACCCGAGGATCCAAACACACGCCATTTCGACTTTCTCGCCTTTTGAGTGTCACCAGTTCCATCCCAAGGCTGATATGGCGTAGTCCAGATTGGCTTGCTCTTGCGGAGCAACATCGACGATATCTGCGTGGAATAGGGACTTGTAGGCGAAACCGCCAGCTTGGGCCGCACGCCAGGCGAGCTCTGTTAAATCACGGTATGTGTTGCAGAACAGAGCTTCATTGACATGTGGCCCGACGTGTAAGGTTATCCCATCAGAATGAGCTACGATGGACTTACCTGATGGATGAATTCCGTACTCGGAGAATAAGTCAAACCATTGATTAAACCAGTCGTATCTATTCTTGTCACTGATCTTTATCTGTAGTTTGCTTCTGCCAAATTTTCGATATCGGTCTACGCCTTCCAGCCTTGTCCACTCGAGAATATCGTTGGGCCTTTCAGCAAAGTAAAGCGCCAGCATGCCGATCTCAGCCAGATCTCGACCGAAGGCGGCTGCCTGCACGAAGTATCCACATTCCAAAAGGCGGATTGCTGCCCCAACATCGTTGACGAGCCTGAAGCCAAGCTGTGAGAGGCCAAGAAAAGAGGCCTGCTCATCGACGTCAGGCCTCACAAGATTCTGTTTCAGCAACGCCGCATCGATGAGGGCGGCGATTGCTTCAAGCGTCAAGGTATACTTGTAAAGCGAAGAGGCGAGCCTTCGATGGCCCGCCTCCACAGAACTCGTATCAAAGATGCTCATTGAGCCTCTCGATCCTCAGCTGCACCCACTCGTCGCGCCACACGTGTCGCACTTTTCACACGTGCCGTTCCGCACCATGGTGAAGTTCTGGCACTCCGAGCACATGTTGCCCGTATAGCCCTGGGCAATCGAGCGCATGCGGCGCGAGGCTTCGAGCTTCTTGGCGTCGGCCTTGGCGGCTGCTGCCTCGTCGGCGGCGGCGTCGGAGAAGACGCTTTCGGAGGCGATCTCCTCGGCCAGTTCCACGGCGCGTTCCTCGTAGTCGCGCTTGAAGGACACGACTTCGGAGGTGGCAACAGCGGTCGTCACTTCCAGCTTGCGGGCAGTGGCGCCCGAAGAGGAGAAGGCGGTGACGGTGGCCGAGGCCTTGGCGGGGGCGGCTGTTGCTGCACCCTTGGGTTCAGCCCCGGCCGCTGCCGGCATGTGGCTCGACACGAGCGTCGGCTTGTAACCGCGGGTCAGACCCTTGGAGACGACGTCTGCCTTGCCTTCCTTGACGCCACGGCCGAGTGCGGTCGTGGAGAAGTCGGAGGTGTCGACATGGGCGAGATCGTTGCGGCCCAGATAGGAGATCGCGAGCTCGCGGAAGACGTAGTCGAGGATTGACGTCGCATTCTTGATCGCGTCGTTGCCGGTGACCATGCCGGCCGGCTCGAACTTGGTGAAGGTGAAGGCGTCGACATATTCCTCGAGCGGCACGCCATACTGCAGGCCGAGCGAGACGGAGATGGCGAAGTTGTTGATGAAGGCGCGAAGCGCCGAGCCTTCCTTGTTCATGTCAAGGAAGATTTCGCCAAGACGGCCGTCGTCATATTCGCCGGTGCGCAGGAAGATGGTGTGACCACCGATCTTGGCCTTCTGGGTGTAACCCTTGCGGCGGGTCGGCAGCTTTTCCTGCTCGCGCACGACACGATCGACGATGCGCTCGACGATGCGTTCCGTGATCGTGACCGCCTGGGCCGCCATCGGCTGCTGGAGCAGTTCGTCGATGCCGTCCTCGTCATCCTCGTCCTCGATCAGCGAGGCGTTGAGCGGCTGGGAGAGCTTCGAGCCATCGCGGTAGAGCGCGTTGGCCTTGAGCGCCAGCTTCCAGGACAGCATGTAGGCGGCGCCGCAATCTTCGACGGTCGCTTCATTCGGCATGTTGATCGTCTTGGAGATCGCACCCGAGATGAACGGCTGGGCAGCCGCCATCATGCGGATGTGGGATTCAACCGAGAGATAACGCTTGCCGATCTTGCCGCAGGGATTGGCGCAATCGAAGACCGGCAGATGTTCGGGCTTGAGGAAAGGCGCGCCTTCGAGCGTCATCGCACCGCAGACATGGATGTTGGCGGCCTCGATGTCCTTCTTCGAGAAGCCCATGTGGTCCAAGAGGTTGAAGCTCATGTCGGCGAGCTGCTCCTCCGAAACCTTCAGGGTGTCCTTCAGGAAGTCGGCGCCGAGCGTCCACTGGTTAAAGACGAACTTGATGTCGAAGGCGGCCTTCAGCGCGCCGTTGACGGCTTCGATCTTCTCGTCGGTGAAGCCCTTGGCTTTAAGCGTCGAGGGGTTGATGCCCGGCGCCTGGTTCAGGTTGCCATGGCCGACGGCATAGGCGTCGATCTCGGCGATCTGGCTTTCCGAGTATCCGAGCGAGCGAAGCGCTTCCGGAACGGCAGCGTTGATGATCTTGAAGTAGCCGCCACCGGCGAGCTTCTTGAACTTGACGAGCGCAAAGTCGGGCTCGATGCCGGTCGTGTCGCAGTCCATGACGAGACCGATCGTGCCTGTTGGAGCGATGACCGAGACCTGGGCATTGCGGTAGCCATGCTTTTCGCCGAGCGCCAAAGCCTTGTCCCAGGCAGCCGTTGCATGGGCGACGAGGGCCGGATCCGTGCATTCGGCATGAACAAGCGGGACCGGATTGACGGAGAGACCTTCATAGCCATCCGACAGACCGTGGGCGGCGCGACGATGGTTGCGGATGACGCGCAGCATGTTGTCGCGGTTCGGTGCAAAGCCCGGGAAGGGGCCGAGTTCCGAGGCGATTTCGGCCGACGTCGCATAGGAGACGCCGGTCATGATGGCGGTCAGCGCGCCGGCGATGGCACGGCCTTCGGCCGAGTCATAGGGGATGCCCGAGGACATCAAGAGGCCGCCGATGTTCGCATAGCCGAGGCCGAGCGTGCGGTATTCGTACGAGCGTTCGGCGATCTGACGCGACGGGAACTGCGCCATCATCACGGAGACTTCGAGCACGACGGTCCACAGGCGAACGGCATGTTCGTAATCGGCGATGTCGATTTTCCTGGTCTTCTGATCCTTGAAGCGGAGCAGGTTCAGCGAAGCCAGGTTGCAGGCCGTGTCGTCGAGGAACATGTATTCCGAGCACGGGTTCGACGCGCGGATCGGGCCGGCGGCCGGCGAGGTGTGCCAGTCGTTCATCGTCGTGTTGAAGTGCAGGCCCGGATCTGCCGATGCCCAGGCGGCATAGGAGATCTTGTCCCAGAGGTCGCGGGCCTTCAGCGTCTTCATCACCTTGCCGTCCTTGCGGGCGGTCAGGTTCCAGTCGCCATCACTCTCGACGGCGCGCAGGAAGTCGTCCTTCAGCGAGACCGAGTTGTTGGAGTTCTGGCCGGAGACCGTGAGATAGGCTTCCGAATCCCAGTCCGTGTCATAGGTCTTGAAGTCGAGATCCTTGTAGCCCTGCTGGGCGAACTGGATGACGCGCTTGATGTAGTTTTCCGGAACCTGGTCCTTCTTCGCGGCCTTGATTTCGCGCTTGAGGGCAGGGTTCTCGTTCGGGTCGAAGCAGGCGCCGTTGTCAGCCTCGCAGTTGACGCAGGCCTTCATGATCGCCTTCAGATGCTTGGCGACGATCTTGGAGCCGGTGACGAGAGCGGCAACCTTCTGCTCTTCCTTCACCTTCCAGTCGATATAGGCTTCGATGTCAGGATGGTCGATGTCGACCACGACCATCTTGGCCGCGCGACGCGTGGTACCGCCGGACTTGATGGCGCCGGCTGCCCGGTCGCCGATCTTCAGGAAGGACATGAGGCCGGACGAGCGACCGCCGCCCGAAAGCTTTTCGCCTTCGCCGCGCAGATAGGAGAAGTTGGAGCCGGTGCCGGAGCCATACTTGAAGAGACGCGCTTCGCGGACCCAGAGATCCATGATGCCGCCTTCGTTGACCAGGTCGTCTTCGACGGACTGGATGAAGCAGGCATGCGGCTGCGGGTGCTCATAGGCCGACTTCGACTTGACGAGCTTGCCGGTGAAAGGGTCGACATAAAAATGGCCCTGGCCGGGGCCGTCGATGCCATAGGCCCAGTGCAGGCCGGTGTTGAACCACTGCGGCGAATTCGGCGCGACGCGCTGGGTGGCGAGCATGTAGGCGAGCTCGTCCTTGAAGGCGGCTGCGTCTTCTTCCGACGTGAAGTACTTGCCCTTCCAGCCCCAATAGGTCCAGGTGCCGGCCAGGCGATCGAAGACCTGGCGAGCATCGGTTTCCGAGCCGTAGCGCTCGTTTTCGGGGAGGCTAGCCAGTGCCTTTTCATCGGCGACGGAGCGCCACAGGAAGGAGGGAACGTCGTTCTCTTCGACCTTCTTCAGGATCTTCGGCACGCCGGCCTTGCGGAAATACTTCTGGGCGAGAATGTCGGCCGCCACCTGGCTGAACTGGGCGGGGACGTCGATGTCGGCAAGACGAAATACGATTGAGCCGTCGGGATTCTTGATTTCGCTGATGGCCTTGCGGAACTCGATCTCCGCGTAAGCGGACTGTCCCGGTTTGGTGAAGCGACGTTCAATGCGCATCTGCCTGTGTCCCTCGATCTTGGGCGCCGGAAATTCGGCGCGATAAAACATGTCGTCTGCACGCCGAACCGCGCAGCCGTTCACTTGTTCGTCCGTCAGGTGATTCATCCGGAGATGATGACCCTGTATATGGTAGAGATGGTGGCTGCAAACACTAAATATAGTACTAACAGATTATTGCCGCCAGATCTGAAACCCCCGCCCGGCGGTCAAAAATCGCACAAATTTCCTGGCGCGGAAGGCGTCGTCAGAACGCCGTTCCACTTACAAGAAAGCCGCCACAATGTTTGATGAAACCCGGCCTCGTTAATGCCCGGTCCAGTCGCCGCCGCAACAGGGTCCATTAACATCGTCCCGACTGATTCCGTCAAGGGGTGGTCTGTGAAGGAAGTGTTAACGCTATATGTTGTGGTGCCACGTTGTGGATAACGGGCAAAAGAGCGAAGTCACGGGAATGAAAGGGCTTTCTCGAACGGTGTGACGCAAGCTGCCCCGCATGTCGCTCCGTGCACCAGATGTCACGGGATAAAATTCGTGCCAAAATGAGCCGCCTGCGCTCTCATCAAGCCGTATTTGAGGGCTTTTGCGAAACCCCGACACTGTTGCTCAAAAACCTGGGGATTAGGCACGCCAAGAATCAGCCCATTGACACGCTTTGTTGGCGGTCCCGTCCGGGCCCCTCAGATAACCTAGAAATCATATGCGTCTTTCCTGCATTTCTTAGCAACGAAATCGCAACATGTCCCGCGTACTGAGGGGGCAGACGTATGGAATGAGCTCCATGCCCGGCCGTTCAGGGCCGCCTGCCAGGACGGCGGGTTCGCACGGAGTGAGATTTCCATGAGTATTGCCAATCTTTCCATTCTGAAGAAGGTCAGCCTTGTCGTCGTCCTGATGGGCGTGGCGGCTGCCGCCATCGCGGCCGTCGGTGCCAGCGGTCTCTCCTCGCTGGGCGCGGCGCTGAAGGACACCGGTGCCCGTGAGGAAGTGGCCCGCGAGGCCATGGACCTGCGCGTCGACATCATCGCCATTTCGCGCATGACCTACCAGCTGGCGCTGGCGCCGGAAAAGGCTGCTGACTTCGCGGCCGAAACCGACAAGCGGGCCGCCGAAATGCTGGCGCGTCTGCCGAAGATCGCGACCACCGCGAGCCCGGCCGAAGCCCAGATCCTCGATCGCACCAAGCAGGCGCTCGACGCCTATTTCAACCAGATCCGTGAAATGGTGGCCGTCGCTGCCACGCCCGCAGGTCAGGATCTCGCCGTCATGAAGGCCGAACTCGCGAAAGCGCTCGAGGCGCAGAAGACGGTAACTGCTGTCGTCAAGGAATACTCGACCTCTTCGGCCGAGAGCCTGACGGGTTCGCGTGAAAACGCCCTGGCCGCCTCCGGCTTCACCATGCTGGTCCAGATCGTGACTGCCGCCGTCTGCATTCTCGCAGGCGTCGCGATCAGCTTCCTGCTTGCCCGCCGCGGCATCGTCAATCCGATCCGCAGCCTGACCGCCGTGATGACGGAAATGGCCTCCGGCAAGCTTGGCAACGCGATTGCCGGTACCGAGCGCAAGGACGAGATCGGTGAGATGGCGCGTGCGCTCGAAGTCTTCCGGACCAATGAAGCGCAGATGCGCGCCATGGAAGCCCAGGAAGCGGCTCTGCACGCCCAGAGCCGTGACCTGCAGACCTCGATCAGCGATATCGTCGCTGCTGCCGCTGCCGGCGACTTCTCGAAGCGCATCTCCAAGACCTATGAGGATGCCGATCTGCAGCGCTTCGCCGCTTCGGTCAACGAGCTTGTCGAAAGCGTCGATCGCGGCGTGACCGAAGTGCGCCGCGTCATTGCGGCACTCGCCGATGCCGACCTGACACACGACATGCAGGGCCAGTTCCAGGGCGCCTTCGCCGAACTCCAGGGCAACGTCAACCAGACCATGGCCGTACTGCGCCAGACCATGCAGAACATCCTGAATGCCGCTGGCACGATCACCGGCAATTCCGGCGAACTGTCGTCGGCCGCCAACCAGCTTGCCCGCCGCACTGAGCAGCAGGCTGCTTCGCTGGAAGAAACCGCCGCAGCGCTGGAGGAAATCACCACCACGGTCAAGACGTCGACCCAGCGCGCCAAGGAAGCCTCGCACATGGTCGACGAGACCAAGTCGAGCGCGGGCAAGTCGGGCGACATCGTCCGCAATGCGATTGACGCCATGGGCCGCATCGAGCAGTCCTCGCAGAAGATCAGCCAGATCATCTCGGTGATCGACGAAATCGCCTTCCAGACCAACCTCTTGGCGCTGAACGCAGGCGTCGAGGCAGCCCGCGCCGGTGAAGCCGGTCGTGGTTTCGCCGTCGTCGCTCAGGAAGTCCGCGAACTGGCACAGCGCTCGGCGAATGCGGCGAAGGAGATCAAGACCCTGATCAACACCTCGGCTGAGGAAGTCAAGGGCGGCGTGTCGCTCGTTCTGTCCACCGGTGAGGCGCTCAAGGAAATTGAATCGCTGGTCAACCGCGTCAACGATCACGTCGTGACGATCGCCCGTGCCGCCGAAGAACAGTCGGCAGCCCTCGGCGAGATCAACACCTCGGTCAACCACATGGACCAGATGACCCAGCAGAACGCCGCCATGGTCGAAGAGACGACGGCCGCCAGCCAGGTTCTCGCCGGCGAAGCCCGCCAACTGCAGGCGCAGCTTGCCCGCTTCAAGCTGGAAGGTGGCGCATCGGCCGGCTCGACAGGCTATCGCACGGCCGCCTGAGGAAGTTCGGAAAATCGCTAATTAGCGAACAAGAGAAGCGCCGCAGCGATGTGGCGCTTCTTTCGTTTGTGTGATGGAACGGGCAGTCTTGGCATGCATTGAGGCCTGCATCGCGCACTGGCGCTGGCCCTTAGGCGAGACATCGGAATGAAGGAGATGGGATCATGCATCTGTTGCTGTTGGGCGCCACCGGCCTTGTCGGCAGTCATGTCCTCAACCTGGCGCTTGCCGACCTACGCTTGTCGACAGTGACCGCCCCGACTCGCCGGCCGTTGCCGGAGCGCGCTGGCCTTTCGGCGCCGGTGATCGATTTCGACAATCTTCCGCAGGATCCATCGATCTGGGCCGTCGATGCGGTGATCTGCGCTCTCGGCACGACGCTGAAGACGGCCGGATCACGTGAGCGCTTCCGTCAGGTCGACCACGACTATCCCTTGGAGATTGCAAGGCTGGCCAAGGCACATGGCGCGCGAACCTTCGTTCTCAACTCAGCAAAGGGAGCGGACGTGAAGTCGCTCTTTTTCTACAGTCGGGTCAAGGGAGAGACGGAGCGTGATATCCTTCAACTCGGCTTCGATCGAACGGTGCTGGTTCGTCCCGGGCTCATCGATGGTCCACGCCCCGAGCGGCGGCCGATTGAGCATTGGGCCGGCAGGGTGCTTTCGAATCTGGATCCGGTCTTGCCGCCCTCCATCAAGCCGAACCCTCCGTACGCGATCGCCCGCGCGATGCTGGATGCCGCGGTGTCGGCCGCCCCGGGGATGACCATCGTGCCGTCGCAGGATCTGCTGTAGTGGCAGGCGACGGCATCGACGGTCGTTCTTATGCGTCAGTTCGCACGGCCGATCGGTAGCTGGCGGCGCAGGTCGCCGGCATCGGGCGCATTGATGCGCCGGTAACGCGCCTCGACGAAATTATAGAGACCGAAGGCGCCGAGACCGAGCGCGACGACGCCATAGACCACGCTGCCGAAGGGGAGTTGACGGACCCAGGCCAGTGCCTCCGCGGTGCCGCCAGCCTGTTCTGGATTGACCGTAAAGGCCGCATAGACAAAGAAGCCGCCGACGATCGCAAAGACGACGCCGCGGGCGACGAGGCCGTATATCGAGATGAGCACAGCCGGCGAATTGCTGTCGGCATCGAGGTCCAGATATTTACCGAAGCCGCGACGCAGGCCCTTGATGGACGTCACCAAGCCACCGACGACAAAGCCGAGACCGGTCAGCGCGGCGAGATAGCGCCCGAACGGTTGGGACATGATCCAGGCGGCAAGGCCCGCTTCACCTCCCGACCCACTATTAGACCCATAGGCAAGTGCGAGCGTCAGAGCGGTCATCGCGAGACCGGCATAGGTGATCGCGCTGCCGAACATCGCAACTCTGATGATGTAGCCCTTGGCGTTTTCGTCGTGGCCATCCGCATTGGCCAGTGCCTGGGCCAGCCGCCAGACCACGAAACCGGCGAGCCCAAGACCGATCAGCCCGATCCAGATCCGCCCGAATGGCTGCTGCAGGATGGTTTCGAGGGCCGATTCCGTATCTGCCTCACCGCCGGCGATGCCTGAAAACAGAGCGAGCCCCGCAATCATCAGAAAAACGATACCCCGCGCGCCATAACCGGCCCGTGCCATCAGATGAAATTTCGACCGCGTGTTCATAGTAAGCCTCTCCTTCTGTGTCGGTGAAACGGAGGAGGGCGGGCAGGGTTCCCCTCGACAGTGGTAGGCGGGGCTCCGGAGGCGGCATCGGAACCGAAGACATGTCGGCGGGTTACCTCGTGAGGTAACGACACGGAGGATCTGATGGCGATGGAGCCGGGACAAGACGAGATGCGCACCGAGGTGCGACGCTCAACCGAATATTCCGCGCAATCCGACAGTGGCGCAAAGCCGGGTTTTGCGCTCTCCGCCTGGTCGCTCATTATCGGCGGCGGCTTCATCCTCCTGGTTCTCGGTGGATTGCTGCTCTTATAGACGTTTTCTCCCGATTGCTCATCATTCAACCATACGGTTGACAATCGGCAAGTGATCGTCGATACTCAACCGCATGGTTGATATTCCGCACAATCCCTTGGACATGATCTTTCACGCGCTGGGCGATGAGACGCGTCGGCGCATGCTGGCGGCCCTTTCGCAAGGGGAAAGGAGCGTCGGAGAACTGGCCGAGCCTTTCTCCATGTCGCTGGCCGCCGCCTCCAAACACATTAAGGTCCTGGAAGCCGCCGGCCTCATACGCCGCGAGATCCGGGGCCGAACCCACCTCTGCCGACTGGATCCGGGGCCGCTTGCCGGTGCCCACCAGTGGCTGAGCGCCTACGAGCACTTCTGGACCGGCCGGCTGGATGTCCTCGAACGGCTCCTTCACGCGGAGGATGCCGCAGTTCCCCGACAGAAACCTGATGGAGAATGACGATGACGGAAAGACTGGACGTAAATCCCTATGGCCGACTGAGCGAGCCTGCAACGCTGGTGATCGAACGCCTGTTGCCGGGACCCGCTTCACGGATCTGGTCATATCTGACCGATGGCGAGATGCGGCGCAAATGGCTCGCCGCAGGTAGCATGGAGGAGAAGGCGGGTTCGACCTTCGAACTGGTGTGGCGCAACGATGAACTGACGGACCCGCCAGGCGCTCGGCCGGAAGGCTTCAGTGAGGAGATGCGCATGGCAAGCCGTGTCCTCGAAGTGCAGAAGAACAGGCGGCTCGTGTTCACCTGGGGCGAGACCGGTGAGGTCGCCTTCGATCTGAAGGCGGAGGGAGACGAGGTCCTGCTGACGATCACCCACCGCCGAATCTCCGACCGTGCCAATCTGCTCATGGTTGGTGCTGGCTGGCACATGCATCTCGATATTCTCAAGGCCAAGCTCGATGGCGCGCGGGCCGAGCCTTTCTGGGATGGCTGGCTGAAGCTGAAGGAGGACTATGATCGGCGTCTGCCGGACTGACCGTGGAACCGGCCTGATCAACTCGAAAGCCCTCCGCCAGTGTGGCGGAGGGCTTTCTGATCTTTCGAAGCCGCAAAAGGTTAGGGCTGAGCGGGCGCTGGCGTTGCAGGCGTCGCGTCCTGGACAGCCCCCTCCGGTCCCGTTGCCGGGACATCCGTCTGCGGCAGGGTCGGGGGCGCGAGCGTGCCATCGCCGGTATTGGCTGGCGCATCCGGGGTCGGTGCGACGGCCGGATCTTCGGCTGGCGGCGGCGTTGTCGCGGCCGGGGCAGGTGCCGCAGGCGTTTCCGTTGCGGGCGTGCCCTCGGTCGGTGCGGTTGCTGGCGCTGCGCCTTCTACGGCTTCAGCAGCACCGGCCTGTTCCTCGGCGATCGGCGAGCCCGGCGGCATTTCGTCCGTGCCGAGCGGTTCGGCAAGCGCCGCAGCATTCTGCGCAGCGACGCGCCAGACCGTATTGCCAGCATCGTCGGCAACCAGCAGTGCACCGGTGCCGTCGAAGCCGAGGCCGACGGGTCGGCCGCGTGCCTGTTCCTCGCCATTGAGGAAGCCGGTCACCACGTCTTGGGCTTCACCCGATGGCATGCCGTTCTCGAAGGGCACATAAAGCACCTTGTAGCCATTGAACTGGTCGCGGTTCCAGCTGCCGCGATTGCCGACAAAGGCGCCGTTCCCATACGCCTCGGGCATCGCCATGCCCATGGAGAAAGCGAGGCCGAGGGCGGCAACATGACTGGACAGCGCATAGTCCGGCTTGATCGCCTGCTCGACCATGTCGGGGCGCGGCGGATGCAGGCGCGGATCGGCATGCTGGCCGAAATAGCTCCAGGGCCAGCCATAAAAGCCGCGATCCTGCACCGAGGTCATGTAGTCGGGCACAAGATTGGGCCCGAGTTCGTCGCGCTCGTTGACGACGGTCCAAAGCGCACCGCTTTCCGGATTGAAGGTCAGGCCGTTCGGGTTGCGCAGGCCAGACGCATAGACGCGCGAAGCCCCGGTCTCCCGATCGACCTGCCAGATGGCGGCGCGGCCCTTCTCGGCCTCCAGCCCGCGTTCGCCGGCGTTTGAATTGGAGCCAACCGAGGCGTAGAGGAAGCGGCCGTCGGGGCTAAGCGCCAGATCCTTGGTCCAGTGGTGGTTGATCGGGCCGCCCGGCAAGGGGGTGAGCACGCGCGGCGGCGTGGTGATCTCGTTCTGCCCCAGCTCGTAATCGTACGCGAGGACCGCATCGGCCGCCGCGACATAGAGAGTGTTGTCGGCAAAGGCGAGGCCGAAGGGCGAATTGAGATCGGTGAGCAGATCGTGGCGCTCATCGACCGTGCCGTCGCGGTCCGTGTCGCGGAGCAGCGTGATGAGGTTGGTCGGCTTGTCGCCCCCGCCGCCACCCGATGCGATCGACATGATGAAGCCCCGGATGACATCCTTTGGCCGCTCCACCGGCTTGCCGGGTGGCGCCTTGCTTTGCACCACGAGAACGTCGCCGTTCGGGAGCGTGTGCACGGTGCGCGGATTGGCGAGGTCGCGGGCATAGGCGGTGATCGTAAAGCCGTCGACAACATCGGGCGTGTCGTCTGTACCCCAGCCGGTGACCTCCGCGACTTTGAGGTCCGGTACGAGCGACTGGCTCGGTTCCGGTAGGACCGGGTCGGGGCCGATCTGGCTGGAGACGTCAAAATCGCTATTGTCATCGCTGCAGCCGGCAAGAGCCAGCACCAGGACGGCGGTCGAGGCGAGGGCGGCGTGACGGAGTGTGAGGGTCGTGCGGGTCATGGGGTTCTCCAGGCATCGGCGCTGCGCTGTTCGGCGGTGAGATAGACGCAGGCAATCATCGCGATCACGGTGATCAGGGATGCGGCAAGACCGTAAGGCACGATCGCCGTCCAGCCGTCTCCGGCATGGATGAAGCTGTTGATGATGGCGAGCACCAGGACAGCAAAATAGGCAAGCACTGCGGGCCAGCTCGGGCGCAGCGCACGGGTTGCCGGACGGGCGAGATCGATGAGGCCGGCAATGACCGACAGGGCGCCAAAGATCAGGCCAAAGAACAAGAGCCAGTCGGAAAAATTGCTCCACATCAGATGTGACGTCCGCCAATAGAGGATGTCTGTGATCAACGTCAGCGTGAAGCAGACGAAGGGGAAGGGGACGAACAGCGCCGAAGCCGGATAGGCATTCGAGGCTGTCGGCGGCGAGTGGAGGGTGGCCATCTATCGCTCTCTACCGTTGGGAGTGGAACACGAGAGCCATACGGACGAGAGGCAGAATTGTTCCATGCGATCACTGCCGCGACCCGAATAAGCGAGGCGTATGGCGCGAAGTGTTGAGCGTGGATGAGCGCGCTGCCAACGGGCAAGATAAAACCCGCCTGCGGATGACAGGCGGGTTTGATGACGGCAGGGGGTTTAAGATCAGCCCTTGGAGCCCTTAGCGATCGGCTCCTGATAGGTGAAGCCCATATCCCAGGGGAAATAGATCCAGGTGTCCTGGCTGACTTCGGTGACGAAGGTGTCGATGGTCGGCACGCCCTTCGGCTTGGCATAGACGCAGGCGAAATGGGCCTTCGGCATCATTTCGCGCACTTCAAGCGCTGTCTTGCCGGTGTCGGTGAGGTCGTCGACCACGAGCACGCCTTCGCCGCCATTGACCATCAGTTCGGCAGTGATCCCCTTCAACAGGTTCATTTCGCCCTGGTTGACATAGTCATGATAGGAGGCGACGCAGACAGTCTCGATCAGGCGGATGTTGAGCTCGCGCGAGATGATCGCCGCGGGTACCAGGCCGCCACGGGTGATGCAGACGATGGCGCGGAATTCCTGGCCGAGACCGGCGAGGCGCCAGGCAAGCGCACGCGCATCGCGGTGGAACTGATCCCAGGAAACGGGAAAGGCTTTATCGGGGAGAGACATGCACGGGGCTCCGCTGGCTGGATGATATCGTCCGCGCCGGATTGCGGCGCCGTCGACCGGATCCTCTTGGGCGGGCCGCGATGTCCGCGGCGCTGAAACGCGTTTCGCGCGGCATATACCGCGCGAACCTCGTCCCCTCAAAGGGTTCCAGTCTTTGGCCGTTGCTATTAGCGGGAATCCGAAGCCTCTGGCAAGGCCTTGCGTTCCCGCCCGATCAGCCGACCAATCAGCGCGACAGAAGGGTCAGTGCCGTCATCGAATCGAGCAGCGTGCGGGTGACGCCGCCGAAGAGCATTTCCCACCAGCGCTTATTGCCATAGGCTCCCATGACCAGGAGATCGATGGAACTGTCCGACAGCCGGTTCTCGATGGCGATTGCCGGGTCGAGGCCGGTCTTTTCCGATGCCGTGACGGTCACCTTGATCCCGTGGCGGGCAAGCGAAGCAGCGATCTCGGCGCCAGCCATGGAGCCGGTCTGGGTGGAACTGTCGGAGGCGTCGACGGTGAAGATCTCGACCGCTTCGGCCGCCATCAGGAAGGGCAGGGCATCGAATGTGGCACGCGCTGCCTCGCGCGAACCGTTCCAGGCAACGAGTACCCGGCGGATCGGCTTCGGCGCCTTCAGGATGTGCGGGATGAGCAGCACCGGTCGCCCGCTCTCGAACAGGAAGCTCTCGAGTTCGGAACGGGTCTCCGACAGCATGCCCGCTTCACCTTGGGCGGCGATGACGAGATCGGCGCTACGCGCGCTGTCGATCAGGGCGGCGGAATTGAAGCCGGAGGATGTGACGAAGCTGCGCCATTCATGGGAGAAGCCTTCGCGGTTGCCGATCTCGCGGAAGATGCGCTCCACGCTTTCCGTCTCCTGATGCGCCATGTCCTGCAGCGCCTGCACGGTGGCGGGGTCCGGGATTTCCATCGGCGCGACCAGCGGCACCATGGCGACGGCCTCCGCATGCGCGCCGATCACATGCGATTGAAACTGGTTGGCAATGGCGACAGCGAAATCCGTCACCTGTTGCGTGGTTTTCGGTGTGTCCAATATGGCAAGAAGTGTGCGGTAACCCATGGTCGTCTCCTCTTGCGGCCCTTATTTATTGTCCGCATGAGATAACTATGGGTTCCGTTACGTTGTTCCGCCTTGACCGAGGTCAAGTCAGGAGGGGTTTGAGGCGCCAAGGAAAGCGCGCTCAGGCAACCTCGCCGGTGCCTAGATCGCGCGTGGCCGCCGCATCCTTCTCGTTCCGGATCGCATCGATCATAGCTTCGACATCGGCCGCTGCCGCATCGACAACCGCCTGATCGCGCGCCCGGACGATGAGTTCCGTCGAGAAGCGCCGGCCGTCGAAATGCGGATAGGAACCAATCGAGGTTTCCGGATGGGCCTTCTGGATGGCGCCGAGTGCCGTACCGATATCGCCTTCACCGAAGGGGCAGGCGATCGAGCGCGACAGCACCCGCTGGCCGGCCGGCAGTGTTTCGATCACATGCGCCATCATCGCCTGGAAGACCTGCGGGACGCCGGCCATCACATGCACATTGCCGATGATGAAGCCGGGGGCGGTCGAAACGGGATTCGGGATGTGGCGGCTGCCTTCCGGCATGCGCGCCATGCGCTGGCGAGCTTCGGTGAATTCCAGTCCTCGGCCGGCATACATGTCGCCGAGCAGCTTCATGGCGTCAGGGTCGTGCAGGCAAGGCACGCCGAAGGCCTTGGATACGGCATCGGCCGTGATGTCGTCATGCGTCGGGCCGATGCCGCCCGAGGTGAAGACATAGGTGTATTTCGACCTGAGCGCATTCAGCGCTTCGACGATCGCATCCTCCTCGTCCGAGACGATACGGACCTCTTTCAGATCGATGCCGGCGACAGTCAGCAGGTCGGCGAGATGGCCGATATTCTTGTCCTTGGTGCGGCCGGACAGGAGTTCGTCGCCGATGGCGAGCATGGCGGCGGTCTTGATCGTCGAGGTCATGGATTAAGTCCTATGGGAAAGGGGCAGGCGGGGGCCGAGAGGTTACCGTTTTATGTCCGCAAAGAGAAGTAAAGGCACTCATTGATTGAACACTGCGTTCCCGCAGGCGCGACTGGTCGCCGACGCGGAATGCGCTACATGTCGCACATCCACAGCGCGGCGGGGCCGCATGTTCAAAGGGAGATACGACATGGCCAAGGTACTGGTTCTCTACTATTCCGCATACGGTCACATTGAAACCATGGCCTATGCCGTTGCCGAAGGCGCAAAGTCGGCCGGCGCCGACGTCACGGTCAAGCGCGTGCCGGAACTGGTGCCGGAAGAAGTCGCCAAGGCGTCCTATTACAAGATGGACCAGCAGGCGCCGATCGCCGATCCGGCCGAGCTCGACCAGTATGACGCCATCATCGTCGGCGCTGGCACCCGTTACGGCACGGTCGCCTCGCAGATGCGCAATTTCTGGGATCAGACCGGCGGCCTCTGGGCCCAGGGCAAGCTGACCGGCAAGCTCGGCTCGATGTTCACCTCGACCGCGACCCAGCATGGCGGCCAGGAAACCACCATCATGGGCTTCATCCCGACCTTCCTGCATCACGGCATGGTCTATGCCGGCCTGCCCTATGCCTTCCAGGGCCAGATGGGTGTGAGCGAAGTCATGGGCAACTCGCCCTACGGCGCCTCCACGATCACGGCCGGCGACGGTTCGCGCCAGCCCTCCGAGATCGAACTCGAAGGTGCCCGCTACCAGGGCGCCCATGTGGCGAAGCTCGCTGCCAAGCTGGCCTGAGCATAGAATTGACTATCGTCAAAAGGCGGGGCGCAGGCTCCGCCTTTTTTCGTCTTTGGGACACCTGGGCTGCCCGATCGGTAAAATGCGACCGGTCGATTGAAGCCTTTGTAGAGCGCTTTGGCGCATTCTTGCGGTTGTAAGACCTGAAAGGATGCATGCCATGGAACAGCCAGAACGCCGTCGTCAGCCCCGCCTGAGGGCGCTCAAGGCCGGCCGCGCCATTCTCCCCGGCGGCCATTCCACCTTCGACTGCATGATTCGCAATCTGTCGCCCCTCGGCGCCAAGATGAGCTTCGAATCGACCGCCGACATTCCCCCTCAGTTCCGCCTGCGCCTGGAGGACGGCACGACCCATGACTGCGCCGTCAAATGGCGCAGCCCCCGCGAGATCGGCGTCGAATTCCTGGATGCACTCGCAAGCTAAGTGATCGATGACACGGGGCGGGCCACAGCTTTGGCCCGCCACCCTTGACGCGTCCGCCGATCTGATCGAAACAGGGCCCGCGCGGACGTGGCGAAACTGGTAGACGCAAGAGACTTAAAATCTACGAAGCCTGTTGTTTTTACATAATATTGGCGGCAAACATCGCCCCGAAAAACGTTGAAAAACGATCGAAACCGGCGGAATTTGCAAAACATTTCGATGCAGCAGTAATGTTGGAATGGCCGCTGTCTATCTGAAAACGCGCTCCTTTTGTGGATTAGCGTGCCCATGCCCTTCCGGTTAATCCCGCTCCGCACTACTTTCGAGCGAATCTCAAACGACGCACGGTCTTAACTTGCTCGAAACTTTCCCCATATATGTCTGCATGGGCGATGCGACTAAATTCCAGTTGCAAAGCCTAGGCCGCCGTGAAATAGACAGGCGGTAATCAGCATGTCGCGTGGAGATAGGCTTGTTGAAGAGTTTAAGGCATGTCGTGGCCCGTTCCCCTATCGGGACCTGGTTCGCCTCCTCAGCCAACTCGGTTTCGCTGAAAAGGAAGCCGGCGGTGGATCCAAACGCAAGTTCGTTCATTCTGTCACGAAGCAGATCATCCGCCTTCATGAGCCTCATCCCGGCAATGAGATCAAGCAGTACATGGTCCGGCAAATCCGCGACCAACTTGTTGAGCAGGAATTAATATGAAAACCATCATGTACAAAGGGTACCAAGCGTCGGTTGAGTTCGACGATGGCTCGCTGTTCGTAAAGGTGCTTCATATCGATGACGTGCTTGTTGCGGAATGCGACAGTGCCAGCGGCGCCGAGAAGGTCGCCCAAGAACTGATCGACGACTACCTGGCTGATTGTGATGCAGAGGGTCGGGCACCGACAAAGCCGTTTAAGGGTAGCTTCAACGTGCGTCTAACGCCCGAGCTTCACAAGCGCGCAGCAATGGAAGCCGCAGAAGAAGGTCAGACACTTAATTCGTGGATTAGCAATGCAATCCAGGAAAAGGTCGAATGTAGCCGACTGTCTGAACGGATCGACGGCGTCATCGCCGGCGGACGAAGCGCGATGCTTGCACAAATCGTTGAGATGTCCAGTAGCGGGTGGGGGGAGACCTTCCACACGCAATACACAAGTTCAGCCAAGGTTCGAGTGAAAACCCGGCGTGAATCAGAGGCAGAAGATTACTTCGCTGCTATGATAAGCACCAAAGCTTCTCAAAGGTCTCGGAGTCAGTTTGATGCCTGAGGCCAGAGAAAACGAGTCTACTGCTCGCATCATCGGCATCACCCTGGTCAATACTGAAGTAGCGTTTACGGGCCCGAATTCGGCAACAGAAGAGCTCGAATTCAATTACGATGCGCAGATTGACGATCTGGAGCGGATCGGTGACGAGCTGTATGCATTTGCCGCATCTTATACGATTGAGAAACTTGCTGGTTCTGACAGCCCGCAGAAGGTAGCTCACTTCACCGCGACCTATTACTGCGGCATCAGAGTGAAGAATGCGGTTGAGAGCGAGTTGGCCGAGATCGCGAAGACGTGTGCCGCTACCACAGTCTGGGCCAGCTTTTCGGCATTGGCGAGCATTGTGACGGCGCAGATGAACTTGAACTTCCCTACGCTTCCTCCTACCCCGGCTTCAGTTGATATGAAAGCGGACACGGTCAGCGTTGAGGAGGGCGAGCGGGAGCCGGGCTCTACGGAGACGGACTAGCCTTTTTCTTCCCCCTGAACGCCTGGATCACTTTCGCCTCGTTCTCGACGTGGCGGGTGTAGTGTGCGCCCATGCGCTCGGACTTGTCGCCGAGGGCTGCTGCGACTTGGCCGGCGTCGGCGCCGGATCTCCGGAGGTCGGCAGCGTACGTCACGCGCAGGCCGTGCAGCGTCGTCTTGGCACCGATCGCGCCGTCCTTCTCCAACTTGCGCAGGAAGTGGCTGACCTCGGTCTGCATCTGGACCTCGTTGTCCCAGGGTTGGCCGTTTGCCTTGGTCGCGATATGCAGCGCCGATCGGGTGCAGGTCTTCAGATAGTCCTGAAGCTCGATCGCCGCCGGCACCCAGAGCATCTCCCCGCCGTTCTTTTTCGTGATCGTCCGGAAGCATTTTCCATAAGAGGGATCGTCCTGGTATTCGCGCCAGGTGAGCGTTGCGATCGTCTGGCCGCGGAAGCCGGCGTACCGGGCAAGATAGAGGATGCGCTTGATGTGGTCGGGCGCGGCCTCGATCGCGGCCTTCACCTCGTCAACCATCCACTCGCGGTTCGCCGACTTCGAGGCCCTGTGTGCCTTGTCCAGCCCCTTGGCCGGGTTCATGGCGATCTTGCCGCGGCGCGCTGCTTGGCTGAACATCGAGGAGAGGGCGGCGACCATGTTGTCGGCGAAGCGAGGCCACTTCTCCCGGGCGCAGCGATCGCGGATGCCGTAGATATCGGCCTGGGTGATTTCGTTGACGGGGTAGTCGAATTCCGGCTTCAGGTAGCGGAAAGCGGCGGAGTAGCTCTTCTTGGTCGCCTCCGACAGCGTCTGGTATTTCGGGCAATCGGTCTCGTACCACTGCACGATCGCGCCCAGCGTGCCTTCGGGGTAGATGCGGGTGAGATCGCGGACCCGGCGGGCGTTGTATTTCGCGATCATGTCCGGCATGCCGAGCCGCTTCAGCAGCTCGTCGCGCGTACCGTCGAATCCGCCGAGCAGCTTCTCCTTCGTACCACGGATATAAACGTAGAAGCGGCCGCGCGCGCGGACGATGTTAAGCCCTTCGAGCTTCACCTTCACCACCATTAAGTCGATCCCCGAATTTCCGACGGGGCACACTATCCTGCTTGTTCGGATCAAGCGAGAGCATCCATTCGTCCAGTCGCTGGCGGAGGTATCGCTCGCCGCGCGCGGAATCGGTGTAGCGGAGCGGCTTCACCGGACAGACGACGTCGAAGGTGTCGACGCAGATGCCGCAATAGGCGGCGGCCATCTTGCGGTTCATCGCAGCGGGCCAATAGGGCATGTCGGCGCTGGTCATCGCGCTTTCCCTTCCACTTCGAGGTTCATCAGGTGTACGGCCAGGCGCGAGGCGTCGAGACAGGGATTGCCGATCGAGATCCTGCCATTCGCCATCAGGAAGCTTGCTCCGCATTCGAAGTCGGCCCGGGCATAATGCGTTGTGCCGTGACGCCAGACCAGATCGAATCGTTTAGCGGTGCAGCAAGGGCAGGCCTCGGTGGCGATCAGCTTGTCGACGTGCGCGGCGGTCATGGTGACCCCACCTCCCTCGGTTGGGGCGGTGGGGGGCTCCGATGTCCAGGCTTACTGTCGCTTGCTATCGCAGTATTTGTCTGCAACCTTTCCGACTGCTGAAGTTGGGAGGTGACATGGAACTCAAGGATTTCATAAAGGCAACCTTCGTGGAAATTATTGAAGGTGTGAACGAGGCCCGCAGCACGAGTGACAGCGCCAGCGGCATCGCGAGTAACATGAGAAACAGGATGGACCAGTTGGCCCCTGGCATTATGCAAGACCACAACGGAGCGCTTTACTCGGTTGTAGAGTTCGATGTTGCTGTTACCGCCACATCGAAAGTTGATGGATCCGGCGCCATTAATGTGATGGCCTTGAAGCTGTCTGGTGGGGTCGGCACAGAAGATCAGACTGTTTCGAGGGTGAAATTCGCTATTCCGATGCGGTTCAACGTTTACTGACCCGGTCTTTGTTGGGGTGAGTGAGGTGGTATGTTCGCAAAATTCATCGATCTGAGAAAACAGCGTGACGTGGCTCACGCAAAGGAACTCGTCGCTGCTTGGGCGCTGCTCTACGACATCCATGTCGACAAGGATGTGAGTCGGGATGGCCTCATGCTTACTGGAGACGAGGCAACGATTCTCAATTTCCTTGTACTGCTTCCCGAGATTCTCAGGAAAGCCAGTCTGCCCGCCAAGAATTATGAACCCGCTCAGCAGCCGTTCGACGATGGCGATATCTAAAGTCACAGAGAGCCCTCCGTGGTGGCGAGGGCGGCGCGGGCACGGTGCAGGTCAGCGTCAAACTGGTTTAGCGCTGAGACGGTGCTGGAATAGGCTTGACCGTGGAGCTTGTGCGTGACGGCTCGAACCTGGTTGGCGAAAGCTTGGCCGCTCTCTACCAGGAGCGCCACATTCGGTTGGGGTGGTGGGGCCGGAGCGCCCGCCGTTTCCGATGCATTGCCCGGCCTTGCTTCGCCTGTTTCCAGGCATTGGCGCATTGGTAGAGCGGCTAAGCACTCGTTCGCTGCGCGCATCGCACCGAATTTTGCGCCCGCCAGGAATGCGGCTTCGATGCCCATCGCGGCGCGCTCGTCCTGAGCGTATGCTGCTGCTACGATCTCAAACGAGGCGCCTAGCTTCGGGCTTCTGGTGCCCATGGTTCCCGCCTCTGAACAGGGTTCAAGGGCGGCCGCAGGGTAGATCTGCACCGGGCCGTTGGGCCAACCGAACAGCTGCACGGCGACGCCATCCGGGGTCTGTTCCGTGCTGTAGTGGCCCACGACGACACCTTCCCAAAACGCGCCGGACTTCTTGCGTACGTAGGCGCCTCGCGCGAACTTGCTCATTGCACTCTCTCCATGGATCGGTCGGGCAGCGCGATGACCAAGTCGGCGATGTGAGACGGTTGCGCTGCGGCCTCGCCCTTGCCGAATCTCATGTTGTAGGCCCGGAGGCCCCGCTCGGTGATCTCGAACTCGTGGGCGCCGTGCATCGCGACCAGGTCGCCGTTTGCGATCAGCAGACCGCCAAAGACGAGCTGAACCTTGGCAGCATCCGGAAGGCTGCTGTTCAGGATTTCCTGGCGGTGGACGCGGGTGATGCCGCGCCGTCTTGCGCGCACGAGTATGTCGAGGAAGCACCACTGTGCATCGGTGAGTTCGGCCATCGTCCTCTCCCTCAAACGCGCATCGGCATGAGGACGACCAGGTTCTCCCGGTGGTCGCCGTCGACGCGGAGGATGGCGGGGGAGCCGGCGTCGGAGACTTCCATAAGGAGCGGCCCGTCGGGCAGCGAGTTGACGGCGTCGAGGACGTATTTGGCGTTGAAGCCGATCTCGACCTTGGCGTCGCCATCATAGCTCAGGATCTCCTGCGCATTGCCGGCGTCCGGATTGTTCACCTCGAGCGTCAGCGTGCCTTCCTCGAAGCGGAACCGGGCAGCGCGACCGCGCTCGGTCGAAATGGTCGAGACGCGGTCGACGGCGGTCTTGAGGATCGCACCGTCGAGTTCGGCCTTGCCCTCGTGGCGCTGGGGCACAACGCGGACATAATCCGGGAAGGTGCCGTCGACGAGCTTCGAGGTGATCGTGATGCCGGGCAGGCTGAAACGCGTCTTTGCCTCGGACACCTCGACATGAACCGTCGCCTCCTTCAGTGCCTTGTCGGAGAGCAGCTTGCCAAGGATACCGACCGTCTTGCGGGGCAGGATGACACCGGGCATGGCGCCGGGCTCGGCCGTGACCAGGCGCTTCGCCAGCCGGTGGCCATCGGTTGCCACCAGCATAACACCGCCTTCGGTGGCATGCATGAAGATGCCGTTGAGGTAATATCGGGTCTCTTCCGTCGAGATGGCGAAGGAGACGGCGCCGATCGCGCGGGCCAGTGCCTGGGCCGGCAGGTCGAAGCTTGCCACAAAGCCGCCGGCCGTCAGGTCCGGGAAGTCGGCGGCCGGCAGGACCTGCAGCGAAAAGGTCGAGCGGCCAGCAGAAACCTTGATCTGGCGAAGATCCGCGTCGGCGGCCTTCACCGCAATCTCGGCGCCATCCGGCAGCTTGCCGACGATATCGCGCAGCAGCTGGGCCGAGACGGTGAAAGGCTGGAAGCTCTCGTCGGCTTCCGCCTCGAAGATGATGCGGCCCTCAAGGTCGAGGTCGGTCATGCGGACCTGCAGCTCGTGGCGCGAGGCGCGCTCAATCAGAAGGTTCGACAGGATCGGGATCGTGTTGCGCCGCTCGACGATATCGCCCGACAGCGCGAGCGCAGATTTCAGGGCGGCTTTACTGGCCTTGAACATGGGAAGACTCCTGCAGGTGCCGGCGCCACTCGAAAAAGCCGAGAGCGCCTTTGGCAGCGATGAATGGGACGGGGCGCGGGTTGGCCAAGACGAAGCCATAGGGGCCGAAGAACCACGGGCTGCCATGCCGCGTGACGCAGTCCACGATATCGACAACGCCGACGATGCCACCGAGCTTCAGCTCGCCCCGTTCGGGAAAGGCGCGGAGACGCTCGAAGCCCGCACCCGACATGCGATAGGTCTCCAACCCGTCCCGCCATTCGTTGAGGGTCATGCCCTTCGAAGCGTGAATGCAGATTGTCCCGCGCAGCTTCGTCGACCAGCTGCGGTTCTCGATGGGCTTGCCCAGATGCAGAATGCAATGCGCCCAAGGCTGGCGGATCGACAGAGCAAGCTTTGGCAGATCATCCATGTCCGCGACCTTTCAGGCGGTCGGCGGCGATCCTGCCGGCCTCGGTGAGGTTGAGGTGAGGCGCGTTGCCCCGGATGAGACCGAGGCCGCGCAGCCGCAGGATGGTCGCATCAGTGGCGCGGAAGGGGCCAAGCACGACACCGGTGAGCGTCGCGTATTGGCGGCGGTAGTCGCGGATGGCGAGCAGAGCCCTGCGCTCGCTGACATTCAGCGACTTCTTCGGAGCGGTCACGGCTGGATTGTCAGCGAGGCAAGTCATGAGTGTCTGCTCCCCTCAGGCCGACATTTCCGGCTTGCCACGGAAATGCGGCAGGCCGGTTGCTTCGGCAGCGCGGGCGAGGTCGGCCTCGATCTGGCTGGTGATGTAGACGTCAGGACGGAAGATCTTGAACGTCCACTTCACCTGGCCGCCGCTGACGCGGTAGCGCAGGCGGACCGGCATGCGGACCGGCTCGCCCATGAAGAAGGGCGGGATGGCGAGGATGAACAGGCCTGGCACCGAGAGCTTGTTGCCGGCGGCGTCGCGGTGCTCTTCCTCGAAGAGGATCTCGCCTTCGCCGGATTGCAGGGTGGTCGAGTTCTTGACGCGGCTTTCCACATTGACCTGCAGGCCGCGCGACAGCATGACCATCTTGTTCGGCGTGGCCACCGTCATGTTGAAGGTCTTTTCGAGCTCGTCGACCTCGTCGGCCGTCGGTGCTGCCAGTTCCGGCAGGTGCTCCTCGATCCACTCGGCAAATGCCTTCTGGTCCATAGGCTGGCCGTCGAGCCCCATCCATGCAGCCCACTCCTCGGAGAGCGGGAACTCGTAGTGAATGCGGTGCTTGCCATTGTCGGCAGGCCCCGCCGATTCCTTGGTGTGATAGTCCACGACCGTCGTCAGCGAGGGCTGGCGCCAGTTGGTGTCGGCAAAGATCACACTGTCGGCCGTCTTGTGCCGGTTGGTGAGTTCGCAGAAGCTTTCGAGCGTAAAGACCTTGGCCACGCCGCTCTTGCGGGCAGGGCGGTCGCGATATTCCTCGGCCAGCGGCTTCAGGCTCTTGGCCTGGCCGGACTTGCGGTCGATCAGGATCGGGAACGATCCCTTTAGGCCCAGCGCATCGATGCTAACAACTTCGATGCTGGTGCCGGCATCGTCTGCCATACGGCGGATGGCCTCGATATCGAGCGGGCCGGAAGCGGCGATCAATTCGCCGGTGACTTCTGTCGTGGTTGTCATGCTGGTTTCCTCTTTGGGCTGAGCGGGTTACTGCTGGCGGCCTTCGATCACGCGCGGACCGCCGAACATGTCGGTCTGCGCGGGATGTTCGGTGGAAAGCGCGCCATCTTCGGTAGTCCAGAAAATGTCCGAACGGCGCGGGATCTTGGGGAGTGTCGAGGTGATGTCATTGCTGATCGTCACCATGCCGTTCTCGGCCGAGAACTTCATTTTGAGCGACAGAGAGCCGGAGAACTTGCGCTTCGGATTCTCGTCCGAAAGCTCGTGAAGCTTCGAGACGACCTTGGCGATCTCGGCATTGAGGTCGCTTTTCAGGTCGCCCTGCTCGAGCACTGCAATCAGGGTATCGGCATCACGGATGAATTTCATGGGTCGGCTCCTTTGCCGGGGTCAGAGTCAAAAGGGGATGTCGTCGTCGAGATCGCGGGAGAAGCTGCCAGTCGATTGGCCGCGCTGGGTGGACTGGCCTCCGCTCGGGCGGCCGTAATCCTCCGGACCTCCTGCTGCCGGTGGGCGATTGCCCGAGGGAGAGCCGAGCATCACAAGCTGGCAGTTGAAGCCTTGCAGGATGATCTCGGTCGACCAGCGGTCACTGCCGCTCTGGTCCTGCCACTTGCGGGTGGCGAGCTGGCCCTGAATGAAAACGGACATGCCCTTCTTCAGGTACTGCTCAGCGACCTTGGCGAGGCCTTCCGAGAAGATGACGACGGTATGCCATTCGGTCCGCTCCTTCTTCTCGCCGGTGTTCCTGTCGCGCCAGCTTTCGGTGGTGGCGATGCGCAGGTTGGCGATCGGGCTGCCGTCCTGCTTGCGGCGGATTTCGGGATCGGCGCCCAGATTGCCGATCAGCTGCACCTGGTTCAGATAGCCGGACATCAGGCTTCCTCTCGTTGGGGTGTGGTGGGGAAGGCGTTGTGCTCGACTCCGTCGAGCAGGCGGCCGGCGACGCGCTTGCCCACGCGCTGCATCACGTGAAAGCGCGCGCCATGGAAGCCGCAGCCGCCTTCGATGTTCAGCCAGGCCATGTCCGGCTGATCGTCCGCATAAGTGTGGCTGTAATCACGCCGCCAGTCGGGATCGTCGCGGTCGCGGTCGATTGCCGGCAGGTATTCGCCCCACTGCTTGAAGAGGAATGCGATGTCATGCGCCGCGCAGAAGTCTCGGGCTGCGCGGTGCCAGTCTGGATGGCTTGGCCGAGCGGCATGGCCGCTTTCACCGCCAGACACCATCCACTGCAGGAATCTCCAGCTTCCGTTTGCCTCCCAGTCGACGGGTCCCAAAGCCGGCTCATAGGAGACCCATGTCAGCCATCCTCTCACGGCGAGCGCAGCCATTGGCAGTTGCCGCTCATCGGCGCGCTTCTGGTCTTCGACCGAGACGCCGAGCCAGATGTTGCGCAGTGGTGACCGGTACGCCTGAGCGACATGGTCCCAAACGCCATCTGGATCGAGCTTGCCCCAGTGCCACGCAGCCCAGCGGGCTACTGATGCACGGCGCGAAGACACAGTCAGAAGAGAGTCGACATAGTCCCGCATGCGTTCCGGCCGCTTCGTCAAGACCTGAAAGGTATGCTGGGGCGCGAGTGCCATGACGGCAAAGACCTGGTCGATCCATTCATCGGGCACGTTCTCGGCGAACAGATCACCATGGGCGCAGACGAAGATCATGCGCGGGCGGCGCCATTTCAGCGGCTCAAGCAGCATGCCTTCGTTGAAGCGCACCTGACCGTTCCAGACAGGGCCGGCCTTGCTGTCAGTCGTGAGACCCGCTCGGGTGGGGTGATGCTTCAGGCGCGTGCCGGCCAGCTTCATGGCGTAGCAGTTGGTGCAACCGGGCGAGACGACGGAACAGCCGGTGATCGGGTTCCATGTGGCATCCGTCCATTCGATCTTGGTGCCGTCAGCCATGAACGTTCTCCCCCTTGGCGGTCGCGCGCTGGATCATGGCTTGCCATTCCCGGAAGCCGGTCATCTTGCGATCCATGCGGGCGTTGTGGGCCTCGACATCGAGGTCGAGCAGCTCGAACAGCCAGGAGATCGCGGCGTCGATGTCCGCCAGCTCCTCGGCAAGGCGCTCGACATTGGGCTTGGCCCGTTTTAGGGTCTCGGGCGGACAGGCCTTGAATGAGGCATCGCGCCAGGATCTGGGACGCCTCGCCGCATTCCTCGGCGGCCTTGCCAAGCGCCTGATGCGTGACCGGATCAGGCTCCGGCAGCCAGAGCGTGATCTCAGCCATTGGCGCCGCTCCTGTCCCGCTTCACCTTGTCGATGATGCCGGTGTGGCGGGCCTTGGCCAGATCGCGGGCGTGGTTGGGATCTGTGGCGCGGACGGTCAGGATCTCGCCGTCGTCGAAATGAACGCGGAAGGTGACGAGCGGCGCGTCGGCGGCTGAGGGCTTTCGCTCAGGCTTCGACATGGCGGACCTCCTCGCGTAAGAAGGCGCGGTCGAGATCGCCGATCAGGGCAAGCAGGGCGCTTGCAAGACGGAGCTCGATGCCGGGGCTGGTGAGCACGCGGGCGTCACCTTCGATAACAGCCACGGCCAGCGCCTCGGCGCCATCGATATCGAGCGGGCCGGCCAGCAGCACGCCGGTTACGCCAGCCAGCACGACCGAACCGGGGCCGTAGGACAGTCTGCGTGCACTGCCGTCCTTCGACGTGCCGTCGGTGATGGTGCCGCCTGCCAGCGTCTGGCGCAGGCTACGGCCGTTCTCGAAATGCCTGACAGGGCCTGATGTGAGGATCTCGGTCATCGGGTCTTTCCCTTCGCTGCAAGGCTGGCGCTGTTGGCGGGGGCGAAGTCGCGGAAGCTCCGCTGCTGGGTGGCGGTACCGGCGACGCGATCTCGACCGATCAGGCGTTCCAGCAGTTCGAGGAAAGCGAATTCGGCCTTGGTCGATGCCCAGGGCTTGATCGTGCCTGCGATCTTGGGTCGAGGAAGGCTCCGGCCGAGATGGCGCTGGGCCTGCTCGCCGAGCAGCTCACGCGCCTCGGCCTGCATCATCCGCCGGTCCATGCCGTCGATCACCGTGCGCCAGGACGCCTTCCATGCGGACGGGCCGGGAAGTCCGGCGGCCTCATAGATCGCCTCGTCCCATGCGGTCTTGATCTTGCCGATGCTCTCGCGCACGCCGGGGCCATGCACGGCCTCCAGCAGATGCTGAAAAGGCGTGGGCAGGTCGCCGATCAGCGCCTCATGCGCATCATGCAGCAGGAAGAGAGCCGCCATCATTTCGCCCGCACCCTCGGCCAGCAGCGCCTGGGCGCCGTGCAGGCTGTGCTGCGCGACCGAATAGGAGCCGACCTGCGGCACGCCGTTGAAGCGGGCGATGCGCGACAGGCGGCCGGCGAAATCGCGGAAGTCGACTTCAGCCGGAGAGGGGCGGGCAAGATCCAGCACCGAACCGTCGGGGCGGAAGCTCTCAATGACGCCCTGGCAAAGTGCGGTCATACGGCACCTCGCGGGATGCCGGCCATGCAAAGCTTTCCGGCAGCAATCTGCCGTGCGTAGCGATCGTTTTGCCGCTTCGACGAAAATGGATAGGTGTGGCCCGTCTTGTTCCGCCGTTTCGCGCCGCCTCTGGTCGGGCGAAGTTCAGACAGCATAGGCAGGACTGGCATTGAAAGAGCTGAGATCGCTGCCATGAGTGCGGCGCTAAGACCAAATGCACGACGGTAGAACATGGCTCACACTCCTTCGGCGTCGATCGAGGCCTGTCGAACCTCGGGCATCCGGATGGCTGCGCCGTAGAAGGCAGCGGCACCGATCGCAAAAATGAAGCCGATGGCGGCATAGGCCAGCATCGTCGAGCGCAGGACCTCGATGCGGGAGTGGCGGCTTGCCGCGAGCGGGATGATGCGTGGCGCGACATGCGGGTCGAGATCCGGCGGAATGACCGTGGTCATCGGGCCGACATGAAAAGCCTTGCCCGGCTCGTCGAGTGACCAGTCATAGGGGCTGCGCGAAGCGGCGGCTTGCCCAAGCTTTCGATCGGCGGCATGATGCACGTCAAAGTCGAAAGAGGAGAGCGCCTGATGCGCAAGATGTTCGCCATTGGACTTGCCGTGCTCGCTGCTTCGGCCGCAGTCGCTCTGGGTGGTGAGCGAGAAAACGCGCTGTCGCACATCGCCCAGGCGTTCGCCGTCACGAAACTCTGCCCGCAGGCCGAGATCGTGAACGGTCCCATGCTGATCCTGGCTGTTGCCTACGGGGTCGACTTCGAACGCGACAAGCAGGAGCTCCTGCTCGAGATCGCCGACCAGGTCTCCGCCTTCAAGGGACAGGCGCCGGAAGTCGCCTGCGTTGCCGGGCAGGCGCTTTACGGTCCGGGAGGCGCCAACGTGCCCGGACTGCTGCAGTTTCGATAAAGCAAGAACAGAAGACATAATCGCCTCGTGCCTCTCGGTTGAGGCCGGCGCCCGTCGCTGCATTCCCTTCAGGGGAGGATCGTCGCAGCGACGGGCCCACGGCATCCGGCGCTGGGAGGAGAGAGACGTCGGATGCGGACAAGTATGCGGACAAATAGCCCCATGTCAAGCCGGATGCGGACAAATGACCTCATGTCTGCCAATACGGCCCGACATCCTTCTGATTTGTCCGCAGAATCAGTGTCGCTGCCGAGTTGCTCCGGCAGCGCTGATCGCGTCTCTGGCGGTGAGTGAGTTAGACCCCGAACAACTCGTTGGTTGTCAGCACGCGGTGAATCGCAACGACGCGTTCTCTCGGTATTTCGATATCAGCGACTGGGTTGCGTTTACCGATCACGAGCGACCGCTCGGTCTTTTTGCGGTAGATCCCGAGGCTCGCCTCATCGATGGCGTGCTCGCCGTTGCGGCACTGAACGACGACGATGTCACCAAGCCTGGCGGGGCGGTGAGGGTGGACGTAGATGAGGTCGCCGGGAAAATACTGCGGCTCCATCGATGTGCCTTCAACATATAGCCCATAGATCTCCCTGGCGCCGACCAAAGCGGGCGGGCGGCGCACGTAGTCGACGATTCCCCCTTCCAGCTTGAAAGCGCCGCCTATGTGAGATCCTGCGGCTGTGCCCATGACGGGAACATCCAAAGGCATCTCGGCTCTGCTTGGTGGCGGGGGCAGGTTGCTGCTGCTGGCGTCACCGGCGAAACGCTTCGCCTGAACGGCTATCAGAGATCCGTCAGGTCGCTGCGCAACGAAGTCGGGCTGGCCCATGTCTGTTGACCCACCCAGCAGCCAGGCCTGATCGGTCTCCAGCGCGATGGCGATGCGAAGAAGCGTGTCCGCACGAGGGTGCGAGTTGGGGCGATCGAACAGTTTGCGGAAGTAACTGCGATCGGTCCCTACGCGCAGCGATGCAGCCTCGTCCGTGATGCCAAGCTCACGTATGCGCTGTTTTATGCGCTCGTGAAGCGCGTTCGGGGGCGTGTTCTTCATGAGGTCAATTATCCTCGCGGACAGCGCGGAATGAAATGAGGACAATTGTCTCTTGACTATGCGGACAAATGACCGCATAGATGCCAATATGAAGATGCGAGATCAGATCCTTTTGACGGCTGATACCTTCGCCCGGCATCGTGGCGTAGGGCGAAAGCGCGTCTCCAAGCTTGTTCTTAACCGGGGTTCGAAACTCGACGACATTGCCGACGGTGGGGATCTTACCACCTCGATCTTCGAGCGCGCCATGCTCTGGTTCTCTGAGAACTGGCCTTCCGATTTGCGCTGGCCCGAAGGTGTACCGCGTCCCGTAGCGGATGCGTGCCGGGAGGCTGCGGAATGAGGAAGCTTCGATCGTCTTGTTCATGCTGCGGGCCGCCTTGAGGGTGGTTGAACTGAGGTCCTGCTGACGGACTGACCCTACGAAAACCGATCACTTCCCACGATGGGAAACGCCGCCGGGATTTCCCGGCGCGGGAAAGATTTGCCTGGAGTTATCGAAATGACGATGTCCGATGCCTGGTTTCACCGCATAAAGGCCGCCCAGCGCGACCTCATCAAGCATTGTGGCGGGATCGAGCGCTCCGCCGAGATCGCCTCCATTTCCAAGAGCCATATCGGCCGGATGAACAATCCCGCCGATGGTGAACTGATGACGCTCGCCGCCGTCATGCTGCTCGAGGCGGATTGCGGCCAGCCTATCGTCACCGCCGTCATGGCAGAGACGAACGGTCGACGCCTGACGGACCCTGAAGCGGAGCGGGCGGCCGAAGTCAGTGTTCTCTCGGCCCATGCCGAGATGATGCGCGGGAGCGCAGAGCTCGCCAATTCCATGGCGATCGCGATTGCCGACGGCAAGGTAACGCCGGCTGAGGCTAACACCATCGACCGTGCGGCTGCAAACCTTGCCCAGGCCACCACCGAAATGCGTGCCGCGCTTGCTGTCGTGAAGGCGAGGGGTGGGGTGAAGGCGTCTCTGTCGCTGGTCTCGGGAGAGGGCTCATGAACGCCGCCGTCCCGATGGCCCTTCTTGCCGCTTTTGGCGGTGATCGTCAGCTCGACACCGCGCATGTCGAGGGCATGGCCTTGTTCGACGTAGATCACTACGGCCTCGTCGTCGTAGGCTATGGCCACCCCCGCGACCTCGCGGCGCAGATCACCATTGAGAATGGTCGCGACTGGCGCCGCCTTGAGCGCCTTGAGCGCCGGTTTCTCGACAGCCTGCCAGGACGCTCCCGGGCCTCGACGATCGCGTTTGCCGGGGAGCGGCGCTGATGGGGCAGGCAGGGGGTGACTGGACGGAAGACACGCTGAAAGAGGCTGCGGCTCTCTGGATGCAAGGCAAGAGCGCCGCACAAATCGGCAACGCAATCGGCCGGTCTCGCAACGCGGTCCTCGGTAAGGCTCATCGCATGCCAGAGCTTTTCCCCGCACGCGGTGACCGGCGGCCGTCTGTGACGGTGCGGCGTGTGGTCGAGAAGCTGCGGGGCCCGAGCGCTACGCCGGTTCGCGTCAAGTCCGAGCCGGCGCCTCGCACACCGCGGCTGCCAAAGCCAGAACCTGTCGACGTTCCGCACGGATGGCTTCGCGAACGCGGCGAGCCGATCCGCAATGATCTCTCCGTCTTCGCCCTTCCTGGCATCGCGCCTGTCGCCTTTGTCGACCTCGGTCGCGATGCATGCCGCTTTCCTCTACAAGCTGCCGAGGTCAAGGCCGGGCCGGATATGCCCTGCTGCGGCGCGAAGACTGAGGACGGCAAGAGTTATTGCGACGCGCACCGCGCGGTCATGCGCCAGAGGATTGCCTGATGAGCGGTCCCATCGAAACTCGCTCCTTCGGCAGCTGCGACCTGTATCTCGGCGACAGTCTGTCCATCATCGGCGCCCTCCCGGCTGTGGATCACATAATCTGCGACCCTCCTTACGAAGCGTTCATGCACGAGGCCAAGGATGCCGCGCGTGGCAAGAAGGCTTATGGCGCGAAGCGGCGCATCCGTATCGATGGCCACGCGAACCCTCCGCCAGTCGACTTTTCGTCGGTCGATGGCGTCCGTGAGCCGTTCATTGAAGCGATAGAGGGGCGATGCAAGGGCTGGCTTGTGGTGTTCGCTACTCCTGAGGGTGTTGGTCGGTGGGCCGACGTGATCAATGCCTCCAGCATTCGCTACAAGCGGGCTTGCGTTTGGGTGAAGCCGGACAGCGCGCCGCAGTTCAACGGGCAGTGCCCTGCAATGGGCGCGGAGAACTTCATCTGCGCTTGGGCCGGCGCGGGCGTGAGCCGCTGGAATGGCGGCGGCAAGCGGGGTGTCTACACCCATCAGACGAATCCATCCGACCGCGACGGTCGTCACCCGACCGAGAAACCTTGGCGCCTGATGGCTGAGATCATCATGGACTTCACGCAGCCCGGAGACCTCATACTTGACCCGTTTATGGGGTCCGGTTCCACCGGCGTGGCCTGCATTCGCACGGGCCGGCGGTTTATCGGCATCGAGCGAGACCCGAAATACTTCGACGTTGCATGCAGCCGCATCGCCGACGCTACAGCGCAGCCGGATCTCTTTCTGTCTGAGAAGGCGCGGCGCTCCATGTCCGGAGGCTCTCATCAGCTGCCGCTGGAGGCTGCCGAATGAGCGACCTCATCCGCCTCACCATCGTCACCGACAATGCCGAGCGCGCAAGCCTCGCCATTTTCGGTTTTCGCCTGCAGATCGCGGCGCTTGAGGCGCCCTGGTGTCGCTTCGTCGACAAGGCCTGGCAGATCCCCAGCATCCCGGACAAAGCGGCGGTCATGGCAATCTGGTTCGACCAGGACGTGCTCCTGGAAATGCGCTGGTTCAACGAGCGACACAAGCGCCCCTTCAACGATGACTGGTGTGAGCAGGCCGAGCGCGTGACCGACTGGCTTGCCAAGCGCCAGGCCAGGGAGCTGGCCCTTATCGCCGAGGCCACGAACAACCGAACCCAGTCCGATGCGCCGCCTACCCCTCCCGCCGCTGCCATTCCGCAAACTGTCACCCAGCCGAGGACGATGTGGTCATGAACATGAGTCTTTTCTCTCCTGTCGACATTACCCCGGCGATCTTCACCGCCATGGCGCCAGCGTTAAAGACCGAGGCGGTTCTCCTTATGGCTGAGCGCGGCATCGTCGCAGCCGACATCGCTGCGGCGACCGGGATGACGCGGGAAAGCTTGCTGTCTATCGGCAGCCAGCGGCACCATGTGCGCGCCTTCGAGTTCGAGCGATCGGCCGAGACCATGCCGCGCCTGAAGCAGGGCCCGAAGCTTTCGCCAGCCGCACGCATGTTGCTCGGCCACATGCATCACAATGCGGGCGTCTTGGTCGATTCTCTGACCACCGTCTCCTATGACGTCGGCATCTCGGAGAAGTCCGCCCGGGCCGCCCTGCAGCAGCTGACGACTTGGGGCTTCATCGAAAAGACTCGCGACGGATCAGGTCGCGTGGCGGCGCACTACCGACTGACGGCAGCCGGTGAGGCGCTCGTGCCCGCCGCGGCTCCCTCGACTGCGGAGGCCTCCGGCGATGCGTGAGACGCCTTCCAAGATCCTGCTGATCGTCGGGCCTTATCCCGGCTATGTGCGCGACTGGGCGCGACGCATGGGCCTCTCTGCGGCGCTTTCGCTTGGCAGCGTGCGTATCGTCACCGAACCGCGCCAGCTGCGCGGCTGGCGCGCCGGCACGCTCTATCACGTCGTCGGCTCCGATCTGATGGACGGCGAGAAGCGCGGCATATTGGCCGCGGCCATCAGCGCCTACCAGGCTAGCGGTCAGCTGCGCTGCGCTACGGACAGGGACATCCAAAACATTCTTGACGAGGTAGCAGCATGAGGCCGGTTCCACGCGTGCTTGTCGGCTGTGAATATTCCGGAACGGTTCGCAATGCCTTCCTCGATCTCGGCTTCGATGCCTGGTCCTGCGACCTCTTGCCTGCAGACGACGGCAGCAACAGACATATCCGCGGGGATGTCCGCGACATTCTCGACGATGGCTGGGATCTGCTCGTCGTTATGCATCCGCCCTGCACGCGGCTCTGCCGCTCCGGGCGGCGGTGGCTATCCGGGCCGGGCAAGATGACGCCGCCGAAAGCGCTGCCAAGGGGGCGGACCTGGGCGGACATGCAGCGCGAGTTTCACGAGGGCGTCGACCTTTTTCTCGCCTGCTGGCGGGCGCCGATTGAGCGCGTGGCAGTCGAGAATCCGGAGATGCATGACCTCGCGCGGGACCGGATGCCGGCTGATCTGCCAGTGCCGCAGATCGTCCAGCCGCACTGGTTCGGCCATCCCGAATACAAGGCGACAGGCTGGTATCTGCGCGGGCTGAAGCCGCTGACGCCGACCGACAGGCTCGATGAGCCGGAAAAGGGCTCGGACGAGTGGAAGCGCTGGAACCGCGTGCATCGCATGCCGCCCGGCGCTGATCGCGGCAAGGAGCGGGCGCGCTTCTTCCCCGGCATGGCGCGCGCATGTGCGGCGCAGTGGGGAACGCAGGCAATGATGGAAATGATGGGGGTGGCAGCGTGAGCGACGTCCTCGACCTCTTCATCGCCGAAGCGCGTTCCGTTCCCTTCGAAAGCGCCTGCGATCGCGTTGGGGTCCCGCAACCGCTGCGAGGCAAGCCGGAGCATCAGGGGCCTTGCCCGCGTTGCGGCGGGAATGACCGATTTGCAGTGAACCGCAAGAAGGGCGTCTGGAATTGCCGCGGCTGTGGCGCCGGTGGTCGCGACGGTATCGGGGTTGCCGCGCATGTGAAGCACCTTGACGTCAACCGGCGCGCTGACTTCTTGGAGGCGTGCTCGATCATCCTGAACCAACCGGTGCCCTCGGAAGGTGAGCTAGAGAGCGAAGAAGACCGCGCGGCTCGCCTGCAGCGCATCGCGGAATCGGAAGCCAGGGCTGCCGTCGAGCGCGAGAAAAAGCAGAAGGCTCAGAATGATTTCCGCATTCGGGAAATCAACCAGGCGCGCGGCCTGTGGATGGGTGCTGTTGATTGCCGCTTGCCCACAGAGGAAGCGGGCGCCGGTGCGCGGCTGCTTTCGTCCTACGCCAAGGCGCGCACGGGTTTCGACCCGGCCGGCACCATCTTCGACCATATCCGCTATGCGCCCCGCGCCACCTATTGGCACGGCCAGGATCAAATGGGCCGGCCGCTCGCGCTCTACAGCGGTCCGGCTCTGATCGCGCCGATCGTCGACGTGATTGCCCGGGTCATCACCGGCAGCCAGACGATCTGGATCGACCTTTCGGTGAAGCCGAAGCGCCGCCCAGTGCTCTGGGGGCTGTCCAAGGCAGGTCGCGAGGCGGGTTTTGACGAGCTCGAGGATGGTGGCGCAGGCAAGCCGCCGCGCGAGGAGTGGATCGCAGCGGGCTACTATGAGCGGATCTCGTCGAAGAAGATGCGCGGCCACAAGAAGGGCGGCGTTATCCCGGTTGCCGGCGATCCCGCAGCAATGCGATGGCTGGGCGGCGAGGGGATCGAGACGACGCTCGCCATCGCCGGGCCTGAGGGCTTCCGCGACGACACCTTTTATTTCGCGGCCGGCGACATCGGCAACATGGCCGGCCCTGCCGACAAGGAAAGCGACTTCAATCATCCCACGCTGAAGATTGAGGATGCGAAGGGCCGCGCGAAGCCTGTTCGCGTCAAGGGACCGGTCCCGAAGGCCGACAGCGCCGGAGAGGCGATGGTTATCCCTGGGCATGTGACCGAGCTCGTGTTGATCGCTGACGGCGACAGCGAGCCGGTGACGACGGCCTCGGCCATGGCGCGCGCCAAGGCACGGCACGGGGCAGTTAGACGGTCTGTCGAGGTCATCTGGCCGCCGGCGGGGATGGATTTCGCGGACGCCATGGCGATCGCATTGAATGGGGACGATCAGGCGTGACAGACAAGAAGAATTCGGTACCGGAAGCCGTCGCCAGAATCATGGCCGAGGCCAATGCGCAACGCGGTCTCTATGCTGCCGACCCGGACCCTGTGACCATTGCCGAGCCGGAACCGGAAGAACCGGCCCTCGACCTCAGCCCGGAAGAGCTGACAGAGGAATGCGCCGTCGAGCCGGAGACCGACATCGGCAACGCGCGACGCTTCCTGGCGCGCTATGGCGACCAGGTGCGGCATGTAACGCATGTCGGCTTCCACGGATATATCGATGGGCGCTGGCTGGAAGACGCCTCCGGCGCCGTGGTTCGTCAGCTCGCCCACAAGGCCGCCGAGTGGATCGACGAAGAAGCCATCCTGCTCGATTGCACCGAGGAAGAGCGCGCCGCGATCGAGGCCGGGCGGCTCGCCAACGAGGCACAGAAGGCGCTGGGAAAGAAGGACAAGGATTGGGACGCGGCGACGCTCGCGGAATTCGAGAAGAACCAGAGCGTGATCGACCGGATGGCCAAGGTCGAGAAAGACCGCGCGGGGCGCATGTCCTCGCGCCATGCTTGGGCCAAGCGCAGCGCCTCGACGAGTGCGATCAACAACATGCTGACCGAGGTGACACCCTATGTGTCCTGTGAGGTCAATGATCTGAACCGGGATCTGTATGCTTTCAACTGCGAAACCGGAACGTTGCGGTTCTTCGAGCAGGGGGGCGACGGAAAGCGGTCGTGGCGCGTTCGCGTCGACCCGCATCGGCCGCGCGACCTGATCTCGAAGCTGGCGCCTGTTCGTTTCAATCCAACGGCTTCCGCGCCGATGTTCATGCGCTTTCTTCAGAAGGTCATGCCGAATGTCGACTTGCGCGCGTTCCTGCAGCGCTATGCCGGTTATTCGTTGCTGGGGCTTACCGTCGAGCAGTGCCTCGTCTTCTTCTATGGCGCCGGCCGAAACGGCAAATCGACCTTCGTCGACGTGCTGATCGAGATCCTGGGCGACTACGCGATCGCCATGTCGATCGACAGCTTTGCGGGCGAAAGCCGGCGCGGCGGGGCCGAGGCGACGCCTGATCTTGCCCGCCTTCCCGGCGCGCGACTGGTGGCGGCCTCTGAGCCGGAAATGGGCACGCATCTGAAGGATGCGCTGATCAAGACCCTAACCGGCGGCGAGCCGGTCGCCGTGCGCCGTCTGCATCAGGACTTCTTCGAGCTCATCCCGCAATTCAAGATCATTCTCTCTGGCAACCACAAGCCGATCATTCGCGATGATTCCGACGGCATCTGGCGTCGCGTTCACTTGGTACCGTGGGAGATCCAGATTGCCGAGGACGAGGTCGATCGCGACCTGAAGCGCAAGCTGCTCACCGAGCGTGAGGGCATTCTCGCCTGGATGGTGAAAGGCGCGCTGGACTATCTTGATGGGGGCCTGAGGGTTCCGGAAGGTGTCAGGGCTGCGACGCAGGAATATCGCGAGGAGAGCGATCCGATCGGCGCCTTCATCCGCAACGGCTGTGTGGTGACCGGCACGGATCATGACCGGTCGAGCCCCGAGGATCTGTTCATCGGCTACAGCAACTTCGCCAAGCGCGAGGGCCTTTCCGAGTTCAAGCAGCCCACTTTCTCGAAACGGTTGCCCGACCAGACGCGCAAGAGTTGGCAGGGGCCTGATGGACTGATGCATCAGTTCCGAAAGGGCAAGAGCGGGACGACGATCTATTACGGCATCAGCGTGAAGCCGCAGTATCTGAAGACCCATAGCAGCGGGCCGGGGGACGGCGACGGCCCGACCTATGCGACAGACGATGCGGGGTTCCCGCTATGACCTCACGACCATTTCCCGGACCCTTTGGGTTGTCTGATCGCCTTGCAATGAGGCGCGCGCCCTGCCGTCCCGGCTTGTCCCTCCGGAGGGGTTGGGGCGGAAAACGGGACGCTAGGGACGATGCTGGCCGGGTGTGGCGCGTATCGACCCAATCAAAAGGTTTGGAATTTCAGACGGTTCGGACGGTAGGGGCGCTAGGGACGGAAAATCCGTGGTTCGCGTCACGCGCGAAAATATGTCTGCGGTCATGGGCTTATGGCTGGTTCAGACAATGAAGAAGCAAAAGGGGTCGCGCGTATATGTGTAGGTCAAATTTATCGTCCCTACCGTCCCTAGCGTCCCTATCATTTCCGATTGTTCAATGAATTCAACGAAAGGCAGTTTCTGGTTTGGGTCGATAGATCTTCTTTTTGGGACGGAAACGCGAAATTTGGGACGCAAAGGGTGAAGAGCATGAAATTGATGACAATCGAGGGACTTCTGGCCTGGGCGTTCTGCCAGGAATTGTGCAAGGTGGGGTCTGGCGGTGATGGCCTGACTGCTGTTTCTATCTCCAGTTGGAGCCTGACACGGGATATGGCCGTTCTCGGCACGCTGATTGACCGCAGCCCGAACATCTTCGGGGTGATCCCCGGCTTCATCGAGGATGGTGATCCGCATCCGGATGCGCTGGCAGTGGGGAAGGCCGTGAAGGCGCTGGACCAGATCGGCTTCGAGATCCCGGAAGGCTGGATGCCGTTTCCGGAGTTCGATGATCCGCATGGCCTGATCGCGGCCGAGGTGGGCCGCGTTGTGGCCGAGGTCCAGCTAAAGGGTGATAGGCTCGGCGGCCGGCACCTGGTCACGCTGGTGACTGGTGCTGCAATTCTCGGACGCGGGCCGGACTGGACATGCGATGCGCCGAAGTTCCGCATGGTCGAGATGCGCGGTGAGCCGCAGTGGTTCGTCCGGCGGACGGCGAAGGATAGCCTGGGCCACACCTATGAGTACGAGGCAAACGGCTTCGATCCGGTGAAGCGTCGTCCGCGGAAGGGGGCCTATCGGAAGTATGAGCTCTCGAACATGATGCGTGGTGAAATCCTGTCCCGGATGGACTGGCAGCTGTGGCAGGATGCGCTGGCTTTCCTTGCCGAGCATCTTTCCGGACGCCTGACAGCGCACCGAATCATGCCATTCGTTCCGAACCGGCAGCCTTGGGCGCGCATAAAAAAATACGCGCCGATTTCCGAAGTGGTTGATAAGGCGCCGTAAAATCGATGTGGCTGAGGGCTTCACCTGCGACGGTTGCTTGACTACATTGAGGACAGTGAGAAAGGTTCGAAAAACCCGCTCGGCGAGAAGCCCGGCGGGTTTGCCATTTCTGGCGATGCTGCTGAGCCGATGGAGGCTGCCATGAACCCCGCCGCTGTAATGGCGGCATGCTGATGAGGGCAAGGTGACTGCACAGCTGACCATCGATGCTTCGGAACTCGGGCGTCTCGGTCGCGAGATCGGTCGCTTGCCTCAGGAGATAAAAGCCAAGGCCATGAGCCGGGCCATGAGGCGGATGAGCCAGCGGGCGCGCACAGAATATGTGCGGATGAGTTCGAAGCGCCTCAGCGTCCCGCCGAGCATGATCCGCCGGATTGTGCGCGAGGCTATGTCTGCAGCATCAGTTGATCTGCTGGTCCGGTCGCCGTGGATACCGCTTTACGCGCTCGGTGCACGGCAGACGAGATCGGGTGTCACCGTCAGACTGCGCGGTTCATATCGATCGGCCTTCCTGGCCACAATGAGTAATGGCCACCGCGGCGTGATGAAACGGTCGGGCAAGTCGAGGCTGCCGATCTTCGAGCTCTACGGCCCGAACCCGGCGCACGACATCACGAACAACCCGGACGACTACCTCGACCTGCTGTCGAAGATGATCGAACGAGAGTTGCTGCCCCGCATGCTGCACGAGCTGGGTCGCCTGTTGCCGGGCTAACCCCCCACCCCCCTGGGTTAGGGACCGTATAGGGAAGCGACCGCCTGCGGGGCGAGACGACCCCGAAATCTCGCCAGTCTGAGGGTAAATTCAAAGCCTAAACTTCTCAATTTGGCTAAAGAGCTAAAGAAGATTGGTAAAGTCGGAATGCAAGGCACGGTCAGCAAAGGAGAATTTGCTGCACTGATCGGCGTGACGCCGGGTCGGGTGAGCCAGTATCTTGCGGAAGGCAAGATCTCGTCCGCGGCGCTCCAGGGCGTCGGGCGCAATGCCAGGATCATCGTTGAGAAGGCCAAGGCCGATTTGCGTTTGACGCTCGATGTCGGGCAGCGGCTCGGCAACGGGATCGAAACCCGACTGGATGCAGCGCCTAGCGGGGCTATCCCTGTGATGGCTCCTAATTCTGCTTCCGCACTCGATCCAGAGCCGCTGGTGCCGTCGGGTTCGATGCCGCCACCGCGTATCGGTGGTCTCGACGAGCAGATCAAGCAGGCCAAGCTGGAGCAAATCCAGCGCGCCAACCGCAACGCTGCCAAGGCGGAAGCCGAGAGCAAGGGCGCTCTGACCGAGACCGAGGCGAGCCGACAGGCGATGACCAGGGTCGCGTCGAGCATGCTCCTGGTCTTTGAAGGTGGCCTCACGGATTTCGCTTCGGCGATCGCCGCAGAGTTCAAGGTCCCGCAACGCGACGTGCTGCATCTGCTGCGTCGCGAGTTCCGGAAGATCCGCGAAGCTGCGGCGAAACAGGCTCGCAAGGATGCGGCCGACATGCCGGAGACGATCGAAACATCGATCGAGGCCAGCGAGATCGAGACGATCAACTGATGACTTCAATGATCATCGACACGGCGAACGCCGAGAGGCTCGCCTCGCTGGTTCTCGCGGACGTCCTGACGCCGCCGCCGGATGTCGACTATCTCGCATGGGCAGAAGAGCACATCGTCTTTTCGAAGCGCGAGAGCCCATTTCCGGGCAACTATAACAGGGACCTGTTCCCGTATTTCGACGAGATTCTGAAGGCTCTCTCGCCGGCCGATCCCTGCCGGGTCGTGACGATCATGAAATCCGCCCAGCTCGGCGGTACAGTGATCGCAAACATCTTCACGCTCGGCTCCATGGATATGGACCCGGGCGACATTCTCTACGTCCATCCGACGGAGAACAATGCAGCGCGCTGGAGCAAGATGAAGCTCGCGCCGATGCTGCGCAACACTGCGACGCTGGCGCGCGCCTTCCCGATGAAGAATCGGGATGGCCTCGACAGCCTTCTTTACAAGGAGCGTGTGGACGGCCGCGGCGCCATCCAGATCTCCGGCGCCAACTCAGCGGCCTCACTCAGCCAGGTCTCGATGACCCGGCAAGTGCAGGACGACCTTTCGAAGTGGGAGACCAACTCCGGCGGTGACCCGGAAACGCAGGCTGACAGCCGGTCACGCGCCTACGAATTTGCGAAGATCCTGAAGATCTCGACGCCGCTGGTGATGCCGGGCTGTCGGATTACCCGGAACTTCGAGGAGGGAAGCCAGGAGCATCTCTATCTTCCGTGCCCTCACTGCAATCACATGCAGGTGCTGGAATGGGAGAACATGCTTGGCAACCTCGACGAGGACAAGCCTGAAGACGCCCATTTCACGTGCATCGATTGCGGGTCTGTCATCGAAGAGCATCACCGCTCGGCGATGGTCCGAAAGGGAGAGTGGCGGGCGAGTAATCCGAAGGCCAAGCGCCACCATCGATCCTTCTATCTCTGGTCGGTGGTTTCGGCGCTGCAGAGCTGGGAGCGGATCGCCAGAGAATGGCTGAATGCCCGGGGCGACCCGGCGTCGGAACAGACATTCCTGAACGACACGGTCGGACGGGCCTATGTCACGGCCGGCGAGGCACCGCCCTGGGAAGCGCTTCGCGATCGCGGGGCCAATTCCGATTACGATCGCGGGCGTATCCCTGGCGGCGGTCTCGTCCTGACGCTCGGCATCGACTGTCAGGGTGATCGCGTGGAGTGGCAGGCAGTCGCCTTCGGGCGAGACTTCCGCCGGTTCGTCGTCGACTACGGTGTAATCCCTGGTCACATCTCGGACAAGGTTTGCCAGGAGCGTCTGGACGCGCTGACCAAGCAGAGCTGGGTCAACAGTGTGGGACGGCGTATCACGCCAGATCGCCTCGCCATCGACGGCAACGCTTATACCGAAGAAGTCTGGGAATGGGCGCGACGTCACCCCGCTAACTTGGTCGTGATGGTCCGCGGCGCGAACTCAGACAACTCGCCGCTGACCCAGCGCGTGAAGAAGGAGCGCAACCACAAGACCGGCAAGGTGCTGAAGTACCAAAAGCGCTTCTACACCTTCAACGGTTCGGTCTTGAAAATGGCGCTCTATCGCAATGTGGCGAAGACCGACCCGCTGGAGCGCGGGTATGTCGGATTTCCCCGCGGGATGGACGACGAATACTACCGTCAGCTGACAGCTGAAAGACGCGTTCCTAAGAAGCGCAAGGACGGTTTCACAGAGTACAAGTGGCACAAGGATGAAACGCAGGCCAACGAAGGCCTCGACACCATGAACCAGGCTGAGGTGGCGGCGATCCTCTACGGAGTTCGAAGCCTGCCAGACGGCATCTGGGACCGCCTCGAGGCAGAGCGGGAGACGCCAGAGCCTGAGGCGCAGCTCGACTTTGAGGACGGGTTTTTTGCCCCGCAGGCTCAGCAGACGACAACGCCGCCTCCGCAATTGCCCCAAAAGCCCGTTGCCAGCTCGCAGTACAACAAGTGGAAGAACCGAAAGCTATGAAGCCAGTCGTCAGGGTCAAAGCAGGGAGTGCCCCAGTCAAGGCACCGGCTCGCCCCGTCGGCCAGCCTTCTGTGCCGCGGGTCCGATCCAGCTACATGCGTGATACCCAGTCGGGGATCATTGCAAAGCGGCCGGCGTCTCTGCGTGAGCATCGAGACGAAGTCAGGCGGATTTGGACGCGCGCCGCAGGCCTCGCCATGGATCTCCTGCAGAATTCCGGCAAGTTGCGCGGTGCTGCCGATCAAATCATTGCCGATACGGTTGGTGTCGAGCTGCAGCTGTCGCCAAAGCCGGATCTTCTGAGGCTTGGATACTCAGCTGCGGAAGCAACTGCTTGGATTCGTGAGATCAAGGCTGCGTGGAAGATCTACTCCTGGAACCCGCTGGAATGCGACTTCCGGGCGAAATGGACTATCCCGCAGATGACGGATATCGGCGTCCGCCATTGGCTTGCCTTTGGTGAGAGCGTCGGAATGTGCTCCTATGTGCCTGCATCGCAGCGCCTGCCTGGCACAGTGATGGGGACCAAGACCCTGCTGCTTTCGCCGCAGCAGCTCGTCCAGGACACGAGCGATGTCGAGGGTATGTTCCAAGGGATCATTCATGATGCCTATGGCCGCCCGATCGCCTATCGCTTCGAGCAGAAGCGTGACGGCATCAAGCAGAAGACTGACTATTCGGCGCGCGATGCTGACGGCCGACAGATGGTGTTTCACGCTTTCGATCCATTTTCGTCCGATGACGTTCGCGGGATCTCGGTCCTGACGCCAGTTTTCCGTAAATGGCTTATGGGCGAGAACGTTGACGACGCGACAGCCGAACTGGCGTTTCTGCAGACTATCTATTCGGCCACGCTGACCAGCGATCGGCCGGCAGCTGAGGCTTTCGAAGCTTTCGAGGCGATGACATCCGATGCGGCCGGAGAGCTCGCAACCGATCTGATCGACTACTACAAGGCCGCGTTCGAGCGAGCAGCTGAGTCAGAGATCAAGCTGGGCGTCGGGGCAGGGGTGTCGCAGCTCGCTCCTGGCGAAAAGCTCGACTTCAAGAACGTCACCACGCCCGGCCCGAACCACAAGGATTTTATCGGATCGATCAATCGGGAAGCCGCCCGCGCGCTGGGCATCAGCTACGGCGGTTACACACTCGATTATAGCGACGCGACCTATTCGTCGACGCAGATGGAAAATGCTGCTCTTTGGCCGATCGCGCGTCGGCGCACCGATCGCATCGCGTCTCCGCACGTGCTGGTGCCATATGCCAGCTGGCTTGATGAACGCATCGAGACAGGCATGACGCCTTTCAAGGGCGGGCCTGATGCCTATCGCGCAAATCGGGAGGCTATCCTCTGGGCGCTTTGCGTTGGGCCCTCGAAGCCAACGGCGGACGACCTGAAGAAGGCAAAGGCACAAAGCGAGCGAATCCTCAACGGCGTCGGAACGCTCGAGCAAGAAATTTCGGAGGACGGAGGGGACCCGGAGGAGGTTTTTGAGAACCGTCTCTATTGGCATCAGCGCTATCTGGAAGCCGGCATGCGCTCCCCGTATGAACGCGGGCTGCCGAGTGATCCCTCCAGCTCGTGGGATGATGAGCGCCAGCGCTCAACCCGCCGCGAGGATGCCTGATGCCCATGATGGTGAAGATTGGTGGAGTGCCGGTCGATGTCGAGGATCCCTGCGCGCTCTACGCCGCCCTTGCCGCAGCTAAGGCTAAGCGTCTTGCCGGTGAGCAGGTCGAGGAAACCGAGATCAGATCACCGGTCATGCATCAGCGGCTGAAGGTGGCCTCATCGAGCATAGCCGACATCGACAAAGAACTGGTGCGGCTGCAAGCAGCTTGCCAGGCCAAGACGACGGGATGCCGTCCATCAAGGCGTTGGACTTTCCGGTACTGAAGGAATCCGAACAATGTCAGTTTTGTTGAACGGCGAAATCGTCCTCTACGGTTTCGTTGGCGAGAACTTCTGGGGTGACGGCTTCACCGCTCGCGACGTGCTTGATGCGCTCGCCGATCATGGCCGCGACAATGACGTCACTGTGCGGATCAATTCCGGTGGCGGCTATGTCGACGACGGCATTGCCATCTTCAACGCTCTGAAGGCGCACAAGGGCAAGGTGACCGTGGTTGTCGACTCTATGGCCGCTTCCAGCGCCTCCGTCATCGCCATGGCCGGCGACGAGCGTCTGATGCGCACCGGCGCGATGATGATGATCCACGATCCGTCTGGCGGTGTCTGGGGCACAGCTGAGGACATGGAGCGCTACGCCAAGGTCATGGAGAAGCATGGTGAGAACCTTGCATCGATCTATGCCGAAGTGACCGGCGAAGATGCCGGCGACATTCGCGACGACATGCGCGCCGAGCTCTGGATGACGGCTGACGAAGCCGTCGAGCGCGGCTTCGCGACTGGCCTCGACAAAAAGAAGGCCAAGGCCGCCGCAGCTCACGATTACAGCGTCTACGCACGTGCGCCCGATCGGCTGGTCGCCCTGACCAAGTCGAAGAACTGGAGCCGTGCGACCGCCAAGATATCCGCCGACGGCAGTTCCGCCCCGGCGCAACCCGTTGTCAACAAGGAGACCCCGACAATGACGACGAAGCCTGAGGCGGAACAGACTTCCGCCGATACCGCGAACCTAGTTGCCGACGCCGTGAAGAAGGCGCTGGCGGACAGCAAGACCCGCATCAAGGCGATCCTCGCCAGTGATGAAGTGAAGGGCCGTGAGGACCTCGCCGAGCATCTGGCGCATGACACCGAGATGTCGGCCGAGGATGCCGTCGCGCTGCTTGCCAAGGCGCCGAAGACGGAGGCGAAGAGCGAGGAGAAGCCGAGCGCTTCCACCTACGAGCAACGCCGCCTCGCCGCAGCCGACCTAGCCAAGCCGGGCGGCTCAGACCGGCCCGAGGCCTCGGGCTCCAAGATCAACCGTGACGCCATCTTCGCTGCGCGTCGCAACGCACAGAAGGGAGCATGATCATGCCCACGACCTTCACCGAAACGCCGCGCGACCTGGCTTTCATCCTCTCCGAGGCGAACGGTCTTCTTTCGCGCGAAGTGCTCACCATCAAGTCCGGCTCAGGCGAACTCAAAGCTGGCTCTGTTCTCGGCATGGTGACCGCCGACAGCAAGTATGTGCTGTCGCCGCATGCCAGCACCGCCGGCAAGGAAGGCGCCGAAACTGCCAAGGCGATCCTCGCCTATGAAGTCGACGCCACCAGCGCCGACGTTCAGGCCGTCTGCATCACCAACGATGCCGAAGTCAAAAACCTGATGCTCGTCTACGACGCGACGGTCAACGACGCCGGCAAGCGGACGACGAAGCAGACCCAGCTTCGCGCCGTCAACATCAAGGCACGATAAGGAGAACGATCATGCCCGCACCGAATGTACACGATGCCGATCCGTTCAGCCTTGAAAGCCTGACGGCGGCTGTTAATGCCGAACCCTACCGTCCCGGCCAGGTCAGCGCCACCGGCATCTTCGAGGAAGACAGCGTCACCACGACGATGATCTCGATCGAGCGTCGCGACGGCAAACTCGGGCTCGTCGAGCCCTCGCCACGCGGCGGCCCCGGCGAAACCACTGATGACGAAGACCGCAAGAAGGTGCCCGTCATCATCCCGCACTACCAGCGTGACGACTCCGTCCTCGCTGACGAGGTCCAGAACGTACGCGAGTTCGGCACCGAGAACTCTCTCGAAACGGTCATCGGCCGCGTCAACCGCAAGGCACAGCGGCACGCCCAGGACCTGACGATGACTTTGGAGCACCAGCGCGTCGGCGCGCTCAAGGGCATAGTGCTCTCGAAGTCCGGCTCTACGTTGCTCAACCTCTACAATGCCTTTGGCGTTGGTGTGCCGTCTGATGTGTCGCTCGAGCTGGATGTAGAGAGCACCAGCGTAAGCGGTCTTTGGCAGGATGTGGTATATTCGATCGAAGATGCTCTCGACGAGCCTTACAGCGGACTGCATGTCTTCACTGGGCGCGCCTTCCATAAGGCGATGTGGTTGCACAAGGCGGTCCGTGAGACCTTCATCTACCACGACGGCGCTGCGGTTCTGCGCCAGGACGTGCCTGATGTCTTCCAGTTCGGTGGTGCGACCTGGGAGCGCTACAAGACGGGCAAGAAGGCAACCGACAATCTCGGCTCCGCCTACATCGCCGACAACGAGGCCCGCGTTGCGGTTCTCGGCGTCCCGGATCTCTACATCACCCGCTTTGCTCCGGCGGACTACAACGACACGGTCAACACGCCGGGTCTGCCGTTCTACGCCCAGATGATCGAGAAGCAGAACAAGAAGGGCTACGACATGGAAGTGCAGATGAACGCGATTTCGATCTGCACCCGTCCGGAAGTCCTGCGCAAGCTGACACTCACCTGATCCTCATCAGCAGGTGATAAGGGAGCCGGCCTTTGGTCGGCTTCCTGTTTTCAAGCCGGAGCAAGATGCTCCCGCTCGGCAACAGGAAGGACAAGACGATGTCGAAGAAGAGCATCTGGATCAGCTTCCCGCAAGGCGGGATCATTCCGAAGGAAGTCCTCGGCGCAGACGAGGATCGTCATGTCGAGGCGCATGAGGCTGTTTCGGTCCCGGAGCGTTATGGCCGGCACCTGATCACTGATCGCTTCGCCGTCGAGGCAGCGCCGGGAAAGCCGGCCTCCAAGGATGATAAGGCGGCCGAGAAGAAGGCTGCAGCCGAGAAGGCCGCGGCCATCGCGGCAGCCGAAAAGGATGTCGACGAAGCCAAGGCGCTTGTCGAGAATGCCGCAGACGACGCTGCCAAGGGCGAAGCCCAGCGGCTGCTCGATGACGTCGAGGCGAAGCTGGCCGCTCTCAGGGCCTGAACCATGGTCGACTGGGACATGGCCCGATCGCTGCTGGAGGAGAAGGTGGCGGAGGTGTTCGACACCACCTTACTCGATCTTCTCCCGACAGCGCCGGGCGTGTCCGTGAATTCGGGCAGGCAACCTGACCCGTCGCGGCCCGTGCTTCGGGTCCTCGGCACGATCCATCTGCAGCCCCCCAGCGATCGGATCGCTCGCTATACGCCGGCCGATCCCGGCTCGGGTCGCACCGTCAGTTACGAGGCTGTGATGACGGCACTTGTGGCGGGTTGGGCTTGGCAGCCGAAGGTCGAAGACAAGGTGCAGGACGTGGCGAGCGGAGATGTCTGGAAGGTCGAGGCCATCGAACGCGATGGATCGGGCCGTCCTGCTTTCTATCTGTCGAGGGCGCGGAATGTTGTCGGCTGAAGCTGTACGCCTGATGGCGGTCGAGATCCTGTCGCCGACGGAGGCGAATATCACAGGAACCGGTTTCCCGACGCTTGCCGGCAAGCGCGTCTTCGATAGCCGTGCGCCGTTGCTGGAGGACATCGACAGCGATCGTGACTACACCCCGGTGATCTCGGTTTACACGCGCCGAAGCGCCACCGCCCCGCGGGGCCCGGCGAGTGACTTTGCCGACTTCGAAACGACAACTGTGCTCGAGGTCGTCGCGGAGCTTGCCACTGTCGTCCGGGACTCCGAAGCCCGGCCGGGGCAGGACCCTGACTACGTCGATGCCATGGCCGATGGCGATGCTGCTGCGCGGCTCGTCCTTGCCGCACTTGCAGGACAGATCCGCTTCCTCTTGACCCGCAGCGAGAATGGCGCGCCGTGGCGGCGTCTGGTTCGGCAAGTGAACAACTTCTCGATCGAGACCTTCGCGATTCCGGAATTTGGGCTTCGGTATCAGCGGCAGTCTCTCGTGTTCGATCTGTCGATTCGGGATGACGACTTCCAGATGGAAGCGGGCGGACTGCCGGAGCCTCTGCGCTCGGTGGCTGCCAGCCTGCCGGACGGCAGTTATGCCAAGGCCAAGCTCGCGGAGTTGGCGGGCTATTTCCTGGCGGAGACGCCGGATGCGCTCGAAGAGATTGCCGGGACAGTGAAGCTTCCCGGTCGGCAAGAGATTGAAGCCGGCTGGTCTGCCGGCAACTGATCACGAGGACAGCCATGATGAAACTTTATGTTGCGGCACCCGGCCGCGCGATCCCCGGCGGCTGGCCTGAGGCTGGCCGCGCGATCGACGAACTCAGCAAGCTGCACCGCCTGTATGTCAAATGCGGCGACCTTGTCGAGAAACCCGAAACCCTGACACCTGACGCTGAAGCGCCGGTCAAGCCGCGCGCCAAGAAGGAGACTAACCATGGTGAGTAATATCCCGAGCGGCATCGTGGCGCCCCTTCTGGCCTTCGACGTCAAGAGCGGCGGACAGTTCAGTTCGTCCATTCGCATGATGATTCATGGGTATGGCACCGGCGCCTTGGCTGACGACGAGATCGCGCTTTGTGGCAGCGTGCAGGAGGCGCGTTTCCTTGCCGGCCGTGGCTCCATGCTGGAAAGCATGTTCATCCGTGCACGGCGGAATGCCCCGGCACAGGAGATCTGGATCGGTCGCGTGCCCGAAGCGACGACGGCGCAGGTGCGCACTGTCACGGTCGGCACACCGCCGGCTGCCGGCGGGCAGGGCGTTCTTTCGATCGCCGGTGAAGACGTGGCGGTCAACATCGCGGCGGGCGACAATGCTGCGACCGTTGCAGCTGCGCTGCGCGATGCGATCAACGCCTACGTGAACCCCGTCACCAAGATCTCGCTGCCTTTCACGGCGACGGCCTCAACGAATGTTGTTTCTTTGACGGCGCGGCACAAGGGCACTTACGCCGACGACCTTGACGTTCACATTCCGACGCTTGCCAGCGCCAACGCCTTTGCGGGGTTGCTGACGTTTGCCGTTGGCACTGCAAGTGCAGGCACTCCGAACGTCTCCGGTGTTCTCGCCGCCATGAACGGCGAGCCCTTCGAGCTGGTGGTGACTGCCTTTGGTGACGATGCGAACCGGGCGCGGTACGACACGTACCACAACGATGTTTCCGGGACCTGGAGCTATCTCCAGCAGCTTTACGGGCATGTCTTCTATCCGCGTCGCGGCACTGTTTCGGAAGTCACGGCTATCGGCCTTGCCGTGAATAGCTGGCACTTGTCGATGCCGTGGATGCCGCCGGCATCCGCTGGCATGGCTCGTCCTGACTATGAGCGTGTGACGATGTATGCCGCACGCCTTGCTCCCTTCTTCGACGGCGGTTCCGACGGGCGTGTCTCGGTCAATCAGTCGGGGCTGGAGATCATCGACGACATTCCGCCTCGTGACCGTGACTTCTGGCCGAACTATGCGGTTCAGGATTCGCTGCTCAAGAGCGGTGTGTCGACGTGGATCGTGACCCGAGACGGGCGTGTTGTCATCGACAAGTGCATCACACAGCAGCGCTCGACCAATGGCGTGCCGGATACCGCGTTGCGAGATATCCAGGCGGTTTACCAGATCACCTATGCGCTGAAGTATTTCCGGAGCCAGCTTGCCTTCGAGCATTCGAACAAGGCGATCGTCGACGACAATCCGGCAAACCTCGACGCGCTGCGCACGGTCAAGGATATCCGGGCGACGCTGGTCAACTCGACGATCGAGTTGCAGCAGCGCGGCGTTCTGGAAGCGTCCAATGCCGTCCTCGACGAGATCACGGTGACGCGCAATCTCGATAACCCCAACCGGGTCGACATCATCCTGCCGATGGATCGGGCCAACCCGCTCGACATCTTTGCCGGTCTCGCTCGCGTCTACGCCGAGACCTGACGTCATCGTGTGACGGGCTTGCCCGTCGCTTCCCTCTCCAGCCATCTCAGGAGCATCCACAATGGCAGGCAATGATTTCGGCGGGCGCATGTCGGTCCGTCTTTCCAGCGGCGCCACGATTGCTTTTCGCGCCACCTTCAATGTGATGCCGGCTCGTCAGAGCGTTGAGGCGATCACAAACCAGGACGGTTCTACCGACCGTGTCGCGACGCCGACATCGCCGAGTGCTGAGCTGACATTTCCTGACAGCGGCATCGATCTTGTTGCCGTTATGGAGGCCCCGCGTCAGAACATCGTCGTGACCGAGGAGTTCAGCGGCGCGCAGCACCACTTCATCAGCGCCTTCTTCTCCGGGCAGCCAAGCGTGAACCGGATCAACGGCGAAGTCTCCGGGCTTTCGATCATCGCTGAAACCTATCGCAAGACAGGCGCTTAAGCGTGGCCGACACGTCCGTTCCTCTCACCAAGCGCTACGACCAACCGGGCGCGGTACCTTTTGACCGGATCCTTTTGCGCGAGCCGACCTATGAGGACATCTATCCGTCTGGCCTCGGCATGCCGATGGAAGTGCAGCCGGGACCGCAGGGCAGCCGGATGGTCGTCGCTTATCCCGTGACCATAGACGCCTATCTGCAGCGGCTGGTGGTTTCGCCCGGTTATGACGCCGTGCGAATGCTCGGCACAATCGACGCAATCAGGCTCGAAAGGGCAGTCTGCGGTTTTTTCATGGATGCGGCGGACTCGAGTTCGCCGCAGACTTCCTCGTCTTCCGGCTTGGATGGGACGCAACCCGTGTCCAGCGAATGACGATTAGCGAAATTCTCTGGTGGTATGGCCGCGCCATGGCGCGCCTGAAGGATAGGTAATGACCCGCGAAGTCGAAGCCAGGCTGAAGATCTCGGCGCGCGATGCCACCGGCCGCACCTTCGGCGCGATAGCCGGCAAGCTCGGCGAGATCGACAAGAAGGCTGCCGCATTCAACCGGCGCCAGGGTGTGATGGCGCGCCAGGCGCAGGAGATGTTTGGCGTGATCTCCCGCTATGCGGGGCCTGCCGTGCTCGGTTACGCGGCCGCCGGTGCGCTGAAGGATTTCGCCGCGCTTGAACGGCAGATGACGCGCATCGGCGTCAACGCCGGCGCCAGTGCCGAGGATACCCGGAAGGCCTGGGGCGGAGTGCAGCAGGTAGCGAAAGACCTGAACTATGACAGCGTTCAGCCGGCGATCGAGGCGCTGGATACGCTAGTTGCCTCCGGCGAGACGCTGGAGGAGGCCATGGCATTCCTTCCATCCGTGCTGGCCACAACGCAGGCATCAGGAGCGGCAACCACCGATATCGCGAATACCGGTTTGAAGGCCGCAGATGCGCTCAAGATCGAGACAAAGGAACTGCAGCGCGCCTTCGACATCATGGTGTCTGGCGGCAAGGCTGGTCAGTTCGAGCTGAAGGACATGGCCCAGTATATTCCGGGCCTCGCAAACAGTTTCGCCACCCTCGGTTATGAGGGCGAGGACGGTCTCAAGCGACTCGTCGCGCTTCTGCAGACGATCCGCGAGGACACTGGTGATGCGTCGGCAGCCGCCACGCAGGCCCAGAATATCTTTGGCAAGATGTTCTCAGCGGAGACCGGGAAGAAATTCGCAGACTTCGGCATCAACCTGCGGGAGGAGATGGAGGCTGCCAAGAAGTCCGGCGAGGACGCGGTCTCAGCCTTTGTCAGGCTGTCGAAGGAAGCGATCGACGGCGACTACACAAAGCTGCCGCTGCTCTTCACGGACCAGGAATTCCGGCTCGGCATGCAGTCACTCATGACCAGCGCGGACAGCCTTGAGAAATTCCTCAAGGTGATGAATTCCGCAGAGGTGGACGGAACCGTATTCCGTGACATCAACAGAGTAATGTCAGACACGCAGGCTTCGATCGACCGTATGTCGAACAGCTGGGAGCGCTTGAAGAACTCCTTTGGCGCTGCGGCTGCACCTGTCGCCTCTGAGGGCATGGACGCGCTTTCCAATTCCCTGGATTACCACGGATCAGTCAACGCGGGACTGGAAAAGAGCGGCGTGAAAGGATTCTGGGAGCGCACCAAGTTCGGGCTTTCCAGCAGCGCCGACGAAAAAATGCGGATGGCGATCATCGGCGGCTACAAGGACCGCGAAGATCTGGCCGACTATTACCTGCGCCAGTACGAGGGCGGGACGGTGAAGGCCTCTGTCGGGCGGCACAGTTCCGGTGTGGCGGCTCCAAAAACTGTGGCAGCTGCGCCCGCGATAGCCCAGATGGGGCAGGGCTTCTTCCGTGCTCCGACCGAGCAGGAAGTCAAGGACGCGTTCAAGATCGAGCTTGGCTTCAAGCGCGAGGGCGAGCAGGCCGGCCAGGCGGTGGCCGACGGCGGCAGGCAGGCTGGGGAGGAGATCGAGAAGTCGGCCGCCTTCATCAAGATCGCAGGCTACGACGTGAGCACCGCAATCTCTGAAGCTGCCGACAAGTTGTTCCGTGCTGCAACGGCCATCAACCGGATGCCAGTAAGCGCTTCCGCCGGAGGCGGCTCCGGCGTCAACGCTAACACGGGCCGCAGCATGCCCCAAACGGCTGGCCGGCCCGCGGGCTCAGGTCCGAAGTAAGGAGCGATTATGCGGAACTGGGCGGCGACACTGCGCAAGGCGAGTTTTCGCGGGGTCACCTTCCTCGTCGATGTCGACGACTTTGGCGGGGGCAAGCGGATTGCGCGGCATGAGTATGCCGGGGGTGTGAACTACTATCTTGAGGAGATGGGCCACGCCATTCCGACGATCAATGTCACGGCCTATCTTCTGGGCGATGACAGCGACGCTGCGGCGCTCAACTTGCAACGGGCCTGTCTTGCGGCAGGACCTGGCCGGCTGGTGCTTCCGATCGACAGCGGGCGGCTTGCGCGGGTCGAGAACTTCAGCCGGGTTCGTGAGAAGGACCGGCGCGGATACATCGCCTTCGGCTTCACCGCCATTCCGGAATCGAGCCAGCCGGGCGGTGTGCTGGGCCTGGGCGATATCCGGTCGATCCTCGCGGGTGGCCTGGTATCTGCCTTCCCGGCGCTGGCCTCCGTCTATCGTCAGATCGGCGACGTGATCGCCGTGGCGAACTGGCTGTATTCGGTCGGGTCGCTCGTCGTCACCGATGCGATCGACCTAGCGCGGCTCGTCGACCTGACGCTCGCCTCTGGTGTCGACAGTGTCGAGAGCTTCTTTGCCAGTGGCCTTGAGGTCTCCCGCATTGTGGGTGAGAGCGTTCTGACGCCTTCGGGGTTCGACTCGATCAAGCCTGTCCGCTTCGAGACGCAAGGCGCTGCGGATCTCCATGCTGTGATCGATGCAGTAATCTCGGCGACCGCAGCGCCGCAGGTCGAGTGGATTTCCCGACCGCAGGCGCGCGCGGCGCGCAAGGTGGTTCTGGATAAGGGCGAGAAGGCGCTGGCCGTAATTTCAGCGCTGGGGCCCGCCCATGTGGATCTCTATGTCGCGGTGTCGCGTCTGGTCGAGACGTCTGTGCGGATCGTTTCCGATCAGGCCGCCGATGCGGTGCCTGTGGTGAGGATCGAGACGGGGATTTCTATGCCGTCGACCGTCATTGCCTATCAGGCCTATGGCGATGCCAAGCGGGCCGAGAGCCTGGTGGATATCGCGCGGGTCGGGACGCCCATGCTGATGCCAATCGCTTTTGAGGCTTTGGAAAGCTAATGGTCTTGCCTCTGAGCATCGGACCTCTGGAGCGGATCGTCTGTGACGGGCTGCCGGAGGTGAAAAGCATCAGCATCAATGTCTCGGCGGAAGAGGCGGCGCGGACGGCGAGTGGTGAGTTCGTCGTCGTCGGTCCTGGTGTGCCTGCCTTTCCAGGGCTGCCGACCGAGATCACTGCGAGCGGCGACCTGATGCTGACTGGCTATGTTCGGGATGTGAACACCGGCTACACCGAGCAGGATCGCACGCTCTCGCTCGGCATGGTCTCGCGCACGGTCGACATGATCGAGGCATCGGCCATTCATCCGAGCGGCGAGATCCTGAACAAGGACCTGGTCGCGATCGCGAGGGAACTCGACAGCTACGGGATCGGCATCGAGACCGATGGTTCGAGCTTTCCCGTCGAGATCCGCCACAAACTAATGGTCGGCGAGACCGGGTTCTCATCGATCGAGCGCCGGGCCCGGGCGCGCGGGGCTCTGCTCTACGATACCCCGAAGGGTCGGCTGAAGATTGCAACGAAGCCCGAGGGCATGCATGCCGGCACGCTGAAGCGGGGTCTGAACATTCTCGCGGGGGCGAGTGCCAGCTTTACCGAAGAGGGACGCTACAGCGAGACCCGCATTCGGGGCCAGCAGAGCGAGGGCAGCGAAAAGCAGCATCTTCGCGCGCAGACCAAGGTGAGCGATAGCGGCGTGACCCGCAAGCGCGTGCTGATCCTGCCGCAGGAAGGCGAGGGCACGATCGACCGGATGCAGAAGCGGGCCATTTGGCAAGCGCGCCGGGCGGCGGGCAACAGCGTGACCGCTTCCATTCCGGTGAGCGGTTGGCGCGATGACAGTGGAAAGCTCTGGTCGCCGAACTGGCTCGTTCAGGTCGATGACGACTTCCTCGGCATCGAAGGCGTGATGATCATCAAGAGCGTCAATTTCCAGCAGAGCGACAAGACCTTCGCAGTTTTGTCGCTCGCTGATCCCCGAGCACTGGGTGGCGACAATCCGCGCGGCAAAACGAGCGCTGGCTATGGCGCTCCGGGAGTCATCGAAGCGGAGTTTGAAGACGAATGATGCGGTTTGACTATGACGGGCGCGAGGAGGTCAGGAATGGCCAGCAGTTCGTCTCGGGCCGCGCCGCCTATGGCGACGGCTGGACGCGCATCCATCGCATCGAACCGCATGGCTTCGCCTCGTCGCCGGTCAAGGGCGCCAAGGGTCTCATCCTGCCATCGTCGCAGGATCCGGAGCTGGCCTTTGTGCTGGGGCTGGAAAGTCCGGGCCATCGTCCTGCCAATCTGCCGGCCGGCGGGACGGCGATCTATGACGCCGCGGGCAATGTCATGAAATTCATCGGGGAGGGAATCGTCGTCGATGTTGCCGGGCGGACGATCACGACGACGGCAGGTGATTGGGTTTTGAACGGGCCGGCGACGATCAACGGCGATCTGACTGTCAACGGCAACATCAACTGTTCCGGCTCGGTCGTCGACGCTGACGGAAACAACGGAGCTTGATGATGGCTGCACTCTCGAAAAAGCTGCGCAGCCTCGAAGGCGGGCGCGTGATGTTTTGGTGCCCCGGTTGCGATGGCGCTCATCAGGTGAGTGTCGGCGAGGGCACTGGGCCGCGCTGGGGCTACAATGGCAACGAAGATGCTCCGACCTTCACCCCCTCGATCAACGTCACGTACAACGGGCCTGACGCTGGCCTAGACGGCGCGCTGCCGGCCGTCTGCCATTCCTTTGTGACTGATGGACGAATTCGGTTCCTCAACGACTGCACCCATTCGCTCGCGGGACAGACCGTAGAAATTCCTGATTTCGATAAGGCCTGATCATGATCCGCATTGTTTCGATCGAGGATACGGCAGAGCCGTATCGTTCGCCGGATCTCGGCTGGGACGGGGTCGAGGGTGATCTCATCCTGAATGCGCTCACGCATCCGACAGCGCCGGGGGATTTCCGGGCAGAGCAGGGACTTGCAACGCAGATCCTGATTCACCTGATGACCGACCGGCGGGTGGAAGAGAGCGAGCTGCGGCACGGCGAGGCCAATCGCGGCTGGTTTGGTGACAGCTTCGACATTCAGGACGGCGAGGGGCCGCTCGGCTCCCGGCTCTGGCTGCTGCGGCGCACAGCGATCACCGAGGAGACGGCTGTGCTGGTCGAGGACTATGTGCGCGAGGCGCTGCAGCCTTTGATCGATCAGGAGGCGATTGTCTCGCTCGATGTCACCGTGACCGTCGACAAGCCGGCCAACCGCGTCGACTACGTCGTCAAGACCTATGGCCGTGACGCGACGCAATCGTTCGACGGCAAGTTCAAACTCTTCTGGGAGCAGCTTAATGGCGTGGCAAATCCGCTCGCTCGATGACGCCTCGGCCGCGATCCGTGGCGCTTTCCGGCGCTTCCTCCCGGGCACGGATACGGCGCTGAAGAACAACTTCGTCACGGTGGTGGTGAAGGTTCTGGCGGGCTTGTCCCATGAGTTCGAGCTGCGCATGGGCTATCTGTCGCGCCAGCTCTTTGCCTCGACCGCATCGCTGCCGTTTCTGAGGCTCCACGGGGCGGATGTCGGCATTTTTCAGAAGGCGGCATCTGCCTCGCAAGGGTCGATCGAAGGCGAGGGGCAGGGCAACACGCTCTACCCTTCCGGCATCCGCTTCGTGTCCGGCGCGGATACCTATGTCTCGACGGTGCCGGCGATGGCTAGTGCAAATGGTTCTGTCGTCTTTCAGGTCGCAGCCGAGACCAAGGGTGCCAGCACGAACCGCAATGCAGAGGGCAGTCTGACGCTCGCGGATCCGGGGCTTTACCCCACGCTTGGCGTCACCTGGACTGTTGGCGCGAATGGCCTTGGCGGCGGGGCTGATGTCGAGGACACGGAGGATTTTCGGGCGCGGGTGCTTTTTCGCAAGGCCAACCCGCCGGGCGCCGGCAAGCTTTCCGATTATGAGCGGATCGTGCGCGATGTGCCCGGCGTTCTCAAGGCTTGGGCCTATCGCGACAGCATAACTCCCAGCTTCATGGTGGTGTTCTTCATTTTCGCCGGGCGACCGAGCCGGATTCCGACCGAGGGTGATGCCCTGGTGGTGCAGGCGGCTCTCGACGCGCAGCGGTTGATCCGGGTGAACGACAGTGTGGTCGAGGCACCGACGGCCGTACCGCTCGATCCTGTTATTGCGAATCTGACAAACGATACCGAAGAGGTGAGAGCGGCGATCACTGCGGCGATCGATGCCGTGCTCTATGAGCGGGCGCGGCCGGGTGTGCCGGGAGACGTTTTCCTTCTATCGCGCAGCTGGATCTCAGAAGCAGTCAGTCAGGTCGCCGGCGAGGACCGGCACAAGCTGAACTGGCCGGCGTCCGACCTTCCCTACACGAACGGGCAGTACCCCGTGGTGGGCACGGTGAGCTTCGTCAATGAGTAGAAGAAATTCTTACAGCCACACGATCACCAGGACCTTCACGCCTCAGGAAACTTCAGGCGTGGGTGTCCCGACCGATGCGCTGGCCGCACCTCACAGTGATGGCCTGATCTCGGCGGGGCTAACCTTGTGGCCGCCGGGTGCAGCCTTCGGCTCGCCGGACGGGCAGGCGGTGTCTCTGTCGTCGAGCCTCGCGAGATTCACGCGCGTGCTGCTGTCACCTTTCGAGTGGCTTTATGCCCGGGCCTTCCAGCTGGCGCTGGAGGCGAACACGCAAACCGTTTCGGAACTGCTGCCTGATTGGGAGCAGGACTTTGGTCTGCCGGAAAAGTGCTTCACCGGCGAGCAGACGGCGGCGCAGCGGCTGACGGCGCTGCGGCGCAAGGTGATGGCAGAGTCGCTGGCGCATCCGGAGGATTTCGTGCGGGTGGCTGCCGACTTTGGTTTCACCATCGAACTCGAGGAGCCGAACATCTTCGAGTGCGGCGGATCAGAATGCGGTGGGCGGCATGAAGCGGGGGCGGTTTCCGACGAGGCCTATCTCGTCGTGCGCGTCAAGGACAGCGCTGAGACCTTCTTCGAGATCGGTGCTTCCGAATGCGGCGTCGACAGACTCTACGACCTGGTCGGCGCTTCCGACGTGCTCTGCTTTCTTCGGCAGGAGTTGCCCGGCTGGGTGATCGCTGTGCCCGAAACGTGGATCAAGCTTGCTTACTGGGTGACCGAGGACGGTGACTACATTGTCGACGAATATGGAAACCGGTTGCTTTTCACCATCGACCCCTGAAATGTGAGGTTAACATGGACTATAACGCTCCTTTCGGCAGCGCAGATCCTAACGCGGGTTATGTCGACCGAAATACCCCTGCCGGTCAGGCAGGGTCGAGGGTGCCGGCGCTCGCGATCGAGATGCCGCAGCGCGAGATCGTGACGGTCATCAAGAATGCTGGCCTGGTGCCGAACAAGACTGACCCAACACAGCTGTACCAGGCGATCGAACAAAGAATTCTAGCTGCGACTGGCGGCGGCGGCGACGAGAACTATGTCCTGATGACAGAGGCGCGCGTGCGCCTCCCGATCTACCCAGAAGGTCTATCTGCTGACGGTCGCATTCCCGTATTCGCGCCAGGCGCCGGGCAGGTGCGACTGCCTGCAGGTTACGAGTTCCTGCATCGTGGGATTTTTCTCGTCACGACAGAGCAGATAGATTTCGCCACGACCGCCAATAAAACCTATCATTTGCGATGGTCGCCATCTGAGGGGTTCGCGCTGAGGGATCTCGCGAACGCTGCCTACAATCCTGCGGCACTGGCGGAATCCAATCCTGTCTTCGACAGCGGTTACGACGACGTGCTGTGGGCGAAGGTGACCACGAACGCGAGTAACATCGCCAACGTCGTCAATCTCGCTAATAAAAGTAGCTTCCGGCGAACGGACCGACTCGAGTTTCTGTTCATCGGCGCGTCCCTGGATTGGGTGGAGTTGGCGAACAGCGGCGTGGAGTTGAATTGGGCACGAACTCCTGTCGCATTCCCATCGCTCTCGCATGTCAGCTCCGGCGGCACGACATCAAGTCCGCCAAGCGACTCCCTCAGGCTCATGGGGGTCAGGCCTAATGCGCCGGTCACCCGGTATGCGTTGCCGAACGTCGGGACGCGTGAGTACGACGATCTCGGAAGCGGTGGCACTCTTCATTTCAACTGGTCCGCGTTCGCCTGACGCCACCATCAACCAATTTTATCTGACGCGGAGGCGAGACGACCCATGGTTGAAGATGAGCTGCTTATCGAGGATCTGAACCCAGCAACGTCGCCGGATGGCAGCTTCTTCATTGGGGCCATGAAGGGGGGCAAAACGTATGCCCTGACCGTCTCACAGATCAACAGCGTTCTCGTCATGCAGACGCTGGGCGGCGATGAAGATTTCGCGCAATCCGTGGCCGACGCGCTTGATGGTAAAGCGGGCGTCGAAGCGCTTGATGGCAAGGCTGACAAATCCACGACCGAAACCCACAGCCTGACGGCTAAGGCGACCCCCGTTGATGCGGACGAATTCCGCCTTGCAGACAGTGCAGCTTCCTGGGGATTCAAGCGACTTTCATGGGCAAACCTGAAGGCGAGCATCGTTGCGGCCATCAAGCCCTACATAAACTCCGGGGCCATGGTTTCCGCTACGTCAGGTACTTCGATTGACTTCATGAGTATTCCCGCAGGAGTAAAGCGGGTGAACGTTCTGTTCGGTGGCGTCAGCACGAATGGTACCGACCCGATTATCCTGCAAATTGGAGACGCTGGGGGTTTCGAGTCTACGGGATATGCGGGCTCCTATGTGAACATATCGACTACTGCAGCGGCAGCGAACCCGAGTTCTGCAAGCGGGTTCGGTCTTAGCACTCCCGCCGCAGCAAGCGCGACTGTCCATGGTAAGATCAGCCTAGATCTAATGGACGTTTCTACAAACCTATGGGTGGTAAGCGGCAATCTTGCCGACAGCACAGGAACAAGATTCCACAGTGCGGCAGGCTCGAAAGCTCTGAGCGCAACTCTGGACCGCGTCAGGGTGACCACATCGGGTAGCAACACTTTCGACGCCGGCTCCATCAATGTCACATGGGAGTTTTAACAATGGATAGAATGGTTGTGGACGTGCAGACAGGCGATATCGTCATAGCCACGCTCAGTGATGAAGAGATAGCCGCGATCGAAGAAGCCACACGGCGTCCACGGCAAGCACCACCTCTTTCTGCTCGACAACTACGCCTCGGCCTGGTTCTCAATGGATTCGAGCTCAATCAAGTTGAAACAGCCATTGACGCCATAGACGACGCGCAGAGTCGCGCCATTGCTCGAGTCGAGTGGGAGTATGCTTCTCTCTTCGAACGTGATCACCCACTGTTGATTGATGTCGGTGTAGCTCTTGGCCTGTCACCGGAAGATATAGACGAAATGTGGTTGCGGGCAGCGCTGCTTTGAATGCTTGCAACCGACGCTGTGAACGGCAATACACGTTGATCAACGACGTGGCAAAGATATCGCAGAATGCAAAAAACGCACTTCGACGGGATTGATGGCCTTAGGGCTGTATCGGTGACCTTGGTAGTCTTATTTCACCTCGGACTTCCGTTTGTGCCCGGCGGGTACATCGGCGTCGACGTTTTTTTTGTCATCTCCGGATTTCTGATTACCGGGATCATTGTCAAGCAGCAAGATCAAGGGACGTTCGCCTACTCAACCTTCTTGCTCCGCAGAGCGCGTCGATTGTTGCCTGCCCTTCTAGCCATGTGCGCCTACGCCGCCCTAGTTTCCTACCTGCTGCATTTTCCGGATGAGCTGGCTGAATTCGCGGAAAGTCTGCTAAGTGCGATTTTGATGCTTTCAAATTTCTATTTTATGGAAGCCGGAGGCTATTTTGCTCGGCCGGCTGAAAGCCACATCCTACTTCACACGTGGTCACTTAGCGTAGAAGCGCAGTTCTATCTGCTTTTCCCTGTCTTCCTGACCTTCTATATGAGGCGATGGAAGAGGAATGTTGGCAGCTTTCTTTGCGTGGCGTTTCTAGTCGCGCTGCTTTTTGTGATCGTTGTACAGATTGGCAATCAGCAGTTTGGATTCCCGTCAGGCATATGGGCCTCGGCTGGTGGGGCATTCTACTTCACGCCCTTTCGAGCGTATGAATTGCTCATGGGAGCGTGCTTGGCGATGCTAAAGCCAGGCCGCTGGGAGATTGCACGCGCCGGACTGCTGACCCTTACGGGGCTGACTCTGATTGTTGCTGCAGCGTTGTTGCTAGACGGGTCCCTCTATTATCCCGGTGTAGCCGCGCTTATTCCTTGCGTAGGAGCGGTACTTGCCATTCTTGGCTTGCGGAATAATGCGGAATCTATGACGAGCCGGGTCATGACGGCCGCTCCAATTCTTTACTTGGGGCGTATCTCATACTCCCTGTACCTCTGGCACTGGCCTTTGATCGTCACGTGGGGGATGCTGTACCCGAGCAGCGTCGGCCTGCAGAAGGCGATCGTGCTGTTGCCCATTATGCTCTTGGCATCAGCAGCAAGCTTTCACTTCTTGGAAGAACCTATCCACCGTGGCCGCGCGTTGGCCGATCGCGGCGCACTTGTTGGGGCGCTCTCTCTGGCTTCGGCAGTGGTGATTGTATTCTCGACAGTGGGGGTGGGAACCGGCGGGATGCCTAGTCGGATCCGCGACGAAATCCTGCAGGCTCGCGCACAAAGCCTCGATAGGTCAACTATTCAGTTTGCCGAATGTGCCCCTGATGCTGGCTTCTGCGTAATAAACGGTAGCTCTGGTCGCCCGCCTACTTTCCTCCTCTGGGGAGATTCTCACGCAGAAGCGATATTGCCAGCAGTGGCTACTGCGGCCGAAGCAGTCGGCGCCAGTGGAATCTACATACAGCGGAGTGGGTGTGTTCCCCTCCTCGGGGTTTGGCAGCAGATTCCAGGGTATCAAGAAGAGTGCCGTGCAAATTCCGAGGCTGCGCTTGATGCGGTCCGGCAGTTCACGACAATCCGAAGCGTATTGATGGCTTCTAGATGGGCGCTTTACGCGACTGGTGCCAGATATACCGGAGAACATGGCTCGGCAGTTGCCATAACAGATGCAGATGATGAGACCTCCTCGACGCCAGCGGACGTCTTTCGGCGCGGGCTCGAACGAACGTCAGTTCAACTTCAATCCGAAGGGAAAGAATTGTTTTTCGTGGAGCAAGCCCCGGAGATGCCGTGGCCCGTCACGGATACATGGTCGAGATGGCGGTTGCTGGGGCTAGGGGGCGACTTGATGGAGCCTCGGGCAGCTTACGACGAACGGAACAAGGGGGTTGATGATTTGATGCAACGCAACGGCATCTCAAAGATCCGGATAGCCGACCAGCTTTGCGACAAAGTTGTTTGTTATGCCGCCACGCACGGGTTCCCTCGTTACCGAGACGGCAACCATCTGAATACGGCCACCGCTGTTGCTATCGCGCCGGCTTTCGAAGGTGTCCTGCGTCCGTAGCATACAATGTGGGCAGCAGAGCGTTTGTCACTCACTGTTGGGCCTGCTGATCCTTCATTGTCCCTAGCCACCAGCACCGTCTTCAACATACGCAACACACAGCCATCGCCTTTGCTGAGGAAGCACTGGCGTCCCACGAGGCCCGTTTTCTAGCTGGAAGCGGGCGGTTCGCCATGCGTGAAGAATCACCTCGTTGGCGTCTTAAATTACAAAGGACATGGTCATGAACTTCATTGGAACTGGGCAGGTCCTGTCCGGGGGAGACTTCGCGCGCGCGGCCGCCGCAATCGGATGCGAGGAAGCAGTCATTCGCGCCGTGACTGTCGTTGAGGCCAGGGGCAAAGGATTCGATGCCAAACGGCGACCGGTCATCCTGTTCGAGCCCCACGTCTTCTATCGCAATCTCCCCAAGGAGAAGCTTCCCGAGGCGGTGAGGCAGGGGCTGGCCTATGCGAAGTGGCGGAAGGGGAATTACCCTGCCACTCAGGACGCCCGGTACGACCAGCTCGTTCGCGCCATGGGGATCGATCGCGACGCAGCTCTGATGGGTTGCTCCTGGGGCCTCGGACAGGTGCTCGGCGAGAACTGGAAACTCTGCGCGTTCAGCTCCGTTGAAGCGATGGTCCGGAAGTGCCTCGAGGGCGAGGGCGGCCAGCTTGATGCCATGGTCGCGTTCATCAAGGGCAGGGGGCTCGGCAAACATCTCGTTGCCAAGAACTGGGCTGCGTTCGCGCTCGGGTACAACGGCAAGCTCTACGCAGAGAATGCCTACGACAAGAAGCTGGCCACTGCCTACAGCCGCATCATCGGCGGCAAGTCCAACGCTTACGACCCGCTGGCAGATGGGTTGCTGTCCGTTGGCGACAAGGGCCCGATTGTCATGCAGCTTCAGAAGGCCCTTGGCATCCACGCGGATGGCGACTTCGGCAATCTCACTCATCAGGCCGTGGCCTCGTTCCAGACCAAACATGGCCTCACCGTGGATGGGAAGGTTGGCGAGGAAACTGGACGCAAGCTCGGCCTCGCCTTCTGGGACCCGGCCATTGAGGCGACGGAGATCAAGCCGGCATCTAAACCGGTTCTTCCACCGGCTCCCACACAACCTGTTCCGGCCCCACCCGCTGCGCAGCTGCCATCCGGCGTTGCGGCTAACGGCGCGGCTGCCATCGTGGTCGGACTGACAGCCGCTGCTGCGGCCTGGTGGAACGACCTCACCACCTGGATCGGAGGGCTTTTCCAGTGACCGTTCATGCTCGCATTCTCCTCTACATCGTCGCTGGCTATCTCGCCGGCGCCGGCTGGATCTCGGACGAAATCAAAACAATGCTCACTTCTGATCCAGAAGTCGCGGCCGCCGTTCAGATCGCGCTGGGAGCAATCGTAACCGCGGTCGGCTATGGCTGGCGCTGGGTAGCCAAAAGGTTGGGATGGAGCACCTGATGGTCTCGATCTCGAGCCTGATCAAGCTGGGTGCCGGTGCTCTCGTCGGCATCAGCGTCGCAGCCTTCCCGATTTATGTGAAAGGCAAGTCCGCGGGGCGCGAAGAAACTCGTGCCGAGGCGGCAATGGAAGCTCTCGCCCGGATCGAGAGCATGGAGGAGCGAAATGCGATCTTCTCGAAGCTTCCTGATCGTGAGCGTTGCCGTGTCCTCCTTCGCGACAGCGAGCTGCCAATCGAAGCCTGCGACAAACGGTAGTGGCTACCAGATCGTCCGCTTCTCGAGCACGGAAGCGGCCATCCTCGCGTCGCAAGACGACACGGCGGGACCAGCCATTGCCTCGAACAACGCGCAGTGCAGGGCAGACCCCGCCTGCAGGAAGTGAGCCCGGTAGGTTTGTGCGCTTTCGCTGCGCTCACATACTGCCGGCCGGGACCACCGATCTCGGCCAGTAAACAAACACAGCATCGCATCCGTAATGAAAAGGGCCGGGATTTTGACGGACAGGAAAGACGACATGGCTAGCAACGGAAGCGGCTTTGACCCCATGGCACAGTATGCTCGACTAAGCGAGCGGGTCGAAAACCAGGGCAAAGACATCGTCGATCTCCGGTCGAACATGAACACCGGGTTCCAGACGGTAAATGCCAGCATCGCCACACTATCGAACGAGCTGCGGGGCAACTCTAAAACGCAGTGGCCGGTCATCTGGAGCGCGATCGGTGTATGCTTCACCGTGCTCGGCGGAATCGGTTGGATGGCCTATGCCCCGGTGAGAGAAGCGCAGGCGCAGTTGAAGGTCGAGATTCGTGACGTGAGCGCGGATGCCTCCAGCGCTATCTCCACACTCGCTAATCAGATCGTCACCCAGAAGGAACTGGAGTGGCGGACTGCGCGAGCGGCCGAGGACCGGCAGAGGACGGAGAACTCGATCAAGGACATCCGCGCCGACCAGGTGCCCAGGGCGGAACATCAGCGAGTCTGGATGGGTTACGACAACCAGATCGCCAACCTTCAGCGACAGGTCGACGAGTTCAAGCAGCAGCAGGGCAGCGTTTACGGCACCCGCGACCTGCTTCTCGATCTCCGCCAGAGGCTGGACCGCATCGAACGCGAGCGGATCGGCGCCGCTCCTTGACCCCGCGAGGAGACCACTGAATGCGCGGCTTTTTCTGGTTTCTCCTCAGCGCCATCCCGGCCTTTGCTGATTTGCCGCCGGCGCAGGATGAGGAGGGCGGGCGGCCTGCGAAAATCAACCAGGTCGCAGCGCCCTGCCTCACGCCAAATGAGCCAAAAGCTTATGTGGTAACTTGGTGGATCGAGGACAAAGCGACCGGTAAAAGGCGCGCAGTGGACAGCCAGCTCGTTCGCCTGCGCTGCTAATCACTGACCGAGCTGCCAACGCACAAGGTCCGGAAACATGACGCCGCAGACCTCATTGAGGCGAGCGATGTCGTTCGATCGATCACAGGTCTTTTCGAAGTGGCGGCGGAGGGTGAGGAAGGTGCAGTCGGCGCCGAACTTTTCAACAAGTCCGGATTTGGCATAACGGCCTGCACGGCCGCATTTGTTGCAGGCGACCTCGACCTTCTCGTATGGGAAGTCACCCAGCCGCGGCGGCTTGCCATCAGGTAGTGGGAGTTGGCGCGTCATAGCAACGCCTTTAGCAAAGCGGTGCGGCGCTCCCATCCGGTTTCGACCAGCGGCACAAGGACTTCTATGATTTCCAGCGTGAGAGCATCGAAGGCAGCGGCGCTCTGCGCGAAGGGGTTGCTTTTCATGCGCTTGCCAGACCGGAAGCCCGGATGATCGAAATCAATGTGCGCGTCGGCGTGCGCGAAGGTGTTGCGTACGTCCCGCACCTTATGCAGCTTGCTCCAAGTGTCTTGCTCGATGAGGCTCAGAGCATAGGCCATATCGATCTTTGCGGAGAATGTTGAGAGCGGGCCGTGACCACTGAAAAGCTTGCCTTGAAAATCTTTGCTGATACCAAACCTCATCGCCGCCTGAAGCATGAATTCAAGGAGCCTCTCCAATTCTGTCGCCCGAACGATCACGCGGCTGAATGCAGATCTTCCGTCAAAGGCGAAGAGATCGGCTAAGCCGGACTTGGTCTCATCCCCGTTCATCTCCACACTCTCCTGAATTTTTGAAAGCCGGCGGGGCGGACGTCAACGAACAACGCCATCTGGCACCCTGAGTCACTGTGGCGGCACATGTTCGAGCAGCGACGTATCGAGCGCCAGCTGTCGAGCGTTCATGTTAGCGTCGAACCATAGAAGCTCGGCCACGTCGCTGTCGTCGTTCTGAATATGCAACTTAATCACCAGCATGGCCGGCGACCTGATGTGCTTGGTGCGTACGACGTCGCCCATCCTTATCGCATCTTGCATCGGCGCTCCTTCTCTATCACTGCAGTGCCTGCCAGATCTGCACTGCCTGGCCGGCCATTGACGCCACGACCACTACCAACAACGCGCCGATCAGCAGCAGTTCCCAGCGCATCCACTTCTACTCACGACGGCAGCAAGATCAGTTCTTTATCGGGCAACGGCCTCTGCAAAGCCTTCGCTTCAGACCATGGCGCCGTCATCCACAGCTCGATCTCCTCTTCCTTTGTGAGCAGCACCGGCATGGCTTTGGGGTGAATAGGAGCAACAACGCCGTTCGGCTCGCAAGTGAGGAAAGCAAATAGGTCGGATGTGATGAGGCCTTCCTTCACCTTCCTCACGCTTTCCCAGCTTGGCACCCAGATTCCAGCAAACGCCATCAGTGGTTGATCCTCATTGGCTGCGAACCATGCATTTGGCGTCCTGCCACCCTCCTGCTTGCTCGCCGGATCCGGCTCTGCGAACCGGGTGATTGGCACAACGCACCTGTTTTCTGGACCGAGCCAACGCTGCCAGTGCTTGCTGCTGGTATTGCGGACGTTCGTTGTGCCGCCATCTGGCTCCATCTTGAGCAAGGCGTCGAAGTCGACCTCTTTGCCCTTCGCTAGAAGCTTGTCAGCGCGCTTGGATGCTGCGTCGAAGAGAGCCTTGGACGAACTGGGCATGCCCCACCGCACCATCGCCATCTCGCGGCCCTGCGGCGTGTTGCGAACAATAGGCGCATGCCTATCCGGATAGACGTCCACGCTGGGCTCAAGGTTCCCGAGGCTGTCGATCATCGCCCGGGTGATAGCTCGGATCGCTTCCTGGTTCGTCGTGATGTTGTAGAGATTGCAGATGTGGACGGCTCCTCCCTCGTCAGGATTTGAGTATAGGGACAACGCGATTGCTTGCAATCAGATGTCCGGCCTGTTGATGCAGATTCAATCTGCTGGCCAAGATG
>JAESGM010000204.1_pt1 | contig 111541 bp, 97 predicted proteins | sample 9269721 | NCBI WGS metagenome assembly JAESGM01 (sample SAMN15720920, study PRJNA650825) | algae metagenome | isolation source: Komarekiella atlantica HA4396-MV6 and co-occurring heterotrophs from... | place: USA: Theobald House, Kauai, HI | collected 2009-07-29 | reverse complement strand
TGAGTGCCAAGTATGGGTTGAGGAAATGGTCAGTTCCATTCGCAATAAGCAGGCATATTATCAGCGAGGTTTAAGGGCTAGGAAACTTATACAGCAAGCACTTTAGCTCGTTTGTCGCCCCTTGAACGCTGGCGGTTTGGCAGCGGCGGCATATAGCTGAGTCATTCCCTGATAGGAAAAACCATACATACCAACTTTGCCATTACTACCAGGTAGTTTTGCCGCCCAGTTTACCGCATCTTCGCCATCAGCAATTTCATTAACAAATAACTTGAATTCACCTTCAGATGTGCCGCGTCCTCGAACATCTTGAATGACCAGAATGTAGCCGTGGGTAGCATACCAAGTTGGGTGAGCATAGACAACAGTAGAGGCGATCGCGCGTCCATAAGGTTGTCGCATTAATAATACCGGAAATTCACCATCTGCATCAGGGCGGTAGATATCTGCATCTAGGCGTACACCATCGCGGGTGTACATGGAGGCGGTTTGTTTAGGAAGGATTTTGAGCATGGAGTATTTAGAAAAGATTTGTCTCACGCAGAGGCGCAGCGAAAAGTTCTGTAGGCGGGTTTCCCGCCGTAGGAAACTTTTCAAGACAGCGAAAAGTTCTGTTCGCCTCCGGTCTCCGTTAGAAGAAGGAGGGTTTCCCTCTCTTACGAGACGCTAACGCGAACCGCAGGAAACTTTTCAAGACAGAGACACAGAGTATTTCTTTGCGCCTCTGCGTGAAATTTAAAAATCCTAACAAGGCATTAAAGCGTCTAATCTCCCCAGCACCGCCATATCTTCCGCATCTAACTCTACTGGTGTACCACTGCGAATTAATTCCGAAAAATCTTCATTAGGAACCATTACAGTCAATGTATACAAACGATTAGAACCTGTATTTCTAATCAAATGAGTACCAGTCGGAGGCACTAATAAACTATCTCCCGTTTTGATTGGGGCAATTTTGCCGTCACACATAGCTATTCCTTCCCCTTTGAGGACAAAAAACATTTCCACCGCCCACTGATGACGATTTGGCGGTGTTTGCCCACCAATATCAAAAATTTCTATGCAACAAGTCAAGGAAGTATTAGCGTTTGTTGAATCGAAGATAATTGCTAAGCGATTAGAGTCGTGAGGACTGATGCGATATACTTGGTAATCTTTGGGAGATTTGATAACAGGAATTACACAACGAGTAGAGTGCATTTATTTATCTCCTCCTGTTGATTCAGGATTATTTAGCGCTGTTAAAATTGCTTGCGAGTCAGTGACAAAACCAAAACATTGTTTCACGTTATATAATGTCGCCAGCCAACAATATTCGGGGGAAGTTGTAGCTGTGCAGTCTTTAACTAAAACGCAATCATATCCTAAGAAGTTGGCATCACATAGCGTGGTGAATACACACTGGTCAGCATTGACACCAGCAAAAAATAGTGTCGTTTTTCCCAGATTTCGCAGGATACTATCTAAAGGAGTATCCCAAAAGCCACTCATGCGGTATTTATCCACACAAATATCTTCCGGTAGCTGTTCTAGTTCGTCTACCACCGCCGCCGCCCAACTACCTGCCAAAAGTACCCTAGCACCATTACTAGGTAGCGGATCGCCCAATCCCACGCCGTAACCTGTAGGGTTGTAGACGTGACGCGAGGCGGCACTGATGTTGAGTAAGTCGGGACGATTTCCCCAATTGACCCAAATTACGGGGACACCAGCATCACGCAGCTCAGGAAGTAAGCTATTTAAAGTTTCGATGGGCTTTCGCGCCGGAGTTACATCCACGCCGATATGCGCTAACCAACCATCAGGGTGACAAAAGTCGTTTTGCATATCGATGACGAGGATGGCAGCTTTTGCCAAATCTAGGCGCAGGGTTTTAGTTTCTGTTGATAAGATAACGGGTTGTGGGGTCTTGTGAGGACGAGTAATATCTGCGATCGCTTGATTCACAGTCCAAGCATTTGGTGCAACTCCCAATGTCCGAAAAGCCATATTCATAAAATTGCAACACCCAACACCTTTTTTATTTTGTAACTTGAAATTCTGTTGAGCGTTCAATTACTTAATCAAGGTTAAAATCGTGATCACCATCCAGAATGTTTTAATTGCCGCCCGTGACAGTTATGCAACCGTAGATGTACAGGTTGTGGACGGGAAGATTGCCGCCATTGCAGCCGATTTAGATGTTGTCGGTACTGCCTTTGATGGTAACAATAAACTGTTGCTTCCTGGCTTCTTTAACGCCCACACCCACTCATCAGAGATGTGGCAACGCGGGATCATGTCAGCCTTGCCCTTAGAATTATGGCTAGCGGAACTGTATGACTTTGCTCCCCTCGATCTAGAAAAGGTTTATCTCAGCGCCTTGGGAACCGCCGTAGAAACCCTACTTTCTGGCGGGACGAGTGTGGTAGATCATCTAGTGTTAATTCCAGGACAAGAGTTAGAAACCATCGCCACTGCAACTCGTGCTTATAGAGAAGTTGGGATTCGTGCTTTTATCGCCCCGCTGATCCAAGATGAATCTCTCACAGCAGGGATGCCATCTGGGGAATCAGCACAAACTCATGAGCCTTATTTTCGCTCAACTGCGGCCACACTGGAAATCATTGAAGAGGCGGTGAGACAATTTCATCGACCGGATGAAGGTGTGAATATTTTAGTCGCCCCAACAGGAATTCAGTTGTGTACTGATGCTTTGTTTGAGGGGTGTATTGAATTAAGCTCACGTTATAATCTTTGTCGTCACTCTCATTTACTAGAAACCAAAGCACAGCAAAAACTTGCCGAAGAAAAATACGGTTGTACTGCTGTTGAACATCTTAAAAGAATCGGGTACTTGAGCGATCGCACCACACTAGCCCATTGTGTCCACTTAAATGATGCTGACATCGCCATCCTTGCCCAAACCCAATCTACAGTCGTTCACAATCCTTTGAGTAATCTGCGTTTAGGCAGTGGCATCGCCCCAATTTTAAAATATCGGCAAGCTGGGGTAAACGTAACTTTTGGTTGTGATGGCGCTTCCAGCAATGATTCCCAAGACTTACTAGAAGCCATCAAAATTGGTTCGATTTTGCACAACGTTACAGACTCAGATTATCAGCATTGGATTACACCCCGGCAAGCGGTAGAAATGGCATCCTTGGGAGGCGCGAAGGGACTGAATATAGCAGATAAACTCGGTTCCCTCACTCCAGGAAAACAAGCCGATTTAGTACTTTATGACCTGACTAATTTATCTTTATTACCCCGTACAGATCCCATTGGGTTACTAGTTTTAGGGCGTCCTACCAATGTCGTGAATAGTGTTTGGGTAAATGGCAAACAAATTATTGCTGATGGTAAAGTGACAACAATTAATGTTGATGAATTGCTGCAAGAATTATTTAATCGTAGTCAATGGGAGACAACACGCAAATCTCAAACCGTGGCGCAAATTGAAGCACATTATCGCACAGTCATGGGGTTGTGAAACACAAATAAACACGGTTGAATTCTCATCTGCCGTGAATTACTAATTACGCCCCATCGGTTAATAAAAATCAACTGTTGTTCGGCTTGCAATGATGATTTTTTGATTTTTTATCTCCGTAAACGGAGAGGCTTGAAACCCAGTATTTTAGATTTCAGATTTTCATTTAATCTAAAATCTAAAATCTAAAATTGTTCGGTCAGGGATTTGGCGGGAACTTAGGCGGGAGTAAATATACCGGGAAGGCATTTTTTCTTATTCTTGACGTGGATCTGACTGGGGTGGATGCCAACCCGCTTCTACCCAAAAACGACGAGCAATTTGAATTGAAGGCTCATCACGACGTTCATCATTGAAGTCAAAGCGATGGCTAGTAGCTCTCCCTGTAGAAGTTGTACCTACAATTTTTATCCCGTCTTTTGTCCAAATAAAATGCTCAGACCATTTTTGCTGACGGGGATGAAATAGAGGGACTTGTTTTTGAGTTTTGGGATCAGTACCTACTGTAAAATTGTAGTGACGCTCATTACAGCGATGACAAGCTAAAGCTAAATTATCCAGTTCATCTGAGCCACCCAAAGACTGCGGCATGATATGGTCAATGGTAAAACGGTCTGGACTCAAGTATTCTGGAGAGTGACAGTATTCGCAGAGATATTCAGCTCGTTTTCTTACAAGTCTTCGAGTTTGTTCGGACACCATTTACTTTTGGCTGCTAGTTGAGCGTTAATCAAGGTAAATATTCGCTCAAGTTCGGAAATGCCTACATACTCAGCTTCTTCTTCAGGAGTGAGCGCATCAGCTTTTTTCTTCTGCAACAGTTCTTCAAAGCGAGACTGTAGCTCATCGGTAAATTTAAAAAGATAAATATCACCGAATTCGCTCATCCTGATACCAGAAGACATTAAGGATGAGGGTTGAACCATTAATTGAGTAGTCATTGTGTGTTCACAGTGTCTTTGGTTCTATTGTGCCTCAATTAATCGATGATTATAGCGTTGTGGGCGAGTGTGATCGAGTAATTTTCAGATTTAGATGATTGGTTTATTCATCATGTTTTTGATATGGGAACAGAAGTAGTAGGAGTAGGAACAGGAGACGAACTTAGCCAACAATCAAAAATTTATTGGAGAGCAACATTGAGTTTTTTACAAAAAAATTTCGTTTCTTCACTAGTAATCTTTTTGGAGTGTGATTTTGTTTTTTTATCTACTGGATGATCAACACGGTTCCGCATAGAGCCAAGTTCTTTCCAAGTTTCGTAGCCATTTGGAAGGGAAGCGGTGAAAACCTTTCTGTCTGTGAGAGATGCATAGCCGTCATGTAATTCTGATTCTGAGGGAAAAGTATATTCATAAAAAGCAATTAAAGTAAGATGTGCAAATTGATGGAAAGTTATGATATAAGCATTAGGTGATTTATGATAACTACTTACAGATTCTCGTAACTGCTCAACTGCTCTTTCGTAATGCACACCATAAAACAGACAAAGATTGCTGGATGAAAATGAAACGTCATACATAGTTGAAAGTGTTTGGTAGACAAAGCATATTTTTGGTGCGTCTGATGATAAGCCAACATCTCTAACTAAATCTGATAGCTTGCCTATTTCTTGATGATATGGCTTTAAATCATCCCAAGTAACTCTACATTTATTCATTTGTAGAAGATAAATAGCTAACCTATGTAATATAAGGCTTTTATCAGTACAAATTAAACGAAATAATGCTAACAGCTTATCATGTGATTTAATCCTCTGAAAAGCACTATAAGCTAATTCTTGTCTCAGCAGTGATGAAGCTTCTGGATCATCTTTACTATTCTGCTGTTCTTGCTGCAAGCATTCCATAAAATAGGAATGTTGAGCAGGAAGTTTTCCCAATATTCGTGCAGCTATCATTCTGGCATACCAATCTAGTCGAGTATCAGCTAGCCATTCTCGGCATAGAAATGAAGTATTTTTAGCTCCACTAATTTGATATAAAGACCATAGGGAATTAGCACGATGCCAAGAATATACCTTATGTTTATTTATAAAATTTTGCAATTCTTCTATAATCAATGAATCGTTTTTAAAACGTCCTAAACAATAACATATAGCTTCAGAACGCCAAGGCAGCCTGTCAAGTAAATCTACTATTTGCTTACGTATTGACTCATGAGGTTCTAGGCGGTACAAGCAAAACGTGAGATTTGATTCTGCTTCTTTACTTTTGTCTAAATTATCTAAAAGTGAATAAGCTTCTAAAAATATCTCGCGCAATTGCTCTTGCAGTTTTTCATTTCCCTCTGTATCTATATTCAGATTTCTATTTGAAAAGGAGCTTTCACCCTCTTCTTCATCTAAATCTTCATCCAAACCAGGATAAATATTTGATACTTTTGCTTCTTCATCTATACTATCGGTATTTGTTTTTTTAACATAATCTGCCGCTAATTCAGCCTGTTCACTTTGAGAAATAGTAGGCTCTTTAATTAGAGTATATTCTCCTGTTCCTGTGGGATCTGTAATTATAAAGCGTAAATGTGTAATTTCTTTATTTATATCCTCTATTTCATGAATGCTAGTTTTTGTGACCTGAGCTACTAATCCAGCCCGCTTAAGTTCTAAATCAAAAAGAATTAGTCCTTGCTGAACAGTTTGCTTATCAAGTTCTAGAATACGTATATCGTCTACATAGCGTACATAATTATATCCTTGACAAATCATGATCTTATCAAGTTCATATAAAAATAAATTTGCTAAGAAATCAGAAGCATTACTACCTTGAGGAATTCCACGACTCATTTTTACATCTGCTGTATGTGCTGACCATTTTGAAAGACATTCTCTCAAGAGGTTTTCAAATTTCCTATCTCTTTTACATCTACAATATTTCCATAGAATCTGAATAAGTCTTTCGTGGTCAATAGTGTCGTAAAAAGACACAATATCTGTTGAAGCAATCCAAGAATTCCCCTTACGGTATAATCTTTCAACAGAATTAACGAAGTTATTATATTGTTGTTTCCAGGGACGGAGCATCCAACGTTTACCTGAACCAGCATAAATATTACCAAAAATATGTTGATTCTGGTGAGTCACCAGATATTGATGACTTTCGTCAGCAATAACATTAACAACAGCCTGGTAAATAATAACATCAGGTACAGCCATGAGTGACATTGTTCTCAATGTCGTTGATGGTTTTGGAACATACACTTTATGATCTGCTAGCGGTGTATAGGGAAAATCTTCCGCTTGTACTTGCCTGATTAAATCTTTTAGATTAGCCTCAAGATTAAAGGCAAATATTCTAAACCCCAACTCATCAATAATCATACGGCTAGTAACATTTACTGTTCTTTGCCAAGCCAGCAGAAAATTATCGTAAGTTAGAAATTTATCCCACAGATTTTCAGAGGATGTCATTATTTATATCTATTATTTAGTCAATCAGGTGTAGATCATCAAAGGTTTGTACTTATTTCAGTCATTCACTAAAAGAAGTTCTTAGCTAAAGATTCTAATCATAGAAAGTAAAATTAAGTGACTTTAAATCATAACATTGATTGAAGAAGTATACTTATTAAGTATACATAATTTATACTCTTTTTTTGTACGCATTAGTTACTGTACTGCCTCCTGCATCCCCAGCATCACCGCAAACCCCTGCGGAAGCCTAAAAATATTGATAAGCTGGAGTTAAATTTTTTCAATTTGTAAATTTTGAGGATTTTTCAGAATAAGATGATTGTCTTCTCTGACTAAATCACCTGTGCAGCGAATTGGTAAACGCTCCTGATAGGCTTTAATCGCTAAGATATAATCATTGTCTACTAGTTCAGTTTTAATTTCTTGCAATTTATCAAAAACTGTACATAGTAAAGTAATTTTTCCACTCAGTTTATCAAGTTGAAAAGTGGCAATTTGCATAACTACACCTTGTACGGTGAAATTAGGATAGTTGGTAATAAATTCACTTAATATATCAACTTGGTTACGATTTTCTACTATCTCTAATGTTTTTAAGATATCGCTGATTCTTTCAGCAGAATCTCCTAAACTATGCTGAAGAGGTAGCAAAATTTCATATTCATCGGCGGCATCTTTTTTCAGTCGCCAAATTGCCCCGGTATTATTATATATACGTCCTGTTTCGTGCCAACCTGTTGCTTGCAAGTGTGCCTGAATCACATCAGGATTAACAGTTTTGAGTATTTCACTATCTTTGATAGTAACTTTCATGGCAAATCTCCATAACCTGCAACGGCGGCGATCGCTCTAATATAGCTGATGCTAAATTGTTCTTTTTGTTGGTTAATATCCATATTGTGTTGGATGGTCAGACTTTATCTTCAAGCAGATTATCACTGCACCGTTTCTCGCACCCTGCGGAATCTTGCTACAGACTTCTCTTTGCCTACAGAACTTTTCAAGCTAGGGAATAGAGTTTTCGGGTATGGAGAATGAGGAAGAGTCACCAATGCCCAATGCCTAATTCCTAATCCCCATTAGATAATAATTACTGTTCTAATTAGAAAATAAATTCCATTCGCTTAATTAAGAGGAAAAACATGAGCTATCGGATCAAACGACAAGACTATGCAGCCATGTTCGGCCCGACTGTTGGCGATCGCGTCCGCCTTGCTGATACAGAATTATTTATTGAAGTTGAAAGAGACTACACCACTTATGGCGAAGAGGTAAAATTCGGCGGCGGTAAGGTGATTCGAGATGGTATGGGACAATCTCCCATCATTAATGGTGGCGATCAAGATAACGCTGTAGATACAGTAATCACCAACGCCTTGATTCTCGACTGGTGGGGCATCGTTAAAGCCGATATTGGCATTAAAAGCGGGAAAATTTTCAAAATTGGGAAAGCAGGCAATCCCAATATTCAAGACAACGTGGATATTATCATTGGGCCAGGCACGGAGATTATAGCCGGAGAAGGCAGAATTGTTACAGCCGGAGCCATTGACACCCACATTCACTTTATTTGTCCTCAACAAATCGAAACCGCGATCGCCTCTGGAACTACAACCATGATTGGCGGTGGTACAGGCCCGGCGGCTGGCACTACCGCCACCACTTGCACCCCTGGCCCTTGGCACATTCACCGCATGTTACAAGCGGCTGATGCTTTTCCTATAAACATCGGTTTTTTGGGCAAAGGTAATAGCAGTGTACGTGATGGCTTAGTTCAACAAGTTGAGGCTGGAGTCATCGGTTTAAAGCTGCATGAAGACTGGGGAACTACGCCAGAGGCGATTCGTACCTGTCTTAGCGTTGCTGATGAATATGATGTACAAGTCGCCATTCATACCGACACGCTTAACGAAGCAGGATTTGTGGAAAAGACAATTGCGGCTTTTGCAGAACGTGTGATTCACACTTTCCACACCGAGGGTGCAGGTGGTGGACATGCGCCTGATATTTTAAAAGTTTGCCAATACGATTATGTTCTACCTGCTTCGACAAATCCCACTCGCCCCTACACCATCAATACCTTAGCTGAACACAAGGATATGTTGATGGTATGCCATCACCTTGATCCCAACATTGAGGAAGATGTCAAATTTGCCGATTCTAGAATTCGCCCACAAACGATCGCAGCTGAGGATATTTTGCACGATCTAGGCGTTATTAGCATTATGGCTTCCGATTCCCAAGCAATGGGCAGGGTAGGGGAAGTAATTCTACGGACTTGGCAAACTGCTCACAAGATGAAAGTCCAGAGAGGGCCATTATCTCCTGAGAAAAGTTCCTCAAACAATGATAACTTTAGGGCTAAGCGCTATATTGCAAAATACACAATTAATCCTGCGATCGCTCATGGAATTGCTGATTACGTCGGTTCCATTGAAGAAGGGAAGTTAGCTGATTTGTGTTTATGGAAACCTGCCTTTTTTGGCGTAAAACCAGAGCTTGTCATTAAAGGAGGAATGATTGTTTGGGCACAGATGGGCGACCCTAATGCCAGTATTCCCACCCCCGAACCCGTTCACATGCGTCCAATGTTTGGCGCTTTTGGCGGGGCTATTGGAGCTACCTCAATTACCTTTATGTCTCAAGAAGCTTTGAATAGAGGTATACCTAAACACCTAAGCTTAACTACTAAAACCGCAGCTGTTTCTAATACCCGTAATGTGAGGAAGAAGGATTTGAAACACAACGATGCTACTCCACACATTGAAGTTAACCCAGAAACCTACGAAGTCAGAGCCGATGGGGAATTGTTAACTTGTGAACCTGCTGCTAATTTACCTATGGCTCAGCGCTACTTCTTGTTTTAATTAGGACTTACGCAAAAACTCTCTGAAACTCTTATTTCTCCCTTCGGGTTTACAGTCGCCTGCGGAGGGAAACCCTCCCGCAGCGCTGTTTCACCGTGCCCTCTGTGTCGCGCCAGTTGCTTCTCCCAGGGGGAGACGCTGCGCGAACAAGTCGGGGAACCCGCCCAACGCACTGGCTTTTCTGTGGTAGCCTACGGCAAGCCGCTCCGCGTCTACGATTCTCCGTTACCTGTGCGTAAGTCCTGTTAATTAATTTTTTACTAGTGAAATAACTCTGTCTAAACAATCAAAAATCCCAAATCAATATGACAAGTGCATCTTACATTTTTCTGGCTGGAGCAAGTCGCGGCGTTGGTAGAGAAATTGCCACATATTTAACAGCACAATCGCTAAAAGTCAAAGCATTACTGAGAACAGAAGCAAGTGCGGCTGAACTTGAAGCAATAGGTATTCAGGTGGTTCTGGGAGATGCCTTGAATGCTGATGATGTAGAACGTGCAATACTCACAGAACCTATCCACGCCGTTATCAGTACACTTGGCGGCTTACCTACAGACGCTCAAAGACCAGATTACTTTGGTAATAAAAATCTAGTAGATGCGGCTCTCAAAGCTGGAGCGAAAAAATTTATTCTTGTATCTTCAATTGGTACTGGGAATAGTGCTGTTGCTGTGCCTCCCCAAGTTATGCAAACACTGGGGCCTGTTTTAGCCGAGAAACACAAAGCTGAACAACATTTAATTGCTAGTGGACTAACCTACACAATCATTCGTCCTGGTGGACTAAAATCTGATCCAGCAACGGGTAATGGTATTTTAAGTGAAGATCCACGCATTATTGGTACTATTAATCGTGCAGATGTCGCGCAGTTAGTTTGTCGGTGTTTAACTTCTGACCGTGCTAACAATAAAATCTTGTCAGCAGTGGATCGAAATATGCTATTTGGACAATCAGAGCTTCCAGAATTTAGCTTCGATTAATTAGATAAGAGTACAGACACGATTGATCGTATCTGTACAAAAGTCAAGAGTAGGGCTGGCATTGTAATGACTACAAGCTTGCTGTAAGCTTGCGATCGCCACGCAACAAATTCAGATGGTACTTTAACGTTACACTCATATATTGCAATAGATAACTTGATACCCTCATGACTGGAGAGCGACACCTTGGGAATAGAACTACGCAGTTTCGTATTTCTCGACAGCCTGCAACCTCAACATGCAGCATACATAGGAACAGTAGCCCAAGGTTTTTTACCATTACCAGGAGATACATCGTTGTGGATTGAAATCTCTCCTGGCATTGAAATAAATAAAATTACTGATGTAGCGCTCAAATCTGCTTCTGTTCGTCCAGGAGTACAGGTAGTTGAACGCCTGTATGGTCTATTAGAAGTTCATTCTGCCTCTCAAGGAGAAACGCGAGCTGCTGGTCAAGCGATTTTGGCGACATTAGGAGTTAAAAAAGAAGAGTGTTTAAAACCGCGTGTTGTTTCCACCCAGATTATCCGCAACATTGATGCTTACCAAACACAACTCATCAATCGCACGCGCCGGGGACAGCTATTATTAGCAGGACAAACACTATATGTATTAGAAGTTGAACCTGCTGCGTACGCCGCACTAGCTGCGAATGAAGCAGAGAAAGCAGCATCGATTAATATTCTTGAGGTTCAAGCTGTAGGTAGTTTTGGACGGCTTTACTTAGGTGGACAAGAACGAGATATTCTTGCAGGTGCGGCGGGAGCATTAGCGGCGATTGAAAATGTAGCTGGACGGGTTGCTCAGAGTGGACGTCAGGAGTAAAGGATAAAAAATGGCAAATCGAGAGCATCTGGCTTTACTCAAAGCAGGTGCAGTCAAATGGATTGAGTGGAGACAGAAAAATCCCCAGATTGAACCAGACCTTAGCACTGCAAACCTGCAAGGTAATAATCTCAGAGGTGCAAACCTCCAAGGGAGCAACTTGAACAAGGCAGATTTAGGTAATGCTTTACTTGTGCGAGCAAACCTTAGTGGTGCTGACCTCAGTAGCGCTAACCTCTACAAAGCAATCCTCATTGAAGCTAACCTGAGTGCTGCTAACTTAAGTATTGCTCACTTGAGGGGCGCTACACTTATACAGGCAGATTTCAGTCATGCCAATCTGATTGGAGCCGACTTGAGTGAGGCAAATCTGACCAAATCTGTGATTACTGATGCTAACTTGATTGGCACTGACTTGAGAGCCGCTAATTTAAGAGATGCTGATTTAGGCGCAGCAAAGCTTCATCGAACTAACCTCAGTTTTGCAAACTTAATCGCAGCTAACTTGATTGCAGCGAACTTGAGCGAGGCAAACCTTTACGAAGCCGAAGCAATGGGAGCCTACCTTTATAAAACTAATCTGTACAAAGCTAATCTGAGTAAGGCTCACTTCAGCGGTGCATATTTGTTACGAGCTAACCTAAGTGAGGCTAACTTGACCGATGCTAACTTAGCATGGAGTAACCTCACCGGAGCTAACTTAGCAGGAGCGAACTTAGCAGGAGCGAACCTTAGAGGAGCGAACCTTAGAGAAGCGAACCTTAGCGGCGTAAATCTTCAACAGACAATTATGCCTGACTCTTCAAGGCACGATTAATTAACGAGAACCCTTTCCAGGTGTAATATATTTTTCTTAACATCTTAGTGTCTTAGTGTCTTAGTGGTTAATTGAACTTACCGCCGACTGCGAAAACCCTGTTTTCCATTAACTGGGTCAAAGAGTACATCGTATTTATCAAAAAATCCGATTCCAGTATTTACTAATATAGGAACTTCTGCCTGTGGTGAGATATTCAAATTCCAGCGATTAAATCCGTCGCGGGTTCCTGGTGTCAAATTGTAATCAAAAACGCCATTAATTGCTACCTTCACGGCATTTGCCGAACGTAATCCTCCTGGTTTGAGTTTACCTGCTGTGGCAGATGACTTGAATTCACTCAAACCATTAATAGTTGCAGTATCAGCAATCATTCTACTATTACAAGAATTTTTAACAGAACTCCCAGCAATAGTTAAACAAACTTTTCCCAGTCGAGAGTCCCATCTGTTACCGGGTACACCATTAAGTCCCGGTTGTTGACTCCAAGAAGCCATTTTGAAACCTGCTTGATTTTCAGCAGTTAAACCGAGAATTAGGCTGCCATTGCTGTTACTACCACCATTTCCAGTTACGATAAATCCGTTACTCAGATTGCCTGGTAATTTTCTCAACGGGTTATAAGGAAGTGATTTTTCAGAATAGTTGACACCGACAATACCAGAAAATGGCACACCACTCTTTGCTGAACATTTGGGTTTTTGTGCAGTACATTGGCGACTAGTAACAACCTGTATGGGAACAGGTTCGGCGGTGGGAATCAAACCAAATCGGACATTCGCATAAACTAATTCTCCCTCCAGGATAGTACCATCACTTAATATCTCCTTGATATTTTGCCCTGTTTTGCGGATAGGAGCATTACCTAAAAACTCTTTGGGAACTCGCAGCCCTGCTGACCCTGTATCTAATAAAATACGCTTTGGCTGACCGCCTGCTACTGCTACTTCCAGAAAATAGCCGCGAACACGTTGACCGAGGGAAGGTTTTGGATATAAAGGTAAGGATGTGGTTTTAAAAGTTGGCTGGCGGGGTGTATTTTGAGAGATGTCGCGCAACGCTGAATTTGGGAAAAGAGCCGCAAATGCTGACTGTCGTTGTGCTGCTGGTTCAGGCGCAATATCCCAAAGGCTTTCGTAGTAAAAAAAGCCGATACCTAAACCGCGTTGATGCGTTGCTTGTACCTGGGATTGGATTTGTTGTATCGAAACTGGGCGATTTCGTAACCCTGCCATAATACCGATACCAGTTGGAATAATTTGCTGTGTTTCTAAAATTTCTGGGCGGGTAATTTGACCGATAAAACTTTCTAAATCATTACGGTACACCTGCATAACCAACTCATCGACAATACCCAACCGTACCCAGTTGAGCCAGTCTTGCAGTTGCAGCTTATAAGCAAAATCATAGTAATTGGGAGAAACTGAGAAGATAGCATTCGGTTTTCTGGCTTTTACTGTTTGGTGTAGGTCTACCATGAATGCAGTGATTTTGTCTGCCCGCCATTTTATCCATGCTTGGGCTTGGGGATTGGGTGGAGGAGGATTCCCAGTTTCTTGAGTATATAGACTAATCGTGTACTTATCGTAACCAAAATCCACAGGTAAACTCATGTGGTCGTCAAATTGAACGCCATCAGCATCGTATTGAGTAATAACTTCTGTGACGAGTTCTCTGATAAACTTTTGTACTTCGGGGTGAAAGGGATTCAACCACGCTACTTCACCCGCAGCACTAATTGAAGTTTGAGTCCCATCTTGCTTTTGTGTCAGCCAATCTGGATGCTGCGACGCGATTTCCGAAGTTAGAGGAACCATGAAACCAAATTCAAACCAGGGTATTGCTAGTAGCCCTTGTCTGCGGGCTTGGGTGATGATGTCTGCAATTACATCTTGTCCATCTATGCCTTTGAAGAAAAAGGGGATACCCATTTTTTGCGTTATGGCGCTGGGGTATTGTGTATAACCATCGTTCCACACTACGGGATAAACAGTATTAAAGTTTAACTGCCGTAGTTGGCTCATGGCTGCTTGTACCTGTGAACGATTTCTGAAAACCCTAAAATCGTTACCACTTAGCCATACTCCTCTAATTTCCTGACGATTTTGAGGAGGTAATTGGGCAATGACAGGGGTAAGGTTATTGAGTAGCAATACCGCAAAGAATGATATCAGACATAATAATGGCAGCATACGCTTTTTCAAAAACCACCAACCTTGATGAATAAAAGGCGATGTCTGACGAGCAGCCGCTTTTCTACGTTCGCGCAGCGTGTCGCAGACAGACGCTATGCGTAGTTTGCTTAGACCTAGGAGTAGGCGTCTATACACAGGCTTAAATAGTGAGTTAGTTAGAGTAGCATTAATTTCTATGCTTTTTTCCCAAAACTGAGTTGTCATTACTTCTGCTTACTAAATGAGATTAATTGGTTGTACTTCATTGCATATAAACGTTAAATTACTACACCAGGAAAACTCATACAGTAATTTAACTGCAATATAGTTGACGCAACTATAGAGTTAGTAGTGCCAAATAGAAATATTGCAAACGAGATTTTACGAGTCACCTTGAAAAGGTTAGTTTTCAAGTATTACCAAATCAAATTCAAGGAAAAAAAGGATTACAACAGTCATCTGAAAATTGTGCGATCGCAAAACAAAGATGTCTCTTAATTTAAACATTTAACAAAACTCAATATGACATTTTCAGACTTTTACCCACATATTTTATATAAATTAATATAAATTACAATTTCAAAACCTTACGACCTATGACTTTTTCATACTGTTAAAAATGAATTATTAATTTAAACTTGATACAAAGTTAAATTACATTAAAAAAATAAAAAAGTCTTTTTTTACGACAAAAACATTAAGCTAACAAGCGCTAGTGAAGTTTGATAAGTTTATCCAGCTTGAATTAGGTAATCCTTATGTTTTTGTTTCTATGCTGATCTTGAGAATTAAAAACGCCCTATTATAGCAAAATTAGAAGATTTTATGCAATCTCTGAAACTATAACGAAATCACATCACTTTTGAATTTGATTTTACCATTGACCTTTCGGTAGATTTAGACAAAATTATAACAATGTATATTTAGATGGAGTAACACATAACTTGCTACAAAACCTCATGCTAAATAAGTAATTTTAATATCGATAGATAAAATCCTCATTAAGTTCAAGTTAATTTGTTCTTTAGGTTCCTCGTAAGCCATGACATCCCCTGAGCCTCAAACTGATCTTGAAGAAAATATTCCACAAACCTCATTTGAGCCACCTCCTAGAAAACGGCGGTGGCTTTGGTTATTGTTAGCTGTACTACTAGTTTTTGGGGGCGGAGCAGCTGTAATATGGCGTTTACTCAATCCAGATTCAGCACCCGCAACGGCTAATGCTCAACCTCCAGGAGTAAGAGTAAAGCTATCGACAGTACAAACTGGCACAATTGAGGAAAGTTCAGATTTTATTGCTAGCCTAGAATCCCGGCGCTCTGTCAGCCTCCAGCCCAGAATTCAGGGTCAAGTCACCCAAATATTTGTCAGATCAGGAGATCCAGTTACAGCAGGAGCAGCAATTATCCAAGTAGATCCCAGAGAGCAACAAGCTGCACTAAGTGGGATTAATGCAGCGGCTCAAGCATCTGTGGCTCAGTTAGAGAATGCTCGCGCTACACTCAAATCCCTGGAAGCAGAACGACTATCCAACGTTGCTGATGTGCAGTTGAACCAGCAAGATTACAAAAGATATTCTGACCTAGCAGACCAAGGAGCCGTATCTCGACAGACTAGCGAGCAATATGCTAACAGGCTCGCCACAGCTAGAGCTCAACTAGGTGCAATTGATTCTCGGATTCAAGCACAAAAAGCCACAATATCACAGGCCCAAAAAGCCTTGTTGCAAGCTGATGCAAATACCAGAGGACAACAAGTCCAGCTTCAGTACTACAAAATTACCGCTCCCTTTGATGGCACAGTTGGCGACATTCCAGTGAAAGTTGGTGATTTCGTTAACACTTCTACACAATTAGTTACCATCACTCAAAACCGACCTTTAGAAGTTCAAATCTCTGTGCCACTAGAACGGGGATCGCAATTGCGTAAGGGAATGCCAGTAGAGATCATGAACACCCAAGGACAAATATTAGGTACTAGTCGAGTCTTTTTCATTGCGCCTAATGTTAGTAATAATACGCAATCAATCCAGATTAAAGCACTTTTCAACAACTCTAAAGGTCAGCTACGTGCAGATCAATTGGTACGGGCTAGAGTGGTCTGGAATCAGCGGTCTGGAGTATTAATTCCAACGACAGCAGTAACTCGTGTGGCTGGAGAAACTTTTGCATATATAGTTCAAACAGAAAAATCTCCCGAAGGTGTGTCTCAACAAGTAGCTCGACAAAAGCGGGTGAAGCTAGGCGATATCAGAGGTAACAATTATCAAGTTCTTGAAGGATTACAGCCACAAGAGAAAATTATTATCTCAGGGTTGCTTAATCTTAGGGATGGTGTTCCAATCGTTCCAGAATCTTAGAAATGGGGGCTGGGGACTGGGGACAGGGGACTAGGGACTGGGGGCTGGGGACTGGGGACTGGGGGACGAGGTGAATAAATAATCCCAATCCCTAATACCCAATACCTAATACCCAATCCCCAATCCCCAATACCCAGTACCCAATCCCTAATCCCCAATCCCCAATCCCCAATACCCAATCCCCAACCCCCATGTTTGTTGATTTCTTTATTAAGCGACCTGTATTTACGAGTGTCTGCGCTATCATCATTCTGCTGGTAGGAGCAATCAGTATTCCAACATTGCCTACAGATCAATATCCAGAGATCAGCCCGACTCAAATTAACGTTACTGCTAACTATGTCGGTGCTACTGCTGAAGTTGTAGAAAATACAGTTACGACGATCTTAGAGCGGCAAATTAACGGCGTTGAGGGCATGAAGTATATGACCTCAAGCAGCAGTAACAATGGCACAAGTACGATTACAGTTACATTTGATGCATCGCGGAACAAAGATATTGCAGCGGTCGATGTGCAAAATCGTGTGTCTTTAGCTGAACCGCTGTTACCAGAGGTTGTGCAGCGAACTGGAGTCGTTGTAAATAAGCAGTCTAATAACATTCTTTTGGCGATCGGGCTGTATTCAGATAATAAAGACTATGACAATGTATTTCTAAGTAATTACGCTGATCTATATATAGTAGATGCCCTCAAAAGAATCAAGGGTGTGGGTGAGGTACAGATTTTTGGTGAACGTCGCTATGCTATGCGTCTGTGGCTCGACCCCAACCGCCTTGCTAGTCGTAACCTCACAGCACAGGATGTGATCGATGCACTCGATGAACAAAACTTACAGGTGGGTGCAGGACAAATCGGGCAGCAACCAACATTGCCAGAGCAGATGTATCAAATAGATTTGCAAGCTCTTGGTAGGTTGAGTGAGGCAACGGAATTTGCTGACATGGTGATCAAGACTGGTGAGGATGGCACACTAATTAAGTTGAAAGATGTGGGTCGGACGGAACTGGGAGCAGAAAATTACAGCACTTTCTTGCGATTTAAAGGCAATGAGGGCGTCGGTATGGGGATATTTCCCACTCCGGGGAGTAATGCTTTGGACGTTGCTAAAGCAGTGAAAGCTGAAATGGTACGATTGAGGCAAAGTTTTCCGCCGGGACTGGAGTATGAAGTAGCCTTTGATACAACACTTTTTGTGGAAGCGTCTCTAGCAGAAGTGATCAAGACTTTGATAGAAGCGATCGCTCTTGTAGTCTTGGTGATTTATATCTTCTTGCAAGACTGGCGCACCACATTGATTCCCGTGATTGTCGTTCCCTTAACCTTGGTTGGCACTTTTGCCTTCATCAAAGTTTTCGGATTTTCCATCAACACCCTAACGATGTTTGGTTTAACCTTGGCAACTGGGTTAGTGGTTGATGATGCAATTATCGTTGTCGAGAATATCTCTCGCTTAATCGAGGATGAGGGGATGCCGCCCCGCAAAGCTGCTTCTGAGTCAATGAAGGAGCTGTTTGGAGCAGTAATTGCAACTTCTTTGGTGTTAATGGCTGTATTTGTCCCCGTTGCCTTCTTTCCAGGATCTACGGGACAGATATATAAGCAATTTGCGCTCACGATCGCCTTTTCGATGGCGATTTCTACTTTTCTAGCCATCACTCTAACTCCTTCCCTCTCAGCCCTACTGTTGCGGCGGGGGCAAAGACCACGCGGTTGGTTAGGCTGGATTTTTGAAAGAATTAACAAGTTTATTGATTGGACACGGAGGAAGTATGAGCGATCGCTCTACCGTTTGAACCGGGTAAAAGCGATCGTTGTGCTGCTATTTATCTTGTCCTTGGGGCTGACAGGCTGGCTTTATACTCGCGTACCCACAGCATTTATTCCCGATGATGACCAAGGCTATTTCATCACGATTATCCAAGGCCCAGAAGGAGTTTCGCTTAACTACACCAGCAAAGTCATGGCTCAGGTAGAAAAAGAAATTCTAAAATTGCCCGAAGTGACAGGTACTTTCGCCATCGGTGGCTTTGGTTTTAGTGGCAACTCTGCCAACAGTGGTGCGATTTTTACCACCCTCAAGCCTTGGGGCGATCGCCACGAACCGGAGCAATCAGCGCAGGCTATCATTGGCAAGTTGACAGGAGTGCTATCGGCAATTCCCGAAGCAAGAATTTTCCCAGTTAATCCGCCATCTATTCAGGGTTTAGGCAGTTTTGGCGGTTTCCAATTTCAACTACAAGACAGAAGAGGTAACAGCGGCTTAGATAACCTGTTGCAAACTATGGGTCAGTTGCTAGAGCGCGGTAATCAGACACCAGGATTGCAAGCTGTATTTAGCACTTTTAGTGCAAATACGCCTCAAATGTTGATTGAAGTAGACCGCAACAAAGCCAAATCTTTGCAAGTAGATGTAGACGATATCTTTAATACCCTACAGAGTTACTTAGGTTCGCGGTATGTCAACGACTTTAATTTGCTACAGCGGACTTACCGGGTGTATATCCAAGCAGACGCTCAGTTCCGCTCCAACCCAGAGGATATCGGTAAATTATACGTTCGCTCTGCCAACAATCAGATGATTGCTCTGAGCAATTTGGTGAAACTTACTCCCGCTACCGGAGCGCAAACAATTAATCACTTCAACTTGTTCCGCTCAATTGAAATTAATGGCTCCGCGGCTCCTGGTTACAGTTCTGGACAAGCAACCACAGCAATGGAGGGACTGGCAAAAGAGGTTTTACCTGCAAGTATGGGCTACGAATGGGCGGGGATTACCGCTGAAGAAAAGCAGTCTGGAGGTTTAGCGCCCTTAATTTTTGGATTGGGACTTGTCTTCGTCTTCCTCGTGCTGGCTGCTCAGTATGAGAACTATGTTGACCCAGTGATTATTATGTTGTCAGTTCCCCTAGCCATCTTGGGGGCATTATTGGCGCAGTCGATGCGGGGTCTAGCCAATGATGTATTTTGCCAAGTTGGTCTAGTGATGTTGATTGGTCTGGCAAGTAAAAATGCCATTTTGATTGTAGAATTTGCCAACCAACTACGGGATCAAGGTCTGTCGTTGAGCAAAGCCGCAATCCAAGCTTCACAAGAGCGCTTGCGACCTATTCTTATGACTTCCTTGTCTTTTATTCTGGGTATTTGGCCATTGGTCAATCCTGAAGGCGCAGGTGCAGCCAGCAGAAGATCTCTTGGCACAGCGGTGGCTGGCGGGATGATTGTCTCAACTTTCTTAAGTCTATTTATCGTACCAATTTTGTATATCGTAATTGGCAACATTCGCGATCGCATGAGTCCACGTCGCCAGCCTGAGCAGCTAGATTCTAGTCATGATGAGAAAGTTCCTTCTGCTAGCCATTTGTGAGGTGGGGGAAGCAGGGGGGCAGCACTCCTTCCTGTACAGACGCGATTGATCGCGTCTCTACTCAACACTCCTGTACAGACGCGATTAATCGCATCTCTACTCAGCACTCATTACTCAAGTGAATTTATGGCACAATTAACTGGAAAAGTTGCAATTATCACTGGGGCATCGCGGGGAATTGGACGAGCGATCGCCCTCAAATTAGCTGGTAACGGTGCGTCTGTTGTCGTTAATTTTGCGGGTAATGCAGAGAAAGCACAAGAAGTCGTTGCAGAAATTGAAAAGCTGGGAGTAAAGGCAATTGCCATACAAGCTGATGTCAGCAAAGTAGCTGATATTCAACGGTTGTTTGAGCAAACAATTAACCACTTTGGTAAGGTTGATATTTTGGTAAACAATGCCGGAATTGCGATTTATCAGCCAATTACTCAAGTTACAGAAGCAGATTTCGACAAAATTTTTGCAATTAATGTCAAAGGCACTTATTTTGCTTGCCAACAAGCCGCGCAACACATGGCAGAAGAGGGACGCATTATCAACTTTTCTTCATCCACCACGGCGATGATGCTGCCAACTTATAGCGCCTATGTAGCAACTAAAGGTGCTGTTGAACAAATCACGCGAATATTAGCTAAAGAGTTGGGAGCAAAGGGTATTACAGTTAATGTTGTTTCTCCTGGCCCCACTGATACAGAACTGTTTCGAGAAGGCAAAACCCAAGAACAAATCGACCGTTTAGCTCAGATGGCGGCGTTTGGCAAACTAGGAGACGTACAAGAAATCGCCGATGTGGTAGCGTTTCTCGCCAGTGACGCAGCCCGATGGATAACTGGGCAAAACATGCGTGTTAATGGTGGAATCGTGTGAGTTCAAGGGGATTGGGCATTGGGGATTGGAAGCTTTGAGGTTCAAAGGTGGATGAATCCAGTTCTAACTCTCCTCTGCCCCTCTTCCCCCTTCCCCTCTTCCCCCTTCCCCCCTTCCCCCCTTCCCCTCTGCTCCCCAGATCCCTTCTCCCCTGCCCCCAGTCCTTCTTAAAGAGGTATCAAAATGCCTACTATTGCCAAGAACAACGATGTAATTACCGTCATAATTATCTTTGCAGTCGAACCTGAACGTCAGCAAGAACTAGTTGATACCATTGTGGAATTTCTAGAAACAGGAGTAAAACATCAACCAGGTTTCGTCTCATCCAGCATCCACAAAAGTATAGATGGTGTGCGGGTGATGAACTATGCTCAGTGGAAGACTTTGGAAGATTATCAAGCATTTGTGAACAATTCCGAAACTCAAAAACTAGGAGCAAAGGTTTTCCAGTTCCAAATCCATGAGTCGCATATCTACGAAGTCGTCGTTTCTCTACCAGATGACGCTACACTCAAAATTACCAAAGGTGGTAAGATTCATCTTGCAGAATTTCGGGTAAAGCCAGAAAATCAGCAACGCTTAGTGGAATTGGAAAGAGAATACCTACCTGTTGGATTGCAAAATCCAGGACTTCTATCAGGTAATTTTCACCGTTCGTTGGATGGCGTACACAATGTAAATTATGGTCAGTGGCGCAGTTTTGCGGATTTTGAGAAACTATTGAAAGATCCAAAGTATGCATCTTTAGGTGAATATTGGCAAGGTCTGGCTGAAAACGAATTTCACCTCTACGAGGTTGTATTTACTGAACCTGCTGATTGAGTAAACCACAATCAATTCACTAATTACCACCATCCGGTTCAATCAACGCAGATTTCAGGTAAATGAAGTACATAAATAAAACCCGAAACCCTGTAGAGACGTTACATGTAACGTCTCTACGTATGATTCTTGCGATCGCCTATGTCATCGCACTATGTTTTGTTCAGAACATCTTATGCACCCTGAACGCCTGGACGACCATTTTCAACGACGAAAGAAGCCAGATTATATATAGACGCATCTGGGCGATTCACGGTTGTGACAATACGTAAATCAGTTTGCCAACGTTCGTGGTTGAGGTTTACCCGAAAGTAGCCGCGGCGATCGCCGTCAAAAAACTTAATATGCGGGTTCTCCGGGATCATCGGGCCGTAGTAGGGGCCGTAAACTTCCGCATCACCGTTGCTAGTAAGTGAGGGAGTTACAAACTCTGCGGCGATGGTTGGAGAGTTAGAATCTTTAAAGTCTAGCTTCAGGTTGTTAACGAATGTAGAGTGCCAATCGCCAGTGATTACAACTGGGTTAGCGATCTTCCGGTTGGCGATGTGACTCAAGATGCGGTTACGTGCAAGGGGGTATCCGTCCCAGGAGTCGTTCCAAAAAATCTCGCCTGCACCAAGCTTGTGATCTAGTTCCGCCATCAACACCTGTTGGGCAAGTATGTTCCAGCGTGCTTGAGAACGGTCAAGACCATCAAGTAGCCAGCGTTCCTGCTGAGTGCCAAGCATGGTCTTCCACGGATCTAGTGCTGCTGAACAACGAGGTGTTTCACCGTCACCGCACGGCTGATCATTGCGGTATTGGCGCGTGTCGAGTACGCTGAATTCTGCTAAATTACCGAAGGTTAGCCGCCGATAGAGGTGCATGTCTGCGCCCTGTGGCAGGGAAAACTGGCGTAGCGGTAGGTGTTCGTAGTAAGCCTGATAGGCGGCTGTACGTCTGCGGAGGAACTGTTCAACAGGATCATTATTTTCTGATATCTCGTCAGTGTAGTCGTTGTCTACTTCATGATCATCCCAAGTGACTACAAAGGGGAATAAAGCGTGAGCCTTTTGGAGATCCGGGTCGGTTTTGTATAAAGCGTACCGAAGGCGGTATTGCTCAAGAGTTTTTGTCTCTTCCTCATACTGCTTAGGCAAAGATACTTTGCGTACACCACCTTGAGCAGGAATACCATATTCGTAGATGTAATCACCTAGGTGGAAGACTAAATCTAAATCTTCTTGAGCTAAGTGGCGGTAGGCAGAGTAGTAACCATCCTCCCATTTTTGGCAAGTGACAAAAGCAAAATTAAGCTGATTGAGCCAATTACCAGGGGTTGGGGCGGTACGGGTGCGACCAATGGGGCTAAGTTCATTACCTACTCTAAACTGATACCAATACCAACGGTTAGGTTGCAATCCTCGTACATCTACATGAACAGAGTGGGCAAATTCAGGGGTTGCTAGTGCTACGCCTCGTAGCACAACTTTTTTCATGTTTTCGTCTAAAGCAACTTGCCAATGCACTGGTACATTAAATGGTGGCATTCCACCACCATTTAATGGATCTGGAGCCAGCCGCGTCCAGAGTATGACACTATCTTGTAAGGGATCACCAGAAGCGACACCAAGACTAAAAGGATAAGCAGAAAATCTTGATTTTGCTATAACTTTATGAGTCCAGAGGCTAGCGATCGCACTTGCGCTCATTACTCCAGCGCCCATCAGAAAACGCCGCCGCTTTGCTTTAGTAGATAGCCAGTGTTCAGAATAAAAACGTTCCATAAAAATCCTTTTTAAAGTATAAAAAGGTAACGAAAAGCTGGACAATCGCCAACTAGCCGTTAATATGACTGGCTATGCTTAATTAAGGCTTAAGAGGTTATTAAGAGGAGAATAATCGCAAATCTCTTCTGAAATAGGCTTTTAGCAGCCTATCCTAACATTTCTCGTCACGTTGAAGCGATTGCCAAAGATTTAATTCTCGCTTGCTAATTTGCGTCGTAATTCTCGAATGGCTGCGCTAGTATTACGCTCGTAGGCAATTTGCAAACATTCTGTGACTACCTCTGACACATTAATATTCGGGAAATAGCAACTGCTAGTTTCAATAGTGTAGTGATCGCCCTGCAATCCATAAATCATCAGCTGGTTTCTCCACAACCATACTTCTGGTACTCGATATGGTAAATAATCATTCACATCTGTGTAGCTTGTTATGTCTATCTCTACTACTAAATCAGGTGATAGATCAACGCTCCAATTGATGCGATTTTTACCTGCGATCGCCTTCCAGTTTTCAATATAAAAACAGTAGTCTGGTTCAATACCACTTGCCTGTGGTAGTTCCATTGTAATTGGGGTAAATGCTTCGTATTCCTGTCCCAAATGATCGAGCAAAACTTTGACCACATCTGCAATTATACTTACTCTACGTCCATGTTCTGGGAGCGGTGCTATCAAAAGAATTTCTCCATCTCGATACTTGATGCGAGGAGATGAGCGATCGCCTAGTTGTTCATTCAGTGCTTGATAGTCTTGCCAACTTCCGGGTAAGCGTACTATCGCTCCTGGAGGTAAATGAATTGTATCTGGTGTGACAACAGCAAACATAAAATTAGCACCTCCACTTCCACTGTAATACTCTAAAAATCAGTTGCCACGACTAAAAAATACAGCAGCCAAAATAATTAAACCTAAAAGTGCTAAGGGAACCCAGAGATTAGGTACATCAGACAAACTCATATTTAATTACGAATTACGTTAGCGTAGCGGGGCGTAGCCCCAGGGCGAATTACGAATTATTTTAAACCGATGCCACCTTTAGCGAATTCTTCAACAGTTTTTTGTGATAATTCATGAGTTGCGATCGCTTGCAACATTGCTAAAGGTAAAGTTAGATGATGCGCTCCAGCTTGTAGCGATTCTGCTGCTTCTTGGGGAGATTTGATACTAGCTGCCAGAATTTCTGTATCGCTACCTTTAAGTACACTAGCCATATCCCGCACTAAAGCAATACCATCACCTAATAACCGAGTAGCGCGATTTACATAAGCTATGGCAATCCTAGCCCCCGCTTCCCGTGCTACTGCTGCTTGTGCTGCACTATATATTGCTGTCACCGAACAAGTAATCTCTGGCGATAGACTCGCCACCACCTCAAACCCTACAGGTGTTGCAGGAATCTTTAATATTGTTTGCGAACCAATAATCTCAAAAGCTTTCCTACCTTCAGTCAGCATCTCATCTTTATTAGATGCCATAAGTTGATAGTATAACGGCCCATTTGTCAAGGTAACTAATTTTTTAAGCGTAGTTTCTGGTGGGGTATCGCTTTGAGCCAAAAGCGTGGGATTGGTTGTAATCCCCTTTACCCAACCCCAAAGCCTAACAGCTTCAGCATCAGATGCGATCGCTGAGTCCAGATATAATGCCATAATTTTTTCTGAATCGATTGTTAAAATTAATTTACCAGATGTGCAGCTTAGACTTTCTTATTTAACAAAATATCCTCTACTTTTTCCCACTCCTTGGCATACTATTGATTCAGGACTGGCATCCGAAGGTAGTTCAGAATCAGGGTATTTTCCGAATCTATATCCCGAAGATATTCCTAATTATATTCAACGTCATAAGCTTGTGTTTGATGGTAAGAAATGGAGATATAAAACACCTCACAAAAAAGTGTTTACACCTAATGGTGAGTACAACTTTGTAGTACAGAGAGGTCAGATATATAGCAAGGCAAAAATTTGGTTTGGGAAGCCATATTGATATTGCAAGAGGTAACAACGTTGACTTTGCAGATCAAATTCGCTTTGGACACAATAAAAATAATAAAGGTAAAATCTAATGCTCAATCTATTAAGTTATGGTTAGAATTTGCAATTCCCAAGCTGGGATTTAAATCAGTAGTAAAATTAATTGAAGATTTGAATGATGAGAGTAATAGGTTGTTAGAGAAAGCAGTGTACTGGCTTCCTCTGTTTATATCTGAGAATGAAAAAAGGTCTTGGAGCTTACTGGAGAAATTAAGGGAAAAGGTAAAGTGTAGCTCGATCTGAACTTCATTTAAAATTCAGAATTATGAATTATTGACCCAGGTTTCAAGGGATAATTCCTTTTATACAGCAGCCTGCGCGGAGAAACCAGGATGACATCTCCAGAAACGGTTATATGGCTACAAGAACGCTCGACTTTAGGAATTCTCTCACCTACGGTGTTGAATGCGATCGCCGAAGTCATTGAAGAACAAGTTGTACCAGCCCAAAGCAACTTAGTTAGTGAAGGCACTTCTCCAGAAGCGCTTTATATTCTCGTCGAGGGTCAACTTGAAAGCAGTAGCACCAATCAAACCAACCCAGCTTTAGCTTGTGGATTCCTCCCTGGAGCAGTGATTCACCTCAAAGAACTACTGTTGGATGAATCAACTCCATTTACAATTACCGCTTTAACAGAGTGTCATTTGTGGGTTGTACCTGCTGATAAATTTCGCGCTTTTGCTACCCAATACCCCGAAATTAATCAGGCTTTTTCTCGCCAATTAGCTCAAGAATTGGCTCAGGTAACATCTGCTCTGAGCTATGAACAAGAACGTTCCCTTGCTTTACGACCATATTTAGTCACCAAAGCACAACGGGGAATTGTGGGTACAAGTCGCTATGCTGTGCGTCTGCGGGAGCAAATTAGAGAAGCTGCTGCTGACCGCAAGTCAGTAGATATCTTCGGGGAACCAGGATTAGAAAAAGACAACATAGCTGCCTTAATCCACTTTGGCTCTCCAAAAAGGCGAGAACCAATTATTAAAGTTAATTGTGGTATTCTCCAAACTAGCGGAGCAGATTTATTCGGTCGTTTTGGCGGCAAAGCAGGATTGTTGGAGTGGCTAGGGGAAGGCACTCTAGTTTTCAATAATATCCAAGAATTGCCAAGTGAGTTATTACCTGCTGTGACACAGTTGCTAAAAACTGGTACATACACTCCCGTTACTCGTCCCGGAGAACCAACCGCCCAACCTCGTCCCAGCAAAGCACGTATTCTGATTGTTTCAGAAAAAAGTCAGCCGACAATTGAACGCTGTGTTGGTCATATTATTAAAGTACCGCCGCTACGAGTACGGAAAACTGATATTCAAACTCAGGTGGAATATTACATTAGTCTTTACACACAAGCTAGAGGTATTCCTAAACCACACATTACCCCAGAAGCTCTGCGCCGTTTGCAGTCCTACGATTTTCCAGGCAATCTTAAAGAATTGAAAAATCTAGTAGAACGAGCAATAGTCCAAGCGGAGGGTGCTAGTGAATTAACAGAAGAAATCTTTTGGTCAGCCGATACGAAGAAAAAGCAATTTCGGGTGAATCTTTTAAATGCCTATCCTGGTTTGCGGAAGTTTCTGCGTAGTTCTTGGTGGCCAGATCGGATTAATTATGGTTTTACCGCAGCGGCTTTTGCCATCATTATCGTAGTATTATTTGTCGGCCCTCAAACACGCGATCGCAATTTCGTTTTAAATTTATTTTGGGCTTGGTGGTGGCCTTTCTTCCTATTTCTCTTTCCCTTTTTAGGTCGTGTGTGGTGTTCTGTCTGTCCTTTCATGATTTACGGCGAAATTACCCAAAAGCTTTCTCAATGGTTCTTTCCTCGAAAACTTAAGCGCTGGCCAAGGGAACAAGCGGAAAAATGGGGTGGATGGTTTATGTTTGGGCTATTTACTCTAATTTTCTTATGGGAAGAACTCTGGAAATTAGAAAATACTGCCTACCTTTCTGCTTGTTTGCTGTTATTAATTACCGCTGGGGCAATGATTTTTTCTGCTATTTTTGAGCGGCGGTTTTGGTGTCGGTATCTTTGCCCTATTGGCGGGATGAATGGTTTATTTGCCAAACTTTCAATGACGGAACTTCGGGCGCAGCAAGGGATCTGTTCTGCCAGTTGCACCACTTACCAATGTTACAAAGGTGGGCCGCAAAAGGGCGAAGGGATGGAAACAAATGGATGTCCCTTGTACTCTCACCCAGCACAGTTGGAAGATAACAGAGATTGCGTGCTATGTATGACTTGTTTGAAAGCTTGTCCCCATCGTTCCGTCGAGTTCAACTTGCGTCCCCCTGGTATTGAACTGTGGACAACGCATATACCCCGCACCTATGAAGTAGCATTATTGTTTTTGCTATTGGGTGGTGTATATCTGCATCGTTTGCCAGAGTTGCAATCTTGGTTAGGGTTACAACTGGATTTAACTCAGTTTTGGCAGCACTTGGGATTGTCGCTGTTAGTGTTAATTATTCCAGCAGCAGCTACCTTTGCAGCTTATGGCTTGCTCAAACTGTTCAATTTTCAACGTAAGCCTCGACCATTTGTAGAACTTGCCTATGGCTACCTACCATTAGTTTTGGGGGGAAACTTAGCTCACTATCTGCGTTTAGGTTTGGGTGAAGGCGGGCGGATTTTGCCTGTGACTTTTGCTACTTTTGGTTTCAATGGTGAGCAATTGCCAATATTAGTAGCACACCCCGCTGTGATTGGCTTTTTGCAAGGTTCAACCCTGATTTTATCAGTATTATTGACAATATTATTAACGCAAAAGATTGCAAAGCAATCAGTGCGATCGCTCCTTTGGCAACATTTAGCAACTATTGGACTAGGAGCTAGTATGTGGGCAATTATTGTGTTGTAATATTCTTTTTTCACTAGAAGAACATTGCTACTCTAATGTACTAAACCACGCTTCTAAATCTGCGATCGCCTGAAAATCTAACAATGCCTCACCGAGATTTTCTAATTGTTCCAAGGAAAGAGTTTCAATGCGCGATCGCACCTCCTGGGGTAATTCTCCCACCCGTCGATTTAGCAGTCGGAGAATGAGTAATTGCCCTTCTGCTTTTCGTCCTTCTTGCCGTCCTTCTTGCCGTCCTCGTTGTTCTCCTCGTTGTTCCCCTTCTGCGAGAATTTCTTGATAAATCACTGACTCGCGCATCATGCCCTCCCGAAATAGTTGTCGAATCAAGTCTTTATTGTATTTTAACCCCGCTAAGATTTGGGTGTAACTGGAAATTTCTGGTCGTTGTTTTGGCTCAAGTTGATTAACTTTTCCCACAACTCGTTGCAACAAGGCTTGAGGTTGCGTGGTTGCTGCCAGTGTTGCTAAGGGTAACAAAGCTGGGTCATTAAGAAATGGTTCGGGATTTTGTTCCCACATGGGAATTACGCGATATTCATGACGAGTTGTTTCGACTGTAAAGGCAGTTTCAATTACTGTTTCTGGTGCGGGGGGAAGCAATAATACGACAACTTGGGTTACTGGTAGACGATATAAACGATACAAGCGTACCCAGTAATCTAGCATTCGCAAGGGTAGAGGTGGTGTGGATTCTAGTTTGGTTTGAAATTCCAGGTGAAGAATGCGTCCTTGTAGCTGTAAGAACGTCACATAATCAGCGCGAATAGGTTCAAATTAACGCGGGAGTCCCCACCTTCAACGAAGTAAGGTGGGGAGGGATAGCAACTGAAAAAGGGGGGTTCGATACCCTCTTTTTCAGTAATAAATGGTATACTAGGCATATAAAACTTCACTAGTTGAAAATGTTCCAAATCCTCACAGTTAGTTGCAAGTTGGAAGTATTGCCTCACCAAGTTGAAAAACTTGAGGCAGTACTGAAGGCATTTGCTGACTGCTGCGAGTACGTAAACAAAAACACGCCCGAAAAGCTGACTAATCAAATCGCCGTCCAGTCGCTCTGCTACCAAGCAGCTAGGGCGGATTCTGGACTACCCGCTCAGTTGACGATTCACGCCATTAGACGAGTTTGTGCTAACCGCAAAACAGCCAAGCTCAAGGGTAAACCTGTCAAAAAGTTTGCTCCCACGTCTGCTAACTACGATAGCCGCAGCTTCTCGTTTCGAGAGGAAGACTGGACTGTAACGCTGACGATGCTGAAAAAGCGAGAGCGATTTAAGTTGCACATTGGTAACTATCAGCGTTCTTTGCTTAAAGGGCAGCAGCCCAAAGCGGCAGTATTGGTCAAGCGGAAAGACGGCTCTTATTACCTGCAAGTACAGTTAGAATCCGAGCCGCCACAGATTCAGGCATCGGAATCGGTGCTTGGGGTTGACTTAGGGCGCACAGATATAGCAGTGACGTCGTCAGGGGAAAAGTTTAGCGGCAAGCAAATTACGCAGATTCGGGATAGATACAGTCGAGTTCGAGCTTCTTTGCAAAAGAAAGCGTCTAAAGGCACAAGGTCTAGTCGTCGTCGCTGTCGGCAGATTTTGCAACGGTTGAGTGGGCGCGAAAGAAGATTTCAGACGCTTGCTAATCATGTCATCAGCTATCAGTTAATGCAGACTGCACTAACAAGTAAACAAGCCATTGCTCTCGAAGACCTCACAGGCATTCGAGAGCGCACAAATGAATTGCCGCGCTCTAAAACTGAGCGCCGTCGCAGTAATAGCTGGAGCTTCTATCAATTGCGCCAATTCTTGTTCTACAAGAGTATTAAGTTCGGCGTGAAACTACACTTTGTCGATCCACGCTACACGAGTAAAAGCTGTCATTGTTGCGGCGTAGTAGGCAATAGACAGGGTAAGAAGTTTAGCTGCATAAATTTGGCTTGTGGCTGGGTTGGCGATGCTGATGAAAATGGCAGTAAAAATATTTCTGCTTTAGGTGCGGCAATAAATCCGCATGGAGGTTCGAGTACGCTGTTCTGTTCTTTGCAGGATGTCGTGCTTAGGGCTACTGAAAACCCTAACCTCAGCCGACAGGCAGGTTAGGGTAGTTTATTGCTCAATTCGGTTTTGAGGACTTTGACGGTTGTTTGTGGTGAGTCCAAAACCCAACTAGCAAAGCTTTCTGGATATTTTTCGAACAGTAGTTTGCAGAGATTATCAAAGGACATTGATGGTCGGCAACAATTGAACGAGGCATTGTTATTATCTCGTGCAGTGGTCTGAGGATGCGATCGCACACTCGGTCGAATAAACTCAGTATTACGCCCTCGGCTTTCTTGGTAACAACCCAAATTTTTATCAAAGCCCAAGTATGGCGTCTACCGAAATCTCGCTCAAAAATAAATAGAACCCACAGGGTGCGGCGGCTACCTACGGGTTCTGCGTTCGTGGAGCGTCCCGTAGGGAAGGAGTACCGTCGAACTTAACTTCTTCCAAGGGTAGCCACTGCGGTCTTTTGCCTTCTTTACGAGAGGCTGACGCTCGATAACTCGCTACCGCTTCTCTACGAGAGGCTACGCCAACGCTAATGCCAACGCGTAGCGGCGACCATAAAAGAAGGGTAGCAAGTGGCGTGAGACGCCAAGGGGGAAACGTAACTGAGCATTGCTGAATCATTGCTCAGTAATGTTTTGGTGAGATTACGCGCTACCTGTAAAGGCAACTTCGGGAAATTTCAACTGAGCTTCCGCCATCGGGCGGTTTCTGCCTTCTTCTTGCCAGTAGTTAATCACTTCTGTTGCTTTGTTGAGTAACTCAACGCGATCTAGGTCACTAATCCAGTGTTTGGATTCGAGTTCCTTTTTTAACTCTTCCCAGGCATCATTTCTCGGCCAGAAAAAGTATTTAGTCAAAGGACTTGTGCCTTTGCCCACTACTTGATCGACTGCTAAGGCGACGTTTTCGTCTAACCACAAAATTTTCAAAATAAACTTGGTCAATCACACCTCCGGGAATTTCCGGGCATTACTTACTAGGATAGCGATCGCTTATTTTAACGCAATACCTTACCAAATGACTAAATAGTAATTGGATTCCGCAAAATCTAAAATCTCAAATTGTCTGACTTAGGCTTACGGTTTTCCAGCAAAATTACAGGTATTGAACTGGCTTCTAAGACTGCTTGTGATACTGAGCCAATCAGTACTTTTTCCCAAGGTTGATGTCCCCGTTTTCCCATAACGATCGCAGTGGCATGATGCTCCTGAGCAATGCGAATAATCTCCTCTGGAACAGCACCAGTCGTAGTCAAAAACTCATATCTGATATCAGCCAGCAACCGTTTAGCTTGTTTGTTTATTTGTTCTACAGCTTGCTGGTTCGAGGTATTAATTACATGCAAAACAATCACTTCGCCATTACTGCGTCGTGCCAAATCTGCAACTTTGGTTAAAACTTCTGTTGCTGTAGATGTATCCACTGCTGCTAGCAATAAGGTACGAGTAGCAACCGTGACTTTGGTGGGGTCAACTTCTCCTTTTGTGAGCAATTTAGGAGCAAAAGTCATAGTTGCCCAAGCTCCTAACGGTGCAGTGATTAAAATTGATAAAGCTGCGATCGCTAAAATTATCTCTCCTCCTGCAATACCTTGGGAGAGGGGAATTGCACCAATGGCAGCTTGGACTGTAGCTTTAGCAGAGTTTCCTGGTAACAAAAATAGTCTTTCGCGCCAATTCCAATTACTACCTAAAGTCGAAAGATACCAGCCCACCATTCGACCGATGAATAAACCAATCGCCAGAATTAAAATGCCAGGTAACAGAATTTTCTCCAATACTTGCAGTTGAATAGTTGCTCCTAATAAGACAAATAAAAAAATCTCGGCTACTATCCATAAGCTGTCAAATCCAACACGCAATCTTCGAGCTAAAGGAGCATCTAATTCAATTAAGAAAAACCCCATAGCCATTGCTGCTAAGTAACCAGAAAAGTAAGGTACAGCGTGAGCCAAAATTACTAGCAATAAGGCCAAACCTGCGGCAATCACAGTATCTTGAACTGCATTCTGCGTCCAGTTTTGTTTTGTTAATAGCAAAACTAGCAACCGGGCTGCTAAATAGCCAAACAAAACACCTAACAAAATTTGCATCATAATTTGTAACGGAAGTAATTGTAGAGCAGTTAAAGTGAATCCCCCAGGTAGAGAAATCTGCTCAACACCTCCGTCACCCAAGAAACTCAGCAAGAGGCTGAAAACTAGTAATAGCAAAACATCCGATAAGGCACTCCCAGTTAAAATTGCATCAGGAATACCTTTTGTGACACCCCAGCCTAAACTTTTAAGTCTGAGCATTCCAGGAACGATGACAGCGGGAGATTCAGCGCCAATCACGCAGCCTAAGAGCAATGCAGTGGGAAAGTTTAAACGGAAAATTAGCATAGAAGCGATCGCAATTGCGATCGCTTCTGTTGTCGCTGGCAAAAATCCTAAGCGTATCGCCACAGTTCCCTGTTGAGCTAGTTTTTCTTGATCTAGCCCTAGTCCAGCTTTCATCAAGATAATCATCACTGCTAAAGTCCTTAATTCATCAGCAGCATCTAGCACATCCTGACTAATGACATTACGCACTTGCGGCCCAAGAATAATCCCGACTAAAATCATGCCAATTAAGGGCGGAGCACCCAAACGACGGGCAAGTTGACCCACAAAAAAGCCCATCATCAAAATCCACAACACACTGGCTAACATCCCATAACTCCTTGAAGTGCAATTTGTAGACAGATACCTTCTACAGGGGAGTTAGGTGATGCTTTGAGCCAAGCCCTACTCTCCCGCTGTAACTCAGGAAAGTAGGAGCCATCAGCCTCCCAGATCAAACTGGGATAGCGGTTTTGGCGAGCTCCATCGCCATTAATCGTCTTTAATTCAACAATACCATTTTTGCTGTTGATTGATATCTTTGGTATTGGCAGTTGAGTTCAGTAAAAAGCTTATCAAAATGTACAATATAAATAATATTAGGTAAATAATGTATACCATTGGCGGTATTTATTGTATGCTGCCATCATCAGAAAGTAATTACCAGCCTGTTAAAAATTCTCAGACAAAACTAGATCGGTTTTTAGTTTGTGGGCTAGGAAGTTTGGGTCAGCATTGTGTTGCAATACTGAAGGAATATGGTGTTGTTGTCAATGCGATTGATCAAGAAGAACCCAAAAACTGGCAGGTACCGAATTTATTAGATCTATTAGAACAATTACTAATTGGTGATTGCCGTCAGTCCAGTATTTTAGAACAAGCCAATATTAGTCAGTGCCGAACTATACTTTTAGTCACTGGCAATGAACGGGTGAATATAGAAGCTGCTTTTGCAGCACGGCTTTTAAATCCCCAAGTTCGTCTTGTTGTCCGTTCTGATAAACAAAATCTTAATGAACTTTTAAGCCAGAATCTTGGTAATTTTATTGCTTTTGAGCCGAATCAAATTTCCGCTTCTGGCTTTGCTATTGCAGCCCTTGGAGATGAGAATCTCGGATGCTTTCAACTTGAAGGACATCAACTTCGGGTGGTAAAGCATCAGATTAAACCGAGTGATCAATGGAGCAATAAATGGCGTGTATGTGAACTGAACACTTTATATCGCCGGGTATTAAATCATACTAACAATCCATCTTGCTTGCCTCAAGAATTCCATCAGTGGGAACCAGAAGCCAGATTACAGTCAGGGGATATTGTTATATATCTTGAAGTTACAGAACAGCTTAAAATCAAACAACTTAATAATCAACCTAGATACAACTGGCAGCAATTACGGCAAGAGATTGTATTAGGCACATGGAATAATTTAAAACAGAAAATAGTAAATCTTTGGCAAACATCAGATCGTTATCAGAGTTTGCGAGTGGCAATTATCTGTGGCATTACAGTCTTTTTTCTCTGGTGTTTTGGAACAGTTATTTATAGCTTAAATTATCCTGAAACTAACATAATAGAAGCATTTTATGCTACTGCAATGTTGCTTTTGGGAGGATATGGGGATTTATTTGGTGGTATTAATTTTAAAACACCACCAGAGCTAGCTGAACGGATGCCAGGGTGGTTACGATTGTTTAGCCTAGGATTAACGGTAATTGGTATAGGTTTTGTTGGGGTTTTATATGCATTGCTAACAAATGCTTTGTTAAGCTCAAGATTCCAATTTTTCAATAATTATCAGCCATCAATACCCAAAAATAACTATGTTGTACTTATTGGATTAAATAGAGTTGGTCAGCGAGTCGCGGCTTTGTTACAAGAATTTAAGCAACCTTTGGTAGGTATTAGTAGCACAGCAATCAACGCAGATTTTCTCAATAAAATACCGCTAATTATTGGGAATATTTCTGATGCTTTAGGTAAAATCAATCTCGCTAATACTAAAAGTATTGTTGTAGTTACGGACGATGACATGGAGAATCTAGAAATAGCTTTGATGGCTCATGTTCAAAGTCCTAATACTCATGTGGTTATTCGTACTTACGACCGATACTTTAGTGATAACGTAGCACGATTGTTTCCCTACGCTCAAGTTCTTTGCACTTCTGCTATTTCAGCAGAAGTCTTTGCTGCTGCTGCTTTTGGGGAAAATATTCTCAGTGTCTTTCACTTTGATACTAAAACTATTTTGGTAGTTGAGTACATGATTGAAGTTGGAGATACACTGAATGAATTACTCTTAGCTGAAGTCGCGTATGGTTATGGTGTTGTGCCGATTTTATACCAAAAATCCCAGCGACCTGTTAAGTTAATGCCTACTGATGATACGCGGCTTGCTGTTGGCGATCGCCTGATTGTTCTGGCTAATAGTAATAGTCTCCAGCGGATTGAACGAGGTGAAATGTTTCCTCGAACTTGGCAAATACAAGTGGAGAAAGTTTTAGCTCAAGATGCTATTTTTGACGGCGCAAATGAAATAAGTTTAATTTCAGGATGTAAGATGAGCACAGCTAGAAAGTTGATGAATAATTTGCCTGGACAGCTACCAATAGCACTATATAAACAACAAGCTTTGTATCTAGTGCGAAGGCTGAGTAAATTAAGAGTTACAGCTCGCTTGAAACCATTTGCTCAAGATACAGAATAAATTCGGTTCTATTACAACAATCATCTAAGAACAAAAGACTTTTTGCAAAAGTCGATTTTATGAAGTTAAACCACAGATGAACACAGATGAACACAGCGAAAAGTTCTGTAGGCGGGTTTCCCGCCGTAGGAAACTTTTCAAGACAGCAAAAAATTTGCGCGTCCGGGTAACAGGAGCGCAAAACTTTTCAAGACAGATAAATTATCGGTGTTTATCAGTGTACCCTGCGGGAAGCCCTTCGGGTTCAGCAGTCGCCTGGCTGTCGGGAAACCCTCCCGCAGCGCTGCCTCACCGCTGCGCGTCTATATCTGTGGTTGTAAATAAAAAACTAGGATTTTTGCAAGATTGATATTTTTTGCGACACAACCGTCTGAAGTCATTTTTGCTAGCGTAGTGATATGAGGTTTAATCGCTCCCTAATAAGTGACTGAAAACTAGAGGATTAATATGGCTCATTTAAATCTGCGTCATAGCCAAAATGTCAACGGCGATTTTTATGTAGATACTACTTGTATTGATTGTGATACCTGTCGCTGGATGGCTTCTGAAGTATTTTCTCGTGTTGATCAACAGTCAGTAGTTTATCACCAACCAAAAAATGAAGCAGAAAGATTAGCGGCGCTAGAAGCACTGTTATCTTGTCCTACCAGTTCCATTGGTACAGTTGAAAAGCCGCAAGATATTAAAGTTGCTCAGCAGAGTTTTCCAATTTTAGTAGAGGAAAATGTTTACCACTGCGGCTATCATTCCGAAAAATCCTACGGTGCTGCTAGCTATTTAATTCAACTACCAGAAGGTAATATTTTGGTGGATTCTCCTCGGTTTACGCCGCCTTTGGTTAAGCGTTTAGAAGAGATGGGGGGAATTCGTTATCTGTATCTAACTCATAGGGATGATGTAGCAGATCATCAAAAATTTGCTGAACATTTTCAGTGCGATCGCATTCTCCACACTGATGAAATTTCGGCGGGTACTCGCAATGTAGAAATTCAGCTAACTGGTTCTGAAACATTTAACTTAACTCCAGATTTATTGATTATCCCAGTTCCCGGCCACACCAAAGGACATACTGTTTTACTCTACAAAAACAAGTTTCTCTTCACTGGCGACCATCTCGCTTGGTCAGAAAGATATCACCAGTTGGCTGCATTTTACGATGTCTGTTGGTATTCTTGGTCAGAACAAATTAAATCGATGCGTCAATTGGCTAATTATTCTTTTGAGTGGGTATTACCGGGTCATGGTCGGAGATTTCATGCTAGTACTGATACCATGCGCCAGCAAATGCACAAGTGTATTGAGTTGATGGAATCTTTAGAGTAAATTACTGCTATTGGAAATTGCTGAACTTAAGTAGACTGTCAAAATCTGAATGAAACTTTGCGATGGCGTACCCACTGTAAGCGATCGCATTTCATTAGACCTCTTGCATAAATGCTTAAATTGTCATGTTGAGCGGAGCGAAACATCTCGGAGATTCCTCCCTCCACTACGTTCTGGTCAGAATGACACTAATAATTTTCGGACTTTTGCAAGAAGTCTATTCTTCAAGCTCAGAACTCGGAACTCCGAGATCAGAACTCCATCGTTCAAGCTCAGAACTCGGAACTCCGAGATCAAAACTCCATCGTCCAAGCTCAGAACTCGGAACTCCGAGATCAGAACTCCATCGTCCAAGCTCAGAACTCGGAACTCCGAGATCAGAACTCCATCGTCCAAGCTCAGAACTCGGAACTCCGAGATCAGAACTCCATCGTTCAAGCTCAGAACTCGGAACTCCAAGATCAGAACTCCATCGTTCAAGCTCAGAACTCGGAACTCCAAGATCAGAACTCCATCGTCCAAGCTCAGAATTAAAGGGGAAAATGAAATCAATTCGCAATTAAACTAAGCCAGACACCTGGGGGAGCCAGTCTCGTGGGCGGGTTTCCCGACTTGAGAGAACTGGCGTTGGGGTTTCTACCTACCTTGAGAGACAAGGATTTTTTCGCCCACCAGGGGCGTTAGCGTAGCGGGACGAAGTACGGTTTTCAACCCTTACTTTTTTCATAAAAGAATTTCTTCCCAATCCCCAATCCCTTGACTTTTGTACAGACGCGATTAATCGCGTCTCTATTCCTGACTCCCGTGCAATCAGTTCACAAGGTAATAGCTTAGCAATGAGATAATCAACTGATCATGACTTGCGATCGCTCGTCACGCCACAATTGATATAACCGATTGGCTGGCATAGTTATATATAAAACATCCCCAACACTGAGGTTAGTTTCTAGCAAATCCCACCCGTGAAGGGTTTGGTAATTCGTTTCTAGATACAGAGGAACAAAGTCAGCAGACATTGCTACATCTTTGACACGCTGATCATACAAGGGATGCAAGGGTGTAATCACCGTAGCAAAAGCCACCCAAAGACTATCGGCTGTGATGCCATTACCAAGGATTTGCCCCCCAAGTGCAGCCGCCGCAAAAGCTGGAGCGGCTAGTTCAGCCGGACTCAGTACAGCCTCGAAATCAAAGACTTGTTGCGCCATACCAGCAAAATCGGGATCAGCATAATGGACAATCACCGGAATGCTAGATGTTAGTCCTTTAGCCTTGAGGGCAATTTCTAGGTTAGTGGCATCATTGCTGGTAACGGCAAGCACTGCGGCAGCAGAGTCTACATTGCTAGCTTTGAGTGTTGCGCGAAAACTGGCATCACCCTGAATTACTGGAATACCCAGCCCCCTGGCAGTGTTGACATATTTGTTATTGGAGTCAGTTTCAATTACTACTACCTCATTGCCGCTAGCGTGAAGTTGCTGGACAATCCTTAAACCGATGCCACTTAAGCCACAGACAATATAGTGATGTCGCTGGGGAATGCGAGCAGCATCCCAAAATTGTTTAAAGCGGCTTCCTAGGACAAAATCGGTGAGCATGGCGTACCAAATACCAATCACCACTGCCCCAACTAGCATCATGACAACGGTAAATAATTTAATACTGTCGGGAGCTTTTTCTACAACTTTGTCATTACCACCTGCTCCTGTAATCATGCCTACAGAAAAATATAAAGCATCTACAACAGACAAGCTTAGTTCAGCAGACATGTAGGTGAGTGTGGCAACCATAATAACCGCGAGCAAAACAATAGCACCAACTACTACAGATCGCCCGTGTTTTTGAAACTGCCTAAAATTGCTCATGACTTTCAGCAGTTTTCTAATCATTGATCTGCGTTTGGAACGGACGTAAGGTTGAGTGCCAATGATTAAGCGATCGCCTATTTTGATTTCTTGTCCCGATAGCACCGCAGATACCAAATTCATCTCACCTTCCACTGGTAAGTAATAAATTAGCATCCGCGATCGGTCTTCCCACAATTCACTTAATTGTCGCCCCTTCCACGGATGGTTTTCATCAATGTGTTCTTCATGAATCGGCCAAGTTTGCTTAAATAATTTGATTTGTCCGATTGCTTGGTTTCCTAATGCTGCAAAAGTAAACACGGGTGCTGCCAAACTGACAACACTCATACTCAAATGATCCGGTAAAGTATGATCTAAGCGCTCCCCTAAATTTGTATTGTAAAAGCGGTTGATAATCCGAATTTGAGGATTTAGCACCCGCGCCTGCATCATAATTGACAAATTTACAGCATCGTCAGGCCCAGCGATCACTAAAGTCTGTGCCTGCTCAATTTCCGCTGCTTTCAGCGTAGCAGCTGCTTGTAAATCACCAACAATCACGTCTTTTGTGTCTTCGCCAAGAATAGGTTTGTTGTGAATGCCAACGACAAACGCTCCTTGCTGTCTCAGCAAACGAAAGATTTTATATCCAGTACGTCCTAAGCCACAAACAATAATTCGAGGTTTCATGAAGCAGCATTGTTTACAGAAAGGGCTGCCTTTCTAGTTATTTATAAATATTGTTGCTCACTCTCCTTCAAGATAACTGTAGCCGAAAACACGATAATCTAAATGAGATGACACTTTGAATAAATTCTTAAACCTAATGTTATGATTTATAGCTATATTTATAGCCTAGCAGTAGTATATATTCTCAAAAAAATTGAGATGCGGTGATTTACACTACCTTAATTAGAATTTTTTTAGGGAGAATTTTGTTGATTTATTAAATTATCAATTTGCTGTTGAGTAATGTGATTAAATTCTGAACTTTTTCTATTCTCTAAGGTATCCAACCTTTGAAAAAGTTTCTTCACCGCGCTCCAAATAGGATCTCTACTATCTTCAAAAGCTAACATAATTAACTTATTTTCCCGATGATAATGAAGAAGTACCTCATCATCATGCAGAGCACAATCATCTACTCTGATATCCCGACTCAGCCTAGTTAAATTGTAGAAATAATCATCGCTAATCCAGTAAGATGGGATGTCTCTACCTGTCTTATCCCAAAATGCCTTCATAATATCGGGATTGGTTAGCTCTTTTTGTTCATCTTTATTAAGAATAATTATTCTTTTTTTATCAATATGAGAATCAGAATTTCTTAAGGAAGAAAAGTAAAATTCACCCTCGTTGTCAATAGGGTTGAAACCTAACTTGCTAATCTGTCCTTGGTGAATTGCACACCAGCTTCTAGATGATGCTCTAATACCCAAGGTTAGTATTTCGTAGAAGTCATCTTCAGAAGCTCTTGGGATATAGCAAGGATGTCCTACCGCTTTTTCAATAAAGCTTTCTACTAAATATCTGTGAGTTTTACTCGCAATCAGCAATCCCCTGACAGTAGCATAATGATTTAAGCTAGATTTTGCTGCATCAAGAAAATCATAAATTTGTTCAAGATGTTTTTCATTCTTATCAAGAATTTTAGTTAATCCCCTAACTTCTTGTTTATATTCTATTAGCGTTTCTTGATAAGTTTGAATGAAAGCAAAAAGCAATCCAGCAATTAAACCCGGAGGAATTGAGATAATAGCAGGTAAGATAATTTTGTGGAGTTGTTCAGAAGGTGCTATTGATGCTGTACTACTTAACGTTAAAATAAAAGAAAACAATGCACCAATAAAAGCAAAAGCAATGTTTCTTTTTAAGGAACTGTCCATTTTTTATCCTTTGAGAGTCTTCAGTTAAAGTCTGACTTTATGGTATTGTTATGTGTAGTAAACTAGTATACGTTTCACAAGCAGCATACTTTAAAAACATAATTACCGCCTTTACCCAATTTGGATTCATCTTTAGGCCAAACACGCTTTTGTGTAACAATTTGAAGTCTAGCTTTAGCTAAATCTCTTAGTAGCAACGACAAAGAAACCTTATATTCATAGTCTCCATCATAACCATACTGAGCCACTCTTTGGATTAAACTCGCTACATAATCAGGAAGGTTAGGATTTTTTTGTTTTGCAGTAGTCAAAACTTCAGTGTAAAACAGTTTAACAGCATGAGCATATTCTTTAGTGTTACTTTCTTCATATTCCGGCAAAATATTTTCTGCAATGATTGCATAGCCAGAATTATTAAGAAGGTAGTGTACACGATTTAAGAATTCAACCTTTCTTTCATGTTCGATATGATGATAAGCTGATGCCAACATGATTACATCCCATTGCTCACGTGGAAGTTTAACTGATACGGCATCGCCAAGGATAAAAGTTGGTTTTAATCTACATTGTTCGTATTTTCTTTTGGCAAAGTCTAGATATGGTTGGCAGATATCCACGCCTACAGCACATGAGATATTGGGGTGATTAATAATACGTTCCAAAGAAAGTCCTGTACCACAACACAAATCAAGTACAGCGACATTGTAAGTATTTTCAAGTGATTCTACTGCCATTTCGCCAGCAACCTCAAGCATGAGCATTTCATCTGGACGAGAGCGTTCTTCAATTTCGTAAGCTTCAGGATCATTTTTGTAGTCAGGAAGAGATGTCATATAATACCTCATACTATCTAGTATACTTAAGTATTCTTTTCAAGGTAAGCAAAAATACTATACTTATTACAAAATAAATAATTTGGCTTGAAGACTTTTACAAAGATGGGCTTTATAGCTAATAATCTTTTCGCATCTTTAAGTCATGAAAATTAACTTTCTATTAACCGAATTTTCTTAGAATACCTTCCTCTATAAAACCTAATTTATTTAACAACTTATAGACTAGTGGTCGGTGGTGGTCTAATGCCCGACTTCTTTAAGAAGTCGGGGATCTAATAGCCCAAACGTTGGCGTTTTAGCGAAGATAACGCCAACTATAAGTTACAAAGGATTTTCTAATAGGGAAACTAAATTTCTGGATCAACTAAGCGAGTAGTGGGACGACTCTGATATAAATCTTGAACGACTTGCACAACAGTAACTACAGCTACCAGGGCGATGACTGTAACGGGTAACAAACCTTTGCCAAAGATGGCGATCGCAACTAGCAAAACTGCCCCCCCAAGTCTATACTGGGAACGGATTTTGCAATAGCGGATTACCCCAAATCTGTGGAGAATGCCAAGGGCTAGCGAGCATAATGCAACTGCACCACAGATAAGCCATCGCTGAGGATCAGGTAGTGCTAATCCCGACTTACTTAACAAGATTTGTTCTACGCCGACTCCAGCAGCAGCAATTCCAATCACTAGCGGTAAATGGGTGTATAGCCAGAGATTGACAACACCAACTCGTCCATTTTCTCGCGCTATTTGAATGGGTGTGCCACCTAAGTTATCAAAATAAACCCACCACAAGCTAAAAGCGATAATTAGACCAAATACAGCAGAAATTACCGTTAAAAAATCCCATTTCTGCTCAGATACACCTTTAACTACCGCAATAATTGCTTCACCTAAGACAATCATGGTAAACAACCCAAAACGTTCTGGTAAGTGGGAGGCGTGGGGAAGTAACCCTATTTGAAACTTACGTGCTGTCAGGGGTGTAGCAAAGTCAATGATGACTCCTAGTGTCCAGAGTGCGAATCGCCAAGGAATGGGTAACAATACTGATACTAGCCAGAAGAAGGCTGCGATCGCAAAACCCGTAGCATAGCGAGTAGTTAAAGGACGCGCTGAAGGTATGTGCATTCCCGCACGAATATATTCGACAATCAGCACAACACGACCAAGAGCATAAGAAAGGGCAAAACCAGCGGAACTCTCGCCTAAGCCGTGGTGGATGTTGATAGCCATCGCCGCAGCCGTCAGCATGTGCAAACCAACAAGCAATCGGTGGATTATATCATCGCTATCAAAGCGGTTGGCGTAAAATGTCGTGCCAATCCATGACCACCAAACGGGTATAAATAGAGCTACAAATCCAAATAGTCCTGATAGAGAGATATCCTCAGTTAAATTGTGGGCAAGTTGAGAGACTGCAACCACAAATACCAAATCATAAAAAAGTTCCAGCCAAGTGGCGCGTCGTTCTTCTTCGCTGTTTTCACCAATCCGTAGGCGTGGCGGTTGCAGAAAATTGGTCATAGTGCTAATTGCCAATCACTAATTGTTTTTTACCACTAGCCGTCAGCAATTGGCTATATAGCGTATCGAACAAGCAATTGACTTGACTACTGACCATTAACTATATTAGTTTCTTCTGGAGGCACTAGAACAGCTACCGCTTTAGGTATAACTCGGAAATGAGCGGGAGTGTAAGTAGTAATTTCGCCATCAGTATTTATCGGACGAGGTTTACGTGTATAAACCTCTATTTCCTGTCCATGTAGGGCGCGGACACCCTGCCGATGTATATGTCGCCCTTGTCGCATCGCAGGTAGTAATAGTATAATCTGCCACCAATGCTTAATCTCCAAGCTATAAAGATCTAGCCTTTGGTCGTCTATTGTGGCATCATGAACTACTGTCATCCCACCACCGTAATAACGACCATTACCCACGGCAATTTGTACAGTTTTGACACGAAGCGATTTCCCATTGAGCACAATCTCCGCACTAAAAGGTCGTGCTTCCCAAATTACCTGCAATGCAGTGGCGGCGTAAGCGAATATTCCCCAACGGCGTTTGACTTCTTTGGTAAGTCGCTGGGTAATTTTCACACTTAGCCCTAAACTGGCAACGTTGAAAAAGTGCTTGCCGTTTACCCATCCTAAATCGATACGTCGCAAATCTCCATAGGCAATAATCTTGCAAGCTTCAAGTAGAGAGTTAGGGATTCCCAAAGTCCTCGCTAGGTCGTTTGCAGTTCCCAAAGGCAAGATTCCCAAGGGTAATTGGGTATCAACTAAAGCATCTACTGCGGCATTAAGAGTACCATCCCCGCCACCAATAATTACCAAGTCAACTTGTTGCTGATATCGAACTATAACTTCAGAAAGATGTTTTGGGTCTTCTATAGACTCCTCAATTACACTAAAACCGAGTGTCTTAAGATAATTGATCGCTTCTGACAAACTCTTTTGTCCTTGGCGGGCGTGACGATTTACTAACAGCAGTGCGCGGGAACTCATGGGTAGTGCCCTTTGTAGTTTAAATGTCCAATTATCTGCATCCATAGACTCTGCTTGGAGTTTACTATAAAAAAGTGTTTAGGCTGTTATGCGAGTTAACAATAATTTAGTCCGTCAAGGCTTGTTATTTTGTGGCTACTTCTTTTTAAGTTTTGTTTTCTCTAGTTTAGCTTTATTAGCTATCGGCGTGTTAATACCTAGAAAATGGGGTAATTACTCACCAAAAAACTGTAATTTAAATATTTGTATTTCTAATACTGATATTCATTCTAATATTATAGAAATATTTAGATAGATAAGATAATTACAATTATTTAAGTTTTGGTTGGGGAGAACGTGATTTTTATATGTCAACCTCTTCCATAATCGATCTAAAATTATCTACTACCTAAAGGCGTTATTTTTACTAACTCCTTTTGTTATGGATGATAAAGTTTATCAATCAATACCTAATTATTTAGAATTGAAAATGCTATTGGGTTAAAGGTTAAAGGGGTAAAGGGAAAATGCTTGTTTTCCCCCTTTACCCCTTATTTTTCAACATTATTCTCAGACTTTAACAGTGATCTAATTAAGCTTGATAGCCGTAGGTGTCAGCATCATTTACTTGAGAGGGATATTCGCCAGCGTTAGCAGTATTTGCACTGGCTGCATAAGGATTAACTAAAGCAACAGCTTGTTTAAGTGCATCTACACGATTCATAAAGAAATGATGTTGGGGTACGAATTTTGAAATTCCAAACTTTTCTAAGCGTTGTTTTACCTTCCCAGCTGCACCGACTATCAATATCTGACGACCTTGATCATAAGCATCCTTGATGGCATTTTCGATCGCTAGCGAAGCAGTCACACCCAACATGGGTACATCGCTCAGATCCAAAATTAGCACGTCGGAATCTGCCATTGCTGAATGTTCACGAGCGATCGCTTTGGAAACTCCAAAGATCATCGGCCCACTCAAGTAAAATAGCAGGATACGTCCATTAGCTTGATCTAGCAATTGTTTCTCTTCATTGTTCAAGACAATTGCATCATCAGCATCGGTAATCGTCTTCACGTCATGAGACTGTAACTGGGAAAGACGTTCGATAGTCAAGATGTTGGCAATGAAAACTCCCACACCGACGGCAACAATCAAATCAACAAATACGGTGAGGAACAATACACCGTACATAATAATTGCGCCCTTCAAGGATACTTTATGAGCGCGTTTCAAAAAGCTCCAGTCCAGAATGTCAATCCCAACTTTGAGGGCAATACCAGCCAAAACTGCCATGGGAATGCTTCGAGTTAGACCCGCAGCCCACAACACTACAATTAGTAAGATTAAGGCACGAGTTAGTCCAGATAAAGCCGTTTTAGCACCAGTCTGGATATTAACCACCGTTCCCATTGTTGCACCAGCACCAGGTAGTCCACCACACAAACCAGATACTAAGTTACCGATACCTTGACCAATTAATTCTTTATCAGATTTATGTTCGGTGCGAGTCAAACTATCGGCAATCACTGCTGTTAGCAAGGTATCAATACAACCCAACAGCCCCAACATCGCGCCATCAACAATCATCACAGTGATTTGGGATGCACTGAAGGTGGGCATTTGCAATTTTGGCAGCCCCATTGGGATTTCGCCAATTCGTCTGATTTCAATATTTCCGAAGAAAACAAGAGAAACTACAGTTACTACGATTAATGCTACTAATTGCGGTGGAGCGAAGCGTTTAATTTTCGATGGCATTAAGAAAATAATTGCCAAGGTCAGCAGTCCCAAAACTGTTTCGGCAGGATTTATATTTGCTAACAGATTGGGCAGATTTTGTACCATTCCAAGTACGCCACCTTTAGGATTTGGCTGCCCGACAAAAGGCGCAATTTGTAGGATGATTAGAATTACACCAATCCCAGACATAAATCCAGAAATCACGCTGTAGGGCATGAGGGTAATATATTTACCCAGCTTAAATATTCCAAAGAAAATTTGAAATATTCCGGCGAGCATGACTACAGTAAATGCCATCGCTAAGCCATTTTCTGGGTTATTTGCAGTCATTGAACTGACAATTGCAGTCATAACTACGGTCATCGGCCCAGTTGGCTCAGAAATTAGGGTTGGTGTTCCACCAAATAGTGCGGCAAAAAAGCCAACACAAACAGCACCGTAAAGACCTGCTACAGGGCCAGCACCAGAAGCAACACCGAACGCCAGCGCCAGGGGTAAGGAAACGATCGCAGCAGTTAAACCACCAAATAAATCGCCTCGCAGGTTTCTAAAATGGATAGTATTGGTCAGTGACATATTGGAGTATTTACAAACAAAAACGCAAACATATTGACTTATAAAAAATGCGATCTACTTTGAGTTAATTTCGCTTTTTATCTGTATTAAAATTTCTGCAAAAAAATATAAGATTCTTGCAGTGTCAAAGGCGATCGCACCTTGATACATGGTGTGCCATAGGACAAATCTCAAGTACAGAAGGCGAGGGCAAAGTACAAATGAAAATTTTGGTTATAAATACTTATCTAAATTGCAAGCGTTATTTATAACCATCATTCATTGGGATGTTTAAATTAGCTTACAGCTTTTCAAGCCAATATTGTTAATTATGCTTTTATCGTTATTGAATTGCAATCATAGAGAAAAGTTTATGTATTTTCTAGTTTCATAGTTTTATCATTGATGCATTACAATAAATTTACGATAACCATTAGTTTTAATCTATGGTTAGTTTTAGACTACTGCGATCGCTAACGATGCATTTGTCATGGCGGCAGGGCATGAGGTCATCCCTGTCAAGATGGTGAAAAATCTGCTTTATCGGTGCGATTAATAAATGATTAGCTCAGACTAATTGCAATTATGAATTAGTAATTAACGTTTAATGTGGATTAGATGCTAAAACCCTGTATCTCTCGTAGAGACGTAGCAATGCTACGTCTCTACAGTACGCAGAATTTTTGATATGTCGTTGATTTTCATAATTCACATCAGGCGTAATTATTAATTATGAATTATTTTGACAGGGTTAGACATGAGGCTATAACCAACGTTGTTGTTTAACGTATAGAATACTACCAATCACAATTAATGCCATCACGATCATCACAGTAGGATAAGCCCAAGGTTGATCTAATTCCGGCATATATTTAAAGTTCATTCCATAGACGCCAGCAATAAAGGTGATTGGTAAAAATACAGTCGAAAGCATAGTTAGGCGATTAATTCGTTCGCTGGTTTTGCTAGCAATATTATCGCGTTGAATTTCCATTAATTCTGACATCCAAACTCTTAGAGATTGATATTCTTGCCAGAGATTATCGACGTTCTGAACAAATTCTTGATTGAATAGTACCTTTACTGGCTGGCTGATCCATTGGAAATCTTCGTAATCCATCATAGCTAGCAATGACTTGATGTTTTGAAAATTACGGCGTCCGAAACGAGTCGATTGCCTCATCGCGGCAATTTTTTGGTAAGTTGATTCATCACCAGAATTATCTAAAACTTCATCTTCTAAATCATCAAGTTGTATAGAAATATAGTCAAATACAGTATGGTAATTATTCAAAATATCTTTGAAAATGAGATAAAAAACATAGTCAATTCCCCACTTTTGTATATCTAGAGTTCGCTTTTGCAGATTATTAGTTAGTGTAGTTAAGATTTTTACTTCAGTGGTTTCAAATGTGATAAGAAAATTGCTACCAAGCATAATACTGCCACGTGCTACCTCAAACTCCCGATTTTTTATTTGATGAGTTAGGATTTCATAGCTGTCAAATAAACAATCTTCTGTATCTTCATCAATTCCTATAGAGGAATGGTTGAAAATCATGTCAACACGAGATGGATTGAGTCCAAAGTGCTTGATAATTTTAGCTGTTCCAGTGCGATCGCGAAAGTGAATACAGCGCAACCAGATATTTTGATAGCCATCAATCCTTTTCAGTACCGTATCAACATCCCAACTGGTGAATAAATCCAGGCGATTCTGAGAAAAGGTGAGGAGAGTTAGCATATAGCAATCCTAATTGAGTCGTGAGACACTTTATGATCCGTTGCTCAACAGTAGGATACGATGAAAACCGCTATAAGTCGCTATACTTTCAAGCGATGGGCAAGTGCAACCCATTCGTTTAATCGTTCACAACCGACTAACTCAAATCCAACCTCTGTCAATGCCTTAGCAACATTGTCCTCATTATCCGTAGTAAAACCGGCTGTAATCAGTAGTCCTGTGTGTGCATCAGTCTGACGCAACGCTCGCTGAAAATCATTAGTGAGGGCGATATGCATCCGCGCTAGGATATTGGCAACGATGAGGTCAAATTTATCTCTAGCTTCGATTCTTGGTACATTGTCGATGGTATCTCCACCCATCCAATGCCCTAAGTCGCTTCCACATCCCAGACTTCCTTGCATCACTGTTACCTGTTGCTCTACGCCGTTAAGATGCACAGCGTCCTGAGTTGCTTCCACAGCAATACTGTCGTTGTCTAATGCTAAGACATTTGCTCCGAGCTTGGCGATCGCAACACTTAAAATACCTGAACCTGATCCCAAATCAAGAACATTCATCGTCGGTAAGACGTAGCGTTCAAGCATTTGCAAGCTAACAATGGTTGCTGGATGTAAACCACTGCCAAAGGACAGGCTTGTCTTCAATCTCAAAGTTATTTCGTCTGTTGCTTGAGATTGATAAGGTACATCAGGAGTTAGCACCACGAATCGTTTCCCAATCCGATGCACAAGAGGATTTAGTATGTCTGCGTTTGTGGGCTTTTGATCAACTACAGTAGTTTGTATTGCCGTCGTTAATCCCGTACGGTGCAAAGGCGAGAGTAAATTAATGATTTTTTCTACACGTGTTCGTGAATGGGCATCATAAGGCAGATATAAGCGAATTATAAACGTCCACTGAGCTTTGTTTAATTCAGCATATTTTGTGATTTGAACATCATCAATATTGATAGTTTCAGCAACTAGTGTACAGACCCAATCAACCGCCTCGTTTGTTGTATCAAGACTTAATTCTATCCACTGCATATTTTTTTCCTCTGGCGTAGCTGCATCGCTATAAAACAAATACTGACCGCAAGTGAAAAGTTTACCGATGACAGACAGCTTTACAATCCTAACTGATACTTGAACCTACTTTTAGGGATTAAGCGATCGCTTCTCTCAACTAAAAGATCAAGTAATAAAGCCTACCTTAGCGACCTACCAAACCCTTGCTGACCAAAGCAGAAAGTATTTTACCAATGGAAATAGAAGTAATCGCAATTACACTATTTCTTTTCACACTGTTGACGTAGTTCTAGTTACAAGTTAGAGTCTGAAGAAATGTAAATCAGTCTGCCTAATCCGCTCTCTTCCCCAGTAAACAATTGTTTACGAGAGTCAGTTGGAACGGAGGAACCAAGTTTGGGGCATATCTGCAAATAAAGATCAGGACTAAAGTAAGAGGCACAAACTTCAAACTTCAGACCTCATTCTTTACCAGAAGGACATCTCTCAGTCCTAGCCCGTCAGCTAACTTCGTAGGCATTGAGAGGAGACTGAACGAGCAGCATTCTCAAGAGTAATGCTTTGTTCTCGTTAGTGTCCTTGGCTGGTAACTTTACGCTTCGTTATATCTGCGCTCGGCTTTAAAGAAAAGCTAATGTTTAGCTTGATTTATGACGTCAGAGACAGGATTAGTTGCCTTGAGGTAAAACTTGACTATGTTTCCAAAAAAACACCGCATTGCCTTCATTTCTGTTGATGGTGATCCTGCTGCTGAAATCGGACAGGAAGAAGCTGGGGGACAAAATGTGTATGTGCGTCAAGTCGGTTATGCACTAGCCCAGCAAGGTTGGCAAGTAGATATGTTCACGCGTCGCAGTAGTCCTGAGCAAGCTGCGATCGTTCAACATAGCTCCAACTGTCGTACTATTCGCTTGAAAGCTGGCCCAGCTCAATTCATCGGACGAGATAACCTGTTTGACTATCTACCTGAATTCATCGAAGAATTTCAACAATTCCAGCAGCGCGAAGGATTTTGTTACTCCCTAATTCATACCAACTACTGGTTATCATCTTGGGTAGGTATGGAATTGAAAAAGCTGCAACCGCTGATTCAAGTACATACTTACCACTCTCTAGGAGCGGTAAAATATAGAATTATTAGCGATGTCCCCTTAATTGCTACCCAGCGATTAGCTGTAGAACAAGCCTGTTTGGAGACTGTAGACCGGGTGGTTGCGACTAGTCCACAAGAGCAGAAGGACATGCAAATACTCGTTTCCGCTAAGGGACAAATTGAAATGATTCCCTGTGGTACCGATATTGATAAATTTGGAGGAATTCAGCGGTCTGCTGCACGGGAAAAACTAGCAATTGCACAGGATGCCAAAATGGTTCTTTATGTTGGTCGTTTTGATCGGCGTAAAGGGATTGAAACTTTAGTAAGAGCCATTGCCAAATCTAGTTTAAGGGGTGAGGCTAACCTCCAATTAGTCATTGGTGGTGGTAGCCGTCCAGGTCAGAGTGATGGAATTGAACGCGATCGCATTGCCAGTATTGTCGCAGAACTTGGGCTAGAAGATTGCACAACCTTTTCTGGTCGCCTAGATGATAATATTCTTCCCTTTTACTACGCTGCTGCTGATGTCTGCGTAGTACCCAGCCATTATGAACCTTTTGGTCTAGTCACTATTGAAGCAATGGCTAGTAAGACACCAGTTGTAGCTAGTAATGTTGGCGGGTTACAATTTACAGTCGTACCTGAAATCACAGGTTTACTTGCGCCCCCCAAAGATGAAGTAGCTTTTGCCGCTGCTATAGATCGTATTCTCCTTAACCCAGCTTGGCGAGATCAGTTAGGTGAAGCTGCTCGGCAACGCACAGAAATTGCCTTTAGTTGGTATAGTGTGGCATCTAGACTGACTCAGCTATACACTCATCTGCTAGCTCACACCGCACCAATACCCAAGAGCCGGCCACGTATTGCAGCTTAAATTCTCAGATCCCCGACTTCTTAGATCCCCAACTTCTTTGAGAAGTCGGGGATCTTGCGATCGTTCATGTTAAAAAAAGCAAATATTGGCAAACAAACTTTTCCAGCTTCGATAAGCTAAATAAATAAAGGGTGAAGATAAAGGACTTAAAGTCATAAGTTATGTCCGATTAATCTAGCTGCATTTTATCAAGAATTGCAGTTAGTTAGCAGTAAACTTAAACATCCTTCTGGGCATCTAAATATTAGCCAATTTGTTGGCAAAAAATTGCCGTAGCTAAATTATTAAAAAATTCGGTTTTGGCAGAATTGCCTTGATACCGATGAAAATCCTTACACTTTCTCCTTCAGGTTGGTCTGCTTGATTTTCATTGATTGAAAAATTCCAAGCTAGAGCATCGATTCAGTAATCGCAAAATCCGATTTATTTTCGGTAAAACGACCAATTTTCGTTGACTGTAGAGACGTTGCATTGCTGTAGAGACGTTGCAATGCAACGTCTCTACGAAATAATTGGTTTTTCGCTGAATCGGTGTTCTAGGTGATTTATACGCATAAAAAACGGTGATGAAAAACCATATCACCGATGAACAGAAATCAACATTGCAAGAGGAGGCTGAGATGGAAATCTTCGATTATGTGATTCTGGGAGCCGGACTAGGCGGACTTTCGGCCGCGGCCTGTTTAACTCAACAAGGCTACCGGGTAGCGGTTCTAGAGCAACATTACTTACCTGGTGGATGCTGTCACACTTTTGATTATGGCGAATACAGCTTTTGTGCTGATGTGCATTATATTTCTCAATGTGGTGCTCATCAAACCATAGGGCAATTTCTCGACTATATTCACCAGGATGTTCCCTTTAATAGTCTCGATCCAGACTGCATTGATCGAGTCATCACACTAGAGGCAGATTTTAAAATTCCTTTGGGATGGGAAAATCTGCGATCGCGTTTACTCTCTACATTTCCAGAAGAGACTGATGCTATCAATCGATACTGTAACGAAATTCAGCAACTTCATCAAGAAATTCACAGCTTAGTAAGAGAAGTACGCTGGTTTGATCAGAAGTTTTCTGACTGGTTGAAGTTGCCGAAATATTTAAATTTATTTTGGAAGCGGACTTGGACTTTACAAGATTTGTATAACTATGTTGGATTGTCGCCCAAACTGCAAGCAGTTCTGGCGGGACAAAGTGGCGATTATGCATTACCACCACAGGAAATTGCGCTACTCACCCACACTTCCCTTGTTTGGGACTACTCAGAAGGTGCTTACTATCCAAAACATCACTTCAAACACTTTGTTGACAGTATTGTTGAGGCAATTACATCAGGTGGAGGTGTTGTTAAGTACTCAACAGCAGTTAACCATATACAAGTTAGCAACCACACTGTTCACAGCGTACTTGCCGACAGCACAATCTACCGCGCCAGCAAAGCTTATATCAGCGATCTCGACCCCAAATTAACAGTAGAGTTGATGCATGATCCAGAAGCTTTAAGTTACAAAGAGCGTCAACGTCTCACTAAATACGAATATTCAGCCAGTGCTTTCAATATATACCTAGGTTTAGATAACCGCTTCGATCCCCAACGCTATGGCATCGGTAACTGGAATATCTGGTACTACCCGACAGGTGACTTAAACAGAGAATATCAACAACAATTGCAAGGTGATCTCAGCCACCCGTGGATTTTCCTTTCTTGTCCGACGATGAAATCTAGCGAACCAGGGATGGGGCCAGAGGGGCATCATGTCCTAGAAATTGCCACCGTTTGCCCTTATGAACCTTTTGAACAGCTGCACAAAACTAACCCGAAAGGTTATAAAGCCAAAAAGCGGGAAATTTATCAGCAGATAATGACTAGCGTCCGGGATTTGATTCCAGACGTAGACAACTACGCCCGGATGAAAGTTTATGGCACACCCACTACCAGCGAATTTTATTTAGGTCAACCGCAGGGTAATATTTATGGTGCAAAATTAGTGCCCAAACAGGTTGGTTTAAATCGCCTAGGATATACTACGGAGCTGCCTAATCTCTTTTTTGTAGGAGCGAGTGCCGGTTATCCTAGCGTACCTGGTGTAATTGGCAATGGTATGGATGTAGCAGAACTCCTAACAGGGCAATCAGTGTGGCAGAAATCTGAAACACCTCAGCCTTTGGCAGCAGTTAGATGAGGGTGAATTCTGTCTGTATTGAAAGGTAGCCATGTTGAGGACATAACGAGAGGGAACTTCATTCATATCTCAATGGAATGGAGTTCCCTTTTTAGTGCCGTTTATAATCGGCAAAGCTATCAGAGGATGTCTGAAAAGCTAGGTAATGGTATATTTTGTCATTCTGACTGGAGCAGAGCGGAAGGAAGAATCTCTATTATCCGTTAATTTCTGAGATGCTTCTCTACGAGACGCTCCGCGTAGCTTGCTTCCCCGCAGGGGTACATTACGCTATCGCTTCATTCAGCATGACAATTTTGACTTCTCAGACATCCTCTCATACCATTTCACTTTAATAATGATACAAATACCTTGGTAGGGGCATAGCAATGCTTGGTAGGGGTATGGCATTGCCATGCCCCTACGATAAATCTATGTGTATCAAGGTTTTCGTGAAATGGTATTAGGCCCCTCTGCCCGGATGGTAGTAGCAATGCTGTGAAACTGATTGATACTCATCGCATATCCCCCACGGGAGGAATAATATCTCGTCTTTTAAGCAATTAATTGCACAGATGTCACTTCAACAGTACTATTTGTACTATCTAAATAGAATAATTTCTTTAGATAACAGCTCATCTATTGGTGATTTAACAATAGAATTAGTTTGACCACTACAAAATTCCATCCTCTTTCTAGCTGAGATATTAACTTGAGCCATAACCCTTGCACACAGCTTTTTAATATTGACATGGCATATTTATCAATAAATTTAATCAATATTCTCTTACAGCGTGATCAACACTGTTATTCTTCAGTTTGCTCACGCTAGCTTGCACCATATCGTTTTCATATCAATAACATAATTAGAATTGACGAATTAACTATGCGATTAACAGATCAGCTTATTGATTTGCCTACTTTATATCATGTTATTGATCGTTCTCCATTGACGATTAGCCCTGATAGATGTGTAGTCGAAGCCATTGCGTTGATGAGTCAGGAACGAAGTAGCAATTATCAGCTGAATAATTTAAATTCGTTATGTGATTCAAGCTGGAGTCAGCAAGTAAATGGCTGTGTCTTAGTCGTGGAGCGATCGCAGTTATTGGGAATATTAACGGAAGAAGATGTAGTAAAAATTACGAATTGTCATCAAGATTTATCAAAAGTGACAATGGCTGAGGTGATGAGGCAGCAAGTTATTACCCTCACACAATCAGATTCTCAGGATATCTTCACAGCCTGGTCGTTATTGCGTCAGCATGGAATTCGCTATCTACCCATTTTGGACTCACAGGAGCAATTAGTAGGAATCGTCAGTGAAACTACCTTGCTGCGTGCATTTGATCTCGTGAAAATAATTGGGGTTGTTGGAGGATTACAGCAATCTTTACAAAAACCCACAGATGAATCAAATCACACTGATCAGCAAGTAGAGGAAGTATGCTGTCAAACTCACAATAATTTGAAACGATTGTTTGAGGGACGACAATTACCCCAAGTCATACAAGTCAACGAGGAACTTCAGCAAACCCTCGAAGAACTCAAGGTAGTAGAAGAGGAACTGCGCCAACAAAACGAAGAACTGTCTGCGGCTCGTGAAAAAGTAGAATCACAGCGTCAGCGTTACCAGGATTTGTTTGAATTTGCTCCAGATGGTTACTTGGTAACTGATACAACCGGGATCATCATAGAGGCTAACCATGCAGCAGCAACCTTGCTTTGTGTGCAGCAAAAATATCTGGTAGGCAAACCATTAATTTTGTTTATTGCTCAGCCAGACCATCCGACCTTTATCGCCCAACTGAATAGTTTTCAACAGACACAGGACTGGGAAATTTATCTACAGCCGCGAAGAGGTACACCATTTCCGGCAAGTATCAGGTTAGCTGCCGTGTATGACTCACGGGGCCGGCGAGTTGGTTGGCGCTGGTTGCTCTGCGATATCACCGTACGTAAACAGGCAAAGGAAGTACTGCGCCGAGCCACTGAGGAGTTAGAAAGACACGTGGCTGAACGCACGGCTGAACTTGTTGTATCTAACATGCTGTTGCAAGAAGAAATCAGCGAGCGCCAACGCACCGAGGAAGCATTGCGGCAAAGTGAGAAACTCTATCGCCAGCTAGTTGAGAGCCAAACCGATATGATTATCCGCATAGATTTGCAAGGGAAGATTACTTTTGCTAATACAGCGGCATGTAAAGCATTAGGCTGGCAATTGAATGAATTGCGTGGTCAGTCGTTATCTCAGTTTTTCCATCCAGATGAATTGCCTCAAGCGATGGAATATATGACAGCCATCCTATTGCCACCTCATTGCTTAAATATTAGAGAGCAACGCACATTCACAGTCAGCGGTCTTCGCTGGTTTGAATGGAATCTGTCGGCAATTCAGGATGAAACAGGAGAGGTGTTTGAAGTTCAAGGAGTTGGAAGAGATATTACTGAGCGCAAGCAGATGGAGGAAGCACTGCGAGAGAGCGAGGAAAAATTTCGTCATTTTGCCGAAAACACCCACGCACTCATCTGGATTGCTAACCCAGAAACGGGAGAAAATCAGTATGTTAATCCTGCTTATGAGAGAATTTGGGGTCGCTCTTGTGAAAGTCTGCGTGAACAGCCGAATTCTTGGATAGACGGGGTTCATCTAGATGATCGCGATCGCTTAATGGCAAAATTGGAGCGACAGAAGCGTGGTGAAGCCACTAGTGAAGAATATCGTATTTTACAACCTAATGGATCGATGCGTTGGATCTGGGATCGTGGCTTTGCCATGCAAGATGAACAAGGGTATGTTTATTCCTATGGTGGCGTCGCCGAAGATATCACAGAACGCAAGCAAGCAGAAGAGTCACTGCGCCAGAGTGAGGCGCGATTGAGTTTAGCCCTGGAAGCTGCCCAGATGGGTATATGGGACTGGAACCTGCTCACCAACCACACTCTTTGGTCTGACAATATGGGGCCACTACATGGCTTGCCAAGCGGTACTTTGTGCCCAAATGATGAGAACTATCTCAATTTAATCTATCCTGAAGACCGAAAATCGAGGCAAGAGGCTTTAGCTCACGCCATTGAAGAAGGAAGCGGATGTGTGGATTATCGAGTAGTCTGGCCCAACGGCAGCCTACACTGGTTAAATTGCAAAGGTCAGGTACACTATGATGAAATCGGTCAGCCGATACGGATGATCGGCACAAGTAGGGATATTACAGATCGCAAGCAGGCTGAGAAAGCGCTCATAAAAAGCGAAGAACGCTATCGTTCAGTCGTGACAGCCATGCAAGAAGGTGTTGTGCTAAAAGACGCTGATAATGGCAGAATAATTGCCTGTAATACAAGCGCTGAGCACATTTTGGGGCTTACCGCCGACGAGATGATCGGACGAACCCCTGAAGATCCCCATTGGCAAGTGATTTGTGAAGACGGCTCGCCCTTCCCTAGTGAAAATTATCCATCATTAGTGAGCTTACGTACAGGCAAACCTTGTTCAAATGTAGTTATGGGAATCTACAAGCCCAATGGACAACTAGCCTGGATTTCGATTAATTCCCAACCCCTGTTTCAAGATAATAACCCAATCCCCTATGCAGTAGTTGCTTCATTTTCTGACATTAGCGATCGCAAGCAAGCAGAACAGAAAATCTACGAACAAGCAGCTCTGCTTGATATTGCCACTGATGCAATTTTAGTTCGAGATTTCAAAAGCCAAATTTTATTCTGGAATAAAAGTGCAGAGCGTCTGTACGGTTGGCAAGCAACGGAGGCTGTGGGAAAGAATCCCCAAGAGCTTTTATACAAAAAAACTTCGCCGGAATTGGAAATAGCTTTAACAAATGTAGTTGAATTTGGTTCGTGGCACGGTGAGTTAAATAAAGTTACGAAATCTGGTCAGGAAATTATTGTAGAAAGTCGCTGGACATTAATGCGCGATGCTGCTGGAGAACCCAAATCAATTCTCAGCGTTGACACTGACATCACAGAAAAGAAACAACACCAAGCCCAATCTTTTCGCACTCAGCGATTAGAAAACCTTGGAACTCTTGCAGGTGGCATTGCCCACGACTTGAACAATATACTGACACCAATTTTGGCAGCAGCTCAATTATTACAAGGAAGATTTGCCCAGGATGAGGAGCGTTCTGGGCAACTACTAGCGCTTGTAGAAAGCAATGCTAAACGCGGCGCAGCTTTAGTGAAACAAGTCTTGTCTTTTGCGCGAGGAGTTAAAGGAGAGCACACAATTGTCCAACCAAAACACCTGATTTCAGAAATTACCCAGATTGCTCGGCAGACATTTCCCAAATGTATTGAATTTTCCATAAACATACCAGAAGACCTTTGGACTATTTCTGGAGACATTACACAACTGCATCAAGTGCTAATGAATCTGGTAGTAAATGCCCGTGATGCTATGCCAGATGGCGGTAATATCACAATTTCTGCACAGAATAAGTTTATTGATAATGCCTATGCCAAAATGAATCTTGAAGCCACAGTTGGGCCTTATATTGTAATTACTGTTGCGGATACTGGAATTGGGATGCCGCCAGAAATATTAGATAGAATTTTTGAGCCATTTTTCACCACAAAAGATGTCAGCACAGGTACGGGACTAGGCCTTTCAACTACGCTCGGCATTGTTAAAAACCACGGCGGTTTTGTCAAGGTGTCTAGTCCAGGAATTGAGCAGGGTAGCCAATTTCGGCTGTTCTTACCAGCGGTGCAAGCAACCCAAACCTTAAGTACAGACAATTTAGATATGCCTCAAGGGCAAGGAGAATTGATTTTAGTTGTAGATGATGAAGCTCAAATTCGTGAGATTGCCACAATCATCCTAGAAAACCACAACTACAAGAGTCTTACTGCCAGTAACGGAATCGAGGCGATCGCACTCTATGCCCAACACAAGCATAAAATTAATACTGTACTGATGGATATGATGATGCCAGAGATGGATGGCATCACCGCCATCCGCACCTTGCAAAAAATGAACCCACAAGTTCAAATCATTGCCTGTAGCGGACTACACTCAACTGAGTTCTTTACTCAAGCTACTGACCCTGATGTACAAGTATTTTTATCAAAACCTTACACAACCAGAGAGTTATTGACAAGCTTACATCAGATACTTCGAGATTAAAGTTAGAGGAGCAGGGGGAGAATAAATACTGACTGTTGACTGAATCTTAAGATGCATAAGTTCTTAATTAGATGATTCCCTCACAAGTTCCTCAAATTGTTTTCCTAAATTTAGACTGTAATACCATTTCACAAAAATCCTAATACAACTCCCCCAGCTACCCCGCTTACCTAGATAAATTTCAGCCTTGCCCCTTTCCCCATTCCCCATTCCCCCTTAACCGAAAGGTATTGCAGTGAGTGAACAAAGCTTTTCCTTTTCATTACTGGGAATTCGAGCCTGATGAATATTGTTAGGAAGATTGATGATTTAGCGATCGCTGGACAAATGACCCTAGAACAGTTACAACAAATAGCTGATGATCATTATAAACCTCAAAAATTTCTCATTTATACTTTATCAGGAGAATATCAGACCTTAATTTTAAAAAATGTAACAATCTAAAATGCAAAATAGGTATTGAAAAATGTCTAAAACCATTGTCAATTTAACAATGCCGTTTGTTGTTCAAGAAATTGAGGATATTTTAGAACAATATCCTCATCATCCTTATCAAGAAGCTTTTGCAAACCCTGATTTTAGGCAAAATTTGATTGCTTATACTTTAAACAGAATTCCTAATCATTATCTAACAGTTGACGAGCAAGAAAAAGAGCATTTGATAAGTTCAGACTCCGTACGTTACTGTCTCGAACAAACCGTACATATAGAAGCCATCATTCATCAAGGAATTGAACAAATTTTATCTGATAAAGCAGAGGAGATAACTCGGCATATTCCAGACGCAGTTGATCCATCTCATGTTCCATCTGATTGGTTTGGTTAGGATTGTAATTCGTAATTCGCTCTGGGGCTACGCCAGGCTACGCTCTAAGCGCAGCTATGCCGCAGGCTTTACGTAATATTTCGGCTCCTTTACTTCAGCTACGCTCACCATAAGTCAAGGCAAGCCGCAGCAGTTGAGCGTAGTCGAAACTCAATACAAGTTCATAATTTGCTCTGGGGCTACATTCTGCTGCATACCCATATGGGAAAGCAAGCTAAGCAAAGAGAATGCCTGTAAAAACGTGAATTTTTAATAAACGGAATTAAAATTACTAAGAACAAGAAGTACAAAGATTCTGTAACTAGTACATCATGGCAGAAACTCAAAACACATATTATTTGACACTTTTAATTTTGCGTATTTCTGCAAAGAGGTAAGCCATGTGTACGTCTTGGATCAAAGCGTAACTAGTTATGATTATGCAGTTTATGCAGTCTGAACGAAGATAATTCTGTAATCTTTGTGTCTGAATAAAGTGGTATATTACCGTCTTGGCGATCGCACTGTTTTTTGTCTAAAGTTTCTAAATCCAGGTTATTATTACCTGAAACTTTAGATAAATCTTGCCTACCAGGATTACTTAAGTTAGAATTCATGGCTACTTGTACTTGATGGCTAGATCTGCTTGGAGGCTGAACTTGGCTATTTTCTTTTATTAAACGACTGTAAGTTCGTTGGGGAATAAAGTGGAGTGGATTGTAACCAACGAAACGCAAAATTAGTACACAAGCCCAGGAATATCGACCATCGACAATAGCTTCGATGACCTGATTCAATTGTTCTGGACTAATGGCTTTATAGTAATTTGCCTGAGAAGAAGGAATTTGGTAGTTCATAACTAACCCTAATATGACTTGCCTAAATTGAAATTGCTAAATTAAACCCACCCTCTCATAGTCACTAAATAGAAGCGGGCAAAATGTTTGCAATACGGGAGTCACAGATGATAATTTTGGGAGTGGTTATTTGAACAGCTTTAAATCTGGTAGTTTGATAATTAGACATCTTGCAAACAAACGCTATGAAAATTCATAGTAGTTTAGCTTCAACCGCCAATATTTTGGTGAGGAAATTTGCAGAAAAATAGTTACTTGATATACAGAATACTATCTTTTGATAGTCACTTCAGCCAATTTGGCACATTTTTTTGAACCCACTAGGTAAATCACTAGAACTAGCCCTTTCAAGGTGACTCGTAAAACCTGTCTTTTCTCCCTGTGTCCTCCGCGCCCTCTGTGGTTCAAAAGTCATTTATTTAACCACAGCGAGAAGTCTGAGCGGAGCGCAAAGTCTGAGCGGAGGTTTCCTCCGATGGTCTGTTCACTGCCGAGAGGCGCAAAGCCTTGCGCCTCTCCCTTGTGTCCTCTGGACACAAGGCAACCGTTCTAAAAGAACGGTTGGGCAGTAAGACCCGCATAGCGATGGCTCCGCCAACGCCAAGGCGAACAGAACTTTGTAAGAGAGGTTTCCGACACTCGTTCGCTCTTAGCGTCACCCCTTCTCTACGAGACGCTACGCGTTCACGTAGTGTCTCGTAGAGAAGGGCGAAGACTCGCGCTTCGCTGCGCTATCAAATTTTGATTTTTGATTACAATAAAGCAGTGCAATTTGCCAAAGAATATAACCTGTGCTGTTGCAATCCAGGTGTTCATCGGTCAGCGTGCTGTCTACCCACGTAAATTCAGAAAATCCTCTATGATTAATCAACTCCAGGATTACAATCCCAGCGGCGTCGGTGAAATCAATGGCAATCTCTTGGGTTTGCCATTCGACTACGAATCAGCAAATCTGATTGTCTTTGGCGTACCGTGGGAAGTCACGGTTTCCTATGGTGCTGGCACTGCCAACGGCCCACAGCAAATTTTAGATGCCTCGACTCAACTGGATTTGTTTGATTTCGATCATCCTGATGGCTGGAAACAGGGAATTTTTATGCCGGAAATTTCCCAAGATATTTTAGAGAAAAACAAATACTATCGCGCCGAAGCTGCAAAAATTATCGAACGATTAGCACAAGGTAAACAACTTGCAGATTCACCAGATTTAACACCTGTGCTGACAGAAATTAATCAAGCTGGCCAACAGGTAAATCAATGGCTGTTTGCACAGTGCAAACAAGCAATTAATAATGGGAAGCGAGTTGCAGTAATTGGAGGTGATCACAGTTCACCTTTAGGTTATTACCAAGCATTAGCAGCTAAATATGCCAACTTTGGAATTTTGCACATTGACGCACACGCAGATTTACGCGATGCCTATGAGGGATTTGAATTCTCCCATGCGTCCATCATGTTTAATGCGATGAAATTACCGCAAATTTCCAAATTAGTACAGGTAGGCTTGCGCGATATTTGTCATGATGAAGTGCAAATAATTGATCATAGCGATCGCATTATTGCTTATTACGACCCAGCCATTAAACAAAAGCTTTACTCTGGAACGACTTGGATTGATTTGTGCCGCGAAATTATCAGTCATTTGCCGGAATACGTCCACATTAGCTTTGACGTAGACGGTCTTGATCCAAAACTCTGTCCGAGTACAGGTACTCCTGTTCCTGGTGGGTTGGAATTAGAGCAAACATTTTGTCTGTTCCGGGAATTAGTAAATAGTGATCGCAAAATCATTGGCTTTGATATCTGCGAAGTTGGTGATGCTGAATGGGATGGCAATGTAGGTGCACGGATAGTCTACAAGCTAGCGAATTTGATGGATTTATCTCAGAAGAGATAATTCTTAATTTTAAGAGCGTGACTACAATTTTACACTCTAGCAACAATTATCTATTACTAAAGCTTTAAGCGTGCGGTTAGCGTTAGTAGCAAATTTGGTGAAGATGCAAATATTCATGAACACAAAACAGAGAATCGTCGATGAAATAGAGAATACGTCAGAGGAAGTTCTTTCTGAAGTGTTGAACTTTTTATTATTTCTAAAAGCCAAGGAGGACAAAGAGGATCTAGAGGATGCAAAAGCAGCCTTAGAAGAAGCCGTAGCGGTAGGTACGATATCCTTAAATCAACTCAAAAGAGAATTGGGTTTGTGAGTTACCAAGTAGAACTTGCTCCAGCTGCGGTCAAGCAAGTTAAAAAATTGCCTAGCGATATTCGACAACGAGTAGTGACATTAGAGGAATTGGCAGCTAACCTTTCGCTTGAGAAGGGAGGCAAAAAGAAGTCTGAGCGGCTGCTTTTGTCTGTCATAACTTCGTGACCTTGCCTGAGTCATTGACATGACACCCACATAATGTTGCAAAGCCCGACTGTAAAAACTTTGCAAACTTCCTTTCTAGGAAATTGGTACTGGGAGACTCGAAAACTTATTGAAGTTAACGGCAAATAAAAGTTAATTGTGAGGTTAACCAAATCGCATTTGAATAGTCTCAATACTATTAAACTATTTTGATAGATCTTCTGCTTTTTTAAGAAGTAATTCCGATCTTGCCTTTAAAAAGCTATCATAATCATCACTGAACATATCAGTAAAGCAGAAATGTTTTGTCAATATATTTTCCAGTACTTGGCTATCTTTAGGCATTTTAATACGATATTCACTGGGTGGATTGTCTTTGATTTTATTATTGTCGGTTCTTGATAGTATTGAGAAATTAGCTAGACACTTTATTTGATCATCTGTATATTTATCACCAAGACTTTTTAAATAAGCTTTAGGGAAAATATGGTGAAATTCCTTACTATTACCTAGAGATAAAACATTTTCTAGAGATATATTATTGCCTTGTATAAAATTCAATGGTTTACTTTGAGCTAATAAAAGAATAAATGTTTTAGTTGCAATAGAAGACATATTAAAGCTATTTTTAAGGAAATAGTCAGAGTCTATGGAAAGATTAAATTCTCCTAATTTGCTAGACATACCATTCTTGAGTTTGCTTACTTCTTCTAGATCTATGTCAGTAATTTTAGCTCCTCCTCTGGCATACCTTTGAGAGAAACATGAACGCCAGAACCATTTCTTGATTATCTGATGTTGCTCTTGAGGTATTGGAGGGGGTTGTTTTTGTGGAGAAGCCAAGAAAGCTGTAAGGACAACCAAAATATTTTCCATAGGTAGAAGTTTTAGAGAAAAGATATTCAAGTCCGTTTTCAATAAGTCTATAGCTCTAAATATTCCTGTCTTGATATCGTCAAATTTTTGTCGTACTTCACTACCTGGTAGTTCCATAAAAGCTTCTGGTTTAGAACTGTTCATGATAACAGCAGAACAACACTTTAAAAGTAAGTCATCACCTATATCTTTGAAACCAAACTGATCTAACTCTTCAGAAATTTCTTGGAATTTCTCTTGCAAATCAAATTCTTCGCTCCAGTTCCAAACTGATAATAAGTCAAATATCCCTAAATCTACTTTTTGCCGATTTATTCTTTCAAAAACGGTTGCAACATATTTTTTTTCTTCAGTTTCAAATCGCTCTATAGGTATTGTTGCCTGTGTAAATCTATCAACTAAGCTATCTATTTGTATTGCTAATTTTTCATCTAATTTTCTAGTTATTTGTCTATATCTAGGAGAATCAAAAACATATTTTAATGGAAAAAACTTATTCGTATCATAATTGACAGGATCCTCCAAGTATCGAAATGGCACGGACTCTCTACTGTTAAGTTCAAAAAATAGGTTTGTCCAGTTAGTTTCTTCATTTTCTTCAGCAGCGAGAGAATTTTGAAAAATGCCGAAAATAGAAGTTATTCTTTGCTGACCATCAAGAACATAGTCTATTGGATACTCTGGGTCATTATTGGGAAGCTTATATGGCCCCAGATTTCTTTCTGTTCGCAAAGGATTTTTCGTTCTCCAAAGTAATATAGAACCAAACGGGAAACCTTTGTATATGCTATCTATAAAATAGGAAACTCTTTCTGGATCCCAGACAAAGCCTCTTTGAAAAGAGGGTATTCGGATTCTACCCCTTTCTAAATCATTGATTAGATCTTTAATAAAGTAGTAAGTTTCAGCCATAATGAATTTTAATTTAATTCAATGGACGCGATAGTGCAGCACATATCAAATGGTAATGTACCATAACGCTGCTAGAATTAAATATAATAGGATAATTTATTACAAAAGTTGTTTTAAGGAAAAATTACTCTGTCAAAATTAAAATTTTATTTTTTATTACGTAGTTTTTGGTTGTCTTAGAACTGGGCTAGTAATGGCGATCGCAAATAACCTCTGCAAAACAAGTACACAAGTAGCGGTAAAATTATCATCCATCCGTCATCTGCTACCCCTTGACGCCCATGTATTGCGACTACCTGGTACAAATCCTGACTGCCCGTGTGTATGATGTTGCCCAGGAAACACCACTGGAATACGCCCCAAATCTCTCTGCACGACTAAAGAATAAACTCCTGCTCAAGCGAGAGGATATGCAGTCAGTATTTTCCTTTAAACTGCGGGGTGCGTACAACAAAATGGCAAACCTGTCAACCTATTTGCTGGCGCAGGGTGTAATTGCTGCGTCTGCTGGAAACCATGCCCAAGGGGTTGCTCTTGGTGCTCGTCAGTTAGGAACACGAGCGATGATCGTTATGCCAGTAACAACGCCCCAGGTCAAAGTAGATGCAGTCAGAGCACGCGGGGGAGAGGTGGTATTACATGGAGATACCTACGATGATGCGTACACTTATGCCCGTCAACTGGAAGCAGAGAAGGGTTTGACTTTCATTCACCCCTTTGATGATCCGTATGTAATTGCCGGACAGGGAACAATTGGCATGGAAATTCTGCGCCAATGTCAGCAACCCATCCATGCAATTTTTGTAGCAATTGGCGGTGGTGGATTGATTTCTGGGATTGCGGCGTATGTCAAACGGTTGCGTCCCGATATCAAGATTATTGGCGTTGAGCCAGTGGATGCTAATGCGATGTATCAATCGCTAAAAGCTGGACATCGGGTACGATTGCCGCAAGTAGGATTATTTGCCGACGGGGTAGCAGTGCGGGAAGTGGGTGAAGAAACTTTTCGTCTGTGTCAGCAGTATGTAGATGACATCATTTTGGTGGACACGGATGATATTTGTGCTGCAATTAAAGATGTGTTTGAGGATACACGCTCAATTTTAGAGCCAGCGGGTGCATTGGCGATCGCAGCTGCTAAAGCCTATGCAGAACGGGAGCAAATCCAGGGACAAACGTTAATTGCTGTAGCCTGCGGCGCTAACATGAACTTTGATCGCTTGCGTTTTGTCGCAGAACGAGCAGAATTTGGCGAACGCCGCGAAGCAATTTTTGCAGTTACAATTCCCGAAGAACGAGGCAGTATTCGCCAGTTTTGTGAATGTATTGGTAGACGTAATCTGACTGAGTTTAACTATCGCATTGCCGATAAAACAGAAGCCCATATTTTTGTGGGTGTACAGATTCAAAATCGTGCTGACGCGGTAAAAATGGCAGAAACTTTTGAAGCCTGCGGGTTTAAAACCATTGACTTAACTGATGATGAACTGACAAAATTACACCTGCGCCACATGGTTGGTGGGCATTCTCCTCTTGCTCACAATGAGTTACTCTATCGTTTTGAATTTCCCGAACGTCCCGGCGCGTTGATGAAATTCGTCACTTCCATGAGTCCCAACTGGAATATTAGTATGTTCCACTACCGCAACAATGGAGCAGATTACGGACGAATTGTCGTTGGTATCCAGGTTCCTCCCCAGGAGATGGAGGAGTGGCAAGCTTTTCTCGATACGCTGGGCTATCGTTATTGGGATGAAAACCAGAATCCTGCGTACAAGCTGTTTTTGGGCTAGGGGACTGGGGACAAGGAAGAAAAGAAGGTTCAACCTCCTCATCCTCTCTGCGCCTCCGCGCCTCTGCGTGTTAGCGTAGCGGGGCGTAGCCCGATAAATCATCCCGCTTTCTCTACAACACCAAAAAATAGATATTTAGACACTCCAAACCCACAGGAATTTGAAAGCAAGAACCGGAGTGCCAGGGACAAGCAGCACTGTTAAATTTGTATTCATAACGCGAATCGTTGAAAGGAACACTATGAAAATGTCAGCGAAAAACGCCCAGCTTGCAGCGGTAACGCAGAACGATGTTCGCTGGGTATCCGTTATAAACCGCGATCTTAAAGCAGATAACAAATTCTACTACTCGGTCAAAACTACTGGCGTGTACTGCCGTCCCTCGTGCGCTGCGCGTCTGGCGCGACCGGAAAATGTGCGATTCCATGCGACCTGTAAGGATGCCGAGGAAGCTGGGTTCCGCCCGTGCAAGCGCTGCAAGCCCGATCAAGCCTCGCTGCTCGAACAGCATACCGCGAAAATTGCGATCGCTTGCCGACTCATTGAGAATTCCCAAGAAATACCAAGTCTCGAACAACTGTCGAAGCATGTGGGATTGAGCACCTATCACTTTCATCGTGTATTTAAAGCGATCGCTGGACTGACGCCAAAACAATACGCTGCGGCTCATCGCCAGAAGTGTGTGCGGAACACACTCAACAAGAGTGGCACGGTGACGCAAGCAATTTACAATGCCGGATACAACTCCAACGCACGGTTCTACGAAACATCAGATCGGGTATTGGGTATGACACCTTCAAACTATCGCGCCAGTGGCGCTCATACAGATATATACTTCGCTGTCGGCGAATGCTCTTTGGGATCGATTCTCGTTGCTAAAAGCGATCGCGGGATTTGCGCCATTTTTCTAGGCGACGATCCAGACGCACTCACACGCGATTTGCAAGACCGATTCTCACAGTCCAATCTAATCGGCGGGGACGCTGAGTTTGAGCAAATTGTCTCGAAAGTAGTGGGCTTTGTCGAAGCGCCAGCATTGGGGCTAGATTTGCCTCTCGATATCCGCGGCACTGCTTTCCAGCAGCGCGTGTGGCAAGCGTTGCAGAAGATTCCAGTTGGCTCGACGGCGAGCTATACTGACATTGCCAAGTGCATCGGTTTGCCGAAATCGGTACGGGCGGTTGCCCAAGCTTGCGGTGCAAATGCCTTAGCGGTAGCGATTCCTTGCCATCGTGTTGTGCGTCATGACGGGGCATTGTCAGGCTATCGATGGGGCGTCGAACGCAAACGCACGCTTCTCGAACGAGAAGTTTACCCCAATACTTAGCGATACCTTTGAGTGCAAAACGCTATGCATAGCTTGTTTCTTCGTAGGGGTACGGTAAGTATTGCTAACACGCCACAACTGGCAATACTCCGTCGCCCGATTTATGCAGACAAAAATTATCTATTAAGTTAGTTGCCAGCCGGAATACGCTTCAAAACATTCATATACTCCATAAGATCCAAAAAGGCAACGACGTGAGTGATACGGCCGTTTTTCAGAGTCATGACCCAGCAATAAGTGTTGCGGTACGGCTTACCATCTTTTGCCGTGGCTATACCATTCCATAAGGCAATCACGACATCACCATCGGCATACACCTCCCGTATTTTCGGAACAATTGGTGTAGCCAGACGACTAGTTAGGGGCGTGACCGTTTGATTGATGAACTGCTGCTTACCAATGTAGGTTTTAGATAAAGGCGAACTTCCCGCAATAGTCCACTGTACATTGTCGGTTAACAAATCAAAAAAATTACCGTTGCCCTTGGCCCATTGCTCAAATGTCTGCTGGATCAGCTTTTTATTTTGTGCCTCGTTACCCACTACTTTTTGTGTCCTCACCTGGATTACCTCGTTGCCCGCTACTTTTTGCGCCCTCACCAGAGTTGGTAAGCCTATAATCAGTAAAGTGACACCGAACCAAAGGATATTAATTGCAAAGCAACTGCGCGCTACACAGATTGCCTTGTTCATGGTTTTTACTGTTTGAGTTGTAAAGTTTCACAGATTTTCTTGTTTTTGATGATTGCTTTATTCTTTTACTGCCTGATTCGTATATGTTCATCATATGAGTGGAAATAACGTCTTGGAATACACATAACTCGCAGTTTATTGCCTAATCCTACAAAAAGTGAGTTTTGGAACTGACAAAGATGCTCTATAATCTGAAAAAAGATTAAATTAGTCAACAAATCAGTATGGCGATTGAAATACTTAACTACACTGCGATCGCCAATGAATGTAAACAACTGGTGACATTACTACAGAGGTACACCGACGGCAAAGGGAACGGTATTTATCAAACAGATATAAATCAGCTGGAATTTACGCGAGAATCTTCTGTTTCTACTGCACTACACGATGTCTGTGAACCTATCCTCGCTATCATCGTTCAAGGCAAAAAAGAAGTATTGCTGGGTGAGGAAACCTATAGTTATGGCGCAGCTCAATATCTTGTTGTCTCAATTGATTTGCCTTTAAACGGATTTGTTGTAGAAGCCACACCAGATAAGCCATATTTAGGATTTAAGCTGAATTTAGAGTCACTTATACTGAGTGATATTATTGCTCAAACAAACCTAAATACGCCGAAGAAAGAAAATTCCGTGCGAGGCTTGTTCGTTAGCGATGCCTCGCTACAGTTGCTCGATTGTGCCATTAGACTGACACAACTTTTGGATACACCACAGGATATTCCAATACTTGCGCCATTAATTATCCGAGAGATTTATTACAGGCTTTTGATAGGCGAACAAGGTGAGGCTGTCCGCCAAATTGCCACTTCTGGCAGCAATATGCAGCGAATTGCCAAAGCGATCAAACTAATCAAGGCTAATTTTACAAAGCCGATGCGGGTTGAAGAACTGGCGAGACAGGCCAGTATGTCTGCTTCATCTTTCCATCAACACTTCAAGTCGGTAACATCTATGAGTCCGCTTCAATATCAAAAACAATTAAGACTATTGGCAGCGCGTCGCCTGTTGCTTGCTGAAAACTTCGATGCGGCCAATGCTGCCTATCAAGTGGGTTATGAAAGTCCCTCACAGTTCAGCCGCGAATATTCCCGTATGTTCGGTGCACCGCCGATTAAGGATATTCAACGTTTACGTACAGCATAAGTGTAAATCGTTCGGTTAGCCATTCTCGGCACTTGCCAGGAATAAAATAACTTTATGCGCTCGTCGCAAAACTAAAATGAGTATTTTCTTTTCAGATGAGGCGATCGCCTAAGTAGAACGACGTGAAAAAACCAAACTATGTAAAGATAAATAAATACGTAGAATGTATCTACCGAGGTAAGTGAAATATGGGCGCTTGTATAAGAGTATTCCTAACTCGTGAACAAGACAAAGCCCTGTTAAAGTTAAGAACTGCCGATGTACCACAGAAGGTTAAAGACAGAGCAGAGATAATTAGGTTAAACGCACATGGGTGGTACGTAGAAAAAATAGCTGCTGACTTTAACTGGACTGCTCAAACTGTAAGAGAAGTCTTACATAAATGGCGAAAACTTGGGTTAGAGGGTCTTTGGGGGTTGGCAGGTCGAGGAGGAAAAACGAAGTATACCGAACAAGACATCGTTTTTTTGGAAGAATGCCTCAAAAATGAACCATGTACATCCAACAGTCTTCAATTAACCCAAAAATTAGAGAGCGATCGCAACGTGAAACTAAGTGCCGATAGGTTAAGACGGGTGCTAAAAAAAGGGGAGCCAGTGCGTTGGGCGGCTGTGCCGACTTGTACCCCTGCGCTTAAGCAAGCTACGCGCAGCGTTTTCCCTTGAGAGAAGCAACTGGCGTTACCAATTAAGTCACGAGTCATATCTGGGACTGGTTTTCGGGCATCTACATTTGCTGGAGTTAGTGAAAATGCTAGTAATTCTCCACAATCATTAATAATCAAATGAAGCTTAAATCCAAAGTGCCAGCCCACAGAATTTTTGCCCCATTTCACTAATCCTTTAAACACCTTATGAGAATGTGCCCTACAGTTATGACAAACATTACTTAGTGTGGATGTCCACTGCCATGAAATCCGATGACTATTGTCATTACTTCTGATCAATGCATCCGGGAAGTGCTACGCCGTTCTCCTGTTGTTGATGGCAATTGTGGTACTTGCTGCCAAAGATTTTCCCATTGCTTACAGAAATCATCGTTTACAAACAGCTTCTTAGAGTCATATATCAATTAAAAGTGGTGCTGTTGGGCATCAGCCCCATGATTTGGCGGCGCATAAAAGTCAGCAGCGACAGCACGATAGAAGATTTGCATTATACGATCCAGTTGGCAATGGGATGGGAAGATATTCACCTCCATCATTTCATCATTCACGGTAAGCAATACGGGATTACCCAACTAGGGGGAACAGTATTTAGCGATCGCGCCTATGAAGCAAAACTCTCGTCCCTTGGGTTGAGAGAGAAAGAAAAGTTTTTATACGAATATGACTTCAGTATTTGCCCATTAATGGGTGCATGGCGTTATTGGTGGCGGCATCAAATCAGAGTAGAAGCAATACTTACTCCAGATCCCAAGCAAACTTACCCAATCTGCACTGGTGGTAAAGGTGTTTGTCCCCCAGAGAGCTGTGGTGGCCCTTGGGGCTTCATGAAAGCAAGGAAAGAATTTTTTATTTCTGACATGTTATGGCGTTTTGCTTCCATGTTGAGGAACAAAAAATTTGACATGGATAGAGAAGAAGCAAGCGAGCTACTAACTTGGCTATTAGTGTATCAAAACCGTTTTGACCGTCAAAAAGTCAACCAAAATCTACTAAAATACGCTACCGGAGACAGAGAGTCGCTGTAATTTTTGAAGGGAATAGTGTGAAATTTAAAATCCAAGTAGTTGTTGAATCAGAATCAGGAGAAACCCAATTAATTCAAGAAGTTTTACAAATTGAAAAGGGTGATCTACAACCGGAAAATTTAGGGCTTACCCTAGCCCAAGGCAAACAATTATTGCTTCAGACACAACGGAGCATAGTTAATCAAGAGATAACTCTATATCAAAAACAGCAATAATTATGCTCACATTGTGGCAAGAAGTTATTGCATAAAGATAAACGGACAATTATACATAGAACATCTTTCGGCAAATTACCCCTTGGTTAATTCTTGCCCATCTCCCCCGAAAAAAATCGCTCCTTTAGTTTGTACTTCAGTTTAAGGAACTACCAGTTGGTATAATTGTTTTGTCCCTAACGGTGTTAACACTGTAGCTTCTAATTTGCGGTTAGAAGGTAAAGAAACAGTAATATTAAATCTGCCATTTGAATTAACATTTTGAGGCTGTTGATTAATTAATAGTAGATTTACCGGATCAATAGTACCAACAATCTGGGCTTGTCTATCTTTAGCTAGAAGTTGAGTAACATTCAAACGAGTATCTTCTCGCAAAGGAACTACTGGTGAGGGTGGTTGTCCAGGGATAGTCAGATTTTGAAATCCAGCTTTTACCAGCACTGTTTGTCCTTGAGCAGAGGTAGCTACTGCTCCTTTCTTAGTTCCAACACCCATTTTTCCGTCATTTTGAACGCTCACGCCAAACTCAGTTCCTCGGACTCCAGCAACTCCAGCCGGGGTTTTTATTTCTACACGAGAGGCATTATGAGTTAGGGGACGAACTTGTAAGTTTACTTGACCAGATAGGACTTGTAATTCTGTAATGCGTTGGCCTTTATTACGTGTTTCCAGCTTTTGTACGGTTATAGTTGTGTTTTCAGCAACTTTAACGAAACCCGTACCTGTATCAATTCCTAAGACTACACTAGAAGCTTGTTTAGTGGTGATGGTATCACCGACTGATTTTAATCGCATTCCATTGTGAACTGGTTGAGATGTTTGTCCACGGGAATAAATAACTTGTCCCATGGGGCGGCGTACTTCTAGCCACTGATCGCTCTTTACCCTCAGTGGATCAGCCGCTAAAGCATGAAAAGCAATAACTAACCCTACCATAACCACTATCAAACCTGGCCACCAAGCTTTCATAAAACTTTCTACCTTTACTCAATGGAAATAGACGACTCTTGCATCTAAACCGTGGGATCTCAACACAGAAGATAAACATTCCGCTTCATACCTATTTGCAGATCCTCCAGCATAGACATAAGTACCAAGCTTATGCTGTGCTAAAAATGCATCGGTAACATAGCGTCTGACAACATTTAATAACTGCTCTGATTGACCGGGAACAACAACTACATAAGGATGATTTGGTACTTTCCCAATGACGATAACATCACTCTGTCGGAAACTATTAACAGAATTGCTAACTTCTGGCAAGCTTTGAGAAATACATGGGGATGGTTGTGTCCAACCCTTACATAACAAGGTGTTCCATAATATAGTTGTGACTATTGCTGCAATTAGATATCTATTCACTTACTTTTAGATAGTTAGGGTAGACTTATATCTTTATTTTCCTAATTTTTCACCAATTAAAAACTGTAAGTTGAAGGTCAAAGAGCTTTTGCGAATGCTCGCTCTTAGAACATATCAACAGTTAGACAAGCTATTACAAATGCCCTCAATGCAGTCATTAAAAAAGACATTATTGAGATATTTGTACTCACTGCTTTTACTATATTGCACCCAACGAAGAACCGCTACATATGACTAATATTTCAAGTTTCTAGTTTTTAGTATCGCTTTTTAATACTTATCTATTGAATTGACTGAGCTTTTAATCTTAGTCACAGAATAAATCACCGTCAGTTTTCGCCTTCCTTGCAATATTAATTCTTTTAATTTTTGTGTATAAAAATTATCTTTGACTAGCTGGTATGTTGTCTCACTAACTAAGATGTTATTAGGATTACCTTCTTGCGTATTTTTATTAAGTTGTTCTAAACGAGCAGCAATATTGACAGCATCTCCTAATACAGAATAGTCTAATCGTTGATATCCGCCAATACTACCAGCAACTACTAAGCCTGTATGAATACCGATACCAATTTGAATAGGATGTTGACCAAGCTGTTCGAGCTCTTTATTTAATAGTATTAATCTTTCCTGCATAGCTATGGCCGCAGAGACGGCATTAATCGCATCTTGCTGAATTTCTTCGGCTTGGGTGTGGGGAAAGGGAATGCCAAAAACAGCCATAACGGCATCACCAATGTATTTATCAATTACTCCATGATGCTTGTGAACACATTCAGCCATTGCCCCCAAATAGGTGTTTAACCAGTTGAGTAACTCTCGTGGTTTCATACCTTCAGAAATTGTGGTAAAGCTGCGGATATCGCTAAATAAAACCGTCACTACCATTTCCTTGGCATCTAGTTGGCCATTTTGGAAAATTTCGGTGCGATTTTGCCAGATTAATCTTGCTGTATCCTGAGAAACGTGACTAGCAAATAAACTCATCAATTGTTGTTTTTCTCTCTGTTCTTGCCACTGTACACTTAACCCAGCTAAGAGAATAGTGCCAATGGGTGCAGCACTAGGTAACAAAAGATTAGTGGTTGCCAGGATTAATACTGATAAATTAAACCAAATTAGGGGTAGTAGTCCTAGTAGCAGAATTCGTTGGTAAAATTTTTGGGGAGTTAGTATTATGGTTATAGTAATACTGACAGTAAGTAATAGCAAAAGTTCAAATTGCCAAGGTAATCTTCGCAGAAATCGCTGGTTGAGTAGATTATCCAGGACTGCGGCGTGTACATAAATACCAGAAGTGGGTACTGTTTGCTGGAAGGGAGTTTTGAGAGGATCGTTTGTACCAGTAGCTGTTAACCCAACTAAGACAATTTTGTTTTTAAGTTTGGCTATATCTATTTTTTTCTGTAAAACATCAGCAAAGGAGTAGGTGGGAATTTTCTCTGTTGGTGCTACCCAGTTAATCCAAACGGATTTTTTGCTCATTCCTGATTGCAGAGATGGAATGGTAATTAGGGATTTTTGGTTTTTATTTGTGTTTGCTGTGAAGGTATGCTGCACAGTATTGTTGTATGTTTCTAGTAACTTAATACCCAGAGAAGGGACTTGATTGATGTAGAGAAAAAATTGTCTAGTGATACCGTCAAAATCAGTATTATTGACTATATGTCCTTTGCTAGTGACACGATCTAAAATTGCCACAGGATGCAGGGTTTGTTGCTGTGGACTAGGGGCAACTGCTAAGACAACTGTACCGTTAATTGCCATTGCTTCTGCTAGTTCAGCATCATAATTTGTGGGTTCAGCAAAAAGAATATCAAAGCCGATCGCTGCGGGAGGGGTAGCTTCTAGTGTTTCTAATAATTGTGTATAACGATCTCGTGACAAAGGGAACTGCCCATATTGTTGTAATGTACGATCATCAATACCAATTACTGCTATGCGTTGATCCCAACTAGAATGCGGTAGATAGTTACGGGTGCGGAATATTAAATTAAATCCTAATAATTCCAAACTATTCCAAGCACTTACTTGCCATAAACTAACTGATAAGAATGTAGTCAGCATCCCAGGAAAAAGTGGATATTTTTCTAAGATAGAGTTTTTAAGGGATTTATAAGTATTTCTTAGAGATTGTACCTGGAAATTTAAAGCCATTTTATGAGAGTCTCGTCAGAGATGCATTTGTCGAAAAATTGAGTTTAAAACCCCGTGCTTCTAGCGAGGATATTGCTAATGTTGTTAGAAATTGAATATCATTTAATATTTGCTGATATGTTTCGTTGTTATTTTTCTTAACTCGCTGGTATAGCTGTTCTTCAAATTGAGAGCGTCTAATTAAATTAAGCAGAATTGCTAAAGCCATTGGTACGGTAGCATAGATTATTTGTCTGCTCGCAATCACTATGGTAGAGCCAGCTAGAACAGTAAAGATTGATATATATTCTGAAATTTCGAGGAATCGATGTTTATTCATAACTACTCTCCCCTAATAATTTTCATTGTTTTTGTACCCAGGAATAGGAAAATTAGATATTTGCCTACACAGATTTTGAGCCAGCAAACACTCATACCAAAACTGAGCCAGAAACTAATTCGACAAATACTTAACCAACAAATCCTGCCCTTGAGCGCCCATCTTTTCCAAGATCGCCTCCATATTGCTATATTATTTGCTACATATTAACTATGCAAAATAGGGCTTTATAACAGTGAATATGCTTAAAATGTGTTTTTATAGTAAAATTTACTGCTGATGAATTGAAATCTTGATTAGATAAGTTATTGAATCAAGGTGAGTTAGTGATTAAGTGGCATCGGAAAATAAAAAATAAGGGAAATATAAACTATGTTGCAGCTTGAATGACGATTAGCTTATATCTCTACGCACTTCATTATCCCTACTAATAAAACAGAATCCCCGTAGTTAATCGGCGCGGACTGTGCCTTTCTCTAAGCCGTTTTATCAATATAAACGTACTATAAATGGTGGCGAAAGACAAGCGATCGCATAGCAACATCAGTCAAGCAAGAAGCACAATTACGCTACCGTTAAAACTCAAAAACCTAGCCATTATCACCGGGTTCGAGTTGAGGTATGTTGCTTGTCTGATAATTACTACAGCAGTGCATTAAGCAATTTCGGAATTATGTGCGATCACCTACGGTGGGCGGTTACGCCATCGCAGATCATCTGCACCTGCTGATACTCCTGCGGCAGATAATTGAACGACTTAAGATGCTTCAATCAAACCGTCAGTTCTCCACCCCAAGTTCTCACAGTGCAACTAAAGTCATTTACTTGGCTGACAATTGTACAACAACCGCCTTTAACCTCTAGAGACTTCCAAGAAATAAGTTATCCATCATGTGAAAGTCAAAGGCGATGTCAGTCCTTACGATGGCAACCTAATTTACTGGAGTTCAAGAATGGGAGAACACCCCGAAACGACTACGAGAGTGGCAACACTCTTAAAGAAACAAAAAGGGAAGTGTACACACTGCGGAATGTACTTTCAAGAGGAGGATGTACTGGGAATTGACCACATAACCCCCAAAAGCTTGGGAGGCAAAGACGAATATAAAAATCTCCAGATATTACATCGACATTGTCACGATGAAAAGACAACTGGTAAGCAACCCCGATCTAAAGACACGGGGCTTCAGCCCAGTTCAAAGTAGCTCGTTGAAAACAGATTTAACTGTCCTTCCAATTGGCAACTAATCCCTGGGCTTTCGGGCTGGATTACAGACAACCCCAAAGCTGCAATATTCATTGCAGCATTAATATCAGCATCATGCTCAAAACCACAATGCCCACACTTAAACGACTTTCCAGAGCGATAAGACTTGCCTTTGACGGGGTGGATGTGCCGACATCTAGAGCAAGTCTGAGAAGTGTATGCGGGTGGGACAAGCACGACTGGCACACCAGCGATACTTGCCTTGTACCCAACAAACAATCTCAACTGCATGATTCGCTCTTTGCAGCAGCGAGGGCAACAAGGGAAGATATTATCGCTTTCATCAAAAAAGCGAAAACTAAAAAGTATTCTCCCAAAATTTTAGATGTCTGCAAAAAGTTTGAGAACACAAATACTAAACCAGTCCTGCCAGATGATGCACCTGTAGCTGTAGTATTGTTCGCGGGTGGTGGGATTGAAGCTGGGATGGTACAAGCTGGTATTCGTCCTGTCATCGCGGTGGAATTTGACCCAAGCAAACCAGAACTGAGTCAGGCGATCGCTTCGGTTCATCACCACAATTTCAGCGAGTATGGTTGCAAAGTCATCCAGCGAACAGTGCAAGTTGTAGCGCAATCAGGATTTATTGGCTTTCCCCAAAGTCCTGATTATCTCCACGCCTCCTCGGTGTGTGCTAACTTTAGCCAAGCCCACACAGCAAAAGCGGGTAAGAGCGGTGAAAACAGTGATGATCTGACCGGAGCGATCGCTTACCTTGTGGCTACTATCATATATCGTTGGGTGATCTTGACTTGGGGGTGTGGTCAGAGTTAGGAGCTATGAATGTCTTATGTGATTTGATGCAGCCGTTCTACGAGAGCGATTTTTTTTCGAGGAAGATGGGACTGGCAATGCGGTAAGATGACTCAGTGACCGATTCTGAGCAACTTGTCATTTATCAGCTTCATATTAACCCGGTTTTCTGCGCGAATGCTACTCATATCCCATATACTGCCATCCGAGACCAACAATGAAGTTCAAAGCCGTGCTGTTGCACCCTCGCTTATGACAGTTGCGTAAGTCCTGGAAGATTTAAATTCACTCAACGTAGAGAATGAGAAAAGCTGACCGTCTTTTCCAATTAGTGAATCTCATCAGATCTCACCAACCCATTACAGCAGAGCAATTAGCTGAACGGATTGGTGTTTGCGTGCGTACAATTTACCGATATATCGATGATCTTTCATTGAGTGGCATTCCAGTTTATGGTGAGCCTGGTGTTGGTTACGCCTTGGATGAAAACTTCGAGTTACCGCCCCTAACTTTAACTTCTGATGAAATCGCCGCTTTGATGTTGGGGGTCGAGATGCTGTCGCGATCAACCGGGGCTGACTTAGCAGCAGCGGCAAAAACGCTGTTGAGTAAAATTGGAGCGGTGTTACCGCCACGCAGCTTTGATCCGACTTGCACACCTGTTCGGGCGCTTGGTGAGATTCCGAACGACCAAAGTTTAAGACATTGGAACGACCTTTATCGGAGCATTCAACAGCAACAAGCCGTCAAAATTGTGTATTTGAGCTTGAATAAGCAACTGTCTCAAAGGGTTGTGTTCCCGTTGGGGCTTTTTTACTGGAGTGGAAAATGGACAGTTGGAACATGGTGCATCCTCAGAAACGCTTACAGAGATTTTCGTGTTGATCGCATCCAAAATCTCGATTTTGCTTCAGATGTTGAATCTCCAGACCAAGAGATCAGTCTTGACCTATACACAAAGTTTCAGCTTGAGCGAATAAAAGCATCTGGCTTCCACTGACAGGATGCTGTCAGGAGTAAGGCTTTATGCTGAGTAACGCCTAAGAATTTGTTAAGGAGTCAATTTCCCTGTGTTTGAGACGTTTCCTAACTTCTGGACTCCAGTATTGCCCGTTGCTGAAATTGGACTGGCTCCCATTGCGGTTGAATTAGCTAGCGAATCGCTAGTCCTATTTCGTCATTCAGCCGATCAGTTTGCGGCATTCCTTGATCGTTGTCCTCATCGCGGTGTTCCTCTCTCACGCGGACAAGTCACAGAAGACGGTTGCCTTGAATGTCCCTATCATGGTTGGCGTTTTGCACCAGATGGTGCTTGTACTTATGTTCCTTTCAACTCACTTAATCCGGCTCAACGCTCAAAACTGTCAGTCGTGAGGTTGCCGACAAGGGTGATTGCAGGGATATTGTGGGTCTTTACGGGAATCGCAAACGTGCCAGAACCGCAGTTGCCGTTAAGCTTATTGAAACCAAGCGATCGCTACGTGATTCACCACGAAATTTGGAATGCACATTGGACAAGAGCAATCGATATTTCGCTGGATTATCTACATATTCCTTTTGTCCATCGCAATTCATTTGGTGGCGAATTCCATGACCCAGTACACCAAAATGCGAGCGCACAAATCAGCGTTACTTCAACAACAGATGGAATGGCACTCACGAATCAACTCAATACTTTACCTTATGGAATTGAGATTGATTGGCATCAGCCCAATAACGTTGTTCTCAAGTTAGATCTAGGCGGGATGCCCTTGCGTCCCCATTTGTTTGCCATTCCGATCAATACCCAACAAATGCGATTTATGCAGGTTGTTCTGCCCAACTCTGGGATTGATCGGAGTAACTTTGACTTTGATGAGTTTTTTGCAGCATCTCTCGACGATCGCACGATGGTTGAGTCACAAATCGGTGAAGTCCCCAATGTAAGTGAAGGATGTAACGTGCCTACTGATGAACCCTCTCTGCGGTTTCGTCGTTGGTACTACCGCACAGTGAAAAATAGGAGAACGGAGGCTATTCAAAGCACGAGTGCTGGTTGATGTCATCGCTACCGCTGGGGCCAATTATTAGTAGCGATATCTTTGCTGGGTTGGTGCAAACCACAATGCTGCTTGATTTAGACGATTTGATAGAACCAGCAATACCCCAGACTTTTAGACCACATAGTTCACATCAGTTTGACAATACTGGGGAGGGAGGAGCAGAACTCTATAGTAGTACCTGTTGAAAAGATGAAAGTTTTGATGATGCTAGAGGAGGTAGCAATTTTAGAAGATGTTCGCAACTTGGCGAGTGATGAAGATATCCAAAAATGGCAAACTGCGATCGCAGGCTACCTTGTAAATGTCACGTGCAACTTTAAAGATTTTCAAAAAGTCCCTAATTTGAAAATTGTGGATTGGTCAATTCCTTAAGGGAAATTTTTATAGCCTGACACTGTGTTTTTCTAATTTTACTGGTTGAGAAATTATTGATCAGTTTTTAACCCCATATTCACGCTCAATCAAACCCAATAACTTCTCCTCCACCATAGTCAAATACGGTCGCTTTACTTCCCCCAAGTACTTCAGCACAGCATGGGCAGCTTCTTCTAAATTCTCATTTTTCCGCAACCGTGATATGCGATCGCCTACGGTGGGCGGTTACGCCATCGCATATCTCCTGCATCTGCTGACACTCATCAGGCAAGTAATCGTAAGACTTAATATGCTTCAGCCTAACCGTTAGTTCTCCATCCCAGGTTCTCACAGTACAACTGAATTCACCCACATGACTGACGATACACCAGCACCCACCTTTACCTTTGTTATTTCTTCAACGGTATCGCGGGAGTCCCCACCCTCAACCCTTGGTAGGGTGGGGAGGAATAGCGTTGTAGACCCGCGATACACCAGCCAAACCTGCCACAACTGTTTGCATATTCATCCGGTTAGGGGTGAATCGTATCGTAGTGGTAAGAAGTTTGCTTGTGGCCATTGTGGTTGGGATGGTGACGCTGATTTGAACGGGGCTAAGAATATTTCTGCAATTGGGGCTGTTGTAAACCAGCCTCGTGGTTCGGGACTATCTTGTAAGTTAGATGTGCGTGTTAGGAAGAATTCTGAGTATGTGCAACTAAGCTTATTTGATGTTTCTAGGGCTTTTGAAAGCTCCCACCTCAGCCGTTAGGCAGGTGGGAGTAGTTTACTGTGCTGCCTTTATACATGCATAAGTTCGCAAGACAAGATAGTTGTTACCATCCTGTTTCACCTATCTGATCTGCATCATCTGCTACTCCATTGCGAAAGCGCACTTCTAAGCCGTGTTCTGGCTCCCAGTCACACTCAGCTATCAACTTAAAAGTAGGAATATTTAGGTCATACTCAACGTGGGGCGGCACATAGATATATGAGAAACTGACCTGATCCCAGACCTGAATGGGATTAGCCAGCGGCGGCATTGACTCATCCCCTATCATCTCACGATATATATCATAATTTTGCAGCACAACAGGAGCAGTGATGCGTAACACATCGGGTGGCAAGGTTAGAGCTTGCCGAATAGCTTCACGCTGGAGCAATGAAAGTTCCCCAATCTGCCCCTGTTCAAAATCCACGTAAATCGGCACACAGCGATCGCCCAAAACAGCACATTGTGCTAAAGTCCAGTGATTATCTTCGATTCTTATTTGTCCAAACTCAGCATCGTAGTAACTTCTTGGGGGTTTCATCATCGAATGGCACTACCTTTATTGAATTATGTTGTCAACTATCAAAGAACCAGCTATTAGATAATTCACACGGCGGTGAGTATAACTAAACCTGTCCTTGCAATACTCCTCAAATGTGCGGTGGGTTGAACGGTACAGTCTGCGATGGCGCAGTTCCATCAGCGCCTTGCCAGCTTCAAAAACCGCTCTCTCCACACGGTGCTCTAGGTAAAGGCGATCGCTTTGCTCCTCCTGGGTCAACTCTGGAATTTCAACAGCAGTAACGGTAATTGTTGCTATGGCTGGGTTTTGTTCTTGCGAGATATTCTATTAGGCAAGGTTATCTGGTGGTGTGCTGTCACCGGATGCGGCAGAGGTGGCTTTTTTGCGCTTAGAGGATGGTTTAGCCATCATTCCACCTCTTTAGTTCAATAATATTTGCTGTGAGTCAAAATCCATACTTTACAGGTCAACATAATTCGTAATTGATAATGACGCTCATTCTTCGCTACCGCTTCTCTACGAGAGGCTACGCCAACGCTAACGTAATTCGTAGTTACAATCAGTCGTAGCCGTGCCAGCGCATAAAAATCCTTGATTGCGACAAACCAGTAGAACGCGTGGTGTACGAGTGCTATCAATGTTTTTAAGGATTGGTTAGCGAGTATACAGGTAAGGCAACAATGGGAGAATACAAAGAGCGCCCCTGTGAAATACCTGTGAAAGTAGAATGCCCTCACTGTAGTGAAACGGCGATTAGGTTGTTTGTGAGAGAGGTAATATCGATAGAGGCGATCGCTTCACCTTAGGGTAGTGGCGATGAGCTTATAAAAGGTTATTTGTAAGCTAATACTAAGTAAGGATAATTTCAAAGACAAGATTATGGAACGAGAAGTCATAGATCAAGACGGAATAACTTGGACATGTATTCAGGCCTTTTCAGGTATTTCTGACAACGAAAAAGCCAAGGATGCAGCTCAAGTCAAAGGAGAACCAGATGCTTACTGGGTGGTTTGTACACCTAGTGGTGGTGCTCAGTCAGTTCGGTTAAAGCTACAAGGAGAATGGAAAACTGCTTATACTGATGAAATGTTACTCAAAGAGATTCAAGAGCAACAATAGACATTGCATCAAAAAGACACAGATGATTCTGTAGTAGTTCACTCGAAAGTCTTTATAACTTCAACACCAGAACAACTTTATAAAATATTTAGCTAGGCTCTCAATAGTGGACTGTAGCTGAACATTCTGGCTATAGATGAAATCCATCTCCAGTCTGTCCTCAGATATTACCCCGATAACATCTAGTAAATGCGGTCGATTTCCTTGTTTTTGCCTAATTGTTTCGGGAGATTCTGGGGCAAATTGAAATAAAGAAGCTTGAGAAAAATCTACTTGACCAAAGTAGTTGAAAGCAACTTCAGGTTGAGGTAGAGACCTTAATTTTTCAGCAACTTGAATATCTGAAGTCAGATAACGAAGAATACCATAGCCGATATCTCGGTTAGGAATGCGTTGAATTTGATGTTTGACGATTCGCAATGCATCCTCAGAAGTTGAGAGAATATCTAGAGAACGTACCAAACTAAAAAGTACTTTCCGATTAGCAGAATAAAATCGCCACATCAACGGTAAATGATTGTTGGTGTTATACGCCGCAATCTCATCCAGCTTTTGCAGCAACAATTCTGTACCACCATGTTCATCCAAAATTGATTGTACCTGTTCTCCAAAAACAGCATTATCCTGAGTTTCTTTGGCTGTTGTAGATGCTTTTAATACTTACCCAAAGGTAGCCAGTAACTCTGATGTTTCCGTCAAATATCCAACTATTTTGGTAAAATTGCGAAAAAGTGAGTGATATCTGTCTTGAAAAGTTCAGAATGTGCAGCTTGAAGGTAAGAAAGATTTTCAGAGATATCTTGGTTTTAAAGGAGAAGGGGGAGCAGATAATATGAGAATATTTGTCACATTACTAACGTAACGACCTCCAGCTTTGTCACCTAAAACTACTAAACGAGCAAATCCTTCATCTATTAAAGGCACGACTGTATCATCACTACCTTTTTTTTCAAATGCAACTAGCACTGTTTTACCTTCAAAGTTAGGTTGAATTTCACCAATAGCTACAACTGCACCATAGCAATCTGTGGCTTCAACTAGAACATATTGCCTCAGAAAAGAGTTTTTATTATTCACCCCAGAATTTCCAGGTTTCAGACCACCTCCGGCTTTTGGATTATTAATCAATTCCCATAGAGGGATTCCATAGTATGTTTCTGTTCGTTCACCTGAGCCAGTTTTAAACGTGACAGTAACTTCGGTAATTAATGCTGGATTTTCTTTTTTTAAAGTATCTTGCAAATTTTTCAGCTTTTGCAAGTTATAAGTAGTTGGATTATTGACTTCTCCACCCAAGCGAAAATTTTGCGAATAACCTCCAAGACACTTATTTTTATTCCAAATAGATGATATTTCTTCTCGGTGCCAGGGAGGAACATCATTGCTTGAGTTCGCTAAAGTAGGCTGCCATAAAACCAGCATCGATAGTACTAAAGACGCAATGGATATCTTGCAGGTAAAACGCATCAAACATTTCTCCGTTTACTATGGAATATTGAAAAAATTAGATAGCTTTTCTCAAAGCTGTTTGCTCAATAAAAATTAGTATCTTTATCACCACATTTGAGCAAGTTGATAGGAAAATTTATTTGAGCAAAACAAAAACTTTAAATTATTTACTTTCAACTCCTTGCCACAAGATACAGAATAGCTAGTTTTCAGCATGAGCTATTAGAAACTAATGAATTAAAAGCCAAAGTTAGCCGCAAATCTCAGAAGAGGTTAACGGTTTTCAAAATAGATTAAGTGTATCTATTTAATATACCAAAATAATACCAACTTATTAAGTAAGTTACCAAACAAAATAGTAATCATATGCTGACAAGATGAATTTTTGTTTCTTTTTAAAATATTTAAACTTAATGTTGTAAAGTAAAATTCTGTCGTTATTTACCTTAATAAATAGGTTATTATCAAGCTAATAAACTATTGATAAGTAAGACTCACTTGGAAGTTAGAAAACTGTCTGAGTTGTGGAGAAAGGTTTTAGTTTTACCAATACTATAGTTGGAGCAAAATCATCCAGCGACTAGACAAAATGTACTACTGTGCCTTCGTCATTTTGACTGCAATATCACATGGTTTACCAAAGTATGGTGAACTTGTCACTAAGATATCTACACCAGTGTTAGTATAATCTTTTATATTTTCAGAGTTAATGCCACCAGTCGCTGCTAGTTTTAAGTTTGGATACTGCTGCTTCAACTTCAAAACCAGAGGCTCAAGGTCTGAGATCGAAATTTTATCAAATTGAATTAAATCTACACCTGCTTGAGCAACCATCCAGGCATCTGTTGGTGTATCGACTTCAACGCAAATACGTTGTTTTGGAAACTGTTGTCGCAGTTCATTGATGCGCTCAATTAGCCCAACTATACCTCCTAAGAATATCAGGTATTGGTTAAATATTAAAACTGTTTCAGATAATCTTAAGCGATGAAAAAAGCCCACTCCAGCTAGAACTGCTTTGATGGAAAGCGCTCTAGTACCTGGAAAACACTTGCGAGTAGTGACAATCGAAACAGACTGATTTACTGTTTTAGCAGTATCTACCAATACTCTGGTACGCGAAGCAATGCCAGAAGCATATTCCATCAAATTCAAAGCAACTCTCCAGCCACTATGCAAAGCGCTAGCAGTACCACTAGCTTGAAGAATTAATTGCTTGTCCTGGCAGACAGTACCACTTTCTATTTGATAATGAACTTCAGCACCACAATATTTATTCGTGGATCTTGTATCACTGCAAAGTGGTCAGCAATCGTGATTTTGGGCTTAAGCTTCATTCAACTATAATCTGGTTGTTCTTGTTTACCGCCATCGAATTTACTACAAAAAGGAACCCGTATTGCTTGGCAGCCGACGGTTGCCACAAACTCATCCCACTCTATAACGATTATCATTATTATTTAATTTCGTACCTAATTTACTGAAAGTCCTGTGTGATGGGGTGTTTGGGAATTCTACTTTCAACATCAATCTTTAATATTTTAGATGCGTTCGCCCTGCGTCGTCCCCAACCACCTAAGAAATCGGCAGTCTCTCTCAAGAGAGAAGGAAACCAAGAGCGATGACTTATAAGAGTGATGAGGGCAAGGTAGGGTGATTGTTATCGAATTGGCAGCACCGTGATCAGAGCGATCGCCATTAAAAGTGCAAGTCACAGGTACAGATAGGAGTAATGTTAGAGTTGGTGTTTTAACTGTCAACTCCTGAAAAGCTCTTAATAAGTTTAGAAGTAAGCAATTAACACAACTAAGCTGATATGGATCTTCCATCACTCTGGGGTAAAACCTTGATTTTTCGTTGGCTAAAATGCCTAAAATTCGTGAATTTTTCTAAGACTAATGAAGGAGGATATCCCTCTTAGAAGAGAATAATCTAGAATCTTTATGTTGTAAAGATTTTACTAAAACCCTTGATTTCAGGCATTCTGTTAGAAAATAAGCGCTCAAATTCCTGTCCTGTCTACAGTTTAAAATTGGCTATCATTTTTCTTTTCCAAGAGTGATTAAACAGAGATATACTTGATAAACCGAGGTAATGAATAAATATCTTTACTGTTAAGAGAGGCCACCGTTTCAAAGCACCTAAGAGTATTTTCCAGTCAGTTTTCTGTGTGAAATTTTGCCAAATCATTTGCCGACAAAATTTATTAGAATATCCTATTACTAGTAGTTTTATGTAAACTTCAGGTATATAAGCGTATCGCATTTTCAAGCTCCATGTTGGGTCAAGATCCAAAAGACTAGCACCCATAATGCATTCTAAATAAATGTCTTTAGTGACAATTACACTGCCATGAGCAGCACAAAACCCAGCCCAATATGCTTGAGATGCCCAGTTAAGAATGGCAGACGGCCACGTTTGTAGAGCGCGTTGCACCAGATTTGTTCGATAAATTGCTGCTGAGATAAAAATTATGCCACCAAAATTATTGTTCAGATAACCTTGGAATACTGTTTTACCATCAATTTTTGGTTCGTCGTTATCACTATTCAACCAGCGTTCTACAACTATTTGATCTGTTAGTTTATCGCGTCCAGAGAAGTTCAAAAATATTAGTGCTAAATCTGAATGTTTTTTCAAGGTTGTTAACAGATAATCTAGAGTACTCTCCTGAATTGGGTCATCATCACCAATTGTCCAAACGTATTTGCTAGTTGCGGCTTTTAAGCAACAAGCAATATTAGCCATTACGCCTATATTTTCATTATTTTTATTTGATTTAAATGTTGTCTTACTAAAAATTAGTTGCCACTTTTTAATTACTTCTTGGGTATGATCTGTAGAACAGTTGTCAGAAATAAAAATTTCGCAATCAGATTCTAAACCTTGGGTAGATTGAGCCAGCCATGCTAATTGTTTATTAAGTAAATTTGCACGATTATAAGTAGGTATAGCAAGAGTTAATAATTTATTCATATTTAGTAATTATTGGTTGAATGAATAGATAAATCATCATAATTAGGCAATTAAGTTGTGACGTTATTAAGAAAGAATACATGCGCTACTTCGCCAGAATTCAGATGTAATGTTAGCGATTGGCGGATAGCGCCACGCAAAGCGAGTGCGTACCTCTACTCAAAAGCCAAGCTACCGCAGGTCTCGTAGAGAGCGTCTGAATAAACAGGTTTAAGATCCCTATCAAACCTCTGATTTGATGGCTTAATAGTAGCAAATGAGTATTGAAACAAAATAGTTATATGAATCAGTTATGCAACATCATTCTTATGAAGTCGAGCTAGCTCTGAAGACAAGTTTCATAAGACCGTTTATACTAACAATGTGAAAACAAATTAATGGAAAATAGTGTATTATAATGTTTTCATTTATCTTGGCGAGAAGCCTCCACTAACAATGTAGAGGCGAATTAATTAAAACTAATTAATCGCATTATTGTAACTCCGAAGCGGAAGCTTTGGGGTGCGATCGCACCCCAAAGACTTATTTGATACGGCGTTCAACTTCCAAATTTCCTCCAAAATATCTTGGTGATGACTCGTATCTCCTTGTTCCTAAAACAAACAATGATATTTTAGTATATATGTACTACAATAATGGCTCATTAATGCTTGTACTGTAAATATTTTGCCGTAACGACAACACAAGGCATTTTTGCACAAACTAATGTCTACTTCTCCTACTCCTACTCAGCAACAAGTTAACCCTACTCCTCAGTATGAAATCATTACTGGAGTAATAGAACGCTTGACCTTTCATTCAGAAGAGTCGGAGTATACTGTGGCGCGTCTAGTACATCCCAAGTCCAAAAATTTAACCACCATCATCGGCAGTTTCGCAAATATTCAACCAGGGCAAACTCTGCAACTAACTGGTTTTTGGCGTGATCATCCCCAATTTGGCTCCCAGTTCCAAGTTGTTAATTACAAAGAAACTAAACCCGCCACTATCACCGGAATTGAGAAATATTTGGGCAGTGGTCTAATCAAAGGCGTGGGCCCCGTCACAGCAAGACGGATTGTTGCTCACTTTGGTTTGGAAACTCTGGAGATTATTGAAAACCAAATTGACCCTTTAGCGCAAACTTCCCCTGAATATCCCGTTTCAACATAAACTTAACTGTGTATTACATCGTAAATTTAGCTAGAAATGACGATATCCACCCGTGTATTACACGAAAAGGTGAACCATCTTTTCCATGTAATACGCGGTAAAATCGGCATTTTTACGTTAGGTAATGTTTTGCCAACGGTATCCGTATCTCGGCTTCACGTCATATTGGTTCCGGCTATGACCATGAACACGCCATGATTAACTCCCTTGTGGGAGGTGATAATCTTAGTACGGAAAGCCACAATAAGGACAAAAACGAAACTTCAATGACGTAATCGGTTCGTTGCAATTAGTACAACTATTACGTAAAGCCATACCACACAAGAAACAAAACTGCGATCGCGGTGACAACCAAATTTCTTCAAGGGTTGTTCCGGGAGTCCAACAGTGGGGACAAAATTTGGCGTAGATATAGCGTAGCTGACACTAGGGGCAAAATAGTACAAATTTACCTAAAAAGAGGTTTGTAGTATGCAAATGACAGGACTGAAACCCTTATTATTATGACCCATCCGCAATACACACAGCAAGCCCTCTCCCGCTACACCCTCCCCCGACTCAAAAGAATCGCTGCTGACCTCGGCGTAACCCGAACAGGGGACAAGAGAGCCGCTGAGACTTGGGTAGACGCAATCATCACCCATCAATCTACCCAAACTCACAAAGTCACCGACGAACAAACCCTTCAATTCCCTCAACATACCAATCCATCGCTAGTTGTCCCTGATCATCCAACACCTTCCCTTTTGGTACTCGCACTACTCCCTTTTGGTCTGTCACTGGGCCATCAAAAGGATGAGCAGTACCTTGAATAAACTCATCGCGCTTTGTGTTTACTAATTGTTGCACATCAGCCGGAATCACTTGATTCATTGGGGAAATATCTACCATCTCATCACCAATGCCATCCCAAACCGCTTGTGATTGCCATGTGCCACTCATCACAGCCAAAGCTTTATCTGTATAAAATTTGCCCCATTTATTAATTGCAGATGTCAGGTGTGCTTTTTGACCAAACTTACTCATGTCAGTGTTGTAGCCAAAAGCATAAATGCCCTTTTCCTCAGCTAGTTGCACAATAGCACCTGAGCCAGTATGCTGCGTCATAATATCCGCACCTAAATTGATCAAAGCTTGAGCTGCTTCCCTCTCTTTAGCTGAATCGTACCAACTTTGCACCCAAGATACTCTAACTTTTGCTTGGGGATTTGTTGCCCGCAGTCCTTGGGCGAATGCACCTATCCCTCGAATCACCTCTGGAATGGGGTAGGCTCCGATAAAACCAACTATATTAGATTTTGTCATCTTCCCAGCAATCATGCCGATTAAGTATCGCGGTTCTTCAGAGCGTCCTAAATAAGTGCCGACATTGGCAATGCGTTTGTATCCGGTGCAGTGTTCAAAAACCACATTGGGAAAATCTTTGGCGACTTTAATTGTAGGGTTCATGTAGCCAAAGGAAGTCGTGAAAATCAACTTGTTGCCATCTAATGCCAGTTGACGTATCACCTTTTCGGCATCAGCACCCTCGTTAACATTTTCGATAAAAGTAGTTTTTACCTTATCTTGAAGATTGGCTTCCATTTCTCTGCGCCCTAAATCATGGGCATAAGTCCAGCCAAAATCGCTCACAGACCCTACATAAATAAATCCCACCTTTAAGGGTTCATTTCCTACCACAGGCGACGCTGAGGGAAATACCTCACTCTGTGAATTGGATCTACCCTGAATACAGCTAGCCAAGGCAAAACTAGATCCTGCTAAAGTGGCATACTTTAGAAAATTCCGACGATCCATATTTATTGTTTTGGTTTAGTTGCTGGAACAGATTTTTCTGAGTCTAAGTAGCGAAAAACACAGTACTTACTTAATTTTAGCTTTGGATTTTTGCCGTTAACTTACATGTAAAAGAAAGCAAATAATGGTTGATATTATACAAAATCACAATATTTTTTAATAAAGCGTATATTAGAATACAGGTTTTTACTTAATAATTATTCCTATAAAGAGATGGGGTTTTTTGGAGGTTACTTAATGAATTTATTTGAGCTTTTAGCAGGGGAAGACAATCATCCAGCCTTGGTAACACCTAATGGAGCGTCACTGAGCTATAAACAATTGCGTGAAAATGTTATTGAATTAGTGTCTCAACTTAACAGTTTTGGGTTGAAAAAAGGCGATGGCTCCGCCAACACCTCCGGTGAACGCATTGCCATTGCGATGACTAACGGTTCACCGATGGCAATTACCTTTATTGCTGCTTCTTTGTGTGGCACTGCTGCACCCCTAAATCCCAAATATAAGCAAGAAGAATTTGCCTTCTACTACGAAGATACCCAGGCAAAAGCGTTGATTACTCTGTCTGAGGAACCAGAAGCAGCAATGTCCGCCACCACGTCTGACATGATGCTAATCAATGCCAAAGTCAACACTGACGGCACATTAAGCTTTGAATTAGTCAAAACAGGCTCAGCACCAAGAGAATCCCTCAATCCCGCAGCCCCGAATGCCGATGATGTAGCGATGATTCTGCATACCAGCGGGACTACTAGTCGCCCTAAACGTGTCCCCATTCGGCATCGAAACCTAATCGCCTCAGCCAATAACATTATCGGTGCTTACTCCCTAACGGCATCTGACACTACACTTTGTTTAATGCCACTGTTCCACATACACGGACTAGTGGGGTGTTTGCTAGCAACCTTGGCATCTGGCGGTACACTAGTTTGTCCCAATGGTTTTAATGCCTTAGAATTTTGGAAACTGGTAGCAACCTTCAAACCTACCTGGTACTCCGCTGCGCCCACCATGCACCAGACAATCTTGGCACGCGCCAGCCGCAACACAGAAATTGTCCAAGCCAACCCCTTCCGCTTTATTCGCTCAAGTAGTGCTCCTCTACCCCCAATTATCATCGAACAGCTAGAAGCAACCCTGAATGCTCCTGTGCTGGAATCTTACAGTATGACCGAAGCATCTCACTTAATGACGACTAACCCCTTACCGCCAAAAGTGCGGAAACCCGGAACTGTTGGCTATGGCTTTGGTGTAGAAGTCGGCATCATGGATGAAGGCAATCTGCTCCCACAAGGAAGCTTAGGCGAGGTAGTAATTAAAGCACCCAATGTTATTGACGGCTACGAAAATAACCCAGAAGCTAATGCCGTTGCTTTTGTCAACGGTTGGTTCCGTACGGGCGATCAAGGCACACTGGACGAAGATGGCTATCTTTGTCTGACTGGACGCATTAAAGAGTTGATTAACCGGGGTGGGGAAAAAATTTCTCCCTTAGAGGTGGATGATGTCTTGCTACGCCATCCTCAAGTTGTCGAAGCTCTGGCCTTTGCCGTTCCTCACAAAACCCTAGGAGAAGATATCCACGCCGCTGTAGTCCTCAAAGCAGAAACCAGCAAAGAAGAACTTTTAGCACACTGCTCAACTATGTTGGCAGACTTCAAAATCCCCAAGCAAATTTACATTCTGGATCAACTACCTCGTGGAGCCACTGGCAAATTGCAACGGCTAGCTATGGCGAAATTACTTAACATTGCATAGTTAAAAAAGAGGAGTGATAAGACTTGATAGCATTTACACCTCACCTATCACTCCTGAGATCTCGCGCATTGATAAGCTGTTACGCATTCTTCAATTACAGCAAGTTACTCTTTCGCTTATCTCTAACTAAAGAGACGGATCATTGTTAAATAACTGTGTATTGCTCTATACAATTTTTTTGGTGATTAAACTAACTGACTTGTATTAGCTTTTACTAGGCAAAACCGTCCCTCTTACCCACCTGCTAGTTTACGTTAAAAATATGTAAAATATATAAAATTTAATCGTATTCATCAACACATACAAAGTTAACTAAACTATATCCCTTCAGTAATAGTAGCTTGATCCTGTGGTGGAAGTTGTAGAAAATATTAACGGTTATTGTGATGGTTAATAGCAGTAAAAAACATAAAGACTAAATTATCGAGGAATAAAAATTATGATTCAAAAACAGAAGCATTATTCAAAAATAAAGAGCAATTTTAGTAAAGATTGATTTACCTATATCCAAACTACTGCCAAACTTAGTTTGATTCAAATTCACGCAACAGACAAATTTTTTTATTACTCTGATTGGCTATAGCTTTATCATTTGGTAATAGCAAGCTGTAAAATATTTGTCTAGGAGGTGTGTCAAACTTATCAATCTTGACTATAGATTCTTTCAATGCATTCTACTTAAGCCTTGACGTTCGCAATACTATGTGATTTAAATTACTAGCTTATCCGTATTGCAGGATGATAGTAATTTTCAAAAAGCCAGAATGAATACACCGTTCTAGAGTTCAATTAGCCCCACATTCCACTTAGTAAAGGTTAATTTCGTTACTCAGCAAATTGCTAAATATTATACTTTAATCCGATATTTATGCTTACTGTTTGCGAATGATAGGTAAAATACCACAAGCAAAAGTGTCCCTAGAAATGAATTTGCTGTCAGGTGAGCAGCAACCGCGAACAGAAAGTAATCAGTCGGTATAATTCAAAGCAAATGCGCCTATTAACCCTGATTTACCAACAGTATTTTTATGTAGTTGATTTTTTTGCCCAACCTTTGCAAGCAAGTAGCAGGAAGTTAAGGTGAACATAGAACTATTTCTCCAACGTACAGAAGCATTGCATAAGCGTTTAGCAGATTTATACCAAACTGCAACAGTATTACCCTGGATTCCACCAGACCTTTTGCCGCAAGCTTTTAAGGAACTTTATAGCACCTCCAAGGTAGTGCAGTTAGCAGTGGAGGAACTGTATCAGCAAAATGAGGAATTAGTACAAACACGAAATTTACTAGAACTAGAACGCAAACGCTACCAAGATTTATTTGAGTTTGCGCCAGAGGGCTATTTAGTAACTAATGCAGAAGGCATAATCCAAGAAGCTAACTTAGCTGCTGCAACATTACTTAATGTTTCAAAACATTTTATTGTGGGCAAACCAATAGTTAACTTTATCCTTCTAGAAGAACGTCACCACGTTCGGAGTCAACTAATTGAGCTATGCCAATCGGACAAAGTTAAAGAATTAATAGTACGCTTACAGCAACGTCATGGCGAGTATTTTAAGGCAGCTTTGACAGTAGCAGTTGTCCGCAATCAGCGGGGCAAGTCAATCTCTCTGCGCTGGACGTTGCGTAACATTAATGAGTGCCGACGAGCAGAACCAACTTTAGTTAACAATGACAGTGACCTCATCGGCGATCGCTCCGTGCAAAAATATTCCAAAGGAGAAAATATTCCCGTCAACCCGTTAGAAATTTTGTATGTTTGTCAGGGTTGGGTCAAATTAAGTACCTTCTGTGAAACTGGCGAAGAAATAGTAATCGGGCTGGCAACAGCAGGAATGGTTTTTAGCTCTAGTATGACCTCTCTAAGTATTTACCAAGCAACAGCCCTCTGTGATATTGAGTTAGTGTCAATTAATGTAGTAGAGATAGCTGCTCAACCAACGCTCAGCCATGCAATTTTACCAAAAATCAATCAGCGGTTACAGCAGACAGAATCTTTTTTAGTGATTGCTGGAAGGCGACGGGTACAAGAGCGTTTGCACCATCTATTACAACTTTTAAAACAAGAAGTTGGTGAAACTGTGTCGGAGGGAACTCGCTTCAGTGTTCGCTTTACTCATGAAGATATTGCCAATGCTTGCTGCACTACCAGAGTTACAATTACCCGATTAATGGGTAAATTACAACAACAAGGTATACTCAGTTTCGACTCAACAAAACATATAATTTTGAAAGATATTGTTAATAAAATAAAGTGAAATAAATTAAGGATTCTAAGTTGTATATTTTTCTGCTGAACTTATATTTTGTATTTTGGGGTTAAAAATTTGATTTTTGAACCACCCTCCGGGTGACGCTCCTACGTCGCTCTTACTTAGCGTAGCCATACCGCAGGCTTGAAGAATATATTACACCTTGACGGGACTAGGATTACAATCCCCATACCTGTACAATCGCTATCATGGCATTCAAGGCGGTTATGCAGACACTTGGCACAACATCATTAGGCTACATCTTAGCGCTGGACTTGGGTACGACAGGCAACCGTGCCTTTGTGTTTAACGCAGACTGCGAGATTGTTGGGCAGGCATACAAAGAACTGACACAGTATTACCCTCAGCCCGGATGGCTAGAGCATGACCCTTTAGAAATTTGGCGGGACACCTGCTGGGTTATGCAAACCGCAATTGAGAATGCCCAGATTGCACCATCGGCAATTGCGGCGCTGGGGCTGACGGTGCAGCGAGAAACCTGCTTGATTTGGGACAAAACTACAGGTAAACCATTACATAGGGCGATTGTTTGGCAAGATCGGCGTACTGCTCCTCTTTGCCAGCAGTTACAACAAGGGTATGCTCAAGAAATTTACGATCGCACCGGATTAGTCATTGATGCCTATTTTTCTGCTACTAAACTCAGGTGGCTACTAGACCATTTTACAGACGTTGACCTCAAAAATGTTTTAGCCGGCACTATTGATAGTTGGGTGCTGTGGAACCTGACAGGTGGAATCCATGCTACCGACCACAGCAATGCTAGCCGTACAATGCTGATGAATCTCCAAACTTGTGAGTGGGATCAGAAATTACTCGATATATTCCAAATTCCGGCTCATATCCTGCCTCAAATTCATCCCAGCTTGGGAGTATTTGGAGTTACCAATCCAGCAATACTTGGCGCTGAAATTCCCATCTCTGCTATTTTAGGAGATCAGCAAGCATCTTTGTTTGGTCATGGCTGCGATCGCCCCGGTTTAATGAAATGCACCTATGGCACTGGTAGCTTTTTAGTAGCTCATACTGGCTCTCAAATAGTGCGCTCGCAACATCAATTAATCTCCACTGTGGCATGGACACAAGCAAACCAAAACGGCATGGATGTAGGCTATGCCTTAGAAGGCAGTATGTTTACTACTGGAGCTTGTATCCAATGGTTGCGTGATGGCATCAAGCTGATTAAAAATGCTGCTGAAACTGAAGCGATGGCAAATCAGGTTGCGGATAATGGCGGGGTATACTTTGTGCCTGCATTGAGCGGACTAGGCGCACCCTACTGGGATATGAGTGCTAGGGGAGCCTTTTTCGGCATTACCGCCAGTGTACAACCACAGCATCTAGTCCGCGCCGTCTTGGAAGCGATCGCCTATCAAGTTGTCGAAGTCGTACAGGCAATTAATGCATCTAGCAGCACCCCAATGGGGCGATTAATTGTAGACGGTGGTGCTTGTGAGAACAATTTCTTAATGCAGTTCCAGGCTGATGTATTAAATATTCCAGTTGAACGCTCGGTAATGCGTGATACCACTGTTCAAGGAGCAGCATTTGCAGCAGGTCTAGCTGTAGGATTTTGGCATAGCTATGAAGCATTAGTGCGCCAGCGGCAGATTGAATGCGTATTTGAGCCAAAAAGCAAGAGCGTGTCGAACTTCGCTACTTGGCAAAAGGCAGTTAACCGCACTCTGGCTTGGACGGATAAGATAGGATGAATTAAATCAGTAAACAGTAAACAGTAAACAGTAAACGGTTAACTGTTTACTGTTTACTGTTGTGTTGAAAAGTTCCCTAGGTTGGGCTATGCCGTAAGCGTACCCCTACGGGGAAGCAAGCTACGCAAAGCGTCTCGTAGAGAAGCCATGCCCAAAGGGCTTTACACCGGACGTCGGCGCACCCTACGGAATGCTACGCGAACTCGCAGAGTAAACTACCACTTATATTCGCGGCGAACTCTGACAATGCGGATAAATACATCACTCTTTACCGTTTACTGTTTACCGTTTACTGTTTACTGTTTACCGTTTACTGTTTACTGTTTACTGTTTACTGTTTACCGTTTACTGTCACAAATAACCTTCGCCAAGAATGTTTTTACTTGTTCAAAATTTTAAAAGCAAACAAATTTAAAACCTTTTAAAAACATTTTAATAAGAGGTAAGCAATGAATTTTAATAAAAATTACAAAGATATCATCTTAATAGTCGATGATATTCCCGCGAATTTAGAAGTTTTATTCGATTTGTTAGAGGATTCAAACTTTAAAGTTGTAGTGGCTAAAAATGGAGAAAGTGCAGTTGAAATAGCAGAAAATACCTTCCCAGATCTGATTTTGCTGGATGTGTTGATGCCAGGAATTGATGGTTTTGAAACTTGCCAACGCCTGAAAGCCAATTTAGCTACTAAAGACATTCCTGTAATTTTTATGACTGCTTTTACTGAGAATGTGGATAAAGTCAAAGGGTTGAATCTTGGCGCAGTAGATTACATTACCAAACCCCTAGAACATGATGAGGTTTTAGCTAGAGTAAACATCCATCTACGTCTACGAAACCTCACAAAAAAACTCATAGAGCAGAATGAGCGTTTGGAGATGGAAATCTTTGAGCGTAAACGCGTAGAGGAAGAATTACGCCGTCATTCAGCTGCATTATCTGAGTGGAATAATCGCTATCAAGCATTAATTCAAGCGAGTGGTCAGATTCTCTATGACTGGAACCTACATACCAATGAGATTAAATATGGTGGTAACGTTGAAGAGATATTAGGTTACTCTATGGCTGAGATGTCAGGAGGTTTGAAGCGTTGTCTAGAGTTGATTCATCCTGAAGATAGAAATGTATTTAATCAACAGATTAAGCGGGCTTTATCTACAAAAGAGCGATTGCATTTAGAATTTCGTGTATGTCGCAAAGATGGTACTTACATTACAGTTGAATATAATGGGTATTTCTTTTTAGACTGTACAGGTGAAGTTGCTCGCATGGCAGGCTTCATAATTGATATTAATGAACGGCAAGCCGCGCTAAACGAACGCAAACAAGCACAAGCCGAAAGAGAGCAAACTTTTGTAGCACTCCAGCAAAGTGAAGCCCGTTTTCGCCGCTTGGTAGAATCGAATATCATTGGCATTACTTTGACAGATTTGCGTGGCAACATTACAGAAGCTAATGATGCCTTTCTCAACATGCTGGGATATGATCGAGAAGCACTACTTTCAGGCAAACTGTGTTGGCAAAATATGACGCCGCCAGAATATCACAGTTTAGATGAAAGAGCGATCGCAGAATTAATCTGTGCTGGAGTTTCCACTCCTTTCGAGAAAGAATACATTCGCAAAGATGGTAGCCGTGTTCCAGTGGTAGTCGGTCGTGCGCTTGTGGAAAAGTCTCAACAGACTACTGTCGGCTTTGTTCTTGACATTAGCGATCGGCTTGCCGCGCTGCGCGATCGTAAGCTTGCAGAACAGAAAATTCGTGAACAAGCCGCTTTACTAGACATTACCACAGATGCAATTATCGTTCAAGATTTAGACAACCAAATTCAATTTTGGAATAAAGGAGCTGAACATCTCTACGAATGGATGTCAGAAGAAGTATTAAATAAGAATGCCAATCAGCTTCTATATAAAAAGCAAACTTTAGCACAACGGAAAAACATTCAGAAAACACTAGCTAAAAATGGTTCGTGGCAAGGTGAATTACATCAAGTCACCAAACAAGGCAAAGAGATTATCGTTGCCAGTCGTTGGACACTGGTACACGATAATGAAGCACAACCCAAATCCATTCTAATTGTCAATTCCGATATTACAGAGAAAAAACAACTCGAAGCGCAGTTTCTCCGGGCCCAGCGCATGGAAAGTCTTGGCACTCTAGCAAGTGGTATCGCCCATGATTTAAACAATACACTGACACCAATGATGATGACAGTGCAACTCTTAGAAGCAAAACTTTCTGATCAAAAAAGTCAGCAATGGCTAACAATTCTCGAAACAAACATTAAACGTGCGGCAGATTTAGTTAAACAAGTATTGTGGTTTTCACGAGGGGCTGAAGGCAATTTTAAAACTTTACAGGTACGTGTTTTAATTTTAGAAATTGAAAAAATTCTTAAACAAACATTTTCTAGAGCGATTGAAATCCGCATTGATATTCCTAAACAAAACCTGTGGAATATCTCCGGCGATGCTACTCAGCTCCACCAAGTACTGATGAACCTCTGCATTAATGCTCGTGATGCCATGCCTGATGGCGGCATCTTAAAAATTTCTGCTAAGACTTTCTTGGTTGACAACAACTATGCTCGGATGAATCTTGATGCTAAGGTAGGTTCCTACGTGATGATTACCGTCTCCGATACAGGCACAGGAATTCCTAGAGAAATAATAGATAGAATTTTTGAGCCATTTTTCACCACAAAAGAACTAGGAAAAGGCACAGGCTTAGGTCTTTCAACAGTTCTTGGTATCGTTAAAAGCCACGGCGGTTTTGTAAATGTAGTTAGTGAGGTGGGAGGCACAGAGTTTCAAGTGTGTTTACCCATCACTGAGACAATTGAGACAGCTAATAAATTAGCTGTAAATCACGAATTACTCGCAGGAAATGGAGAGTTAATTCTTGTGGTTGATGATGAAGATCCAATTCGTGAAATTACTAAAACCTGTTTAGAAAAAAATGCTTACAAAGTTTTGTTAGCTTGTGATGGTATTGAAGCGATCGCACTATATACACGATATCAACAAGAAATTAATGTTGTGTTGATTGATATGATGATGCCATCTATGGATGGGCCAACAGCCATCAATGTGTTAAGAAAAATTAACCCAAACATTAAGATTATTGGTGTCAGTGGGCTAATCTCCAACCATGAAATGATTAAAACTCTTGGTAATAACGTTAAAACTTTTTTGTCCAAGCCTTACACATCAAATGACTTATTGAGAAATTTACAGATGGTTATTAATGCAAAATAGGAGGTAGGAGATAGGAATCAGGAGTCATTTGTCATTAATTATTCTCTCCCCCTGCCCCTCCGCCCCGGTTGCTGAGCGTACCCCTACGGGAAAGCAAGCTACGCGTAGTGTCTCGTAGAGAAGCCGTAAAGCCTGCGGCATAGCTGCGCTTAGGGCGCAGCCTCAAAGTAGAGAAGTGCTGCCCCCATTCCCCTGCAAGACAATGAGTCAAAGTGATAAAATATGCTAATGGCTGCTCTAATCCTCGCTATTGATGAACAAACCATTGGATGAAACGCTGTCAATCAAAACTGCTGAACGCATAAACAGCAAAGCTAACACCCCGTTTGAGAATGCTTACAAAGCAGCATTAGTAACGGAGGGAGCAAAATATGTTCAGGGATTTTTAGCTTTTGCTGGCAAGCCATACAGACCAATTGAACATAGTTGGATTGAGCTAGGCAACGACTCTGAAGTAATCATAATTGATCCCACACTACCGCACCTGAACAAAAATCCTCAAGAACTTTGGTATTTTGCAGCACAAAGCTTGAGCGTCAAAAAACTGAAAGCAATAATCGAAGAATCAAAAGAAGATTATCCAGAAGACGATCCTCTACCAATTTATGGTGATCCACCTTATGAGTATTATGGTGATGTAATGTTAGGTGGTCAAGACTACTTAGCAGCATATCAAGCCGCAGAAGCTAAGTGCAAAGAAATCAACCAACTAAACCCTGAGAGAAACTAACGAAATTAAATAATTCCTAATTACGAATTACGCGCTTCGTAGCGGAGCGTACCCCTACGGGGAAGCAAGCTACGCGCAGCGTCTCGCAGAGAAGCCCATTACGAATTACGAATTATTTAATACGATTTACCATCACTACCAAAGTATTCCCGATAGCCACAAATTTTGTCGCCACGCACATCAAAAGATACTGCTACCCGATTTTTATAAGGCTGTTCAAATAAAACTCCCTCATCCCGAAACTCAAATACAGCAGTCGTTTCATTGCTAGTAACGCAGTCTAAAGACTTCAACTTCAACCCAGGACTGAAGGAGTCAGACACGTATTGAAAAAATTCTCTAGCTCGTTCTTTTCCCACATTCAAACCGTGAAATTTACCCATTGGAAACCAAAGGGTAAAATCTTCTGTAAGCATGTTTAATAATGCTTCCCATTCTCCTGTAGCCATACCATGCGTCAGATGCTCAAATGCCTGCTGAGCAACTTTTAAAGTATTTTCTGATTGTGTCATTTTCATTGCCCTTTAATATCTAAAATTATTGATAGCTAAAACCTGACAACTACTTTGCCACAATTTTGCCCACTCAGCAGGTATTCCACAGCAGCAGGAATGGATTCTATACCGTTAAACTGGGTTGAGTCAACGGCAACTTTGAGTTTACCGGAATAGAAGAGGTCAATCAGGCGATCGCGTGCCTCGACCATATATTCTTGATAATGAGGCATGAGAAAGCCTCGAACAGAAGCAGCCTTCCAGAATAGCTGGTGATAAATGCGAGGTTGGGTAACTTGTTCTAAGTTCTTCGCATATTCAGAAATAAAACCTACTACTACTAAACGTCCCCGCACAGCCAAGTTAGCAACGCAAGTATCGAAAACCTGTTTACCCACACACTCAAAAATTAAATTAATCCCATTGGGGTATTCTTGCTTGAGGACTTGATTGAGATTTTCTGTATGATAATTGATAATGCGATCGCAACCTAATTCTTTAAGTAACTCCGCCTTCGCCTCAGAACTACAAGTACCAATGACATGATTACCTGCTAACTTTGCCAATTGCACCGCAATATGACCAGTTCCGCCTGCTGCTGCTGTCACTAAGACAACTTCATTACTTTTCATCTCCCCCACTTGTTCCAATGCAACTAAAGCTGATACACCTGTAGGCATTAGTGTGAGCAACTCTGGTGTTGCTTGACGCACCTTCACCGCTAAGTTTGCATCAATAACCTGATATTCTCGATAACCGCCACCACGCACAGTGGTTACTACAGCATCACCAATTTGAAAATCTTTAACATTTTCACCCCTAGCGACAACCTCTCCCACCGCTTCCACACCCAAATCAAAAGGAGGAATCAAGTTAACATAAGGAACATCACCACGACAAAGTAAAGTATCAAAACCACCGTTAATCCCAGCAAATTTGTTTTGAATTAAAAGTTGACTAGCAGCAGGCTTGGGAATAGGAATCTCGACAACTTCAACAGCAGATTTAAAATCTTGATTCAGTTGCTTTACTATTAGCTTTCTGTAAGTTTTTGCATTCATTTCCAAAACGTGTATTGACCTTACTCCTCAATTTCTCTGCGTTCTCCGCGTCTCTGCGGTATGCCTCCGGCACGCTACGCGAACGTTAAAAAAATAACAAACTTGCAAAAACAGATTCTTGATTTTCAACCCGCGTCAGCGAGTTTTTATTGTGTAGCCTAACCTTATAAAGCTTTATCCCACTCTAACTGATGAGCTAAACCATACTTGATAAAATCTTCTTCATTAGCCTTATCGCTTTTACCAAAAACACCTAAACTATAAGGATTATCTTGCATACGTTGTGTGACTTGCTCTTGTTCAAACCGTATCACTTCCTCTCTAGGTTTATCCGGTTTAAAAAAGTCTACAACCAAAACAGTTCTGTCATAATTGGTGTAATTATGCGGACAGTGTGGATAGCTGTGGTCTAAAATCAGAAATTTTCCTTCATACCAATAAAGCTGCTCATGGCATATTTTCATAGCCACATCTCCCTCTGGCACAATTAAACCGAGATAGCCCCGATTCATGTGAGGATTATTGTTCACATGTAGCTTAATATCTAAACCTGGATGGAATGTACCAAAATACACATTTCTGATGATACCATCATTACTAAAGTTGACTTTTTCGATCACCTTAGCCAAATTTGAGAAATATTTATCTCTCAACGTAAGTGCTTTTTTTGATGCATCATCTGATTCATAATCAGGGTATTGTATTTGATGCAATTGGATATATTTTTCAATAAATAATCCTTGAAATAAAATACCAAAAGCACTGTATTTTGAATTACCCTTGGTTTTGATCGTTTTACTTTTAGGCCCCAAAATCTCGTAAGTGAATTTTAATTCTTCATCAGATGCCTGCTTAAGAAATTGTGTAAACTCATCTTTAATCATTTGCCAGTTATCTTGAAAGCTTTCAAGAAAAGAAAATTTTTGTGGATTCAGATGATACTCATTAAAACTTTCCATTGTCTTTTCTCCTGAAGAAAAAGTATTGGTCTTTTAATAAACAACTGATAAAAATAGCCCAAAATATGTTATTTTTCTATTCAAACATTAAAATATATTTGTTTAATAATACTTATAAATACATTTCCCATACTTGTCAAAGATACTCGTAGAAAATTACTTTAGCTCTATTACTGCACACTAAGGATACACGCTATTAGATAAATTATGCTATCTAAAGAAGTTACTACTCGCGTGAGGTACACCCAAATCCTTGATTGACAAACTTAGCTTATCATCCCTCCTGTATGTACCTTATCCAACAGAGAAACGCTATATGATATAGCAATCCTAAATCATTTGTGAGAAATTACCGTACTCATTCAGCTTATGAAAGTCAAAAATTTGACTATTGATGGCTAGCTCAAATAATGCCTTAACTACAGAAAAAGAATGGCAGAAAAAATAAAACTCTCTAATCAATTTTTTCGCCTGTAACCAAATATCTTCTACGGGATTTTGTTGTGGAGCATTTGGGGCAAACCGTTTACAAGTTATCAACCATTGTTCCTGCTCAAGCTGACGATTCAAAGAGTCTAAATAGTCTTGAATTGCATTGGAACGATGATAAGAAGCTCCATCCCAAATTATTAAAAGATTAGCTCCTGGACGCTGTGATTGAAGATATTCTAAGAAATTTATTGTGTTTTGGGAGTCTCCTTTTTTAGCTGCGTAAGTTATAAATTCGTGGGTTTTGTAGTCTATAGCACCAAAATATGTTTGCTTTTCACGAGCGTTTACAACTGGAACTGATATGCGTTCGCTAGTTTTTCCCCAAACATATCCACAGATATCACCCCACAACAGATGACATTCATCAACCATGAATACCACTAACTTTCCTGACTCGATTTCAGAACGTCTCGCTTCCAGTAACTCACAGATTTCTTTTTTTTTGATGCTACTAGTTCTTCGTCACACTTGGGATTGTGAGCTTGAGTTTTCTTCCAACTAATCCCCGCTGCATCAAATAAGTCGTAGTAGCTCTGTTTCGACTCAAACACTACCTCATACGAAGATGCTATCTCGTATTCTAGTTCGCTCAAATTCCACTTCTCCTTGGTTTTGAGCCATTCAATTACACAACCGCGCTGTTGTGGATTCAAAAATCCTTGACTTCCTTTGTATCTGAGCTTTAAGCCTTCTGCTCCAAAAGTGAAAAATGCCTTTTTCCACTTACTTATAAATCCTGATGAAACATCCAATATCGATTGAATAGCAACATGAGTGTATCCTTCTAGCAGCATCTTCACTGCTAGTGCCCGTTGAATTTCTCGCTTGTCTTGGCTATTTTCGATAAACTCATCTAGCGAGCGCATCCACATTGATATCATCCCAATTTTGCTACTAATTATACCTTTTAACCCTTTACGTATTCTCTCACAAATCAGATAGGACTGCTATATGTTGTGTGTATCAAAAAAAACAGTTATGTTCATTGGTTTAAGAAAATGATGTTATTGTGACTAGTTTAGACCTTTTAGAATTAGTTTAGCTATGCATGTAAAATTTTATATCAGCATTCAAATTTAATGGAAAATACATTTATTAATATCATTTAAGTTTAGAAAGTTTTTAATTAAATAAAAACTATTATCTATTTTTGAGCCATAATAACTAAAATAGTTACTACCAGATTTATTCTATCATGATCCAAACTAGTCTGAACTTCAAACATCTTGACAATCCAGTAAATCCAGTATTTGCCAACCATGAAACTTTTCACCCTCGTTTTGGTTGGCTAAAAAAAGGATTTGATGCAGTTACGAGAAATCCAGATATTTTCTTACAGGATGATGCTCCTGTCCGTTTAGGTGTTGGTAAAAATATGGTACGCGCTATTCGCTATTGGTGTAGTGCTTTCAAAATCATTGATAAAAAGAATTCACCAACAGCATTAGGGAAAAAGCTTTTAGTAAACAATGGATGGGACTCTTATTTAGAAGATCCAGCATCATTATGGTTATTACATTGGAATCTGTTAAAACCTACTTGCGAAGCTGCTGCTTGGTATTATATTTTTAATGTGTTTCGAGATTTAGTAACTTAAGATATTTTGCGAATTCGTACCCTAGAATTTGCGGATTTAAATAACATCAAAAAAACAGCGAAAGAACTACAAACCGATGGTGTAGCCAGAAAAGAGGTAAATTATCGTTTACAAGAAGCTGAAGAATTTTTAGATGAAACCCTCAATCAGTCGTTTAGTATAGGGGTAAATCAGCAATGTTGGATTCAAGGACAAATCGAAATCCTCAATAACATCACTGATTTTAATAGTAAGCTTTCTGAGATTTGCGATCGCGTGTATCATCGCAGTGCAATTTTGTGGAATGAATTAATTAACCGACGAGATTTAACTTCTCAAGGAGCAAAAGCTAGACGAGAGTTAATTCAAGCAATGTTGGAACACCAACATGAAGAGAGATTAGGATTAGAAGGTTATGGCCCCGAAGTTAGTATGTATTATTCTCTGTTAGAAAAAACAGGGATTCATCGTCAGGAAGATGATGATCGCTTATTGAGTGATTGTCAAAAACTGATTTATGAAGGCTTTGGTGTCAGAAGTCAAGAAACAAAACTCAGAGAAGATTTACGGGTAAGAGCAAATTATTTAGCGGGAAAATGTATTGAATCCTTACTAAAACGCTTTATTCGCGCAGCATCGGATGAAACCAAAAGTGATTCTCAGTGGTTGGAAGCTTTGGTGATGATTGTGGCAGATAAACCTGCGGAATCGTGGACTGATGATGATGCAACTGCATTTGAGATGAAATTAGCGGATTTGGTGCGACGGTTTAAGAATTTGGAAGCTTTGCAAAAGGAAGTAGCCGCCAAAGGGGAAGGTTTTGAAGCGCGACGCATTACTATGACTCGTCCCGATGGTCAGGAAATCCATCAAATGGTATGGGTAGATCATGGGAGAGAATCACAGGTTGAGAAGATTGTTGACGAATTTCTATCCAAATTACCTGATGACCAGCAGTTACGACAAGCGATTTTAGCAAAGCTGAGTGAAAGGATTTTAAATGCTGATTTACCAAAGACAGTGATGCAGATTGGGGATAAGGGAAATGATGAAATAGCGGGGAAAAATGCTGGTTAAAACAAGTATCATGATGAGGAAAGAGATACTAGCAACAGTAGTTATGAATCCTCTAGCCGTCACAAGTTTACATAAGCTGTCTCTTCATATTCTAGTTGAACAGGCTGATTCGGGAAATTTTATCGCGTCAGTTCCAGAGTTACCTGATTGTATGGTGGAAGCTGAAACCCGTGAAATTGCGATCGCGGTTGTACAGGAGCAAGTTAAAGCTAAACTGGCAAATATGGAAGTGCTGACGCTAGAAGTAGCAAATAATCCCTGGACAGATTTTATTGGGATATTTGAGGGAGATGAAGAGTTTGCGGAACTAGCGCAGGAACTGCGTGATGAGCGTAAGTTAAATGCAAATCATTAGGTATGGGACTTTGGGTATTTATTAGATTAGGTTGGGTTGTAGTTTGCTTCCCCGGAGGTGTACGGAGTGAACCCCAACAAAGTCTTGAGGATGTTGGGTTGCGGGAAGCCCCTAGCCTGCGGTAACGCTCTGCGAACGGGTCTACGTTCCTCAACTCAACCTACGTCTAATGAACTATTTTAGCTGTATCAGTCCAGTAAGGTGTGTTACGAGTTGCTTTCGCACACCCTACTATTTAAGGTGTAATTCTCATGATAATTTATCCTTATTGTGGGTTTAACCAAGCTTCTAAATCAGCAACATTAGAAAAGTCTAGTAATGCTTCTCCTAGATTTTCTAATTGTTCAATTGATAATCCTTGAATTTGCTCAATTAATGATTGGTTGATTTCCCCAAGTCGGCGATTGAGTAGACGTACTATTAAGTCTTGTTCTCCTTCTCGTCGTCCCTCTTGTCGTCCCTCTTGTCGTCCCTCTTGTCGTCCCTCTTGTTTGGCTTGTTCTCTGTCTCTTTGATAAAGTGGTTCTAATCGCATAACTAACTCCCTATCGTCTGTTTCTAATTCTTGATTGACTCTCAAATTTTCGCGCAAGTTGTAAACTAATTCGAGGGTTGCTTGTTGATATGGATGATTTAATGGTAACGCTTGCAACTCGATAATCGCTTGTGACTGCACATTTCCTCTACCCAAAAGCCTCAACCATAAAGTTTCTGGTATTTGTGGTAGTTGGTGTATACCGACAATTGCTGTCCTTAAGGCATCTGGAAGAAAATGTACCCCTGATAACCAACCTGATTTTTGTATTGTTCCAAAGCTAGACAATCTAGTTTCCGATACCGTTGGAGTCAGAACCCACAATTGAGGAATTTCTGAGTCTTGAAGTTTGGTTTTATTTGCTTTTGCTTCTCGTCGTAGGAGAGCTTTTACTTCCAATAATTTGAGAATACAGTCGCAGATTTCATCGGTAGAAGCTGGATTGCGGAAGGGTTCTATGAGCGCCGGATTTTCGGCAAATCTTCCTAGTAAACCCAGGATTTGTAAATTAGAGTTTTGTTGTTGAAAAGGAGTGAATAAGACATCTATTTCTTTAATTTCTCCTGAAACTTTCTCTGATGCTTTGAATTCTCCGTAATTTTTTAGTAATTCCTCTAGATAGTCCTTGGCAAATTTGTCATGGATGAAGCGCGTCATTTAATTAGGTGTCCTCTAATTGTTGAAATCATCAAAAGTTGGTGCAATTCGCCCCAACTTCCTACACCTTTTATTTCCTAGATTTGCTGTCTGATTAATACACTCACTACATCGCCTGATTCGCCTAAATTACCTGCTATTACAGGTTTAGACCAAGAATTTACTTCTGCATAACCCATAGTATGCAAGCGATGGATAGTCCTCTTCACTACATTAGGACTACCGACTAGTACGTGTTTGATCTTTTCTCTGCTTACCTGCATTTGATTGCTGCTGTTATCTTCTAATTTCACAAATTCTTCTGCCATAACGCACCTGTTTAATGTTGCAAAGTGGGATTAATCTCTTTCATGTCTATTGTACCGTACATACTATACGTACTAGACAAGTGGGATATTGAAACTTAACGATTTATGATGAGTCTTGATGATATGCAAGAGTTGTTTGTGACAGAGAAGCGTCAAGGACAAGAGTATCTTGGTTTCTATCTTCCAGAGGGTAAGAAGGAGCTGTTTAAGGAGTACTGTCAATTTATTGACAGTACTATGAAGGATGAACTAGAGAAGTTCATTGATCAGTGCATATCTGATCCCAAGTTCCAGAAATATTTAGAAATGAAGCGTAGGTTAAAAGATAAGTAATCTTTTTAGTACAAATGTATGTAGCATCACTGTCATAAATGCTTCTGTTCTAACTCTTGACGCATCATCTTACAAATTCCAGTATTGAGAATTAAAACCAAACACAGATTTAAGATCATGAACTTCAGAAGCCCAAGCAGTCAATCGAGATGAGATTCTATATCTAACTTCGGTGTCATAAACTTCGCCATATCTCTTTGAAACTTCTTGAATTTTTTGATGAAGTTGCTCACGTACTTTTGGTAAAGGTTGGCAGGAAAGAGTCTGTTTTATCTCTTGCATCATCTGAGAAACGGCTAGATTACCCTCATCATCGAACATCGCCCAATTGTCTACTTCCATAGTATTTAATGTTTTCTACAAGTTTTGTTATCATATATGATAACAAAACAAGAAATTAAGTTAACATAAAAGTTAACAGTTTTCTACTCCCTGTCTTGTGATAATGGAAATCATGGGAAAAGCAGGACAAGCACTCAGACAGGTTTTAGAGTCTTACAACATCAGCCAAAGCCAACTGGCGACAGGTTTAGGTGTTGAGCGTCCAATTGTCTTCCGTTGGTATCACGAAAAAATTGACCCTACAGCTGACACGGTTGCAGAAATTGTTAAGGCATTAAATAAAATTAATCAATCAGCCGCAAATGATTTCATTCAAGTATATTTAGGACATTTAACATTATTCAAAAATCCAATCATGAATCAGGAATTACCACTTTCCGACAAAGTTAATGTTACAGTTTTGGTACAAATATTTAATGATACAACTAACTCTTATAAATACCTTTATTTTTTATCATTATTAGATATTGTAAAAAGAAGAAATTTTGATACTTTATCGCCTATTAGCTTTCGAGAAATTATTGTTGAAATGTTAGCTAATGCTTGGTATCCTCACAACTATTTCAAATTATCTTTTGGAACACAAGACCAAATAGCTAATAAATTAGATGCTCTTAAGCTAGAAATTACAGAACCAATTTTAAAATTTAGAGATACAGATAAAAAGCTTTTACGTACAGCTATTAATAATCAAAATCTTGATGATGTTGTTATTTCTATTAATCGCTATGTATCTTATCGTTTAATTCGCCCTTTCTTTGCTCAAGAAACCAGAGGGTTAAAAGATTATGATGTTAATCCAATTATCATTAATTTAGCCAACAATCAATTTGATAATAAAAAGCCCTTATATTGCTTTAATGCTGAAGACCATAAAAATTGTAACGCTATTATTTTACATCCAGATTGGATTCAATATTTAGAAGAAAATTACCCAATAATTAGGGGTTGGGTATATTGGGAATGGTTAAATTATATGCAGCAAAGAAACCCCAGCACCCCCAATGTGGTTAATAAATTATTTATGCCACAAGAAAGAGATTCTCTAAGTAATCAAACTAAATATTGGAAAACTATTTTAGAACATCGAGATATTGAATGTATTTATTCTAGAATTAAATTGGATCAGAAAGAAATTTCATTAGATCATTATCTGCCTTGGTCATTTGTAGCTCATGATCAATTATGGAATTTAATTCCCACTACAAAATACGTTAATTCTTCTAAGTCTAATAATTTACCATCTGAAGAATATTTTATACGTTTTGTAGAATTGCAGCATATCGGTTTGACTATTGCCTATGAAAATCTTTCTAAGGGTCAATGGCTAAAATATACGGAGTCATTTGTATCTGATTTGAAAGTTAGTCAAGCTGATGATTTATTATGTTTAACAATTTTGAGTAAGGCTTATCAAATAACAACCTTACCTTTAATTTCTTTAGCGACTCTGCAAGGTTTTAGCCCTAATTGGGTTTACGCCTGAGAAACAATGAACCCACTTTAGTAATTTGGTTGGCATATAGTGAAGAACTTTGTGAACAAGCAGTTACAGAATTTCAAAAAGCCTGGGACAGTTTAGGCGATAACTTCGTTAAGCTTCGCTAACGCCCCACCACCACTTACCGCTTCTGGGGCAACCATGAGTTAGACTTAGCACAAGCGTCAGATGGCTTAGTAGTAGCCGGATTAGCGAAAGTCTACAGCGCCGCCAAAAAGAGTATTCGCTTTATTAATCAACTGGGTGTACGTTGTTCATTGGTAATTATCGACGAAGCGCATCAAGCGATCGCCCAAACCTATAAACTCGTCTTAGATGCCTTAGTTGTTCCTTACGAAAAAACCGCCTTATTAGGTTTAACCGCTACACCCGGAAGGACTTGGGCTGATATTAACACCGATGCACAACTAGCTAAATTCTTTGCCCAACAGAAAGTTACTTTAGAAATCCCAGGTTATGACAACCCGATTGATTATCTCGTTAATCAACAATACCTAGCTAAAGTTAACTATCGTTCCTTATTTTACGAAACGGGTATTGAACTAACTCCCCAAGACTTGAAGCGGATTAATACAGAATTAGACATACCCCCATATATCCTTAATCGGTTAGCAGCAGACGAACAACGCAACCTCCGCATCATCCTCGAACTCGAAGCACTCGCCCAACATCATCAACGGATCATCGTTTTTAATACCTCCGTCGAACACGCGCGACTCATCGCCGCAATTTTGCGTTTGCGGGGGTTTAATGCTGATGCGGTGACAGGCGAAACCCCCAAATCAGAAAGAGAAAAGCTGATTCACAGCTTTAAAGACGAACAGCCCCAAACCAAGATTTTATGTAACTACGGCGTTTTAACCACTGGCTTCGACGCACCAAAGACCAGTGCAGCCGTTATCGCCCGTCCCACCAAATCCCTTGTCCTCTACAGCCAAATGGTAGGACGCGCCATTCGCGGACTCAAAGCTGGGGGTAATGCTACCGCCGAAATTGTCACGGTTGTCGATAGTCAACTCCCCGGTTTTGGTTCAGTCGCATCAGCCTTTCACAATTGGGAAGACGTTTGGAGGAAAAACCCATGAATAACGCCCATGATATCGTGCCGACTCACCTCGCAGTCCAAGCCATGCGAGATAACGGTTATAAAAATGCCGCTTATGCTTTAGCCGAATTAATGGATAATGCCATTCAAGCCGGTGCATCCCAGGTAGAGTTACTGTGTGGCGAACGCAAACAACAGGTAGAGGGGAAGAGGCGATCGCGTATTGAACAAATCGCAGTATTAGATAATGGTCGTGGTATGGATGCTAACGTTTTACGTCTAGCTCTGCAATTTGGCAACGGTACTTATTTAGATGAAAATAAACATACCGGAATCGGTCGTTTTGGTATGGGTTTACCATCTTCCTCTATTTCCCAATGTCAACGGGTTGATGTGTGGTCATGGCAAAATGGCATAGAAAATGTACTGCATAGTTACCTTGATTTAGATGAAATTAAAAATCGGCGGATCACCGAAGTACCTGAACCTACTGCTAAACCAATTCCGATGATTTGGACAAAAATCGGTCAAAAATTTGGTGACAGTGGCACATTAGTAGTTTGGTCAAAAATCGACCGTTGTATATGGCGAACCGGAAAAGCGATTATTGATAATTCTGAATTTGTGATTGGTAGAATGTATCGCAAATTTATCAATAGCGGCGAAGTCAAAATCCGTATGGTGGCGTTTGATTTAGATGCCTTATATAACCTGATTTTAGAAAAATCTGCCCTACCCAACGATCCAGGTTATCTAATAGAAAAAACCTCTTGTGAGCCACCATTCAATAATCAGGCAATGTTTCAACCTTGGCAGGGTGATATATCTTATGAAGCTACTTTTACGATTAACTTTCGTGAACAAGAACATGAAGTCAAAGTTCGCTTTTCTTATGCTAAAGAAGAAGCGCGTCTAATAGAAGGAGTGAATAATCCAGGAAGTACACCTCATGGACAACACGCTAAGCGAAACATTGGAGTTTCTATTGTTCGTGCAGGGAGAGAACTAGAACTAGATACGGGAGTAGTCAATGGTTATGATCCTACAGAACGTTGGTGGGGTGTAGAAGTAGAATTTCCTCCTTCCCTTGATGAGATTTTTGGAGTTACCAATAATAAACAATCTGCTCGTAATTTTAGTGAACTTTTACGAGTCAACATTCAATCTTTATTAGAGGAGGGTAAAACAATTACCCAATTAAAAGAAGAACTCAAAGAAGACGGAGATCCCAAAAGTCCTCTTTTAGATATAGCTCATAAAATACATACTCAACTAAGTATTATTCGTGGTTTAATTAAGGCACAAACTAAAGGTACTCGTACATCTGAAAAACGCCATGACCCTTATAAACCTGAGAAAGTAGCCACTGCTGTTACTCAAGAACGTAAATCGCAGGGTTATAAAGGTAAAAGTGATGTAGATGAACAATTACCCAAAGAAGAACGCAAACAAGTCATTAAAGAAACTTTAAAAGAAGAAGGAGTAACTGAAACCAAAGCCGAATTATTAGCAGCCACTACAGTAGATGATGGCTTAAAATATACCTTTGTCGAATCTCCTCTTGATACTCCTGCTTTCTTCTCCGTTAAACCCAGAGGAGGCGCAATTATTGTGACATTAAATACCAATCATCCTGCTTATCAAAATTTAGTAGAAATCTTAGAAGAGGATGTAGATAAAGCAGATATAGATACCTTACGTTCTCGGCTAGTTAATTCTTTAGATGGATTAAAATTGCTATTAATGGCATGGGCAAGGTATGAGGATGAACAGCCAGATTTCAAGGGGCGACAATCGCCTCTAAACCGAGGCAGATAAAGGTTTGGGGGATAAAGACCCCTTGAAAAATTTGTGTACTTATTGAGAATGAAGTGTATAAGGGTAGTAGATTCTTCTGTGGGAAGCG